>WNGG01000717.1_pt1 | contig 36147 bp, 36 predicted proteins | sample 5400661 | NCBI WGS metagenome assembly WNGG01 (sample SAMN13153372, study PRJNA577476) | soil metagenome | isolation source: 100 cm soil or saprolite under Garry oak tree replicate 1 | place: USA:California | collected 2016-06-15
CAAGGACGGGCGCCCGGCGGCCTTCCTCTACCAGGAGAGCGTCACGACGGGCGAGGCCTACAACAACTATCCGGACGACGGCGCCACCGGAAAGAGCTTGTATGAGTACAACAGCTACGGAGCCAACACGGTCGCGGGAGACCAACGAGCGGTCAAGGTGTCGTTCGACCGCCCATACACCGCGAATGGCGCGGCCTTGTTCCTCGACTGGGAGGTCTACCTTGTCCGCTGGCTCGAGCGCACCGGCTATGACGTCACCTACTCGACCGACGTCGACACGCACGCCGACGGCGCCGCGCTGCTGAACAGCAAGGCTTTCATCTCCAGCGGTCATGACGAGTACTGGTCGATGGAGATGTTCAACGCGGCCGCCTCAGCTCGGGACGCGGGCACCAACCTGGCGTTCTTCGGCGCCGACACCGCCTTCTGGCAGGTACGGTTCGAGTCCTCCGCCGCCGGCATCCCGAATCGGGTCATGGTTTGCTACAAGGACGCAGCCATCGACCCGGTGCAGGGGCCGACCACCACTGTGGCCTTCCGCGACCCGCCGGTGAATCAGCCCGAACAGACCCTGGTGGGCGTTCAGTTCACGAACATGGTCGATTACGGCAACAACGTCGGCTACGTGGTAACCAACAGCTCGAACTGGGTCTACGCAGGCACGGGTTTCCAGGATGGCGATTCGGTGCCTGGCATCGTCGGGTACGAGATGGATCGCCTGATGTCGAACTATCCGCCGCCGCCGAACACGAGCTACACACTCCTCTCCCACTCGCCATACACCAGCAGCGGCCGCGTGTCCGACTACGCCAACTCGTCGATCTATCAGGCTCCGAGCGGGGCGTGGGTCTTCGCGGCCGGTTCCATCTCGTGGAGCTGGGGCCTGGATGACTTCAACTACACGCTCGCCGACCCGCGGATCCAGCGCGTGACGGCGAACGTCCTGAACGCCTTCCTGAACGGCGCGCCGATCGTCCAGAAACTCACCATGTCGGCTCCCGCCGACGTGACCGCCGGGCAGGCCTTCACCGTGAGGGTCACGGCGGCCAACTCACAGGGCAACCCGGTGCCGGGATATCAGGGGACCGTCAGTTTCAGCAGCAGCGACGGCCAGGCCGTGCTGCCGGCGAACTACACCTTCACCGGAGCGGACGCCGGGGTGCACCAGTTCTCGATCACCATGAAGACGGCGGGCAACCAGACGGTGACGGTGGTGGACCTCGCCGACCCAACGCTGACTGCGACGGTGAGCGTGAGGGTGACTGCCGGCCCTGCCGCCACGCTCATCCTCAACACCCCGTCAGAGGCGAAGGCGACCCAGGCCTTCAACGTCACCGTGACCGTGCGCGACCAGTTCGGGGACGTGGCCACCGGCTACCGTGGCACCGTCCACTTCACCTCCACCGACCTCCTCGCCCAGTCCCTGGGCGACCTTCCCGCCGACTACACCTTCACCAGCGGGGATGCGGGGACCCACACCTTCTCCGTCACCCTGGTCACGGTGGGCAATCAGACCATCACCGTCGCGGACACGGCGAACACCGCGCTCCGGGCCACGAGCGTGCCGATAACGGTCAGCGCGCTGTAGAAACCAGAAGGGACCTTGCGCGGTTGAAGCCGCGCCGACGAATTTGATGATGGCTTTACCTGATTGGTCGGGCGCCAGAACCAGTCGATAGCTTCCCTGGGCGCCACGTGACCCGACGTGAGAGCGCCATTGAGCCGGATCCGGTCGAGGAGCTCTTCGACCAGGGCCGAGTGCTCGTTGAACATGGTTCGCTCGAAGGAGCAAGCAAGTGCCGCAGCACGAGGTAACGGCGTGCCACCGCGGCAGACACGGTTCTGACCACCGGCCGATGATAGATGGACCTCTAGCATGGATCCGGTGAGGCAGGTCCCGCACGCGGAGTGACCGAGCAAGGACGCATGAAGGCGATCGTCCAGGACGTGTTCGGACCACCCGATGTTCTCCAGCTCAGGGACATCGACCAACCTGTGGTCACTGATGACGATGTGCTGGTCCGCGTTCACGCCACTTCCGTCAACCCCGCCGACTGGCATTTCATGCGCGGCACGCCGTACGTCGGGCGCATGGCGTTTGGGTTGTTCAAACCAAAAGACAAAGTTCGGGGCTTGGATGTCGCAGGCCAGGTCGCGGCGGTGGGCAAGAACGTGACGGAGTTCCACCCAGGTGACGAGGTCTTCGGCGTGGGGGACGGCGCCTTCGCCGAGTACGTACTTGCAAAAGAGAAGAACCTGGTAGCCAAGCCGAAGGCCCTCACATTCGAGCAGGCGGCGGCCGTCCCGGTGGCCGCGGTTACAGCGCTGCAGGGACTTCGCGACCACGGGCAGGTTCAGGCCGGGCAAAGGGTCCTGATCAACGGTGCGTCGGGTGGCGTGGGGACGTTTGCGGTGCAGATTGCCAAGGCGTTCGGAGCCGATGTGACCGCCGTCTGCAGCACGAGCAATCTGGAGATGGCTCGATCGCTGGGAGCAGACAAGGTCATTGACTACACTCACGAGGATTTCACCCTGGGTGAGCAGCGTTGCGACCTGATGCTCGACATTGCAGGGAGCCGACCATGGTCAGAGATCAAGCGCGTGCTGGGCGCCAAAGCGTCCCTCGTCGTGGCCGGGGGCCCCAATACGAATCGGTGGATCGGACCCCTGAGCCATTTCGCCAAAGTACGTCTTGCTTCAGTGGGTGAGAGCCGCAAAGTGGTTCTGTTTCTGGCGACGGTAAGCAAGAAAGATCTGCTTGTCCTGCAGGATCTTCTCGAGGCTGGAAAAGTGACACCGGTCATCGACAGGACTTACCCACTGAGCGAGACCGCGGAGGCTGTCCGGTATCAGGAAGAGGGTCACGCTCGCGGGAAAGTCGTGATCACCATATGAGGGCGGTTGTCTACGACCGGTACGGACCGCCGGAAGTCCTGCGACTCGAAGACGTCGAACGTCCCGTCCCCAAAGATGACGAGGTCCTCATCAAGATCCACGCCACCGCGGTGACTCGATCCGACTGCGCGACTCGTGAGGCCAACCGGCGCAGCGGCCTGGCGATAACGCTCATCAGCCGCCTCATCTCGGGCCTCCGCCGGCCCAAGCAAGGGATCCTCGGCACCGAGCTGGCCGGCGAGGTCGAAGCAGTGGGCGCGGGCGTGACCGAGTTCGCGGTCGGTGACCACGTCTTCGGCTCGACTGGGTTCAAGTTCGGCACGCACGCGGAATTCGCATGCATGCGGGAGAGCGCCCGAATCGCGCCCATGCCGGCAGGCATGACCTTCGAGGAGGCGGCGGCTGTTTGCGATGGAGGGCTCAATGCACTGTGGTGCCTGAGAGGGGCAGACCTCCGAAAGAGGCAGCGGATTCTCATCTACGGCGCGTCGGGGGCAATCGGCACCGCGGGGGTGCAGTTGGCCAAGTACTTCGGCGCCGAAGTCACGGCGGTGTGCAGCACGAAGAACCTCGAGCTCATGACATCGCTCGGAGCCGGCAGGGTGATCGACTACACGCAGGAAGACTTCACAAAGAACGGCGAAACCTATGACGTCATCCTCGATGCGGTCGGAAAGCATTCGTTCAAGCGGAGCAAACGCTCACTGAGGCGGGGCGGCAGCTACCTGGCAACCGACGGGCTCGAGAATCTCCTCCTGGCGCTTTGGACGTCCCGGATCGGAGACAGGAAAGTCATCTTCCGGCTACCACCTCGATATACGAAGCAGGACGTCATCTTCCTCAAGGACCTCATCGAGGCCGGGAGATACCGGGCCGTGGTCGACCGGTGCTACCCGTTGGAAGACGTAATCGAGGCGGCGAGGTACGTCGAGACGGAGCAGAAGACCGGGAACGTCGTCCTGACGATCAATGGCCGGCCCTCGACCCGCAGTCACCCTCGCCCGTAAACGGGTGCTGATCGACGCTGGTGGGGGTACATTAGCGACGCTCCGTATCGCTGGATCAAGTGGAGGGAAGGACTGTGTCTGGGGCCAGGGTCGATAACGGCACGACTCGTCGTAGCGTCCTCAAGCTCGCAGGGGCCGCCGCCCTGGGCGTCGCCGGGGCAGCCACCTTGCGACCGGCTCGCGTCCGCGCCGCGGGCAGCGGGGACACGCTGGACTCGTGGTTCTCGCCGTACCGCATTGTCGACACCCACGGAGGTGCCAAGCTGGCGGCGGGCGCGGACATGGTGGTCGGCACTTTTGCGACGCCGGGCCAGCCTTTCAACTCGGATAGCTACCTCGGCATCGCCGGCAACCTCACCGCCAGCGCCTGGGGGCCGAAGGGAGGATGGCTGTCGGTCAGGCCCAACGGAGTCGACTTCGCGGCCGCCCCTCCGGTGCCGCTCCTTTACTTCGACGGTCACCTTGCCGCCTGGTCGAACTTCTTCATCTGCAGGTTCGGGATACCCCTGGTCGAGCCGCCGCCGGACACCATCTTCAGCGACGGCCGGTTCGTCATTCACAACGGCGGGCCGTCGGCTGTGCACGTCATGGTCGACGTCTACTTCCTCCTGGGACCGGACCAGTAGCGCCTCCAGCTCCACGCTCTGACGTCGCGCTGTCCGAACACCTCCGGAACGTTCCGGCGGCTGTGCGCCCCACGGTGCAGGCCGCCGTCAAGACGGTGAGGGGGGCCGCGCCCAGGGCCGACGAGATCGTCTACAGGAGCCGGCCTCCACGGTCGAAATCGGCGATGTGGAAGCTCGTCCGGTTCGCCGTCGGCGGCGCGAACGTGGTCGGAATCGGAACGTTCACCGACCACGCAACGCTGTTCTTCTACCGCGGACGTGAGCTCGACGACGGAGGCGGGATGCTTCAGGGCAGCGGGAAAGACAGCCGATTCATCACGCTGCGGGCGCCGGCCGATGCAGAACGGCCGGCCGTCAAGCGCTTCGTGCGCAAAGCATTCAAGCTCGCCGGCGGATGACCGCCTGACGCCGGCGCTCCAGGAAGTCGCGTTCGGTCGCGTTCCCCGCGCTGGCGATCGCCGCGTCGTAAGCCAACACCGCCTCGGCGCTGCGGCCCAGGCGTCGGAGCAGGTCGGCCCGAATGGCGTGGAACATGTGGTAATCCCCGAGGGCGAGTCCATCGACGAGCGCCAGCGCCGCATCCGGTCCCTCGACCTCCGCCACCGCGACCGCACGATTCAGAGCCACGACCGGGCTCGGGGTGAGCGCCATGAGCTGGTTGTACAGCTGCACGATCTGCCACCAATCGGTGGCGGCGGAAGTAGACGCATCGCTGTGGACGGCGTTGATCGCAGCCTGGATCTGGTAGGGGCCGGGCTGGTTGCGACGGAGGCATTCGCGGACGATGGCCTGGCCCTCAGCCATCAGGTCGCGATCCCATAAGCCGCGGTTCTGCTCAGCCAGCAGCACGAGCTCGCCGCCGGCTGTGGTGCGCGTGGCCCGGCGCGACTCGATGAGCAGCATGAGCGCGAGCAATCCCTTGACCTCGAGCTCCTGGGGCATCAGCGCGCCCAGCAGCCGTCCGAGGCGGATGGCCTCGGCGCACAGGTCTTCGCGGACGAGACGCTCGCCCGAGCTCGCCGCGTAACCCTCGTTGAAGATGAGGTAGACGACAGCCAGCACGGCGCGCAGACGGCCGGGCAGCTCTGTCTCACTCGGCACCCGATAGGGGATCCTGGCGTCGCGGATCTTGCCCTTGGCCCGGACCAGGCGCTGGGCCATGGTCGCCTCCGGGACCAGGAAAGCACGCGCGATCTCGGCCGTTGTCAGCCCTCCCAGCAACCGCAGCGTCAGCGCGACCTGGACTCCTGTGGCCAGCGCCGGATGGCAACAGGTGAAAATCAGACGCAGCCGGTCGTCGCGCACTGCGCCTTCCTCGACCGGTTGGCTTCGGGCGTACAGGAGGGCCGCCTGCGCGTGCCTGTCATCGCGAGTGGCCTCCCGGCGGAGGCGGTCGATCGCGCGGTTCCGGGCCGTCGTGATGATCCACGCGGCCGGGCTTGGCGGGAGCCCGCTCGAAGGCCACCGCTGCACCGCTGCCATGAACGCATCCTGGACCGCCTCCTGGGCGAGGTCGATGTCACCGAACACGCGGACCAGCACGGCCACAGCGCGGCCGTACTCTTCGCGAAATACGTTCTCGATCTCCAAGGGCCCAACCGACGGCACGCTATTGAGACGATTTCCTCGCCGTCGGTTCGGCTGGGCGATACGTAGCGATCACGACGCCGGTGGTTGTGGTCTTGCTGTCGACGAGGCGGAGAGCGGCGCCCGAGCCGCCATCGTCGAACAGGCGTCGCCCCGACCCGAGAACCAGCGGGTGGATCACGAGCACGTATTCGTCGATGAATTTGTGCTTCATGAGCGACCTGACGAGCTCACCGCTGCCCAGGATCACGATGTCCTTGCCCGGCTCTTTTCGGAGCCCGGCCACGGCGTCCGCGGCATCACCCTTGAGGAGGGTCGAGTTGCTCCAGGGCAGTGGCTCCTTCAGCGTTTTCGATGCGACGTATTTCTGCGTGTTGTTCAGAACGGGGGTGAATGGGTTGTCCTTTTGCTTCGGCCAGAAGGAAAAGAAATCCTCGTACGTCCGCCGCCCGAGCAGCAGGGATCCGCCGGCCGCCATTCCCTCGCCCATCGCACGGGCCAGGACCGGGTCGTTGTACGACATCGCCCAGCCACCATGCTTGAACCCGCCCCTCGTGTCCTCGTCGGGCCGGCCCGGCGCCTGCATCACGCCATCGAGGGTCACGTTATTGACCATGACGATCTTGCTCATCTATTCAACCTCTTCCTGGAAGGGCCGCACCTCGACCGGAACCCGGCACGCACGCGTGGCCTTGCGGCCCCACTCGAGCGCCGCGTCGAGATCAGGGGCCTTGATGACCCAGAAGCCGCCGATGTGTTCTTTGCCCTCGACGAATGGGCCGTCGGTTGTGAGCACTTCGCCGTCCTTCTCCCGCAGCACAGTGGCTGTGCTCGAGGGATGCAGGCCGCCGGCGAAGACCCAGGCGCCTTTGGCCATGAGCTCCGCATTCAGGGCGTCGACGTCGCGCATCACCTTGTCGATGAGATCAGGCTCAGGCGTCACGCCGTCGGGGTGATAGATGCTGACCAGGTACTGCTTCACGTCGTGGTCCTCCTTGACCTTACCGCCGGCGGCACAGCCGGCGTCTCATCCTCTACACGAACGGCCCCTGGCCGGATCGACATGCCATCTGCGGCAAACTGGCCGCCGATCTGGTGCGTTAGCTGAATGGTGGGGACCCTGACTCAGCTGTTGCGAACCGTCCGTCCTGCTGACGCTGTCTACTGCTGCGAGAGCTGCCGCAGGGCGGCGCTCGCCCACGCGCAGAAACCGCCTGCCGCACCCATTTTCAGGGCCACCCGGCCCGCTGCCCCAGGGAAGTCCTAGGCCGACCCGCGCGCCCTCTAGACTCGGTTGACATGCGGGCAGCCCAAACCCCAGAGCCGACGCCGCCGTTCGCGCCCGAGAGACCGGTCGTGCTCGAGGCCCATGGTGACCGGCGCACAGACCCTTATTACTGGCTGCGCGAGAAGGACAACCCGGAGGTCATCGCGTACCTGCAGGCAGAGAATGCGTACACGGACGCGGTCATGGCCCCGACGGCCGGGCTCCAGGACCGGGTCTATCGGGAGATCGTCGGCCGCATCCAGGAGACCGACACGTCGGCGCCGACCCTCTTCAAGGGCCACTGGACGTACACCCGCACCGTCGAGGGCCTCGACTACGAGATCTACTGCCGGCGCGCTGGATCCATGGATGCGCCAGAGCAGGTCTTGCTCGACGGCAACCTGCTCGCGAGGAGCCATGAGTATTTCGATCTCGGCTACGTCGAGCGAAGTTCGGACGAGCGGCTTATGGCATACAGCGTCGACTACAGCGGCGGTGAGCTGTTCCAGCTTCGGTTCCGCGACCTCGAATCGGGTGCTGACCTGGACGACGTCATCGAAGGGGTCCACTACGGCTCCGCGTGGTCGGCCGACAGCAAGACCTTCTTCTATGTCAAGCCCGACGCCGCCCTCCGCCCATTCCAGGTGTGGCGCCACGCGATGGGCACACCGGCGTCGGAGGACGCTCTCGTCCTCCAGGAGGACGACGAGCGCTTCGAGATCAGCGTCGAGCTGACCAAGAGCGAGCGCTTCATCCTCTTCAGCAGCGGCAGCCAGGTCACCAGCGAGTGGCGATTCCTGCCCAGCGACCAGCCCGAAGGCGAGCCGGCGATCGTCGAGCCCCGGCGCCAGGGAATCGAGTACTCAGTTGACCACCAGGAGGATCAGTTCGTGATCCTGACCAACGACGGCGCTCACGACTTTCGCCTCATGGCCGCCCCGGTCTCCAGCCCTGGTCGAGCCGCATGGTTCGAGGTCGTACCGGAGAGGACGGGCGTCCGCATCAATTTCACCGACGTCCACGCCGCACACATCGTCCTCGGCCAGCGCTCCGATGGCCTGCAGCGATTGGAGGTGCTCGACAGCCGAACCGGAGATCTCCACGTCGTCGACCAGCCTGACGCCGCTTACACGGCATTCCCCGGCTCGAGCCCCGACTACGCGAGCTCGGTCATGCGCTTCTTCTACACCTCACTGACCGCGCCTTTCTCGGCTGTTGATTACGACATGCGCACCAGGCAGCGCACCGTGGTCAAAGAGCAGCCGGTGCGTGGCGGTTACGACCGCGCCGACTATGTGACTGAAAGGCTCTGGGCGACGGCGCACGACGGAGTTCGGGTGCCCATCTCGCTCGTCTATAAACGGGGATTGCATAGGACGGGCGCGAACCCTGCGCTGCTGTACGGCTATGGCGCGTACGAGCTCTCCAACGACCCGATGTTCGACCCCGCGCGCCTGAGCATGCTCGACCGCGGCTTTGTCTACGCCATCGCGCATGTCAGGGGCGGCGGCGAGATGGGGAGGACCTGGTACGAGGACGGCAAGTTCTTGAACAAAGCCAACACCTTCGGTGACTTCATCGCATGCGCCGCGCAGCTCATCGCCTACGGCTACACCAGCTCGCGCCGGCTCGCGATTCGTGGCCGGAGCGCGGGCGGCCTGCTCATCGGCGCGGTGTTGAATGAGCGCCCCGACCTTTTCGTATGCGCGGTCGCCCAGGTGCCCTTCGTCGACGCCGTGACCACCATGCTGGATGAGTCGCTGCCGCTCACCGTCAACGAGTACGAGGAGTGGGGCAACCCCGCCGACCCCGAGTTCTACGCGTACATGAAGGGCTATTCCCCTTACGACAACGTGAAGGCGGTGGCCTACCCTGCGCTGCTCGTGACCGCTGGGCTCAACGATCCTCGCGTGTCGTACTGGGAACCGGCGAAATGGGTGGCCAAGCTGCGGACCACGGCACGGGGCGACCGGCCGATCCTGTTGAAGACCCAGATGGGCGCCGGCCACGCCGGACCCTCGGGAAGGTACGACGGGTGGCGCGAAGAGGCATTCGTCGCCGCCTTCGTGCTCTCAGAAGTCGATGGAGCCGAGTCGTCTTGACTTCGCGCGTTGCGCAGACTACGCTACGTGACGTGTTACACCCACCCGGGTGTGCCCATGCTTGTAAGGAGCGTCACTTGATGTGCGGCAGTGAGCGCAGCTTCGCTATCGAGGGCGAAGTGTGCCTGCTCGAAACTGCACATTGAGTCTGTTCCGGTAACCACTCTCTAGCTAGCAGCACCGGACGGCCGTGCGGTCAGTCGAGCACCGCGCGGTCTTTTTTGTTGTCCACGGATCAACCAGGAGTGAGTAACCGATGAGCATCGCAGCGATTCAGCTGCAAGGAGTCACCAAAGCATTTCGGCGCCGACAGCGCGAGCCTGGCGCGCCCTGGTGGCGGCGAGGGTGGAAGGACAGGGTCGCCCTCCACGAGCTCGACCTGGTCATCGAGTCCGGCGGCATCACGGGCATCCTCGGGCCGAATGGCAGCGGCAAGTCGACGCTGATCAGGATCCTCGGCACTCTGCTCACGCCCGACTCCGGCCGAGCCCTCGTGTTCGGCTGGGACGTGGTTGCGGAACCGCTTTCAGTCCGGCGTCACGTCAATCGGGTGTCGGTCGAGGCTGCGTTCTTCAAGGAGCTGAGCCCGTGGGAGAACATGCTCTACGCCGCGCGGCTCTACGGCCACGGCTCGGGCGGCACGCGAGAAAAGGTGATGGAGATCCTCGACCGCCTCGGGCTTCCGCTCGAGACAGTCGACCAGCCGATGCGGCAGCTCTCGCGCGGCCAGCAGCAGAAGGTCGCCATCGCCCGCAGCTTCCTGACCGCACCGTCCCTGCTTCTGATGGACGAGCCGACCACAGGTCTGGATCCCCGCTCGAAAAAGGAGGTGCAGACGCTGCTGCAGATGCTTCGAGGCGAGCGCGAGGTCACCGTGCTGCTTTGCACTCACGACATGGATGAAGCCGCGGCGCTGTGCGACCGGGTCCTGATGATCGACGAGGGCAGAGTCCTCGCTGACGGCAGCCCCGATGAGCTCCGCCGGCAGCATTCCAACCATGGTCGGACGGCGACGCTGGAGGACGTCTTCATGGACCTCACCGGCAAGCGCCTCGAGCACGAAGAACCGGAGGGCGAGTGATGGGCGTCAGCGTCAGGCATACAGAGCTAAACGCGCTGTTCGGGTTTGCCGAACGGCAGATGCACGTCGTCAGGCGCTACTGGCTGTGGGAGCTGGTCTGGTTGTTCTACAGCCTGGTCAGCGTGCTTTCCATCGGCTATCTCGCGTCTGGTCTCGGCGCCCTGGGCGTTGAGGGCAGCGGGTCATTCGATCTGCACAAGGCGCAGCTGTACCTGCTCCTCGGAGCGCTGCTGTGGGGCTACCTGTCGCTGGTCTTCATGGAAGCCGCATACGCGATCAGCTGGGAGCGATGGGAGGGAACCATCGAGTACACGTTCATGGCGCCGGTGCGGCGGGTCACTCACCTCTTCGGGATCTGCTTGTTCGCAATCGGGTACGGGCTGGCCCGCACCTTCGTCGTGCTGCTCGTGGCGACGGGACTGTTCGAGCTCGACTTCTCTCACGCCAACGTCCTGGCCGCCCTGCTGGTGCTGGCCGCCTCCACCGTGCCCCTGATCGGATTGAGCATTCTCACCTCAGTGCTGCCGCTGCTCTCACCCCAAAAGGGCGAGCAGATGTCGATCGCCATCCAGGGCTTCCTGCTCCTGGTGTCGGGCGTCTATTACCCGCTGTCGGTCCTACCCGTGCCGATGCAGGTCGCGGGCGCGGCCTCGCCACTCACGTACGCGCTTGATGGCATCCGGCGCAGCCTGCTCGATGGAGCGACAGTGGGTGAGCTCGCGCCCACGATCGGAATCCTGCTCGCCATCGGGGCGGTGCTCATTCCCGCGAGCATCCTGGTGTTCGGCTGGGCGGAAAACAGGGCCAAGCGGCTGGGATTGCTGAAGAGGAGCGGCTAGGCACAAACCCTACGCGGCCCAAACTGATGTTCGATAATATCAGGTTTGGCCACCGCGGGTAGTAGGTCCTATCCCACAATCACCAATATCTTGTAGTTGCGCCCGCCTGGACCCCGCTGGTTGCACTACATCTTGTGGTAAAGGTATTGACAGGCCTGATCTCCATTGTTAAGGTTCGCGGCGAATCGCGGTGATCAGTGGGGAGAAGTGGTGAACCCAGCTACATGGAAATATACGTCGCACCCTACGTCCAAGTACGGCACGCCATACACCTCCTCTACGCCACTTCTCCCCGCAGCCGCGATGGCGCCGACCAGCCCGAACCGGCCGACAAGCCCGCCTCTGCCGGCGAGGATCCGCTGAATGCTCCCGATGGGCCGCCCACGAACCAGTGTCATCCCGACGTCGATCCTGACCCTGATCGATAGAGAGCTCTGGATGCGTGCGGCGCCTGTCAACCATCGTTTCGACAAGCTCGGCAATGCCCTGCCGCTGGAGCTCCACGGCTGCGGCTGCTCGCTCTGCGCCCGCCAGCAGCGAGCCCTGCGCAAGTTCTTTTCAACGGGGTCCCCGCGAAGTCACGGCGAAGCCTCTGACTTCGTGGGGGACATCTGGGCCCGATGAGTGTTCACGGGAGCCCATCGGGTCCGCGTGGACGAGAAAGGGAGGCTGGCGATCCCGGCGGCTTTTCGCAAGCAGCTGCGAGAGGGCAGCTTCGTCTCGGTCGGCCAGGACCAGGTCCTCGCGATCTACCCGCCGGACCTGTGGGCCGCGCTCGCGCAAGAGCTGCGCAGCCCCCTGCCGGGACCGGACCAGCGCGCGCTGGCACGAACCCTGTACCCGATGTCGGATCCGTTCGAGCCGGATGGGCAGGGTCGGATCACCCTGGGCTCGGAACAACGCCGCCTGGCGGGTATCGACAGTCCGTCGACGGTGGTCGTGATCGGGAGCGGCTCTCGGGTGGAAATCTGGCCCGAGGCCCGATGGGACAGCTACAGCGCCGACGCGCAAGGGCGCTTCACCGAATTCGCTGACAGGGTGATCTCAGGACACTGATCGGTCACCAACCCGCACTTTCACAAGAGGTAATAGAGCTGCTCAAGCCCCAACCGGGGGCGGTCGCGATCGACTGCACCGTGGGGCAGGCGGGCCACGCCCGCCGGATCCTGGAGAGGATCACGCCGGGCGGCCGGCTGCTCGGGATCGACCGCGATCCCGCCGCTGTCGCCGCCGCCCGCGCCGCCCTCGATCAGTTCGGGGCCGCGGCGATCGTCGTCCATGGCCGCTTCAGCGAGGTGGACGAGCTGGCGCGGCAGGCCGGCTTCGATCGCGCTGACCTCATCCTCTTCGACTTCGGTCTTTCCAGCGTCCAGCTCGACGCTCCCGACCGCGGTTTCAGCTTCCGCGGGGAGGGCCCGCTGGACATGCGCATGGATCCTGGCTCGAGCGTCAGCGCGGCGACGATCGTCAACGGCTACGACGTCAAAGAGCTCGAGCGAGTCCTGCGCGACTACGGTGAAGAACGCTGGGCGCGCCGCATCGCGCAGTTCATCGTGGCGCGGCGGCCGCTGCATTCGGCCCGCGAGCTGGCCTCAGCCGTTGAGGCCGCCATCCCCCGCAAGGCATGGCCCCGCGACATCAACGTGGCGACCAGGACCTTTCAAGGCATCCGGATCGCCGTCAACGACGAGCTCAACGAGATCGAAGGCGGCCTGAAAGCAGCTCTTGGAATTCTCAAACCCGGTGGTCGTATGGCGACGATTAGCTTCCATTCACTGGAAGACCGCTTGGTGAAGTCATTCTTCAACGTCGAGTCCAAAGACTGTATCTGCCCACCCCAGCAGCCAGTCTGCACCTGCGGCCACCGGGCAACTCTCCGCATCGTCACTCGCCGTCCCGTTCGTCCATCTGAGGCGGAGGTGGACGCCAACCCCCGCGCCCGCTCGGCGCGGCTGCGTGTGGCGGAAAGGCTGTGACTCCATCCCTCCCACCCCAAGTCCTGGCGTCCGGTCACCCCGCCGGCCGCCAGGCACCACACACCTCCCCACCATGTGGGGAGGTGGCCCTGCCCTCCCCACCATGTGGGGAGGTGGCCTCCGCCCGAAGGGCGCAGGCCGGAGGGGAGCGAACAATCACCAACGACCTACGTCCCAGCAACACATGAGGCACACGTCTTGACATCGACCCGAATACTCACCCGGCGCCGCCTGACCGTGGCCGGCGCACCGCACGCTCCGGCACGCCGGCGTCGGCGCACGCGCGGCTTCGTGCAGGTGGCGAGCGCGGTCGCGGCGGAGCGCCTGCGGCTGAACGCGTTCGGCCACGCCTATCTGGGCGCCGGGGCGGCGTTCATATGCATCCTCTTCTACCTGGCGCTGGCTGCGCAGGTGACGCAGGCCTCGTACGACATCACACGGCTGCAGGACCAGCAGCGCCAGCTCATCGCGGAGCAGGACCAGCTTCGCTACCAGGAGGTGACCCTCCACGCGCCGGCGCAGGTCCAGCAGCAGGCTGCGCATAGCGGCATGCAGCGGTCGACGCCCAACGGCTATGTACAGGCGCAGCCGGTGGCCATCGACCTGCAGGCTCCCGCGGGAGCCGTGGCCGGCGATCAGACCCCGCTCTGGGAACGAGCCCTGGCCGCGGTACTGAATCGGATCGGCGGCACCCGCGACGTGCTCGCCGCCGGCCACTAAGAGAGTGGCGAGCGGGGCTGCTCGATTCAAGGCCCCGCGAGTCGAGCACGTCGTCGGTGCGCGATTGCGCATCCTCGCGATGCTCCTGCTCGCAGCCCTGCTGGCGGGGGCGGTGTGGACGCGCCTTGCCTACTGGCAGGTGATCCGCCACGGCCAGCTCGCGCAGCAGGCGCAGGCGCAGTACCGCGAGGTCGTTGAGCTGCCGGCGGTGAGGGGCGCGATCTTCGACCGCAACATGACCCAGCTGGTGGTGAACACGACGGTCTACTCGGCGTTCGTGGCCCCCGACCAGGTACCGGCCGGAGCGCGCTCGCGCGTCGCGGACGGGCTGGCGTCGGTCCTGGGTGTGGACCGCGCAAAGGTCATGGCGACCCTCGAGACGGGTGCGAAGTTCGCATACGTGGCGCGCCGGTTCGCCAAGGAGAAGGCAGATCGGCTGCGCGCTCTGAAGCTGCCTGGCGTCGGGCTCGAGGATGAAACGCAGCGCTCGTACCTGCCGGGCATCGCGCCTGGCTCCACGCTGGCCGCGAACCTGCTCGGCTTTGTGAACTACAACGGCGACGGGCAGTACGGCGTCGAGGCCTACTACCAGAAAGCTCTCGCAGGCACGCCCGGATACATCTCGAGCTACCGCGACCTTGCCAACCGCGAGATCATCCTCGGCTCGCACACACACCAGGAGCCGGTCAACGGCTCAGGCCTGGTCCTCTCGCTTGACGCGAACATTCAGTACGCGGCTGAACAGGCGCTCGCGGATGGAGTCAAGAAGGCTCGCGCCGAGAGCGGGAGCGTGCTGATCATGGACCCCACCACTGGCGGCATCATCGCGTGGGCCGACTACCCGAGCTACAACGCCAACAACTTCACCCACACCGACCCCGCCCTCTTCAAGGACAACGTCTCGAGCTACATGTACGAGCCCGGATCTGTGATGAAGGTGGTCACGCTGTCGGGGGCGATCAACTCCGGGGCCATCACACCTGACACGGTCATCAACGATCCTGGGGTGTTGAAGGTCGGCGGTTTCTGGATCTACGACTGGGACCGCCGCAACCACGGGAACGTGACCTACACCTACGTCCTCGAGCACTCGCTGAACGTAGGGGCGATGAAGGCGATGCAGGCCGAGGGTCACGCCAACTGCTACAAGTACCTGGTCGGATTCGGCCTCACGAAACCGAGCGGCATCGACGTGGCCGGGGAGACAACTGTGCCCCCGCCCTCTCAGAGCCAGATGAGCGACAGCCAGTACGCGACCGCATCGTTCGGCCAGGGCATCGGCGTCAACATGGTGCAGATGCTGGCCGCGGTCAACGTGATCGCCAACGGCGGCAAATACGCGCCGCCGCACGTCGTCGAGCGCGTCGGGACTCACATCAATCCGCTCGAGCTGCAGCCCCAGCGTCAGGTCATCACGGCGGCGACCGCGCAGAAGATGACCGCGATGATGAAGGCGGTCGTGCAGCATGGCTCCGGCTGGTCGTCGCGGGTGAAAGGCTTCGAGCTCGACCAGGCCGGCAAGACAGGCACCTCGCAGATTCCAGTCAAGGGCAAGTACACGCTGGACGTGTGGGCGTCGTTCGTCGGCTTCCTCCCCGCGAAGAACCCCCGGTTCACGATGCTCGTGGTGATCCGCAAGCCGCACGTGCCCGGCAGCGAGAACGACTGGACCCTCAACGACGGCTACTTCACCGCGGCGCCCGTCTGGAAATCGATCGCCCAGACGATGGTCGTCAGCTGGCGAATCACCCCCGCCCACAGTGGCCCGTAACAGCCGAATGGGGACCATCCGCCGCCCCAGACGGCCGGGAGCCCTCCGGGCTCTGATGCGTGCGTTGCGGGACCCGGCGCGCCTCCTCACCCATCTTCAGATGGGGTCGTCGTTGCGCCACCCGCGCCTTCGCACCGGCCGCCTGGGACGCCGGCCTTCGGGCGTCCGGCCTGGTCCCCATCCGACCGCTACGGTCCACTAGCTGTACCGCGCGCCGAGCGCACCTCGTTACATATTTAGAACATGCAACTGACGCTCCTCGAGATCCTCGAGGCCACCGGCGGCGGCGAGCTCGGCGGCACCCAGGTGGGAAACACGTTCACGAGCTACCACACCGATTCCCGTGAGGTGGTGACAGGGGGCGTGTTCTTCGCGCTGCGTGGAGCCGAGACCGACGGTCACCGCTTCGTCGGGGACGCGATCGAACGTGGAGCCGCCGCGCTGGTCGTGCAGCGGCGGACGCAGCTTCCCCATGGGGTGGTGGAGATAGTCGTCCCAGACTCGTGGGAGGCGCTTTACTCGCTCGCGCGCTACGTCGCGGCTCGGATGAAACCGCTCGTGGTCGCGGTCACGGGCAGCAACGGCAAGACCTCGACCAAGGAGATGGTGGCTGCAGTCCTGGCCGAGCATCACAGCGTGCTGAGCTCGCGGGGCAACCTCAACACCGAGACAGGCGTGCCGCTGACGATGCTCGGCCTCGAACAGGCGCACACGGCCCTGGTCCTGGAGATGGGCATGCAGCACGCCGGAGACATCAGCAGGCTGGTGGCGCTTTCACGGCCGTCGGTGGGCATCGTCACGAATGTCGGCAGCGTGCACATGGAGTTCTTCGAGAGGCAGGAAGACCTTGCCCGGGCCAAGGGCGAGCTCGTCGCCGGCCTGCCTGCCGACGGGCTGGCGATACTCAACGCCGACAACAATTTCTTTCCGCTGTTGAAAGACATGTCTGCGGCCCCGGTGACGACCTTTGGGTTTGGAGCTGCGGACTATAGAGGCGAGGACTATCGCCGCCTGCCCGACGGTGGCGCTGCATTCTCGGTGCGGGGCATCGAGATCCGGCTCAGGCTTGAAGGCCGCCACCAGGCTATGAACGCGCTCGCCGCGCTGGCCGCCGGCGAGTTCGCCGGGGTGGCGATCCAGGACGGCGCAAAGGCGCTCGAGCATGTGGCAGTCGAGGGCCGTCTGTATGAGCTCAAGACACCGAATGGCGTGGTGATCATCGACGACGCCTACAACGCCAGCCCCGAGTCGATGCTCGCTGCTTTCGATGTGCTTGCGGAGCGACCACGTGCTGGAAAGCTGCTGGCGGTTCTCGGCCAGATGCGCGAGCTGGGCGCGCTGGCCGAAGAGTCGCACCGCCAGGTGGGGCGCAGGGCGGCGCAGGTGTTCGACGCCGTCGCGGTCCTCGACAGCGATGGCGGGCGCATCCTGGCCGAAGAGGCGCACGCACACCTCGTCCCGGATCGAGAGTCGGCGGTGGTCTGGGTCAAGAACAACGCACGTCGTGGCGACGTGGTGCTGGTCAAGGCATCGCACGGCGCCCGCCTCGACGAGGTGGTCAAGGAGCTCACGAAGTGATCTGGTCCGCAGGGACCTTCGTGGTCGCATTCCTGCTGGCGCTCGTGCTCTACCCGGTGATGATCCGCACGCTTCGCCGCTGGAAGGCTGGACAGGTGATCCAGTCGGAGCTGCCGGAGACCCATCAGAAAAAGGCGGGCACGCCCACCGGCGGCGGCATTCTATTCGCTGCGCTGGGAGTCATCGGTGGGTTGCTCGCCACGATCGCCGGCCATCCTGGCGCGCTCGCCGCCATCAGCGGATTGATCGCCGGCGGCCTGCTCGGCTTCGCAGACGACCGCAGCAAGCTCAAGGTCGGATCGCTCGGCATACCGGCGCGGCTCAAGCTCCCCATCCAGTTCGCGCTCGCGCTGCCGGTGGCGGCGATCGCGTTCGCCGAGGGAGGATCTCATCAGCTCTTCCTGCCGTCCTGGCCCTGGTTGATATTTCCGCTGGCGGTGATCGCGATTGTTGGTGCGGCGAACGCGGTCAACATCACAGACGGCATGGATGGGCTCGCGAGCGGGCTGTCCGTGCTGGCGCTGGCGGCGCTCGTGCTTCTGCTGCCTGGTGCGCCGGCGGGCGAGAAGGCGGTGGCGATGACGTTGAGCGGTGCGCTCATCGGCTTCCTGGTCTTCAACCGTCATCCCGCCCGGATCTTCATGGGCGATACGGGCTCGCTCGCGATCGGCTATGCGCTCGCGGCGATGGCCGTGCAGCAAGGACTCATCGTGCTGCTGCCGCTGCTCGCTCTCGTGTTCGTGCTCGAGACCCTGTCTGTCATCATTCAGGTGGCTTACTTCAAAGCCAGCGGCGGACGCCGAGTTTTCAAGATGGCCCCGATCCACTACACGTTCCACCACGAGGGTTGGTCTGAGAACCGCATCGCGCTCTCTTTCTGGGGCGTGGGGCTCCTCTCAGCGCTGGCTGCTGCCGGGGTGGCGCGGCTCGTCACGTGACGGCCCTGGTGGTGGGCGCGGCGCGCAGCGGTGTTGCGCTGGCCAGCCATCTCGTCGCCGGGGGACAACGAGTGCGCGTCGTCGACAGAAAGACGGGGCCCGAGCTGGAGCATGAGATCACCAGGCTTCCTGTCGGCGTCGACCTCAAGCTCGGCGGCTACGACGACAGCGTGCTGGCCGGCGTCGATGTCGTGTATGCCAGCCCCGGCGTGCCGTGGGACTCGGACCTCCTGAATCGCGCACGCGCGCTCGGCATCAGGGTGTCGAGCGAGATCGATCTCTTTCTTCGCCTGTGCCGGGGGACCGTGGTCGGCATCACCGGCACCAACGGCAAGACGACCACCACCGCGCTGACGGGAAGCGTCCTCGCCGCCGGCGACAGGCCGGTGCTGGTCGGCGGCAACATCGGCGACACGGTGCTCGACCGCCTGGATGAGGTCACGCCGCGACACTGGGTGGTGCTGGAGCTGTCGAGCTTCCAGCTCGAGTCCGTCGAGCGGCCGCGCCTGCACGTGGGCGTGGTCCTCAACATCACTCCGGACCACCTCGACCGCCACCGCAGCTTCGCGCGGTACGTCGACCTCAAAGCTCGCGCCGTAGAATTCGCCGGCGCCGACGACTACGCCGTCCTCAACGGGCGTGACGAGATTGTGCGTGGCCTCGCCGGCCGTACGAGCGCAAAGGTCGTTTGGTTCGACCAGCACCAACCCCTCCCGCCGATGCCTCTCCCGGGCCGCCACAACCTCGAGAACGCCCTTGCGGCCGCGGCGATAGGCCGGATCGCCGGCCTGTCAGACGATGTCATAGGCGAGGCGATTCGTTCCTTCAAGGGTGTCGAGCACCGGTTGGAGCTCGTGGGGGAGTGGGAAGGCGTCCGCTGGTACAACGACTCCAAGGCGACCAACCCGGACGCCGGCCGCGTCGCCCTCAGCTCGTTTCCGGACACGCATCTGGTGCTCGTCGCAGGCGGCTATGGAAGCGGCTTCGAGCTTGGGCCATGGGTGGCGGATGTTCTCGCGCACGTGGACGCTGTGGTGTTGATGGGGGCGTCGGGGGACCTCCTCGCCGAGCAGCTCCGCGCGCACCCCAAGGTGGTCAGGGCCGCCGGCCTCGAGGACGCGGTCAACCTTGCGGCCGGCCTGGCGCGACCCGGCGGCGTCGTCCTGCTCAGCCCCGCATACAAGAGCTTCGACATGTTCAAGGACTACGAGGACCGCGGCCGCCAGTTCAAGGCGCTCGTCCACGAGAGGTTCGGCACGTGAGCGTCGCCTTGAAGCGACGCCAGCCTGACCGCCTGCTTTTGCTGACGACCGTCCTGTTGTGTGGCGGCGGGCTGGCGATGGTGACCAGCGCGAGCGCGGCTTTCGCTTACACGCAGCATCAGTCGGCCTTTTACTACGCGGAGCGCCAGGCGATCTGGATCCTGATCGGTTTTGTCGCGCTCTTCCTGCTCAGCAGGATCGACTACCGCAGGCTGCGTCCGCTTGCCCCGGCGGGCGCTGTGGTGGCGTGCCTGCTGATGATCCTGGTCCTGGTGCCGCACCTGGGCGTCACGGTCAACGGCGCCCGCCGCTGGTTTGACGCCGGGCCGCTGGGCACGTTCCAGCCATCCGAGCTCGGCAAGCTCGCCTTCGCGGTCTTCGCCGCCCACTGGGTGGATCGCAACGCGGCGCACATGGGTGACTTCAACCGTGCCTTCGTCCCATACGCCGCGATGCTTGCCGGCGTGCTGGTGCTGCTGATGCTCGAAAAGGACCTCGGCACGTCGATCGTCGTCGTCGGCATATTCCTCAGCGCGTATTGGGCCGGCGGGGGCCGTTTCCGGCATATGGTTTTGCTCGTCGCGGGTCTCGCCCTCGCCTTTCTCGCCGCGACGCTCCTCGAGCCGTACCGGTTCAGCCGCCTGTCGACTTTCAAGAATCCCTTCGCCGACCCGCTGGGCACCGGCTTTCAATCCACGCAGGCCCTCTACAGCCTCGCCTCTGGCTGGTTTTTCGGTGTCGGGATCGGCCACTCGGTCGAAAAGTTCGGCTGGCTGCCCGAGGCGCACACCGACTTCATCTTCGCCATCGTCGGCGAGGAGACCGGGCTGCTCGGCACGACGCTGGTGATGATCGGCTTCCTGTTCTTCGCGATTCGCGGCTACCTGGCTGCGCTGCGCGCTCCGGACCGTTTCGGCGTCTGCCTGGCAACGGGGATCACGACGTGGATCGCATTCGAGGCGCTGCTGAACATGGCCACCGTGACCAACACGTTGCCCATCACGGGCGTGCCGCTGCCCTTCTTCAGCTACGGCGGCACTGCGATTGCGACGACACTGGCGGCCGTGGGCGTGCTGCTCAGCATCGCCCGTTATGGATCGGGAACAGGGTTCGGAGACGGAAAGAAGAAGAAACATGAGGCTTTTGATAGCTGGCGGCGGGACCGGCGGGCACCTGTATCCGGCGCTCGCGGTCGCGCGGGCGTTTCGCGCTGAGTCCCCTGATGATGCGCTGCTGCTGGTCGGGCGCGCGGGAGGCCCCGAGGAGCGGTTGGTTCCGGCCGCCGGCATCGAGCTCGAGACCATCAACGTGCGTGGGCTCGACCGCGACGCGATGTGGAAGAACCTCGCCCTGCCGGTCGTCGTTCCGGCGGCGCTTCGTGCCGGTCTGCGCGTCGTGGATCGCTTTCGGCCCGACGTCGTGCTCGGCATGGGCGGCTATGTGATGGCGCCGGCGGTGGCGGCGGCGCGCATGCGGGGGATCCCTTACGTGCTGCATGAGAAGGACGTACGGCCTGGGCTCGCCACGCGCTTTTTCGCCGGCGGCGCCGCGACTGTCTGCACGACGCTGCCGGGGACCGAAGATCGAATCCGGGCGCGGCGAGTCGTCCAGACAGGAGTGCCTCTGCGCGACGGCTTCGATCCGCGCACGCCGGCGGTGCCCCCGCGAATGCTGCTCGTCACGGGCGGCAGCCAGGGCGCCCGCCGTTTGAACCAGGCCGTGTGGGGAGCGCTTGACGAGCTGCGCAGCCGGTTCGAGGAGGTAATCCACGTGGCAGGCCGCCAGGGCGCGGCGGGCGTGAAGGAGCATGCGCGTCCTGGTTATCGCGGCCTTGCCTTCACCGATGACATGCCCGGCCTGATGGCGGAGGCCGACCTGGTCGTGAGCCGGGCGGGCGTGGGGACGATCGCGGAGGTCGCCGCCGTGGGGCTGCCGATGGTGCTGGTGCCGGGCACCTTCGGCGGGGGCCACCAGAAGGAGAACGCCGCGGCGATGGTGAGCGCGGGCGCGGCGGTTCGCATCGAAGACGACGAGCTGTCCTCGACGACGCTCGTGTCCACCCTCGACGGCCTGACCCCCGAACGGCTGCAGGCGATGGCGAGGGCCTCGTCCGCAGCCGGCCGCAGGGATGCCGCTCAACAGGTGCTGGCGGTCCTGCATCAGGTCGCACGAAAGTGAAGGTCCACCTCATGGGCATCGGCGGCGCGGGCGTCTCCGCCCTGGCGCGCGTCTTTCTCGCGCGGGGCGACGAGGTCAGCGGCTGCGATGTCAAGGAATCCGACACGACTGCAGAGCTCGAGGACGCGGGCGTCAGCATCGAGGTCGGCCACGACCCCGAGCACGTGCTGTTCCAGGACCTGCTGGTCTACAGCGGCGCCATCAAGTCAGCCGAGGAGCTGGACGCGGCGCGCGCGATGGGCCTGAAGGTGCTCAGCCGGGCGGAGATGCTGGCGGAGCTGATCGCGGAGTCGGACTCGATCGGGGTCGCAGGGAGCGCGGGGAAGACCACCGTCACCCACATGACCGGCCACATCCTCAACGAGGCCGGGCTCGACCCGACGGTGCTGGTCGGCGACGGGTCCTCGACTCGAGTCGGGCGCTCCAAGTTGCTGGTCGCGGAGGTCGACGAATCCGACGGCAGTCTCGCCCTTCATCATCCCAAGCGCGCGATCGTCACCAACGTCGAGTTCGATCATCCCGATCACTTCAAGAATGTCGAGCAGGTGCACGCGCTGTTCGCAGAGTTCGTCGCGCACCTTCCGGCGGAAGGGCTGGCGGTGCTGTGCGCGGACGACGAGCGAGCGGTGTCGCTCCAGACGACGGCTCGTCGCGTGACGTACGGGTTCAGCCCGAGCGCAGATTACCGATGCGACGACCGCCGCCCGTTCGGCATCCACCATCAGGGTCGTGAGCTCGGTCGCGTCAAGCTGCGACAGCCGGGGCGGCACAACGTCCAGAACGCAACCGCTGCCGCGGCGATGGCGCTGGAGATCGGGGTGAGCATCGCCGACGTGGCGGGTGCGCTAGAACGTTTTCCTGGTGCCCGCCGCCGCTTCGAGTTCCTCGGCATATTCCAGGGCGCGCCGGTCTATGACGACTACGCACATCACCCGACCAAGGTGAAGGCGACGCTGCAGGCGGCGCGCGAGATGAGGCACCGCCGCCTGATCGTCGTCTTCCAGCCGCACCGCTACTCGCGGTTGGCGGCGCTGATCCATGACTTCTCGCGGTCGTTCGTGGGCGCGGACAGGGTCTTGCTCCTCGATGTGTACGGCGCGGGCGAGGACAACCCGACTGGGATCAAGGCCCAGGACCTGGCCGACCTGATCCCGAACGGCACGTACGTTGGCTCCTTCCAGAACGCCCGCGAGACGCTCGAGGGATTGGTCGGCCCCGACGACATCTTGCTGCTGATGGGTGCGGGCGACATCCGCAAGCTGGGTGATGAGCTGGCGCAACGCGTCTAACCTCGCCTGGCTGCAGGCGATCAGCGGCGTCAGCGAGCAAGAGCCGCTCGCGACCCGAACCTCATTCGGAATCGGCGGTCCCGCGGACTTCTTCGTCGAGATGGCGCGGCCGGACACGATCGAGAAGACGCTGGACGGCTGCCGAGAGCGAGACATTCCTTATCTGCTGCTCGGGGCGGGTACCAACCTGCTCATCGCCGATGCCGGGATCGAAGGCCTCGTGGTGCGCGTCGTCAATCGCGAACATCACGTCGAAGGCACGCGCCTGCGCGCCGGGGCGGGGCTGAAGATGATGCGGCTGGCGAGGATCGCCGCTGACGCCGGGCTCCGGGGATTCGAGTTCGCAATCGGCGTGCCGGGGACGGTCGGCGGGGCGGTTTACCAGAACGCCGGCTGCTGGGGCAAGGAGCTGTGCGAAGTTTTCGTCGAAGCGTCCGGCTTCCAGCCGGGCGCCGGGCGCAAGACCTGGACCCGCGCTGATCTCAAGTTCGACTATCGGACCTCGGCGCTGCGCGACGGCGCGCTCCACGGCTCGCTGGTCATCGATGCGACGGTGCGTCTGGAGCGAGGCGATGGGGAGGAGGCCAAACGGATGATGGCCAAGCTGACTCGCGAGCGCAACGAGACCCAGCCGATCAAGACCAAGAACTGCGGAAGCGTGTTCAAGAACCCGCGAGGCGACTCGGCAGGTCGATTGATCCAGGCCGCCGGACTGAAGGGCGCGCGCCAAGGGGCGGCGGTCATCTCCGTGTTGCACGGCAACTTCATCGTCAACGAGGGCGGCGCCAGGGCAGCGGATGTCGCGCGGCTGATCCAGCACGCGCAGACAAAGGTGATGGAGCGTTTCGGCGTCAAGCTCGAGCCCGAGGTCGAGCTCGTGGGCAGGTGGAAAGGCCGGCGATGAAGATTGCGGTGCTTCGCGGCGGGCGCTCCGCGGAGCGCGAGGTGTCACAGCGCTCGGGCGCGCAGGTTGAGAAGGCGCTTGCCAGCCGCGGCCACGATGTCACAGGTGTCGACCTCGACCTCGAGACGTGGGACGTGCTGCGCGATGGCGGCTTCGACTGCGTCTTCAACGCGCTTCACGGCCGGTTGGGCGAAGACGGCACCGTGCAGGGCATGCTCGAGCTGCTGGGACTTCCATACACAGGCTCGGGAGTGCTCGCCTCAGCGTTGTGCATGGACAAGGCGCGCGCGAGCTCGATGATGGCGGGCGCCGGCCTGCACGTGCCGGAGTTCGAGGAGCTCGAGGTCAAAGAGGGCGTCAGCGCAGACGTCGTCGCCAGGCTCGTGCAGCGCTTCGGCCTTCCGCTGGTGGTCAAGCCGGTGCGTGAAGGGTCGACGATCGGCCTCACGATCGCTCACGACGCGGACGACGCGGCCAGCGGTCTCGTGCTTGCAGCTCGCTACGACCGGCGCGTGCTGATCCAGCGTTTCGCGGTCGGGACCGAGGTCACGCTCGGCATCCTCGCCACGCCAGAGATGCAGGTCCTGCCCACGCTGGAGATCGTCAGCGACAACCCCGTCTACGACTACGACGCCAAATACACCCCGGGGAAGTCACACCACATCATCCCGGCGCGAATACCCGAGGCAGCCCGCGCCGCCGCCTCGGACGCAGCGGGCCGCGCGTTCACGCTTCTCGGGTGCTCCGGGATGGGGCGGGTCGACGTCATCGTGGACACCGAGGGCACGCCATGGCTGCTGGAGGTCAACACCGTGCCCGGCCTGACCGAGCTCTCATTGCTGCCGGACGCGGCGCGCGCCGCCGGCATCGCGTTCGATGAGGTGTGCCAGCGCCTGGTGGATCACGCGTTGGGCCGCCACGAGCATCGCGTGGGTCCGCCGGCCAAATGAGGTTTCGCAGGCGCCGCTCGCTTCTGCCCAGGATTCGCCGGAGGCCGGAGAGGGAGGAAACCGAGCCGCTGAAGGGCCAGCTGTGGACGCGCTCGGAGAAGTCGCTGCGCGAGCCCGACGTGCATTGGGCACGTCGCGCGGCGGCCGCGGCGGCGGCGATCGGCGAGTGCGCGCTGCTCGGATGGCTGTGGTTCGGACCGGCGATGCCAATCCGAACGGTCCAGGTGGATGGGGTCCAGCACCTCACCAGCGCGCAGGTCAGGTCGGCTGCGGGGCTGAGCAGCAGCGGATCCGTGCTTGCGGTCGACGGTGAAACCGACCGCCAGCGCTTGCTCAGGCAGACCTGGGTCCGAGCGGCATCAGTAGATCCACAGCTCGATGGGACAGTCGTCATCCGCATCAGCGAGTGGCAGCCGGTGGCCGCATATCACACAGGCGCCAGCACGCACCTGTACCTACTTTCCAACCAGGCGGTTGTGCTCGGACCGGCGACGTCGGCGGGCGGCCTGGTCGACGTGCAGGGCCCGGCGGGCGCGGATCCCAAAGTCGGGGACCGGCCGCTGGACCCGTTGTTGCTCACTGCCCTGGTCAACATCCAGCGTGGGCTGCCGGCGCTGATCGGGCAGGAGGTTGCGGGCTTCATCGTCGATTCGTGCGGCGACCTGACCCTTGTCTCAAAACGAGGTTGGAGGGGTTACTTTGGCCGCGTGCTGACACCAGAGGAGTTCGCGACCCTTCGTGACAAGCTCGCCGCGCTGAAGGCGATCTCCGGCCGCGGCAACGTCAACTACAACTCGCCGGACCTCATGTACGTCAACGTCATGAACCCCGCCGAGCCGGCCGTGGGCTACAGGTCGAGAATCCCAGCCACCCCATCGCCGTCACCCGGCGCCAGGCCCCAGCCCTCACCCTCGCCGGTGCCGACGTGCAAGTGATAGTCGTCGCGATCCTGTTCGCCATCCTCGGGGTGCTCCTCGGGCTGATGTCGCCGCTCACCATCCCCATCACCTACGCGCGCTACACCGCGGTCGCGCTGCTTGCGGCGCTCGACTCCATCTTCGGAGCGTTCAAGGCCTACATCGCCGGCACCTTCGAGCCCCGTGTGTTCTATACCGGCCTGCTGACCAACATGACGCTCGCCGCCGGCCTCACGTACTTCGGCGACAAGCTCGGCGTCGAGCTCTACATCGCGGCCATCGTCGCCTTCGGGGTGCGGATCTTCAACAACCTGGGCGCGATCCGGAGGCACTACCTCTGACAGGCCGCAGCTCTCGATTCGGCCCGTTTGGCGCCAAAAGTGCGGAATCCGGATGCTGAATACGCGCGTTTGGCGCCAAAAGCGCGGAATCAGGAAATACCATCCGGCGCGCTTTCGTGGCTAACCCATAAGCGATAGGGTGGCTTAATTTGTGAGCCTGGCTATCAAGTCCAGGCACAAGAGCTAGCCCCGCCCTCGCAACGACCCACAAAATCTGGCCCGCACGGCGCCCGGAAGCCTATATAATCCTCCGCAACCCGCCACCAACATCCATACGTTCCAGGAGGCATCGCAGCACCCGTTTTGTCACGGCGGAAGAAAACCGTCGGTCTCGACCTAGGCACCAGCCGGGTCAGTGTCGTCATCGCCGAGTCGGACGACCCCGGCACGGCGGTGAGCATCATCGGCGTGGGCGAAAGCCCCTCCGACGGCGTGCGCAAGGGCGTGGTCGTCAACCTCGACAAGACGATCGCGTCCATCCAGGCGGCGGCCGTCGCCGCCGAGCGCATGGCCGGCCAGCGCATCGAATCCGTGGTCGTGTCGCTGGCGGGCACGCATCTTTGGTCACAGAACTCGACCGGCGTGGTCGCGGTCGCGCGGCCCGACCACGAGATCGGCGATGACGACATCCAGCGCGTGGTCGAGGCCTCGCGCGCCGTCAGCGTCGCCTCCGATCGCCAGGTCATCCACGTCATCCCCCGCGCCTACACGGTGGACGGCCAGGACGGGGTGCGCGATGCGATCGGCATGACCGGACACCGCCTGGAGGTGGAGACCAACATCATCACCGGCGCGCAGACCGCCGTCCAGAACGTGATCAAGTGCGTGCACGGGGCCGGGTTCGACATCGAAGACGTCGTCTGCTCTGGCCTGGCCGCGGGCGAAGGTGTGCTGACGGCGCAGGAGTTGGAGCTCGGCGTGTGCGTCGTCGACATCGGCGCCGGCACCACCGCGGTCGTCGTCTACAACGACGGCTCGACGCGCCACCTCGCGGTGCTGCCGGTCGGCGGCAACCACGTCACCAGCGACATCGCGATCGGCCTGCGGACGACGCTGGACGAGGCTGAGAATCTCAAGCTCAACTACGGGCACACGCTCCCAGAGGTCATCGACCACGGAGAGAAGGTCGAGGTTCGCCAGGTGGGGGGCGATCGCATCAACGCCCTGCCGCGCCGATTCCTGGCCGAGATCATCGGCCCTCGGATGATCGAGATCTTTCAGATGGCACGGGAGGAGGTCCGCAAGAGCGGCTTCGACGGTCTGCTTCCCGCTGGAGTCGTCGTCACAGGTGGCGGCTCGCGCCTGATGGGCACCATCGACGCCGCCCAGGCGGTGTTCAACACGTCGGTCCGCCTCGGCCAGCCAGTCGGCTTGAGCGGTCTGGCGGACAAGGCCCAGGGTCCATCGTTTGCCGTTTCGGTAGGGCTGGTGAAGTGGGGCTCGCGCGCGCATGCCCGCGCTTATGCCGACGGCCGCCAGCAGGTGACGCTGGGGTCGACGTATCAAAAAACAGTGAGGTGGCTGCGCGATTTTTTCTAGAGAACAGACCCGAAACCAGTTGGAGCTCGCCATCGCCAGAAGACAATCCAAGGAGGATCACCTCATCGTCATGAAAGAAAGCGAACTGCACGAAGGGCGAGCGCGGATCAAGGTCGTCGGCTGCGGTGGCGGCGGCGGAAACGCCGTCAATCGCATGATCTCGAAAGCGCTCAAAGTCCAGTTCATCGCAGTCAACACCGACAAGCAGGCCCTCGAGCGCTGCCAGGCAGACGTCAAGGTTCAGATGGGCAGCAAGGTCACCCGCGGCCTCGGCGCCGGCGGGGACTGGACGCGCGGCCGCGACGCCGCGGACGAGAGCCGCACGGAGCTGACCGCTGTGGTCCAGGAATCGGACCTGGTTTTCGTCACATGCGGGATGGGCGGCGGCACCGGCACCGGTTCTGCGGCGATCGTCGCCGAGCTGGCCAAGGGCGCCGGCGCGCTGACCATCGGCGTCGTCACCAGGCCGTTCGCCTTTGAGGGCCGCATCCGCAACGACACGGCCGAAGAGGGAATCAAGGCGCTCCGCAGCCAGGTCGACGCCCTGATCGTCATCCCCAACGATCGCCTGGCCCAGGTCGCGAGCTCCAAGACCACCCTCGAGGAGGCGTTCCGGATGGCGGATGATGTCCTCCGCCAGGGCGTCCAAGGGATCTCGGACCTGGTGACGCAGCCCGGCGTGATCAACCTCGACTTCGCGGACGTGAAGGCGATCATGGAAAACGCAGGCGAGGCCCTCATGGGCATCGGCCATGGAGCCGGAGACACCCGCGCCGAGGACGCCGCCAAGCAGGCGGTCTCCAGCCCGCTGCTGGAGACATCCATCGACGGCGCCAAGGGCATCCTGTTCAACATCACCGCCGGCAAGGACATCACCCTGCAGGAGGTGCAGAAGGCCGCCGAGATCGTTCGCTCGGCCGCCGACCCTGGCGCCAACATCATCTTCGGTGTCGTGCGCGACGACACCATGCAGGGCGAGATCAAGATCACCGTCATTGCCACCGGCTTCGGCGGCAAGACCCAGAGCGAGGCCAAGCAGGAGGTGGTCCGGCGGACGCTCGAGCGGGCCGAGTTCGGCACCGAGGACCTGGGCGACATCAACATCCCGGCTTTCCTTCGCAACCGAATGTAATCGTCTATGGATCCAATCAGCGGGAGGGAGAGCAGCGGCGCCTGCCCGGCCGAAGGCCGGGTCGGCTTACCACTGGGGTCCCCGTGCGCAGCACGGGAGCGCGTGAGAGGGAACCGGCAGGTTTCCTCTCATATAACAGTCGTACCTTGGTAACCCCATGAGATGCCCGTACTGCGGTCACCACGACCTGAAGGTGGTCGACTCCCGCGACTCGGAGGTCGGGGAAGCGATCCGCCGGAGGCGTGAGTGCCTGCAGTGCGGGCAGCGTTTCACCACTTACGAGCGGATCGAAGCCGTCCCGTTCTACGTCACCAAGAAGGATGGCCGGCGCGAGGATTTCGACCCGCAGAAGCTCTTCACCGGGCTGAAGAAGGCGACCGAGAAGCGCGACATCTCGCCCGAGCGGCTGCGCGCCATCGTCGACGACATCGAGGCGGAGCTCCGGCGCTCGGGCCGGGTCGAGATCCCAAGCGGGGAGATCGGCGAGATGGTGATGGACCGCCTGCGCGACCTTGACGAGGTCGCATACATCCGCTTTGCGTCGGTCTACAGGGAGTTCATGGACCTCCAGCAGGTCAAGCGGGAGATCGAACAGGTGCTCAGCTCCCGCCGTCCGTAGCTCGTAAGCTCCGTCGCGTGTCCACCATCGAGCAGGTGTTGAGGATCCCGGCGTTCGAAGGCGAGCACGGCCTCATCCACGGTTTCTCGACGATGGCCCTGGGCAACATGGGACTTACGCACGCGCCCGACCCTGAGGCTGTCCTTGGATCCAGGCGCGACTTCGCCCGTGCGCTCGGCATCGATATCGAGCCGATCACCACCGCGGGCGCGGTCCACGGCGCGGGCGTTGCGCGTGTCGATGAGCCGGTCGACGTCGTCCAGGGCGTCGACGCGCTGGTCACCGATCGCCCGGGCGTCGCCCTCTTCGCGACCTACGCCGACTGCTACCCGATCGTGCTCTGGGACCGTGATGTGCGCAGTGCGGCGCTGGTCCACGCGGGATGGCGCGGGACGCTCGCCGAGGTGGGGCGCGCGGCGGTCAGGGCCATGCACGATGAATACGGCTCAGATCCGGAACACATCCTCGCCGGAATCGGACCAGGCATCTGCGGCAGGTGCTACGAGGTGGGCGCCGAGGTCGCCGACCGCTTCGATGCGCGCTTTGTGCGTCCGAGCCCGGGCGGCCGCTTCCTGCTCGACCTCGCGGCCGCGAACAAGGCCCAGCTGGAAGAGGCTGGCGTGCGCAACGTCCACGTCATCGGCCTCTGCACCAAGGAGACCCTATACCTGCCGTCACACCGGCGCAGCCCGGACGGCACTCGGTTCGGCGCCATCGTCTCGTTACGATGACCGCGGTCTCGGAGCGGCTTGCATCCGTGCGCGCCCGCATCGAGCGCGCGGGCCGCAATCCAGACGAGGTGGCGATCGTAGCCGTGACCAAGGGCTTCGACGTCTCCGCGTGCCGCGACGGGCTCGCGGCCGGGCTGCGCATGCTGGGCGAAAATCGTGTGCAAGAGGCGCTGCGGAAGATCGAGGCACTTCCGGAGGCGGAGTGGCACCTCATCGGCCATCTGCAGACCAACAAAGTGCGCACCGCGGCGGGACGGTTCGCCCTGATCCAGTCGGTGGACTCGGTGCGACTCGCGGAGCGCATCGCGCAAATGACGCCCACGCAATCGGTGCTGGTGGAGGTGAATGTGGCCCGCGAGCCGCAGCGATCGGGCGTCGATCCGGCGCAAGCGCTCGACGTCATCACCGTCGTCGCGGGCCTTCTCGACCTGCAAGGGCTGATGGCGATGGGTCCATCGCACGGTGATCCGACGCCCGCGTTCACGGAGGTGCGGGAGCTGCGCGACGCGGCGGAGCAGCGCCTGGGCAAGCGCCTGCCGATCCTGTCGACGGGTATGAGCAGGGACTTCGAGGCGGCCGTGGCCACCGGAAGCACGATGCTACGATTGGGCGAGGTGCTGTTCGGGCCGCGTCCGGCCTGATCCCTGGAACTATGACTTTTATCGCTGCGCTTCTGACGTACCTGCTTTACGCGTTCATCATCGTGCTGTTCGTGCGCGTCGCCTTCTCGTGGGTGAGCCCGTTTCCCACCAACCCGGTGTCGCGCTTCGCCTTCAGGATCACCGAACCATTCCTGGCCCCGGTGCGCCGTTGGGTGCCGCCGGTTTCGGGCATCGACCTTTCGCCGCTGGTGGTGATGCTGGTCGCCTACTTCATCATCGCCGCCCTGCGGACTGTCTAAGGCTCCACAGACCTCTTTGCAAGTCCAGATGTTCGAAAAGGTAGAGCCGAAGGTCAGCTTCCCCGACCTGGAGAGGCAGCTCATGGCGCGCTGGAAGGAGGAGCAGACCTTCCAGAAGTCGCTCGAGCTCCGAGCGGGCAGGCCGCGGTTTGTCTTCTACGAGGGCCCGCCGACCGCGAACGGCAAGCCGGCCACGCACCACATCCTCGCGCGCGCCTTCAAGGATCTCTTTCCGCGGTACAAGACCATGAAGGGCTTTTACGTCGAGCGCAAAGCGGGGTGGGACACGCATGGCCTCCCGGTCGAGATAGAGGTAGAGAAGAAGCTGGGCATCTCGGGCAAGTTCGAGATCGAAAACGAGATCGGCGTCGAGAGGTTCAACGAGCTCTGCCGGAAGAGCGTCTACGAGTACGTCGAGGACTGGGTCGCCTTCAGCGAGCGCATGGCCTTCTGGCAGGACTACGAGCATGCGTACTGGACGCTCGACTCCGAGTACATCCAGTCGGTCTGGTGGGCGCTCAGCGAGATGTGGAACCAGGGCCTCGTCTACAAGGGCTTTCGCGTCGCGCCGTACTGCTCGCGGTGCGCCACACCTCTCTCGAGCCACGAGCTGGCGCAGGGCTATCGCGACAACGTTCCCGACCCGAGTGTCTTCGTCCGCTTCCGACTGAAGAAAGATCCGAACACATCGATCCTCGCCTGGACGACCACGCCCTGGACACTGCCCGGCAACGTCGCGCTCGCGGTCGGCGAGGACGTCGATTACGTCAAGGTCAAGCAGGCCGACGAGCACGTGATCCTCGCCGAGGCGCTGCTATCGGTGCTGCACGGCGAGTACGAGGTCGTCGAGCGGATGAAAGGACGCGACCTCGTGGGCCTCGACTACGAGCCGCTGTTTCCGTACTCGATACCGGAAGAAGGCCGAGCTCACTACGTCGTCGATGCCGACTTCGTTTCCACCGCTGAGGGCACGGGCGTTGTGCACACCTCTGCGCTGTATGGCGTCGACGACCTGCGCCTTTGCCAGGACAAAGGCATCCCGTTCCGGCACACCGTCGGCCTCGATGGCAAATTCCTTCCCTACGTGGAGAAGTTCGCCGGCCTCCACGTCAAGGAGGCCGACCCCGTGATCCTCGACGACCTTCGCGAGCGAGGCCTGCTGTACAGGTCGGAGACGATCCTTCACACATACCCCGAGTGCTGGCGCTGCAAGACGCCCCTCATCTACTACGCCCTCGACGCGTGGTATATACGGACCACCGATCGCAAGGCGGAGCTGATCGCCAACAACGCCGCCACCAACTGGGTGCCCGCGCACATCAAGACCGGCCGCATGGGCGACTGGCTCGAGAACAACGTCGACTGGCAGTTCTCGCGGAGCCGCTACTGGGGCACGCCTGTGCCGATCTGGATCTGCGAGGGCTGCGACGACCAACGCTGCATCAGCTCGGCGGCCGAGCTTGGCCTGAAAGACGACGTGGATCTCCATCGTCCCTACATCGATTCCGTGACGCTTCCATGCGAGAAATGCGGCGGCGTCATGCGCCGCGTGCCGGAGGTGCTCGACACCTGGTTCGACTCGGGTTCGATGCCTTTTGCACAGCGCGGTTATCCCCGCCAGGGCAAGGATCTCTTCGAGCAAACCTTCCCGGCCGACTTCATCTCCGAGGCGATCGATCAGACCCGCGGCTGGTTTTACACGCTGCTGGCGATCTCAACCCTTCTCTTCAAGCAGAACTCGTACCGCAATGTCATCTGCCTGGGTCACGTGGTCGACCCCAAAGGCAAGAAGGCGTCGAAGTCGCGCGGCAACGTTATGGACCCGAACTACCTCTTCGACACGTTCGGTTCGGATGCCGTGCGCTGGTATTTCTACACATCGACGCAGGTCGGCGAGAACTACCGCACCGGCGACGCTGCGCTAAGAGAGACGGTGCAGCAGTTTTTCATCCCGTTGTGGAACTGCTACTCGTTCTTCATCCTCTACGCGCGCCCCGACAACTTTGATCCCACACAGGCCCCAGTCCCAGTCGCCGAGCGCCAGGTGCTGGACCGCTGGCTGCTTTCCAGGTTGAGCGGTCTTGTCGCCGCGGTGAACAGCGGTCTCGACGCCTACGACGCCGTGGAGCCCGCGCGCCGCATCCACCGATTCGTCGACGACCTGTCGAACTGGTACATCCGCCGCTCGCGGCGCCGCTTCTGGAAGTCGCAGTCCGACCGCGACAAGCTGGCCGCCTACCAGACTCTGTATGAGACGTTGCGCACGCTGTCCTTGCTGATGGCGCCTTTCGCGCCGTTCGTTTCCGACGCGATCTACCGAAACCTGTCCAGCGACCGATCGGTGCACCTGGCCGATTTTCCGGAGCCCATGGGGACCGAGGACCCGCAGATCGAAGCTGATATGGGCCGCGCCCGCCAGGCGGTCGAGCTAGGGCTCGCCGCGCGCGACGCGGCAAGGCTGAAGGTACGGCAGCCACTGGCCGGCATCGCGCTTCCCGGGGAGCCGCTGCCCGAGGACATTGCAACCATCGTGCGTGACGAGCTGAATGTGAAAAGCATCACGTTCGGCGCTCCCGACGTGACGCTCGACACTGTCATCACCGAGGAGCTGAAGCTCGAGGGCCTGGCGCGCGAGATGGTGCGGGTGATCCAGGACCGGCGCAAGAAGCTGGGCCTCAACGTCGAGGATCGCATCCACACCTGCTACGTGGCCGACGGCATGCTGGTCCGCGCGCTGGAAAGACACGCCGACTACATCAAGACCGAGACTCTTTCGGTGACCCTCGAGCCCGGGAAGGACGAGTGCGATGGTGAGCAGCTTTTGCTGGAAGGAGAGCAGCTCTGGATCGGCCTTCGGCGAACCTGACCTGGGTGACGCCGGGGCGCGTGCTCTTTGTCGTCGTCGCCGTGGTCGTGTTCGCGCTCGACCGGACGACCAAGAGCATCGTCGCGGCAACGATCCCTTACGGCACAGAGGTGCAGGCGATCGGAAATCTGGTCGGGATCACCAACGTGCGGAATTCCGGGGCCGCCTTTGGCGTCGCGCCCGCCGGCGCGGTCTTCTTCTTGATCGCTTCGGTGGTGGTGGCGATCGCCCTCGTCGTGTACGTGATGCGCCAGCCTGGCGACCTGCCGACGGATGCGATCCTCGGCCTGATCCTCGGCGGTACTGTCGGCAACGGCTTTGATCGGGTGATGTACGGAACGGTCACCGACTTCGTCAACATCCACTTTTGGCCGGTGTTCAACCTGGCGGATTCAGCCATCAGCATCGGCGTCGTCCTGCTCGTCGCCGGGTACTTCCTACGCAGACCGAACAACGCCGCCTGATCGCGGAAGCAGCCGCGCCACGGCTCGACCGTTTCGTGGCCGAGCAGCTGCCTGACCTCAGCCGCGCTGCGGCGGCGCGCCTCATCAAAGGCCACCTCATCCTGCTCAACGACCGCCCGGCCGAGCCCGCAACGCGCGTCGCCAAGGGCGACGTGGTCGACGTCGAGCTGCCCGAGGCCTTCGTGACTGAGGTCACTGGCGAGCTGATCCCGCTGGAGATCGTCCACGAGGACGACGACCTGGTGGTGGTCAACAAACCCGCCGGCATGGTCGTGCATCCGGCGCCGGGCCACTATTCCGGGACGCTGGTGCATGCGCTGCTTGGTCGCGGGGGCGGCTGGTCGTCCGTGGGCGGCGAGACTCGCCCGGGGATCGTGCACCGCCTGGACAAGGGCACCAGCGGACTGATCGTGGTCGCGCGGCATGACGCCGGACATCGGTCGCTCTCGAAGCAGCTGAGCGACCGGACGCTGAGCCGTACGTACCTGGCGGTCGTGCGGGGCCTGGTCAAGCACGACGCGGGCGAGCTGGAAGGCCCGATCGGGAGGCACCCGACGGAGCGCAAGCGCATGGCGGTGGTCGCCGGCGGGCGCTTCGCGCGCACGAGGTACACGGTCGTCGAGCGTGGGCGCGCGCATACACTGCTTCGGTGCGACCTCGACACAGGGCGCACGCACCAGATCCGCGTTCATCTCGCGGCGATGGGCCACCCGGTGGCGGGAGACACCGAGTATGGCAAGCGCCATGCCGGAGATCCCCAGCGCCCGATGCTCCACGCCTGGCGCCTACAGCTGCGGCACCCCCGCACGCGCAAGGAGATGACGTTCGAGGTTCCGCCCCCGGAAGACTTCGAGATGTTCTGGGCGTCGGTCAAATGAGCGGGCGTCGAGGCCTGCTCATCGTCATTTCGGGGCCCTCGGGCGTGGGCAAGGACACGCTCATCCGCCGGCTGCTGGAGCTCGACGGCAAGCTGCGCTACTCGGTCTCGTACACGACGCGGCAGCCGAGGCCTGGCGAGGTGGACGGGGTCAACTATCACTTCGTGAGCCGCGACGCTTTCGAGAAGCTCCTCAAGGAGGGCGCGTTCATCGAGCACGCAACGTATGACGGCAACCTGTACGGGACGCCGCTGGCGCCGCTCGATCGAGTCCGGGACGCCGGCCACGACATCGTCTTGAAGATCGACGTCCAGGGCGCGGAGCAGGTCCGGCGGCGCGCATCCGACGCCCTTCTCATCTTTCTCGCGCCTCCATCGATGAAAGAGCTGCTGCGGCGCCGCACCGAACGCCACAGTGAGAGCGCCACGGACATGACCGCCCGGCAGCGCATCGCGCAGCGAGAGATGGAGCTGGCGCCGCACTTCCAGCACGTGGTCGTCAACGACGACCTCGAGCGCGCCGCCCGCGAGGTGCTGGAGATCATTCGCAAGGCGCGCGAGCGCCAAACTTAAGTTCGTGCCGCTGGACTCAACCCCCGTCCCGAACGAGCTTGGCGGCCTGCGCATCGCGCTGCTGGTCGCGGGCGGGATCGCCGCGTACAAGCTGGTCGATCTCGCGTCGGCGCTCACACAGGCCGGCTGCCAGGTGCGCGTGGCGATGACCGCATCCGCCGGGCGTTTCGTCGGCGCGGCCTCGTTCCAGGGCGTCACGGGCAACCCGGTCCTGACC
>WNGG01001651.1_pt1 | contig 36125 bp, 36 predicted proteins | sample 5400661 | NCBI WGS metagenome assembly WNGG01 (sample SAMN13153372, study PRJNA577476) | soil metagenome | isolation source: 100 cm soil or saprolite under Garry oak tree replicate 1 | place: USA:California | collected 2016-06-15
TATGGCCCAAGCGGAATGCGACCAAGGCGAACCGTGCCCTGGCTGTCAGTCGTAAAGGTCCTACTTGTGGCGTTCGCGAAAGTAAATGTAAGCGACACTCCTGAAATGGGGTTAGATGACTTATCCACTACCTTCACCGAGGCTAGGTACGCGCTCACCCCAACCACTACGGTCGCCGAACCCGAGGTGAGGTTCAAGATTTTCGGGGCAAGCAACGCCCCCTGGTAGCCTTCCCATGTCGCTGAAGTGACAGTCCAGGTGCTAGCAGACAGCCACTGACCCGAATATGTTGATGTTGTTATCGTGGAACCGTTGCTCGAAAGCACGACAGAGGTTGGATTAGGATCCAACGGTTGCCCGCCGGCATCCGTGAAGGTCAACGCGTACTGGAATTGTTTGGTGAACTCCGCTGTGAATGATGCTGCTCCAGTGTAGTTGTATAGCATCACTGGGGTTTGCATCATGGATGATGGAGTCCATTGCACACCAGAGTAAGTCCACTGTTTCCAGATGTAGCGGGCGCCTGTTGGCGCATAGAGGGTGAGATTGAGGACTTGGAGCGTGTGTACCGTCGCGTTGGCGAAGGAGAACAGATGGGGAAGGCGATATACCGAGGCGGTGGAGTTGTCGAGTCTGATCCAGACGCTCGCGTCGCTGCCTGGGATATTCGTCTGAGCGTTCAGATTGCAGGCGGAGAAACAGCCCGATGCGTGGACATCCACGATCGGCACCAACATGACCGCCAAGAGAGCGAGGAGTAGAAGTGGCCAGCGGTGCGATCTAGAAGCGGTGGGTCTGAGCGACGACAACGGTGTTGATTCCTTCCTTGTGAGCGTTCGGTCAAGATGACTCCTCGTCAATCATGTAGGAATTTAGTAACCAGCGCTCCCAGGTTCCGAATACATTCGCTCTCAGATTCTACACCTCACGCAGCCACGCTGCCCTGGGGTTCCTGGGACACTGTTCAAAAAGGAGCAGGCCCAAAGATACCTCCGAGAAGTAGGCGAGCTGGTGCAATGGCTAAGGAAGAAGATGCCCAGAGAATAGCCAAGAACTACGTTAGAAGGCTCGCCCGAAACATCACCGTACACCAAGCGATTCTGGCGGGGTCGCGAGCGACTGGAACGTACCTAGAGGACAGCGATGTCGACTTGATAATTGTATCAGACGACTTCTCCAAGATGCAGCTCCCAGAGAGGCTCAAGTATCTCCAGAAGCAGTGGAAGAGCAAGATCCCTCTGGAAGCATTCGGGTACACCGTCAACGAGTTCCGATCCCTCCAGCGAAAAAGTACCTACGTCAAGGAGGCAGTCCGGACTGGAAGACCGCTACTGGATGCGCGGGGGCGGGTCGCGTCTTAGCCTGGATTGTTACGGCTGGATCTCTTTTCTAACTGTGATCGCAGAGGTCACTCGTTCTCCTAGTGTGCCGTCTGGGTTGAGGAAGCGGTAGTGTTCTCCACAGTCTACTATGGCCCTCCAGTGGACGTGAGGGACTTTCATCGGTCCCTTGCTTGTTTCCTTTGTTATGAAGAAGACTTCTCCAGGCTGGAAAATATCTCTACCATCGTGTTTCTTACGCTCGGGCTCCGGCACTAAGTGAGCTTTTTGGACTAGCTCTAAGTGTTCGGCTCTTACGGTCTCTTCGGCGTGAAAGACTGTTTCGGCTATCTTCCAGGGCTTGAGGAGCTTTCCATTAGCTTTCGTTGTGATTTTCATTGCGCCTCTTCAATACTAGACAGGGGCTACGGCGCTCTTAGCTGAATTGAAACTCTCAGCCCATTGGGTTGAGAGGTCCGTGGCTATATTCCTCAGACACGAGAATGAAATCGAAGCGATATCAGCTCTAAGGCCTCGATGCAAGCGTTCAGATAAATCCTGTCAAGTCTCTGTTATAGCGTGGCAGTTTGACTCGGCTTCTGTAGGCATTTATCAACGGCCGTGAACTGACTAGAGTTTCCTTCATGGCGGCGACTTGCAGACCGCCTCCCTTACCCGTGCGACCGGGAAAAACAAGAATCAATCCCTCCTTTCTCAGCTCCTCGATCGCCCTAGCGAAGAGACCGTGATATTGAGACGGATAGTTGGTTCTAACGTCCGCTATGCTAACATGCTTTCCATGGTGGGCGCCTGCGGTGACGTAGCCCTTCTCGAAGAGCTTGTTCATTATGAAGCCCTTTACGTCGAAGACTGTTCCGACTCTTGACAATTACTGACCTCGGAAAATATTCCAATGTCCATGGACAAATACGCAATGTTTAATACGCGCAGACGAGGAATCTCTCTTGAGAGATATGAGAAAAGTAGACATCATCGCAGATGGACCGCTCCACTCGTTATTCGGAGGGCCAGTAGCCCGAGTCCTTGATGAGGCCCGCATCGTGGGCAACATGGAGCAAACCGTTTCCATGCTCTCCGAGTCCACCAAGCTCGACTACAAGACTGTTCAAACGGCACTCGACCGCCTAACCAAACACGGCATGGTCCAGAAGAGTAGAAGAGTAGGAAATGCTCAAACCTACCGATTCAACGTCGAGAACGAACTTCATTCCCTGCTCAACTGGGCCGCAGAATACCAGCATGGCAAACGAAGTCGACGCTAGGAACCCCGAAAAAAGTAATCCAGACTACTTTCCGAGGCCGTTCAAGATTTCCTGGTATAGTTCGTCTCTTTTCTTATCCGAGTAGCCACCGTAGCTCAGTTCCAGGATCCTGTACCCTCTCTTTCGTAATAAAGATCGAAGCTCTTCGTCTTTCATCCTCTGGGCTGCTTTTAGGTGGACCGGGCCATCGACGAACACGATCAACGGTCGAGATTCTAGCGGGAAGTAGAAGTCGGCCGTGGTTACGGGGATCTCGACTTGAGTTAGATAATTCACTCGGTCATCTTGTAGCTTGAGGGCTAGTTCATGCTCCATCCGTGAGGGGTTAGCGTTAAGGCGCCCGCGCCAGTCGCTCCGCTGACTCGACATCTAGAAAGTTGAGCTGCCCATAGGCTATTGCTCAGACACGAGAGCGAAACTGCTGGTCGTTCGACCGAAGGGTTACACTATGTCATGGAACCGACGAGTTGCTCCTCCCAGGGTTCAACAAATTTCCGCGGGGACTCAGGGGCAAGATTCCGTTGCTTCTAGTTAGTTGAAGGACGTTCGTCATTGGCGATTCGCGTGGGATCATAGATTACTTTCGCCTTCAGTTTCTCTCATCCCTTCCTCCCTTCTCTTGTAATAGGTAGCCGACTCCGATTTGACTCGAAGGGCGGAATAGACACATTCAGAGAACGAGCCTAGGCTGAGCCTAAGAAATCACGATGCAGCAGGAAGAGATTGGACTGGACTAACTAACGGTCGAGGGTTGATTGCCTTAGTCTTCCGATGCGCTCATAAAATTGGAGCACTCCATAGTACTTTCCCCAGCTCCTCTTCTCTCTCACGAACTCCATGAACTTCTCAGGATTGTTGTACATCAGCACGCTCCTGATCGCGGTCATAGAGTTCATGGGCTTAAGACCGCCAAAGAGATCTCCTCTCCGCCAATCCTTGTAGGCTCGCTCAATCTTCTCGGCCGGAGAAACCCTAACAGCCTTGTCGAAATCTTCAAGAGTCTTGATCCCAGTTTCAATACACTCGGATACAACGTCAGAGAGAACCCATCCCGTGATGGACTCGTCGTACAGAGGATAAACACCTAGATGCTTCTTCTTCAAGTACGCGACGAGCGACTCTGAATCAATCGGGGCCTCAAGACGACCTCCCTCGATCTCCTTCCCGACTTTCTCCTGAATGTTTCTGGCCTTGTCAGTAAGAACTTCAAACTGTTGATCAACTAGTTCAATCAAGGCTGCTATGCTTGCGAAGTTCCGCCTAAGTTCAAACGGGATGTCGACCGTGCTTTTGTAGGCTGTATCGTGTTCGATCTCCGCCCAGGCATGTTGCAAGACAGTCCTAATCTGGATCTCACACTTCAAGCCCTCGTAATCTCTGTAGTCGACTAGCTTAACCCTGTCGGGAGTCAATTGCACAACGTAGTGAAGTGAAGCGTATCCGAAGTGAGTAGGGTCAGTAGGTTTTCGCTTATCCTCAGTGTTAGCTCTATCGACGAGAAAGTTCTCTTCGACTAAGTTGGCTACCTTGTCAACATCCGAAGGATAGTAAACAATAACCCTTACACCGGCTAGATCGGTGACTTGGGAGAGCGGATCATTATACCTTCCCTCCTCAACCTCAAGCTTCCTCCGAAACGACGTAGCGTCCTTGGCTCGCCACGTTACGCTCTGGGGCCTGGTTCCGGCCTTCCTTAGGGCAGAGTCGAGAATCCTGGAGACTTCTCTCGAGAAATTCTCGAAAATAGAAAGGCGAGCATTATATTGCTCAACAGGATCGCGAAGTGGCGAGGACTTGTTTGCCGCCGAACCGGACTTTGCGACGGTCACTTCGCATCACTCCTTAAGGGCGACTTTTCGGAAGTAAGGGTAGGAAGTTGTTTGTTCGTATCCCTTAGAGCGTTTCTTTCCTTCTTGAGTTCTGCTATTTTCAGGGTGTGTATCTCAGCCAGGGAGCCCGAGCCAGAGTCTAAAGGGTCGAGCAGGGCTTTTCTGTTTTGTTTCATTCTGGCTTTCTTTTGTCTATCCAGCTTTCTGTTGATCTTCCGATTCTGAGGGTCCTTGACCCTTGTGTTAACCATCTCTCGACCATTTTTCCGAGTTGAATTGGGCTGAAAATACTAACTCTGTGGGAAAGTGCGTCGCCTCCCTTTTATTCTTAGGGGCAATCCGGTGAAAAGGAGTAAAAATGGAGAAAATAGGTCCAGAGTCCCCTTTCGAGGACCTACCTGAGGCCCTAGTCGAGGAGATGCTCTCGCATTACAAACGTCTAGGCGAGCAGCTCTCGGCCTCTTTGGAGGAAATCCAATCGCACAAAGAGAAGATAAGGGAATCACTGGGTTCTCAGAATCTTCTGCGAAATGATTCGGCGATCATCCGATCCCACGGGTATCCGACCACCTGTGGCGTCGATGGGTCTTATGCGATAGAGAGATTGTTGTCGACCGACATAGCTGCGATGGCAGGAGTGGCCGTTGAAGGGCTGACGCCTCCCAGCGAGAAAAGACATTGGCCCCATCCACACCATCTATGTGATGTTTCCACTGTCGCCCACAGGGAAGCCACCGCTCTGATCATACGAGCGGTTATGGTAACGATGGAACTAGAGTTGGCAGCCCTCGCCCCACATGATGTTGTGTTTCTTGACGGGTCCCTTACAACTCCATTGATACATCTCAACCAAGCGCTTGCTAGACTCGGTGAGGTTCCCGAAGAACTGTCACGGATTTTGCTGGGTCGGATTGGGTCCGCGTTGGACTACTACGCAGAGATCCTTGCCTCTAAGAGAACGGACAAGATCTTTGCAGGCGTTCCAAAATATACGAGCAGAAATGAGATTTCATCCGCAGTTGGATTATCCAAGCATGAAGATCGCTCTTTACTTTCATACATTTTGAAAGGCGGTGAACTGATAGGTCCCAGCGACATGATTAAGCCAGAAGAAGATTGGCATTTTAGTAGCTTGCCCGGCGCAAGGAAGGACAGGGCAAAGGAAATAGTATCCTCAATTTACGAGTTGAGTGTTCTGTACTATCGACCGTACGATTATTTTCCCGCGCTTCGGGTCGAGGTTTCTCCCTCTGTTGCCAAGAACCCAAGCCGGCTATCGATACTTCTTGAATCCTTCCAGTTGCAATGTGGAGCCCCAGGTATTGTCGAACCCTATCCCTTATACCTGGCTGACCGAATGGTAAAACATCTGAGCACAGCCCTACCGGCGATAAGAAAGGCAACAACGATGGAAATGGCGTCGGGACCGACACAAGATGTTGGTAGCATATTCCTAGCCATGCAAGGTTATCGGACAGAATATTGAGAGGCGAGAGACCACGCCGACTGATCCACTGAAAAATTCCTTCGATCACGCTGAAAGAATAGGTGTAATCGGATCCCCATCTTCAACCAACAGCCTCGTTCTTGATGTTCTCGGTACCGCAGCGGACAAGAAATTGGTCGGAAGTCTGAGCATGTTCAACTTCACACAAGAAGCCAGCGACCACTATGCACTCGGTCAGATCACTGAGATCAGGCTGAGGAATGTTTGGAGCGAGGATCCCACTATGCGAGGACTGATTCGTCAGAAAGGACGAGTGGACCCAATCACTGAAAGGCAGGATACACACAACGCAACGATGTTGGTCAGCTCAGTCTTTGGAAAAACCGCTAATGGCTATGAACCCAGTATGCTAGGCACAGTGCCCGCTACTGGCACTTCCATCAAGCTGGTCAACGAGCAGATCATGCATGACCTGCTTGCAGATTACGCTGACGAGCTCTTCTACCTCGGGAAAGCGTACGGCTCTAACGTCCTCCTGCCCATGTGGTTCAAGCATTTTGGGTTTGAAGAGGGAGGAGCAGGGGAAGCGTACCACATTGGAGTCTTTGGCAAGACGGGATCTGGAAAATCGGTTCTGTCAAAGATGCTGATGCTTGGTTATTCAAGGCACAAAGAGATGACGATGTTCGTTCTGGACCCCCAAGGCGAATTTGCGAAGCTGAAAACAGAGGCTCAGATCGGTGAAATTCTCGCAAAGAAACTATTGAAGGAAATCAAAGTCTACGACCTTCATAACCTCGTTCTGACAGGGAATGCCCTCTTTAGAAAAGTTCTAACTCTATCGGGATTCTTCAACAGACTTGGCATATTTCTCGACGAGAATCAAGCGAGAGCTGCCGATCAAATAGAGATAATCCTCGCAGGAAAAAGATCGGGTCTCTCCGGGATAGCCGGTGCAACCAAACCGTGGGACTACCACAAGCGCGAGACCTTCGATGCCGTTCACAGAGCGCTACAAAGTGATGATGTTCTTCAGCACATTTACACCAGCAAGGAACTACGCGAGCGGGTGAAATCCGCTCTCAGCGTGGCTAACGTCGACGACCTTTACGACCACTGGGCGAGGGTTGCGAATTTGTTTGCCTACGAGGGTAGGAAGGAGCACGTCATGATTAAGGATCTGACGGAAAGTGTGACCGCAGGAGCCAAGGGCCAGATAATCATAATCAACCTATCCGAAACTGACGTCCCATCGAACATTCTCTGGAATGATGACATCAGAATGATAGTGATCAACGAATTCATAAGATCACTGACCTCTGAGGCACAGAGTACGTTCAAGCAGGGAAAAGCCCTGAACACGTTAGTCGTCTTGGACGAAGCTCACCGGTTAGCTCCGCGAGAGAAACAGGAAAACCCCGAATTTGAGCTTGTCAAAACTACTCTGAAAGATGCCGTGAGAACGACCAGAAAATATGGGCTTGGATGGATGTTTGTAAGTCAGACACTATCCAGCCTTGACAGGGAAATTATCAACCAGCTCAGAGTCTACATCTTCGGCTTCGGACTAGCTTATGGGATTGAACTCCAAGCGCTGAGAGACATCATCGGAGGAAACGAGGAGGCGATTAGGCTCTACCAGCTCTTCAAGGACCCGCAGAGTACTCCCAGGCAGAAAGAATACTCTTTCATGACTGTCGGGCCGGTTTCACCCCTCTCGTTTTCTGGAATACCGCTCTTCTTCCAAGCACTTCGATATCCGGACCAGTTCACGGAGGCAAATGCGTTCGTCCCGAAACGCTAGGATTATCCAGACTTGTCGGTTGAGCAATTCTTCGCTAGCGGCAAATCGGAAGCCAGCGAAGGTCTCGCCGAACACAATTGTTGGCTGTTCTCGGTCAACAGGACCAACTGGGATGTTGTTCTTAACAAGAACCTATGGGGCTTGAGAAAAGAGAAAGCCGCGACATCTCGTCGAATGGAGAAGGGAGACAAGATTCTCTTTATCGTAACGGGTACACGCCCGTTGGTTTTTACTGGAGCGTTTGAAGTGGCAGAGGCTTGGAGTCGGGATTCGCGCCCAGTTTGGCCTGACGAGCTAGTGGAGGGGAAAGCGATCTATCCGATTAGGGCGAGGCTCAGACCTCTACGTATCGGAAGCGCCGATTTCGACCTCCTAGTTCCGAAGTTAGGCTTCGTTAAGAAGAAGAGTTCGCCATACTCCTATCTCAGAGGCACACCTGCGAATTTCCAGAAACCAATCCCCTTCGAAGACTACCAAGTGATCGTTGCGGAGATCGAGAGAAACCCCGGTGCACCCTCTTTGCCAGTTCCGCCCGGAAAGAAACCCAAGTCGGCCGATGGGCCCAACCATGATGGGTTGCGTGGAATGATCCAGGAGATGGGGGATATGCTGGGGCTCGTTAGCCAGGTAGAGTATGGTATGGACGGATGGAGACTGGATGTTGCGTGGAAGCGAATAGCCACCGGCATTCCGAGCCACGCCTTCGAGATTCAAATCGGCGGCAATTTCTATGAGGCTCTGGCCAAGCTCAAACACGCATATGACAAGTGGAACAGCAAGCCTATTCTCGTGACAACCGAGAAGTATGCCAAAGAGGCTCAGAATCTCCTCTCAGGTTCCTTCCACGAAGTCCGGGATGTAGCAAAGGTAGTAAACTGGCAAAATATTGTCGAACTATACAAATTGATGCGGAAGACCTGGAAACTCCGGGATCAGATTGGCGTAAGTTGAGGCTCTGGATGCGACTCCTTTTTCATACATTTATGAGTTCGTCATCGGATGGCGTCTGACTCATCTGAGGGAGTGGAAGACTGAATCTAGCTCTCTTCAGTATTGAACCATCAGAAGCTCAAGCACACTATCACAAGACCGTTACAAATGGGGTCCCGGCCAAAGTGGTCCGAAAATTTGACCCCGAGGCTGCGTCAACTTCGATACTGAGAACAGAGAGCGCATCGCGAATTTGGGGAGTAGAGCCGAGCGAGAAGAATTTGGGCCGTTGGAATAGGCTTCAGCCTGGGGATACCGTCATCTTCTATGACGGCAAGTCGTTTGTTTCGATTGCGAAGGTCTCCCGTAAGACCCGCAACCCCGCTCTTGCAAAGTCTCTGTGGGGGGAGATTGGAAAGGAAGGGAAAACATGGGAACTGATTTGCTACCTGGCAGACCTCAAAGGTATCCAACTTTCCCGCTCCGAGTTCGACGGCGCTATTGGGTACAAGCAAGACTTTGAACCTCTTGGATTCATGATAGTCGATGAGAATAGAGTACAAGTGCTTCTCGCAGAGTCCAAAGAGACTGATCCTTGGTCCGCTCTGCAGCATCTCCCTTTCCCAAGCAGGATGGGACTGAGTGGCCTCGAACTCAAGCTAAGATATCGCAGCGGAGAAGACGATCTTGTTAGAGATTTTTACATTCCATGCTTGGAACAGTGTGTCAGTTATGACCGAGCCGCAGGGTATTACTCCGCAGGAGTGCTCAACCTTGTAGCCCGAGGAGTTGCGGGCCTCGTCAGAAACAATGGCACGATGCGTCTCGTCGTCGATCCCCTCCTGTCCGAGAAAGACATAGAGATGATCAAGAAGGGATACGAGCAGAGGCTGGACGAGGCTCTTGTTGAGAAGATTAGAGAGACGATAACCCATGCTGACGAGACCACGATAAAACGCATTGAAGCATTAGCTTGGCTTATTGGTACGGGAAAGCTAGACATCAAAGTTGCTATCACAACAGGTGAAGAAAATCTACCGACTCCTTATCCCTATCACGAGAAATGGGGCATCTTCGTCGACCAGAACGGCGCTAAGGTTGTATTCTCAGGCTCCATGAATGAAACACCTCAGGGTCTCAAGGATAATTTTGAGGCAATTGATGTCTATTGTTCTTGGAAGGGTGACGATTCTAGAAACAGGATCTCGCTCAAGGAGCAAGACTTCGACAGGCTCTGGCAAAACAAGACGCACGGATTGAGAGTTCTTGATTTTCCCGAAGCCGCAAAGAAAGAACTTTTGAAATATCGCCCGGCCAAAGCGCCTGACAGGGACCCGGACTACCTGGAACCCCGCTGTCCCGAGTGCTTGGAACCAACTGACAGGGCTATGATAGTACGAGGGGTACCTGTTTGTCTGAAATGCAACTCGTTTCTCCCGGTTCCCCTTGTCGGCTTTACACGGTACCTAATCGAGGGCTGTCGCGTAAAGACGCAGACTGATGGTTCGACCTTTTTAGGGCGCGTCATTTCCGTAGATTATTCGAAACCATCTTTTCAAGTAGTCACTGACAGCGGAAGTCAGCTAGATCTTCGAGAAGGAATACAGAGGGTCGCGTTCGAGGGAGGGCAGAGGGTCCTCGCCAACAAGCTTCCAGCAGTGGTCATTTCACATGTTGTCGACCAGAAGAACGGCCGACTCAACTATTCTGTGATGCTTCAGGGCGAAGAACGCATTATACCAGAACAGGGTGTAGAACCGCCGCCCCCTTCAATAGAGGAGCAGCTACGAACTCTCACTTTCTCGAGTCCTCAAGCATGGAGTCTCTATGTTCTAGCTTTGATCATCGAGTCTGCCCCCTTCATGACAAACGGAGAAGCCCTCCTGACGGCGTCCTCCAAGGTCAAGCCCTACGATCATCAGTTGACTGTCGCAGGGCGCATCGTGAGCACAGTTCCACCCCGTTTTCTTCTCGCCGATGAGGTCGGGTTGGGAAAGACGATTGAAGTTGGCTTGACGGTCAAAGAACTCCAAATGCGTGGCATCATAGAGAGAGTCCTCATAATAGCGCCGAAGCTCTTGGTCAACCAGTGGATTGGCGAGCTAGGCAGACGGTTCAACATCTTCTGCAAAGAGATCACCTCAATAGACTACGCAGAGGCAGCCAAAACCGGGATAGACCCCTTTCATGATGTGGATTTCGCTGTTGTGTCGTACCAACTAGTCCAGAGGGAAAACCGGCGCAGAGCTCTGCTCGAGTCAGAACCTTGGGATATCATAATCGTCGATGAGGCTCACCACATCCGAAGGGACCCCACGAAACACGAGAAGAATGAACTGTTCAAACTTGTCGACGGATGGGACGGTGGGGAAGGACTCAAAGACAGATCAGAAGGACTCCTACTCGTCAGCGCAACACCGCTGCAGTTGCGAATCGAAGAACTCTACGACCTGATGAACATTGTCGGGCTTGGCGGAAAGTGGGCCACCGCTTCCCACTTCTCACGCTTCTTCTTAGACACTATAGTCAAGACATCAGCTGACTTATCTTTCCGAATTGATATGGCTAGAGACTTTCTCAAGTGGGGAGATTACGACCGACAACTCCTTCAGAGGGAAATCGCGCAATCGGGCAGAAGTGCTGGGCGCATCGACGAAATACTTCACCCAAGTGGTAGAGAACCTTCACGCCAAGAGCTAGATGATAACCCGTTCCAACGCCATCTCGAGAGAATCCTAACACTTTGCACACCTCTTCGCTGGCTCATGTTCAGAAACACTCGAGAAATACTTCGAAAATACGGCTTGTTTGTTCCAAAGAGAATACCCAAGGACCATCTGTTTCCGTTAGGCAAACCGGACGAGGAGGAAATTTACAATGAGCTGGGTGAGTACATACGAGGCTTCTACGAGAAGGCGCAAAGAGAGAACAGAAAGGCCCTCGGCTTCGTGATGGCGACCTACAGGAAGCGCCTCACCAGTTCATTACGTGCGATTCAGACGTCCCTTGATAGACGTCTAGAGTACCTAAACAATGTGAGAAACGGGCAAGAAGCTAGCGTGCTCGATGAGCTAAAGCTCCCCGAAGAGCAAGACGAAGAAGACTACGCGGAGGAGGACAGAGCACAAGCGTACCATGAAGATAGGAAATTCGGTGCGGAAGTGGACGAGGAGATTGGCCAAGTAAAACGATTACTAGCTAGACTCGAATCCCTGACAACGGACACGAAGCTCGAAAGACTGCAAAGGCTTCTAGCCGAGATCTTTAGAAGAGGTGCGGATAAAGTCATAATTTTCACCCAATACTATGACACGCTCGACTACCTACGCGAATCGTTGTCTACGACCTACCAGGGCAGGATAGTCTGCTACTCTGGTAAAGGAGGGGAAATTTCGGATGGGTCCCAGTGGAAGTCAGTGGGCACTGATGATGCAGTGAAAGAGTTTCAGCGATCTGGGTCAATAATGATAAGCACTGAAGCGGGCAGCGAGGGCAAGAACTTCCAGTTTTGCAACATCATCATCAATTATGACCTGCCGTGGAACCCGATGCGGGTAGAACAGAGGATCGGACGTGTGGACAGAATCGGCCAGCGGAGAGACGTGGAAATCCACAACATGTTCTTTGAGAATACAATCGACGGTGAGGTCTATGTTCGACTTCGAACAAGAATCCATCTCTTCGAGACGGTTGTTGGTCCTCTCCATCCGATTCTGGAAAAAATCGAGAATTATGCGCTCGAATACCCGCCAAAGCAGGCATTGGTAAAGATAAATGCGGAGCTCGATTGGATAGAGTCTAACTACAAGCAGGCTCAAGAAATAGAGGAACGAGCACAAGACTTTCTATTTTCTGGCTTCGACAAGTCTGCCATCGCACGATTTGGGGTCAGCCCTCCCATTCGAACGGACGACATCAGAACGTTTGTTGAGGTCGCATCTCAAGTTTCAAAAGGCGAAATGACGTTGACCCACTCTGATCCTGAAGGACTTTACAAACTCACGCTGAGCGACCCCGCTCTCAAGACAATGCGTTTGATGGGAGCATACGGACTCGAGAGAGAAATGCCTGTCGTTTTCTCCCCTCAGATTGCTGAAGACCTCTCTGCCGAAGACTCTAGATTCCAAGACGTGAGGCTAGTTGCTCATGGAAGCCCAATGCTCCAGTATCTACTTGAGAGATGGAGAGTAGGCCCAGAATCTAAGTTCACGATCATAACCAGTATGGGCATCACTCGTCCTAATCTTGTCCTTCTTTACAAGGCCAAGCTTGAGGGGCTACTGCACAGGGAGGAGATCGTTTCAGTCTCGACGGATTTAGAGACGCTCCAGACCAGCGAAGCGGCATCTCTCGAGCCTCTCCTTCAAGAAATTGGCCGTACTGCGCTCGGCACTTCCTCCCAACCGAAGGCTTCAGACATAGCTCTCGCGATCAAGAATCCAGAGACCGAGATTGGGGCAGCCTTGAGGGTTTCACGAGACTTGTGGGGGCGGCTTTTTGCCAGGCTGAACGAAGAATGGACCAAAAAAGATCAGGACGAGCACGACCGCCGGAAGGGGCTACTGGACAGTTCTCTGAATCGAATTCACTCGAAGGCATTGTCGACTATTGAGGGTCATGTGAGACGTCTGATAGCTCTAAGGTATATTCAAGAGTATCCCAACGTTGACCGACTTCCTGACGGTCTCATCGATGTCAGTCAGATCGCAGGACAGATAAGACACTGGCAAGAGGTAGCTGATATTTTCTCATCGATAGGGTTGGACCCATCGGGCTTGCAAGTTCGAGGAAGAGATGTGACGGAAGAAGCAAGGTCGTTTAGGAACGCTAAACAGCGGCAGGCTCTTCATTTGCAGGTAATCAGCGCGACTCAAGCAATTAGGTCCGAGTACGATCGTTACAGAAAGATAGCCGAGAAGATCAATGCCCGGGTCGCCCTGTTGGAGAAACAGAGGGGAAAGCAAGCTACCTACATGCTGGCAGCAGGAGCGATATTGGTTCCGGCAAACAAACGCTCGAACAATTAACGGTCCAGATAGTCTTCCATTCTCGACCCCTTGGCTCTAGAAGCGGTGGCATTCGTTAGAGAGGTCATGGCATCCTTCTCCGGGTCGGTGTCAGGCAACGCCACGCGGAGTGCTTTGAGTGCATCCTGAAAGTCCGGATTGGTGTCTAGGTTCAACTTCGCAGCCAATGCCCTGTAGGCCTTGAGCCCTCCCCTCTGAAAGGCAAGTTCGGCCGAATGAATCGCATTAATGAGAGGTTTGTCTGAGGGATTCTCCAATTCTATGTCGCCTGAGCGTTCCCTTTCTGCCGCATCCAGAACAATTACATCTTCTTGCTTCTTATTGATTATATGCGCCTGATCACGCAGCGCATTCGAATCCGTCCCCACTGAAATAGCTAGTTTGTGCGCTTCATCGAATGGGAATTGTCGTGCATGATAAAAGTACATCGCCAGGATGTAGAACTTCGTCGATTCGTCCATTCCCGGAGCTCCGCCTGGAACCAATTTCAGGAAGGTTCGATTCGTGACAATTTTTCGTGCCACTTCCAACGCTTCCTCAGGCAGAACTCTTTCTCCAGTCACAAATTTTACTTCTCGATACCGTGAAAATACCTCAAGGACGGGTCCGAAGGTGGATATGTAGAGATCGACTCCCTCTACTCCACGGGCCTCAAACTCGGCCGCTCGGGTTTCGGCCATTCTTTCGATCTCGGGGTAGACTTCGTGTTCCCACCAGCCTCTAGCCCTATCGCCTGTCTTCCGAGCTACGAGGAGAATAGTTGACTTTACGGCATTCTTCTTGGCTATGTGAAGGCTGGACTCAGATTCTGTTCTCACCGGCCAGCTCCGCTTGATTTGAAAACCTGCTTCGATTAAGGCGGACGCAAGGGAATCCCAAGCTTCCGTGGCTTTGTGAGTAAACATGACGACAAGGATTCCATTGGGCTTGAGTACTCGATATACCTGCTTGAAAGTTTGGCTCATCTTAAGCTGGTAGTCTTCTCTTGCCTTTCCCTCAGCGCTAACCCCTAGATCTCTGAAACGGGATCGATTGGCGACGACTTCCGAGTCCTTATCGGTGAGAGGCATATCAAAACCAGGATGCAAGTCGCTCAGGACTCGTTTCATCCAAACATAGAAGAAATCTGAGAGTTCCGCATACATTACATTTGCATAGTAAGGCGGATCAACGATGACAGCATCTACCAGACCTCTAACGTACGACAGATCAGTAGATGACCCCAGGTCAAATTTGGTGAAGGAGGCGTCCACGCCGTTGAGTAACTTGCAAAGTCCCTTGTACGCGTCAAGTACTTGACCCATGGCCCACTCAAATCCTAGGTCGTCAACAATCAAGTTCATCTCGCCATATGACCAGATGAATGAATAGTCATGCCGGTCAAAAGTGTGGGCTATCACTTCGCGAGTTGGATGCCACGGACACAGAACCGAATCGTAATCGAGACTCTTGTCTAGCATTAGTGCGAGATATGTCACAATTGCGGTCGCTCTTTCAGGGCCTCCTTGAAGGCTCTCGAATATCCTCTTTTTGGCTTCCAGAACACGGCTCATGTACGATGCGTGAGTGACCAACTGTCTTGGGTTGAAGAATTTGTCCCATGTAGACATTCCGTAGTACAATGGTCGATTGTCTGACCCCTGTGGGAAGGGTTCCTTGGGAACCTGCGTTACTCCTCGAAAAGCGCCCCGATCAACCAGATTGCGTGCTTTTTCGTAGGCGTTAAGATCCTCTGCGCCTGGTAGGCGGAAACCTTTCTTTGAATGCCTAGGACCTGTTTTGCGTTCGATGAAGACCGCGTAGAGTTTGTGGCCCATTCGCCCTTGCTGAGCCTCTGCCTTAATGTAGTCGTCCAAAATAGGATTCTTACATCTTAGACATTGAGATCTTCCATCACCAACTGTGCCTTTGCTCGGGTCAAAAGATCGATACTTGTCAGGATCGACAATCTCGAAGTCTACTTCGTCCCCTACTTCTGTGGCCGGAACATCAGGCCGAACTGCGACTTTCTCTTTCTTCCCTTTCCGTCTTGAGAGCCACCAGTTTCGGGAAAGGGGGAGTACTAGGTTACATGACGGACAACGAACAGTTCGCGACCAAAGATAAGCAAGGACATGCTCGCCATTACCGTGAGGATAGAACTCCTCGAGGTCTTTTCGTGCCTGGCTGTTGACCCATTGCCCCCATTTGGCAATATCTTCTAAAAGAGAGAGACCGAACCTAGCAGGGTAACCTAGAGTTGCCTTTAGAATTACTTGTGCTACTGGATTAAGCTCTCCGACGATTACTCGGGCTCCGGCCCTGAGGGCTTCAAATGGAATACTGCCTCCTCCGGCCATCGGATCTAGGACAAGAGGACTAGCGGAACCAAACCGTTCTTCGTAGAGGGCTCTTAGTTTTCTAAGCTGGGATTCTTCAAGATTATGAGTGAAGGCCCTGGCGTAGCCGAATGGATCAGGAACTCTTATTCCCGTCCGGGTCGCCTCTTGAATCTTCTTTTGAGCGGCAACTGGATCTCCCTTGATCCCCAGCAATTCCAGAAACTCTCGGTCCGAGACAGTGCTCGGAAGTAGAGAACCGAGGACAGCAGCTCGAGACGCCGTCAGGGGTCGCCTAGCCCACCAAACGTGAAGCCGGTTGGGTGGTGGATGCTGCGCTGCAGAGCCCTCCCTCGCACACTCTATGCTGATTTGCTCAAGCGGTAGCCTGGACTCGATATAGGCCTCCTCAGTATCCATTGTCACTTTTTTCTCCAATGCGAGAAGCCATTACGACCTGCGGTCCTTTTCAAGTTTAATCGTTAAATGTCAAGGATTGAGACCGACATTCAAGAACCTAATTTGCCACTCAATCTCGTACCGGTGTGGAAGGTTAATGTTCCCCACGAGGACATCAAAGCAAAGAGGCTCGAGGACGTAAGGTTCGCTGCTAACCTCGCGGAAGTCTCAGGAGGCACTGCTCCAAGCATCTACAATGAACCCGGAGAATTCTTCTCGAAAACATTCGCAACTAAGTCGTTGAAGAACCTGTTGGAGAACGTGGCTGCACGTCTTAACGCCGAGGACGTGCAATCAATATGGCGGCTGGAAACCTTCATGGGGGGTGGAAAGACCCATGCGCTCATAGCTCTGTATCACTTGGCGAGACAAAGAAGTATTCCTTCGAGGGAATTTCCGCAAATAAAGATCCCAGTAAATACCCGAGTAGTCTCCTTCGTAGGCACGAACCCCGACCCCTCAGCGATAACCATGTGGGGGGAAGTCGCCTATAAGCTCGGACCGCCGGCCTTCAGGAAGATCAAACCTTCGGACGATAGCCGAACCACACCGGGCGTAGAGAAACTCAAGGATGTTCTCACGGGCCAACCGACCCTCATACTAATCGACGAGATCGCCCACTATCTAGAGAAGGCAGCGGCGATACCATACGCAGATACCACACTCGCCCGACAAACCGTCGTCTTCCTACGCGAATTGCTGGACGCGGCGTCTCAGCTTCCTCAATGCGTAGTCGTACTCACGCTTACGTCGACCCAGGAGGCTTACGGTGAGCGGACGCAACAGGTCCTCGATGCTCTCAGGGAGATGCAACAGATCATCAAGCGCACCGCGACCATCGAGATCCTCACCTCGGAGGAGGAACTACCAGGGGTTGTCAGGAGACGTCTGTTCGCTCAATGGGACGCGAAGGCTGCGCTAGAAACCGCGGATGCGTTGCACGAACTCTACGGTAAAATAGAGGCGATACCTGACGCGTTTCATACCGCCGCTTATCACGAACGGATCCTAAGTAGCTACCCCTTCCACCCCGAACTCATAGACATTCTGACAAAAAGGGTTGCAAGCATCCAGCAATTTAACCGAACGCGCGGAATGCTTCGCCTTTTGGCACGAGTTATCAGGAATGCTTGGCAAAAAGCGAATCCAGACGCTTACATTATTCTTCCTTCAGACGTTGATCTAACTGACATAGAAATCCGTGCCGAACTCACGAAAGGGCTCGAACTCCATGAATTCGACTCCGCAATTGCTTCTGACATTGCAAACGAAAGCGGAAGTTCGAAATCTCACCTGATCGACCAATTGTACCTCGACAAGAAACTGCAGGGAGTTGCAACACAGCTCTCTAATGCGATATACCTGAATACGCTGATTGTGGGACAGAAGACCGGGGTAGACCTTGGCAGGCTACTCGTCGACGTCTTAGTGCCCGGAAGAGAAGCTGGGTGGTACGAGACAGCACTCGAAACCATGGTCGAGGATTTCTGGTACCTCCACTACACAGGGGGACTTTACTTCTTCTACAAAGAGCCCACCATAGCCAAGATAATCCAAGATGAGGTCGGGAAGGTCAACCCAAACGAAGTCAGGGGAACAATCTATAAACGCGCACAGTTCCTCTACCAGCGCGGGAACTACTTCAAAGCATTCGTATGGCCTGAAAGCACGCAGGCAGTCCCCGATGACTCAAGCCTGAAGCTTATCCTTCTAGACTACAGAACCGACCTCGTCGGAGGATCATCAAAAGATCCCCCAAAACGAGCTATTGATCTCTGGGACAATTCAGGTAGGGGCCCACGCGTGTACCGGAATACCACTTTCTTCCTAGTCGCTGACAGGACACGGGTCGATCGCTTGAACAAGGTTGCTAGAGAATATCTTGCGGTTAGAAACATCAAAGATCGGCCGGAGACCTACGGGAATCTCTCGGACGACCAGAGGAAAAAACTAGATCAGAAACAGAAACAGTCTGAGCTGGACTTCTCGATCAGCGCTGCCGACTCGTACAGATTCTTGTTCGTCCCGAGAAACGGAGGCCTATCGCCCGTTGAGCTTCAGCCCAAAGACATAGGCGACATCAATGTTGAGTCGAATCAGAGAGTAATCTATGAGAAGTTGAGAAATCATCACCCACAGAAAATTGTGGAGAAATTGGACCCGGAGTATGTTTTCGGCTCTGCATGGCCCAAGGGGAAGAGTGAAGTCTCCACCGAGACGCTCCTGAACAATTTCTATCAGTGGTCCAATCTTCCACTCCCCCAAGATGTCAACGTCATCAAGCAAACAATCCTAGCGGGAATAGACAGAAAGATCTGGGTTTATCACTACGGAAGACCGTACCTAGCGAAACAGCCTAGGCCGGCGGTGATGTTTGCGCCCGACGCAACATTATACACGATTGAAGAAGCGTCGAAACTGAACCTTTGCACGCCGACGGGTGATCCTGTGACAGAAGGGGTTGTGGCCCCGCTTCCGACCCCCTCGCTAAGGGGGGATGGCGAGTTTCTGCATGCAGAGGACGTGGCCTCAGAAGCCGTCGGACGTCTGAGAATGGAGATCAAAGAAAAGCGGCTCACAAAATTTACAAACATGAGTCTAGAAATCGGTGGCGGAAAATCTGAGAAGGCAGTTGGGGCAATACTACCAGTGTTGCGAGAAGCAAGTCAAAACATCAGAATACAGTTCGCACTGAAGACTCTTCCAAGCTTCACATCCAGGGATGCGCAGATCAGCTTGGACGCGAGCATGAACTTGGCCCCATACGAAAGGGCAAAACAGTACCTGTTCCAATTGGCCCAGATTTCCGGTGAGGAGCCAGAGATGAAGGTCACCCTCCAGTGGGACGAATCACCATGCGACCTTCCCACTCTCAACAAGATACTCGACGGAATGAAAGACTACAAAATCGACATTGGACTCTCTATCTACGGACAACGATAACTGACAGAGACAAAGAGACATGCCTCACAAGTTCTACCTAAAACGAGACCTCGACCACGGGAACGAACGGTGCGTTTTGTATGAAGCCAGAACACGCGGAAAGTCCAAAGTTGGGAGCCTAAAAGGTTGGAGACTCTCCGTGGCCATACCATACATTAGAAAGACTTCCCCAGTTTCTCACGGAACACGGACAGCTAACGACGAAATGACGAATACGCTCTACTTACTGGAGGAAGACGGTGTGCGGTTGGCGTTGACCTTTCTCGGGATCAGGAACCTCAAGAAGCTTGTAAGAGCAGAAAATGTTGCACGAGAGATACATGCGATGAGCCAAGAGGAATCCTACTACTGGTATGCAAAAGCTCACACGGATGGGCACGGATCAGCAGGAATAAGGGCCTTGCGAACGCTCTTCGCAAATGACTGAAATGGATTTGGCTCAGAAACTTCGCCCGTCGAATGTGCGGCCCTGGCAGCCAGGCATGAGTTCTCCTCTTTTGATTCTGACCTCAATAGGCACCTCGCCAGAAAGCGTCATCTCTCAGCTTCGAGAACCGGGGTCGACTCTCACGTGGTCCAATTGGGCTTCTTCCTGACCACGGAATTTCTCGTATCGGATTAGTTAGGCTGCCCCGTCTATGCCCTGAGTAGAATAAATTCAAGTGCGGACTGTGCAGAACCAAAGAGTATCGCCGCACAACTCTTATTTTTGACGGAGTAATCTATTAAATGAGTTCCTTTGATTACAGCTGAAGCCTCCGATGCGGAAACCGAGCATACAACTAGATCGATTCGAGATATTTGTTCAAAGAGGCGGTGGTATGTTGTAAACCGAGAATATCAACGCGAGGAAGACATCTGGAGTGGAGTGGATAAGAAATATTTGGTTGACTCAATCCTACAAGGATTCGACATCCCTAAGATATACCTAAGAAAAATGCCGGACGATATTCTTGAGATAGTCGATGGACAACAACGAATTGATACGATCTGGAAATTCAGGGACGATAAGATCACGCTGTCTGGAGAAATAAGTGGAAAGGAACTAGAGGGTAAACAATACAGTGATTTGCGTGATGGACCCCGAAACTTGTTTGACGATTACAAACTGGACACAGTCATTCTAAAGAATTATGACGATGAGAAGGTTCGAGAACTTTTCACACGCCTTCAAAGGGGGAAACCATTGAACCCAGCTGAGCGACTGAACGCGTATCCTGGGGCTATAGTTCCTCTTATGCGAAAACTGGGGAATCATGACTTCTTCAAGTTAGTCAATATGAATTTGAAACGATATCATTCATATTTGATTGCTGCGAGGATGCTCATGCTGCAATACGGGCTGGAACATTTCAAATCATTTCCAGAGATTGGCCCTGATAAATTGTACAACTTCTTTACCGAACACAAGAACTTGGATTCCGATTCCAAAGAGTTTCAAGGCGTCAAGTCAAATCTAGACTATCTTCGCGATGCTTTTAGAGTACAAGGAGACAAAGTTCCTCAACTCAGTAGCGAAGTCTGGATAATCAACCTCTATCTCCTTTTCTCGGTCATCCGGAAAACCTATTCGATGAAAGGTATGCAAGTGGCGTTAGTGGACTTCTACAAGAAATTCTACGCGGAGGCGGAAAATCTTCGGCATGATATACAGAATCCCGTGCTAAACCGCATAAGCAATGAATTCATCCTATCCAATAGTTCCGGGACAGGGTCCGCGGACAAACTAGAGATCAGGAAGAAGGAAATGCTGACGAACTTTCTCAGTCAAACTCAAGGATTAGAACTTCTTGACCCCACTAGATTCTTCAACGATTACGAAAAAGTCGCGATTTATGAAAAGGCCAAGTCACAATGCGCGATTTGCGGGAAGCATGTACCATGGAAGGAGTTTGAAGCCGATCACGTAAAGCCTTGGTCCCAAGGTGGAAAAACGCTGTTCGACAACGCCCAACTGTTATGTCGAGAGTGTAATCGAAGTAAGGGATCAAAATACTGAGCCAGACGACCCTCGCTCAACGAGCATTGCCTGATTACCTGGCCTAATCGATCGTGAGTAAACAGACAGACCAGCAACGTTGCATTGACCAGGTTGGCCATGGTTTTTCGCTGATGATCTCGATAACCGCAAGTCGGTTCTCTAGTTGAATTGTTGACGGCCGTCTCCCTTGACTAGTTTGTTTTGCATGGTAAGAGTGTCGAGGCTACCGGTATCTAGCAGGAGGGTCAAGTTCTTACTCCGTAAGTTCCTCTATGTCAGCCATAATCTCGCTCCTTCATCGAGAGTGCCACCACTAGTATCTGGTGAAACCAATTAAGACTCCGCAATCTCAATTCGGTCGATGCCAAGGTCAGAAAAAGCCCAACAATTTCACGTGAGGGTCTGGCGTGGGCTGTGGTGGAATAGCCTAGAACACTTCAGCCTAGAGAACAAACTCGCCAGTCACGATCTTGAAGGCTTCATAGTCGGGATAATGGAGAAGGAACCCTTCAACCTCCACTACCGTATAACCTGCGATGCCAAGTGGCAGACACGCCAAGCAGAGATCACAACCATCCACCGCCAAGAAAGAAAACAACTCAACCTCGTCGTCGATCAGAAAAACAGATGGCTGCAGGATGATCACGAGTTAGCGCGCGTCAGAGGTGCCCGGGACATCGACATCAACATGACCCCGTCGACCAACATGCTCCCTATCAAACGCCTCCACCTAGGACCTGGAAAGTCAGGCGAGATCATTACCGCCTGGGTCCAGTTCCCGAAGATGACAATCACACCTGGCCAGCAGACCTACACCAGCCTCGGCCACCGAATATACGAGTACAAGAGTAGCCGGTTCAAGACGGAGATCAAGCTCGACCAGCACGGTATTGTGGAGAATTATCCGCCCTACTGGAAGATGGAAGCCTAGCCTCGCTACGCCGACCCTACGCCTAGGAAGACAAAGGCACGCTCCTCGACACTCCCGAAAGACCGGGAAGCTCTGAGCCCGTTATTCGCAGAGAAAGCGCGTGTTAGAGAGTGTGTAGTGCAATCGCTAGTTCTTGTTCAGGGTCTTATCCGAGTCTTTCATTGGCCCCTTGCGCGAAGGAAGGCGACTCGTTTACATCTCGGTGCCAGAGCGAGGGTAGGCGTGTTAGTTTTTCCCATCCTCGACCCGGGTCTCCGATATCTTCGACAGTGAGATTGTCAAAGTAGTAGTCGAGGACAGCAGCCCTCTCCTGCGCGAGAGGTGGAACACAATAGTCCTCCTCTTCCCATAGAGCAGAACCATCCTCCCGGAGCTTCGCGTTGACAAGTCCGTTTTCGAGCGATCGTCCGAACGGACGCATCCTCGAAATCTCCCGGGAGTCAAGCCTCCTCCTCAACTCGCCGAGCCTTTCGACCCGAGGCTTGGCTGTCACCAACCAGAAGACCATACGCTCACAGACCTCAACCGTCAATACCGGAGATGGGGAATAAAGGGATATTCGCTTACAAACTGTACAAAGCCCGAACGCTTCCCACCTAACGTCAGCATTCCTCATCCTAGATACCGAACATTGGCCTCCGCGAGAGTCTACAGATGGCCTTTTTCAGCCCAATTCGAAAGCGTTTAGGGTCCATGTTTCCAGACAAAGCCAAGATGGTCAGAAACGCGAATATGCTATTGCTCGTACTAACGGTCGCACCCGTGGCGTATATGGCTGTAACAATTCCAGTGACGTTTGGAAGGGGGGCCTAGCGAGAGACCAAAACATCGTTCCCGTGCTGTTCTATGGTCTAGTGATCCTCTCTCTAGTGAACATCGGCACGATGGTCCTCTTCCAGACTAACAGGAGCATCATGTCAGAAAGAGGCCGTTACGACCCAATCGGCCGGACTTATTTGATAATGTCGACAGGCGCAATTCTATCGGAAGCACACGCAGTATACGGGCTCGTCCTAACCCTCCTGTCAGGCTCGATATTCTACGCGATCGGATTCTCCCTCGTCGCGTGGGCATGTCTATGGTGGGTCAGAGACAAGTTCAAGATGAATCTCGGAAAACTACCGAACGCATAGTCCTCCAAGACGATCCGGGCGTAGACCACGAACAATAATGAGAGTGTCTAGACCAGGAGCACCCAGGGCAAGTTGAGGCTGAAAGGATACTTTTCCACCTGACTGTTGCTCCTTTTGAGCCGTTGGCTCCTGGTAGTGGCGGGGGAGTGTTGTTGGGGAAGAAGGAGAAGCTTGCCAGCGGAATCTGTCCAGGTTATGGTGTTCTCAGATACTGCGGGGTGGGGTTTCAAGGAATTGTTCACGTCGGGCTCGAGACCCGGTAGGCAAGGGAGGCGGGGTAGCATGAGCTGTAAGCCCTGCAGTGTCCTTCCTGCCCCTATACCACCTATGTCAACCCGTTCGAAAACCTACAGATAGCAAGCTACAGTCTACGCCTCGCCGCAGGTCTCGCTTGCTCTCACTCCCTTGCTTAAATTCTGGGAGCCTCTCAAATTACTTGCAGAGTTAGGACCGTGAGTGAGGAAAAAGGCGTCGGACTCAAGGCCTGGCTGTCGGGTCCGAGATCCAAGAGCGCGAAGGCCGACGATCACGTAGAGAAGCCGGTCGGCATCGACAAGCATCGGCTTGCAGTGCTACCCCTAGCTAACTTTTCGCCGGACCCTAGAGACGAATATTTCGCAGACGGACTAACTGAGGAGCTGATCACAAGATTGTCCGAAGTGTCAGGCCTGAAAGTTATCGCCAGAACCTCGATAATGAATTACAAGCGGAAGGAAAAGAGTGCACGCGAAATCGGAAAGGAGCTCGGTGTCTCATCAATCGTCGAGGGGAGTGTCCGGAAGGCCGACAACAAGATGCGAGTAACCGTTCAACTCATCGATCCGACAACGGAGGAGCATCTTTGGGCCTCTCACTATGACAGGGACCTCGGCGACATATTTGCCATCCAGACCGAGATTGCCGACAAAGTTGCAAGAGCTCTCACAAACAGAGAGCTCACACAACGACCACCAGAACACACTCCCGATCTCTTGGCTTACACCATGTTCATGAGGGCAAACCATCTCTCGCATGAATCTTGGTCGATGGCGAATTTCAAGGAGGCGCTTGATTTGTTCACCCAAGCCATCGAGAGGGACCCACGGTTCGCCAGAGCATATGCTGGTATTGCCCGGACTTGGTATTTCTTAGGAATAAATGGGTACGAGAATTTCAGCAAGATCATTGAAAACGGGAAGCCAGCTGCTGAGAAGTCTATCGAACTCGCACCGTACGAGGCAGAAGGACACCTTGCTATGGCAATGATTTACCTCGCGCAAGACAAATTCGAGCTAGTAAGCTCCGAGGCTCAGAAAGCGCTTCAGTTCAACCCTAATCTTGCCGAAGCGTATGCAATGCTGGGAGCCGTGCAGATGAATCTAGGAGGGCCTGACCCGGCAATCACATCGTTTGAAAAGTCTCTTGAATTGGACCCGTTTTCTCTGGGGACTATATCGGACCTAGTCGTTGCCTACCAGGCACTCGGCAGAACGGCTCACGCGCTGGAACTTCTTCAAAAGACCGAGAGGCTCTATCCGACGAGTCCCGAGCCCCAACTCCAACTCGCCAGGTACCATATGTGGAACCGAGATTATCCTAAAGCCCAAGAACATCTCGACAGGTACAAGGAACTAGGGGCCAATCGACCCGAAACCAAAATGTCGGGTGCTAGTACGCAAGGAGCGTTGCATGCATTTGGCGGAAAGCGGAGAGAGGCCGAGGAGCTGATCGATTATCTCAAAGGACTGGATAACGAAAGCGCTAGGCTGCTGGGGATGTTTCCCATATTAGCGGTCCTCGGAAAATTCGATGAGGCGCGTTACAGAGAGTTCTGCAAGAAAGTGGGAATTAAGCCGTAATAAAGAATCCGAGAATACAGGAGCGAGCCTCATTCTCTAGACGGTGCAGAACCGTGCTGGCGTTTCAGAGATTTCGAATCGTCCATGAATAACCCCGACTGCAGAAAAAACAACTATCCACGGGAACAGGTTTCTGGGTTTGAAGTCACGAACAATGAACTGTTTTCTAAGAGATAAGCCAAAGTCGAAAACCGAAAGGCGAACAAAAGGGAACCGTGATCGAACGGGCAAGAACAACCACCCATGAGAAAGATACGCGACAGGAAGAAGTAGCGCTATGTTGGCCCTTGGATTATGTGTGTTGTCAACCGACGCCCTGCAGCACTGTCCTAGCGATTTCGGGACTCGGCCTAGCGGCCTACGGAGCTCTAGTCGACGCCACTACTACGATCTCCTGCCCTCCACTACCCCAAGGTGCTATCTGCCAAGCGGAACTTGTAAAAGAGATCGGCCGCTCACTCGCGATACTAGGAACCATATTCTTCATAGTCGGAATAGTTCTCTTCGCAGTTTGGAGAGGCAGGTCGCAGACCGGACCGTCTGGCTCTCAAGATACCGTATAACATATTTTTCAGTCGCATTGTCTAGAAACGGGGTCGCAATATATTGTGTAGAGCGATATGGCGATCCATAGAGCGAGTAGCACGCGTGTGGCTGACCGTACCAGGCCAGGGCTGGGACAACCACCCACGGAAAAACACGCGACAAGAACTGACGCGAGAGTGACTCGGGTAACTTGGATTGGTCAAAGGCTAGCTGTTTAGGGCTGTCTCTGGTTCATACTAAACACATATGTGTAGAACGGCTCTCAGAGCTAGTCTGTCGTTGACAGTTCCTGTTCTTCTCAAGCCGGAGCTTGAGCTTGTCGACAAGGTCATCCAGATACCCACCGTCGAACTCTTCGACCTTTCGAAGGACGGAAAAATTGCAATCGTATTGTCTAACCAGTCGGGATCGTTCCAACTATCCACCCTTCCAACCGAAGACGGCTCCCTGAACCAGCTCACCCACGGAAAAGAACGGGTCCAATGGGCCCGCATATCCAACAGCTCCCGCCATGTCGCTTTCTCGCGAGATTTCGGGGGCAAAGAACAACACCAGCTGTTCCGCGTCCCGTTAAACGGGGGAGAGGAAGAACAACTAGCCCAGCTCCCGCCTGTCAGAATAGTAGATTTCAACTGGTCACACAAAGATGACCGGATAGCGTTCGCGGGCGCAACCCAAGAGCACAACATTGTCTCGATACTAGACACAGCCACCGGCGCGTCCAACAACATCTACCAAGGCAAGGGCTGGATGTTCAATCCCGACTGGTCACCAGAAGACTCCCAGATCGCCTTCACCGCCAAGACCACGGAAACACCGACCGCCATGGAACTCGTCTTCACCGACGCTGATGGAAAAGGACAGCCGGAGATATACACGCCCAAGCCCGGGTCAGAAAATACTGGGCCCCAGTGGCATCCTAGAGACCCTCTCGTCCTCTTCAAAACAGACGCCCACGGCCGCTACGACCTTGCAGTATACTACCGGAAAGAGAAAATTCTCTCTTATCTTAGAGCTGGAGAGAACGGCGTCGACATTCCAGTCTACGGCTGGACCCCAGACAGAAAAGGTGTCTACTACCTCGCGTCCAGGGAAGGACGGACCAATCTCTACCTAGAACAGTTGGACAGCGCAGCCCCGCCCCGTCTGCTCCCCCTCCCCGACGGTTGGCACGCAGGATTCTTCAACTCGACAATCAAGATGATCGGCAACAGCATCATCTACTCATACTCCTCGCTCTCCAAACCCTCCGCGGTATCACGGCTAGACCTCAACCTCGATAGAACAACCCCGCTCTATGAGCAGGAGGCAGCTCTGCCTCTCGGCACTGCAGAACCGGTAGTCTACAAGTCGTTCGACAAGCGCCCCATCCACGGCTGGTTCATCAAAACAACCAACCCGCAACCCCGTACCCCATGCGTCCTCTGGATTCATGGAGGCCCAGCATGGCAGGTCGCGGATGAGTGGAATGCGGCGATCCAATCCTTCGCCGTCGCCGGCTACAACATATTCGCTCCAAACATACGAGGCAGCACAGGCTACGGAGTCGAGTTCCAGAACCTCAACATCCACGACATCGGCGGCGCAGACCTCAGAGACGTGGAAGAGGCCGCAAAATACCTCAAGACCCGCCCTGATGTCGACAGCGACAAGATCGCCATCGTCGGCGCCAGCTACGGAGGCTACATGACATTCCTCGCAACCACAAAGCTTCCCCAGCTATGGGCAGCAGGCGCCGCAATAGTAGGAATAACAGACTGGAAAGAAATGTACGAATTGTCAGATGCTCTGTTCCGAAGCTTCATCGAACGATACTTCGGCAAACCAGAAGAAAACCCACAACTCTACCACGACAGATCCCCCATCAACTATGTCGAGAATATCCGGGCTCCCCTCTTCATATGGCACCGCGGCAACGACTCCAGATGCCCCCTAGGACCCGTCGAGAAATTCGCCAAACAACTCAAAGAACGGGGCAAGAAGTACGAGATGGAAGTGGTCTGGGACGAGGGGCATGGACTCCAGAAGACCGAGAACCTCGCCAGACAGTACAAAGCCGTCGTATCCTTCCTCAACAAAGAACTCAAAACACCGGGGACCATCTAGCCGGTCGCTATGATCAACTTGTTGGGATCGCGGCTATTTGTATAGCTATGCATATATAGCAAATCTCGTCTCCCGCTAGTCATGGCCAAGACCATAGCCATCTCCGACGATGTATACCAGCTTCTCAGCAGGGCAAAGCTTCCCGGGGAAAGCTTCTCCGATGTCATACGACGTGGCATGAAACGACCGCTCAAGCTTAGCGATATCGCGGGAACCAAAACCCTCTCGAGGGACGACTGGCAGAGAGCCCAGGCGGTCATCCGGAAAGCCGAAGCTGAGACTAGTAGACAGCTACGGAAGAGGCTGTCCTGAGACTCTTCGACACGACCTTCATAGTTGACCTTGTTAACGGAGACCCTGGAGCGGCGAAACTTGCCAAGACGGTCGACCAGGAAGAAAGCTTCGCCGCCATTTCCGTCATAACAGTCCACGAATACCTGCTAGGCGTCCATCTCAGCTACACTGGTGCAAAAGAGTTAGAGATTCAACTGGAAAAGGCTCGGCGAGACATGACTCCCTTCCAGACAATACCAGTCACAACCGAGATTGTGGAGGAGAGCTCGAAGGTTCAGGCGCAGATGCAAAGGCGGGGCCAGACTCCTGGAATCAACGACCTATACATCGCAGCGACCGCTCTAACCCTCAAACTCGCGTTAGTCACTAGAAACATTGAAGACTTCAAAAGAATTCCCAGCCTAAAAGTCGAAACCTACTGAGCCCAGGCGAATCTCCCAGCAACCACGACGTGATCCCAGGGGATCAACCAAGCCGTGCCAACCAACGTAAATACTTGAACTAGTCAATAATACGAATTGAGATACTTGGCCCCGCGTAGACGGCGTTTGAGCAATACGATTTCTCCGGAACTGCTACGGGAGGCTCGGACCAGACAACGAGACGAGAAATGGCTCAGCTCGGCCTCCACCCCTGTCTTGCGAAGATATCGTGGAAAGTACGTGGCTGTAAAGAACAGGAAGATACTAGCCTCCAGTCCCACCATGAAGGGCTTGTACGAAAAGATCGACAAACTCAACCCTGGAATGGTTCTAATAACGAGGATCGAGAAGCCCTCGCTTCTGGTATATGTCGAGCTTCACTAAGAACTGGATGAGGCAGAAGACCCGCACAGGGACCCTCTATCGCCCCATCTTAGATCTAGCCTTCAAGGAGAAGCAAGGCTCCAACCTCTACTCTTTCATCGTAGACAGCGGCGCAGACATCTCCCTTGCTCCCCGCCAAATGGCCGAACGCATCGGACTCAACTGGTCAAGAGGCTCAAGAACAAGCCTCACCGGAATATCTCCCAGGCCAGAATGTTCTGTTGACGGTCGAATCCATGAAGTCGGCGCGATCCTTCCCGATCTCGCCCTCGAGCTGACATTTCCAATGTGCTTCGCCGACGGCAACGCACCTTACCTGATCGGCAGAGAAGGATTCTTCGACAGGTTCAAAATCACCCTCGACAAGAAGAGGCAAAGAACCATCTTCACGTTGACAGGCTGAAAGTCGCGCGTCCAAACGGATGTCCGGCCCAGGCGCTGAAGAGGGTCGGGAAGGTTGATCTATTCTATTCGGCAAATAGGAATCAGGCAAGACCTTTGCAGGTAAAGGTAGAACGCGGATACCAGGTTACTATACCTGAAGATCTTCGAGAGAAGGCTAAGATCTCGGTGGGAGACGTTGTAGACGTGAGGTTCGAGGACGGGAAGATATTGCTGGAAAAGCTGGAGGACAACTGGGAGAAGGTCATGGCCGAGACCGAGGGCGGCTGGGCCAAGCATCCTGTCTTCGGAAAGATGCAGAATGGCGTCGAGATCGTTCACTGGCTTAGGTCCCAGCGCTGAGGCTCGCCCCTCGACCCCATCATCCTAACCAGCCATCTCAAACCAGACTGGGCAAAGAGCCCTGTGGGTATCAGGAAGACTGACGCCTCGACGACGAGTCTTAAGTAGTCGTTACTTGTCGACGACCGACTCTTTCAGAAGGCTTCTGGAATGGGTTTGTATGATCGCTTCTACGATGAGGACTCGAAATGCCCGAAATGCAACGCGAAGATAACGATAGAGTGGTTGACCAAACAATTCGAGTGCCTGATGCAGACATGGAAGAAAGGCGATATCGTTCAGTACCGCAAGCTGGAGGAAATCCCCGAAGAAGAAAGAAAGAGAGAGTATGGAAAGAAGAAATTCGCGCCTAGCCTTCGAAAGACCGACGAATATCTTGGCGACAGACCTCTGCTCCTCAACGGCAAGGTCCCAGTCGGCACAAACTGCCGAAAATGCGAATCATGGCTCGAAGCTTATGCAAAGGTTGTGGATGGGAGGTTCACGGGAATAGTCGAGATTGAAACTGATGGAGAGAGAAAGGAATTCGTCATAATCAGACCCGAGACAACCGCCAGGTCTCTCAGGGAAGAGTTCGCGAACCGGCTCTCTCAGCTGCAAGAATCCTGCAAACACGAGAGAACGAAATGGATGAACATAGAATGGGCTCCAGGCCACATATCCGGTCGAGGCCGTGTCTGTCTTAGGTGCGAGAAGGCTCTAGAAACGAAGAGTGAATTTGAACCGGACAACCCGAAGCTCCGGAATCTCTTGAAGAAAAGCAAAAGGCTGCGGTAACCTGTCCATAGCACAGCGAGCAGATCATTCGCAGTGTCTCGTCAGCGCATAACAAAATCGGCAGATGCTCTCACCCGGAAGGAGCCCCTATGGACTATTATGCGAGGTAGGACGCTCTAGAAGTGTTACGGATTGCCGAAAAGGTCCAACAGTACTGTGAGGATCGAATACGCCATCCCGAGGAAAAAGGTTGAGATCGCCCTCCATCATTACCTGAAGCGGATCAGCACTCAGGTCAAAGTTCACCAGGCAATTCTCTTCGGCTCGTACGCCCACGACGACTACTCGCCAGGCAGCGATATCGACATAGCCATCATCGCCGACAATCTCCCCAGCGACCCCGGCAAGAGATTCGCCATGCTAAAAGACACGGTACTGGGCTTGGACCTTCAACCCTTCGCCTACACCACCGAGGAGTGGGGGAAGATGCTAGAGACCGACTCCAGCTTCGCAAGCGAGATCGTCAAATACGGAAAAGTCCTATTATCTGAGCAACTTGAACCTCCACGCGGGCGAAAAACATCTCTGCAGGCAATCGCGGGCAGCAAGACCATTTCGAGAGAAGACTGGCAGAAGGCTCAAGCAGTCATACGCAAAGCTGAGGCCCGCCATTCCTGAAAAAAAGCTTGGCTTGGGGTTTTCCAAAACACTAATTTGCTAGGTCGCGATCTGAGTCAAAGCGACCATGTTGGCTGAACAACTTGAAGCTCAGGATATCCTCCTCGACCTCACTATCGCTCCGTTCGAGCCGTTAACCCCCGGCAATGGACAGAATATCGGGGAGAAGAAAGAGAAGCTTGCCAACGCCATCAAGGAACGACTCTCCAATGACGATCTCGAACGACTCAGACACCAGCTAGCCGGCAGACTCGTGGGAATAACAGTCGTCTTCCTGCTCTGGAAAGGATCACCCACCGTAACAAACACTCGTCCAATCAAGGATCTGGACAATCTGCTCAAGATAGTGTTCGACGTCCTCCGACAAGGCCCGCAAGGCTTGGGGATAATCGAGGAGGACAGCTACATCGGCGAAGTGTACGCCACCAAACAACTCGTCAACAGGGAAGAAGACGAGGGATACAGGATAATCATCGAAGAACACCACGACCCAGAGATGCTACATACCCTCAAACAATACTACTCGAAAAAGCCAGCATAATCTCGCATTTTTACCCGGAAACGCAGCCAACTGACAATGACCACTCCTCAGGACGCATCTCAGAGTCCGGACGATGAGAAGATTCTGAATTATGCTGTCGAGCTGTTCCATCAGCTTGGAATAACCAAGCCCGAACCCGATAGTGTCGTCTGGGCGGAAGATATGGGCCCTGACCTGATAATTGTCCAATTTGGCGAGGTGAGGCTGCCTAGGAAAATGATGGGTCGGCTGACTGCTGAAGATTGGAGACCAATGCTTGCGGCCTCAATACTGTACAATTATGTCCTATCGCGCGATAAGAATCGCACATCACTAATTCGCCTAGTTCTACCCGCTGGTCTGGGCGAAATTCCTCTCATCTTCGCTCTACTAGCGATATTACGTCTCCCTGATCATAGCCTCTCCAGTGAACTGCTGTGGGCAACGGTCGCCCTTTGGGCTATCTACAGTCTCTCACTTCTAACGTTGTACACCAAATGGCTCTGGAGAGACCTCTCCTACGCCGCCGACAGGCGCGCAGCGGACACGATTGGAAAAGGAATGCTTCTATCAGCTCTAGCAAAATATGGCGAGACAATCTCCGCCACGGAATATCCACGAAAACGGTTGCACCTCCGGCCCACTGTCAGCCAGAGAGTTGAACGCCTTCAACAAGCCAATGTGGTCCATCAGGTAACATGAAATTAGCTTAATCTCCAGATGGCCCATCCTTTGTAATTATAGTAAGGTTGGCGACCTGTGAATGTCTCGACAAGACTGAACATTTCCGCAAACCTCTTGGCGCGACCCCTCGTCCACAGCATTCGAACCTTCAACAAACCACCATCCCGCAACTTGAACTCCACCACTCCTGGGGAGAGACCGTTGGGCTGTCTAACCTCTACCTCCCAGACATCGCTTCTTCTTGCCTCAAAGTCCTTCTTCTCCTCCAGCTCATCAATCGAGTAGTCCTTGCCCCGCAAGACCCTTTCCATAGCTGGAAGTACGAGGATCGAGTTGACAGCGGCCCAAACAACCTCAACAATTACGGGAACGAAAAACACCACTCCGAATTGTCCACCAAGCCCTAGAAACAGGAGTAGAAGCCCCCAGAACGATCCTAGTATTACCATCGGAGCGTGTATGATACTGGTGAGCAGGTACCAACGGCTTGCCCTGACTCCGACTATCCTGTCGTTTATGATGAAGAGTCCGTAGCCTAGACGAATCTTGCCTTTCTGGAGATAGATGCTGTTGATCTTCTCCAATCGTTCTAAGGAAGGAAGCTGAGTAGCGCTACCCTCCGAGGCCGCAACTCCCATCGGGGACCCTCTGGTTGAGACGATTACGTTCTCCGATAGTTCTAACTATTCCGGTTCCACCCTCCCCAGCAAATGATTCCTTCACCCGCGTCCAAGCTGGCCAGTGACTCTATTACTAGTCCGTCCAATCCTGCTTATCGTCCCCTGGACATTGACACGCTCTACTACACCCGTTCCATGTTCACCCTGCGCTGGTCTGTTGATGGCGAGCATATCTATTTCGAGACGAACATCACCGGCCGATACAATATCTGGCGCGTCCCGAGCACCGGGGGCTGGCCTGTACAGCTGACAGTAAGCGATGAGAGAAACGATCTCGCGGATCCCTCACCCGACGGCCAGTATGTCCTCTACTCGCAAGACTCTCAAGGCGACGAGAAACCCAACCTCTACCTGCTCGATCTAACAGAGTACACTACCAAGAACATTACGCGCACCGAGAAGATCGGTCATAGGGACATGAAATGGAATCCCGACGGCAGATCTCTATTCTACGCAGCCGAACGGGACATACCTGGGACCTACCCGATATTCCACCACGACCTCGCAACCGGGACGGTCAAGAAGGTCATCAGCAGCGACCCCGGCGACTGCGAAGCCCTCGAACCCAGCCCCGACGGGAAAAAACTCGCCTTCTCCCGGACACGAAACTACCAGTATACAGGTGTCAGCGTCCATGATATGGAGACGGGACGCGAGACAGTTCTCGCCCCCATAGACGATCGCTCCACCAGCATCGTCGGCGGCTGGACACGCGACAACAAACGAGTCTACGTCACCAGCAACGCCAACGACAAGGGAATAGACGCAGTCGCCTTACTCGATCAAAAAGAAAACAGTGAATTCCAGTGGCTCACCCTGCAGGACTGGGACAGCTCTCTAGTAGACGTTAGCCCGACGGAAGACGAGTACGCTTACGTTGTCAATCAAGCCGGCAACCTCCATCTCTACATCCGCGACCTGAAAGGAGAACAGGAAGAGATACCACCCGGCCACGGAGTCATCCGTGCCGCTCGCTTCTCCCCAGACGGCAAACAGCTCGCGATAATACACGCCTCAGGAGACAGCCCCCACGACATCTGGGTCTACGATCTCAAAGCCCGCACCCTCAAACAAATCACCTACTCGCTAGTAGGGGGACTAAACCAGGACAACTTCGTCCAACCACACCTGATTGTTTATCCCGCCCAAGACCAAACCCCTATCTCTAGCTTCCTCTACGTCCCCGCCAACATCAAACCCGACCGATCACACCCGGCCATCGTCTATCCACACGGCGGACCCCAATGGCAACACTTCAACAGCTGGTACCCTAACATCCAATACCTGACAAGCCACGGTTACGTGGTCATCGCTCCCAACTACCGAGGATCAACAGGATTCGGACGCGAATACATGGAAAGCCTCCGCAAAGACGCTGGCAGAGGCGACCTAAACGACCTCATCGCAGCAGTCGACTATCTCAAAACAACCGGTTACGTGGACCCGAAAAAGATCGCGATAATGGGCGGATCATGGGGAGGATACCTCACACTAATGGCGCTCACCAAAACACCAGACATCTGGGCAGCAGGCGTCAGCATTGTCCCACTAGCCAACTGGTTCACAGCCCACGAGAACGAGGATCCTGTACTGCAGAAGAACGACGAATGGTTGATGGGCAATCCAATTACCGATCGCGAGCTCTGGCGCGACCGTTCGCCCATATTCTTTGCAGACCAGATTCGCGCACCTCTCCTCCTACTCGCAGGACAACACGACATCCGCTGCCCCGTCGAAGAGACACAACAGATGGCCGAAGCGGCTAGGAAGAACGGGGTAACGGTTGAGGTCAAGATCTACGAAAACGAAGGCCACGGGTTCGTGCGTCGAGAGAATGAGATAGACTCGATTAAGAGAGCCGCAAAGTTCCTAGACCAGCACCTCGGACAACCAAGCCCCGCCTGATAGGGCCAGCTCGAATAGCATTACCCGAAACCGAACGGCGTGGACAACCATAATTCTAGGGTCACGATGATTGCGCCGAATCCGACTAGGCCATAGCTCAACTGATCTTTTCTTATGATACGCGACCCGAGAACCCCGGCTACTGCGAGCATTAGGCCGAACCAGGCGACGAGATGGATCAGAAATCCAACAACCGCTGTTGCAGCACCAAGCCAGCGAGGAACAAATCTAACGGTCACATTGTAGAGTTCGAGTATTATCGCGCCGAGTATTACGCCGATAAGGAACCAGCCAAAGCGTCCGGTAGAGGCCAAGACCCTTCCGTCTTCGCTAGTGTGTCCCCGCCGGGTCTTTAATCACGTGTGACCATTGTCAGGTTTCAGGCGAGAGTGAAACTATGCTTGGACAGCAGGAGCTGACGCGTCACCAGACACAACCACCGCACTTCTTGGTTTCCGTCTGAGGAAGACCAAGGTGGCGATTGCTACGACGACCGCGGCAATGCCTATTCCACCGTCGAACAGAGGATTCGAGAGAATGCTAGCTGGTTGAGCTGGTATCGGCGCAGCGCTCAGAGTTACGGTGATCGACGTGCTATGTACCGAGTATCCTCCATTTCCCTCGACCGTGACAGTATATGTTCCCGGGGAACCTCTGCACGAAAGCGTTGACGTATCCGAGCCCCCCATCGGAAGACCGCCTGGAGAAACGGAACAGGATAAACCGCTAGCGGATGTCGTGGTTGAGAGACTGACGGTTCCCGTGAATCCGTATAGTCGGTGAAGGGTTATGGTCGAATTACCAGAAATGTTCGTTGTAGCACTGACGCTTGTTGGATCTGCGCTAAGGTCGAAGTCGGGTAGGTAAGCGTTGTGCCAGACATTATTGTCGACCATGCGGATCGCAATATCCAGCATCGTAGTCGAAGTACCTGTGGTAGTTAGCTTGATGTTGAAGTCGATTAGGAGGCCTGAGGACTAGTCAAAGGCGAAACCTGCGGGTCCAGAATAAGTCGTCCCATATTGGGACCCTGACACAGAAAAGTTGAGAAAGTTCACCGTCCTCATCTTACCTAGTACCATCTCGTTGCTCGTTGAGGTGAGGGTCCGAGCTGATGAAGTGTTCCAGATCCGGTCCGGGGCTCGAAGGCCTCCCGCAAGCAAGAAATAATCATTCACGCCTTGGGAGAATACGGTCACGTTA
>WNGG01000718.1_pt1 | contig 36109 bp, 31 predicted proteins | sample 5400661 | NCBI WGS metagenome assembly WNGG01 (sample SAMN13153372, study PRJNA577476) | soil metagenome | isolation source: 100 cm soil or saprolite under Garry oak tree replicate 1 | place: USA:California | collected 2016-06-15
AAGGCGCGCTGCAAGGCGGCATCGGGGAGCCTCCGCGTCTTGATCTCGACCAAGCCTTGGGCTCCTGCCAGCATACTGATCAAGGCGTCGGAGAGTTTGTCGGTCGGGCTCTCCTTACTCGTCTTCTGCGCAATGTGCACCGTGTGCTCAATCGGCTCAAACACCTTCAGCGCTCTGAGCTTGATGCCGATGGCCGCCAAGCTGGCACAACTGCTAAACTGCTTGGTGGGAGGTGTGATAGATTCGGTCATGATGATGCTTCTCCTCTCGTTCAGTTTTCACTCTACGAGAGGTATGACTCATCATCCTTCTTTTGGCAAGCTCCTTTCTTGGGGCTCTCTGCCACTACTTTGGGCCAAATTTAGGTAGATAAGACGGCTGGTCCAGGGAATTATGACTACCTGGTGGCACTTGATGATCTCTAAACCTGGCTTGAGAGAGCATCTGCCGAAAGACTCAGAGGAGATTTGCTGGTAAACGCGCTAATACTGTATGATAGTGGCCATGAACAGGCGGATCAGTTCCCACCAACCCGGGTAAAGCATTTCAATAGTCCAATGGCTAAGCCAAGTGCGATAAATTCAAGCTGCGGGAAGTGATGTTCCTTCTCACTCAGCACATTCCATACCCATGGTATGATCGCTATGCTCAAGACACGGATTGTGCGATCGCATGATTTTCCTCACCAGAGAGCAGATCATCTGTAGTATTCTTGTCTGATTATGGCTTTTTCTTCTGTGGCACTGGATGTTGTACATATTCGATTTGTGTTGCGATAAGCACACCTTGGATGAGTACAATCTGAGGTACAAGGAGAAGTGGCTCTCCAATTCCCAGAACTGCCTGAATCAGTGCAGTGATGATCGCACCTGAAAGCACTACACCGAGTATCTTGCGGTCTTTTGCTCGAGAGGCACGACTGAGCCAGAAGAGTAAAATGATCGCAGCCAGTACCAGACTCGATGCAACAAGGCGATTGAGGGTGACAACATCCGCCTTAAGTAATTGTTGCATGCTGGATGAGATCAGAGGAAGACGCTGAATCTCATCATTCCCCCAGGAAAGGAGGATACTGGCGAGTGTACCGATCAATATGATAACGCGGACCTGCAGTTTAAGTGGACGCCAAATCCAGGTCGGGGGGACGAGGAGAGAAACCACTAGCACGAAAATGAAAATCTGGCTCACCGTCACAGTCACTGGCATTAACTGTCCACTGCTACTGGTTGTGGCTGGAAGATCGAATGAGAATGCAAGGATCTGCGAGATGTTCCCAAAGAACACTTGAAGTAGCAAACAAGTGAGTGCAATCCATAACACTGTCAGACGATCTACTCCTCCCAACAACACCTTGATGCTTGAGAGGCGAGATGCCAGTTTCTTCATCATGAGGTCTACCCTGTTGAATTGCCGGGTGAGCTGCAGTAGCCAGACGATCGCCGCAATGAGTGAGACAAGGAGCACAATTCCTATTAACCCCAGGGCAATATTCTGGTTGATCACGATCCAGTAGAGTTGCTGGACATTGGATACTGGTACATTGACATGTTGGGCCGCCAGTTGTTCAGATGCAAATTGCAGCCAGGCACAGCCGAGAGCAATGCTGAAAACGGTAATGCGGTCTACCCAATTCCAGGTGAATAGTCGCAGTAGCAGTAGACGGACCAGTACAATAAGGAAGCCAATTATCAGTCCAACCGTAATCAATTGGTTCGGTGTAACAACATCTAGCACTTTCGTCGCGAGTGGATGGACGTTGGAGGCGAGGAGAGGAATAGCCTCCTGGTTTCCAATGGAGGCTTGAAACCAGGCACAGGCGGAAGCAATAGTAAAGATCATCGCCCGGCTAAGCCAGGAAAACCAGTGGCCACCGACGAGCGCAATAAGAGCGGCAACTACAGGACCTCCCACAAGGAGGAGGTTGAGCGAGATCATATTGAGTAGATTAGACACTGATGTGTGACCGCTCGACAGAAGCTGCGTCTCTCTATATCCCAGTGAGAGTTGAAGCCAGGCATAGACAAGGACTGCCACGAGCACTACCGAGCGGTCGAACGTGTTGAATCTGTTGAATGAGCGGGCAAGGGACACCAGAGCCAACACGCCGAGCAGACCAGCAATGATATACGTTGTGATTGGTTGTCCATCAGAAGGGAGCAGAAGTTCTCTCTCTCCAAATGAATATTGGAGCAAGGTACAGACCCCTGCAATCCCAAAAACAGCAATATGATCCACCCAGGCAAGTCGATTTTCTGTTCGAATCAGTGTCGTAACACCAATAACTACCAATCCCCCAACGAGCAGTTGATTGAATGTGAATGAATGTAGTCCCTCTTGTATGTCGGGCGTTGCCAATAAAAAAAGACACGATACTACCGCGATACCTTCTGTAGAGATCAAGACGTTTCGTGGAATGAAATCACGTATGCCTCTGCCTCTGACAATGCCAACGAGCAGCAATACTAACAATAAACCCAACCCAATAACATGATAGGAGATATGGAAAACATTGATTGCGAGTATACTGCCGCCAATGGTCACAATGAGCAGGAGCATAAGAAGTGCAATGAAGCTCCCTGACCAGGTAGGAGAAAACCACGAGCCAACGACTTTCTGGAAATCCCGCCAGGAACGAACCTTTGAGAGAGTCTGATATAGGATCGTGAATCCGCTACCGATGCCTTGTATCACCTTCGGCACAGTAGTAGCTACCCAACTGAGTCCCTGGCCAGGTAGTTTCACCCAACCAGGAGTGGGAGGAGGCGAAGCACTGTTCTTCTGGGGACCAGGAGGAGGTGTCTGGGCATCATAGAAACTGGATGAGGCCCCAGAGGATTGTGGTCCCAGGTGCAGAGGTCCCTGACCTGGATAGCTATACCCAGGAGAAGCAGGCAGAGGAGAGAGGATGGTGCCCTGCTGCGGTGAAGAGATAGTGCCAGCATTGGAGGAACTGGGTACCGACCCGGAAGGTTGTGTTGTCAATGGCAAAGGTTTTTGACTTGGATGGCTATTTCCAGGTGCAGGAGAAAGGATGGTGGGAGGAAGGGTCGGCGGAAGAATTGTGGCATCACCATGTATGTTTGGAGTTGATCCAAACGGGTGCTTCCCGACAGAGAGAGTGCCCTGATGCTGGTACATCCCAGACATTCTCCACCGATAGTCAATTCTGGTCAATCGCTGTTTCACCTCAGCAGCACTGAAGGGACGTTTGGTCCTGTCTATTGCTACCAGATCTTGAATGAGTTGGTCAAGTTCAGGAGGAGGGAGAGGGTTGAATTGGTGAACAGGTGGGAACATAAAAGGCTGCAACCGTGGGTCTCTCCCGGTGAGGCAACAGTGTAACGTGGCTCCCAGACTGTAAAGATCCGACCTCGGATCTGTTTCCTCCTGGCTATTACTATACTGCTCAGGGGGCGCATAGCCTTCTGTACCGATGATTTCTGTATCTCCCCTTTGTCGTCCACCCTTGAAGAAACGTGCAATGCCAAAGTCGATCAGAAAGACCTTTGCATTTTCGTCAACCATTACATTCGAGAGTTTGAGGTCACGAAAGATGATCGGTTGTGGTTGGCGGGTGTGCAGGTATTGCAAGACATCACAGAGTTGGAGTGCATAGTGTAAGACTTGTTCTACAGGGAAACGGTATCCGCTTGCTTTATTAATCATCTGGAGTAAAGATTCTCCCTCAATGAAATCCATCACCAGATAGGATCGTCCCTGTTCTTGGAACCAATTGTAGACATGGGGCAGGTTGGGATGCTGAAGCGAGTGAAGTAAGGATGCTTCCCTTTGAAATCGGTCAATAGCTGCGTCAAGTTCTGTGGCATCAAGCTTCGCCTGGCTCATTTCTTTAATGGCAATCCGTCGGCTCCAGACGTGCGGAAGGAAAGCCGTATCTAGTGCAAGATAGACCGCTCCCATGCCGCCCGTACCTACATTCTCTATGATGGTGTATCGTTGTTGCAGCTTCGATTGAGCAGGAAGTTTACCTGTGGCATAATGAGGATTGAAGAATACAGACTGCAAAATTGAGAGCAGCTTATTCAAATTACTCAAAATGGACATAAGAAACCTCACTAATGATTGTATGAGTGCTTTTTAAAGATTTGTCTGTATCTTGCTTTCTATGATTTTGAAGTTCATATCAATACTGTCTACGTAAGTATAGTTGATCTACAGACGCTGGTCAATGGGCTAATTTCAAAATCTGCTTATCGCTTGACACCTCTTCCTCAACGGGCGTAAGATGAAACTAGACGGTGACGAAGTGGACCATGTGGGAGGTAGATGGATGTCCAGAAACCTTTTCACCTCCTGAATGAAGGAGCCTTTATGTCGTTTCAAATCTGTATCAAAACAGAGAAATCCTTACAGCAGCTTGCTACAGAGATACGCGACCTCTTCTCACTGCCCCCATTTCGACAAGAGGCTTTTGCGGGTGAACCCTATTGCCAGTTCGAGATGCTGGGATTGCTTGCGCTCATCCACCGGACAGATGAGGAGGATCGCGACCCAGAGGTGATGCATTATCCATACAGCTTTGATTTGCAAATGGCCTTTGTTGATCATGAACTGGATACGGATGACCTGGAGTATCGCCTGCAAGCATATTATGCCCAGCTACTCAGTTTCAGCCTTGGCCTGGATACCGCCCATCATGAGAAGCAAAAAGCCGAGCGCGGCTGGCACATACGCTACCGCTTCTACTGCAAGAATCCGAAATGGAACGGGTCTATTTTGTATGGTGAGCCAGGTTGGCAACCGGCCGTTATAGAAGCTACCCCAAGTCTCTGGCGTTCAATGCATCCGGTTTTGTAAGGGAGGCAAGCAAGTTTATGAGCATTTTGCAAACAGCAACGGGTGAAGCCCTTTCCCCACTGGTCAAGCCGCCCATTACACAGGAGCAACTGCGTCGCTATGCAGAAGCATCCGGTGACCACAATCCCATTCATCTTGATGAAGAAGCTGCACATCGCGTTGGCCTGGATAGCGTTATCGCCCATGGCATGCTCAGTATGGCCTTTCTTGGACAATTTATTTCCCAGCACCTGGCTGACACTCCCGAAGCAAAACTTACTCGCTTCAAGGTACGCTTTCTGAACATGGTACGACTCGATGATACCCTCACCTGCCATGGCATCGTTCACGAACGTAGCACCAGTGACGATGGAAGCTCTCATGTGAGAGTTGAGTGCTGGGCCCAGAATCAGAAAGGCGAGAAAGTCACCGTTGGCGAAGCCATCGTTTCCTTCTAATAGAGAGGTGCCACTATGACAGAGACAGAACAGCGACATTCAATGAGCCATTCCGACCTGCGCGTCTTGTCCGACCTTTCCATCTACAATTGCCTCAATTTCGGCCCCTACGAGTTCATAATCTATGAAGATCAAAAGAAGGTCGCGCATCCGGGGGATGATGAAGCGCGGAAATACACCAATATCCAGGTTGCACAGGAAGCAGCCCAACTGGCAGGCGGCTTAGAGGCCCTGGGCATACAGAAGGGTGACCGCATCATCGTCATGATGATTAACAGCCCGGAGGTGCTTATTTCCTACCAGGGAATTGCGCGTGCAGGCGGCATCATTATTCCTGTTCTTCCCCTCCTCAAGGGACCAGAACTGCGCTACATTGCAGAGAATTCCGGTGCCAGGGCCATCATCACCAGTAGCGTCCTTTTGCCCCTGCTGCGCCATGCCCTGGTAGATCTGCCCAATCTGCAGCATATCATCTCGACTGGTACCATCGAGGACGAGGGACAGGGGCACGATAAATTGCCCTCCTACATGGTGCATGCCTACAAGGATGTTCTGGCCGTAGGGGCCGATTTATCGGCTAGTCCACCAGGCGTTTCGCCGGATGATACTGCCGTCATCCTCTACACTTCCGGTACCACTGGCAATCCAAAGGGCGTGGTTTTAACACATCGCAACCTCATCGCTAACGCGGTGGGTAGCCGGGGTGTAGATGATGCCGCCACCCGCCATGGTGAGGTGCAACTGGCAATTCTGCCTCTGGCCCATGCCTATGGTCTGGTTGCCACCAACGTCGCTTACCTGGCGGGTGTTACCATCATCATGCATCCCCGCTTCGATACAACAGCCGTTTTTTCCGCAATTGAGCGCTACCGCGTGAATGCCTTCGCTGCCGTGCCAGCCATGCTGGTAGCCTTGCTCTACTCTCCCGATGCAGACAAGTATGATACGAGCAGCTTGCAGTATTGCGTAAGTGGTTCAGCCCCCTTGCCAGTGGCCATCTTAGAGGGCTTTGAGCAGAAATTTGGCTGTCGCATCCTTGAAGGTTATGGACTTTCAGAGGCGAGTGCTGTGCTTACCGGGCATGGCCTGGGGATGGTGCAGAAACCAGGTTCAGTCGGCAAACCTGTAGCTGGGGTTGAAGTGCTTGTGATCGATGAAAATGATCAGCCTGTGCCAGTAGGTGAAGTTGGCGAGGTGATTGCACGCGGCCCCAATATTATGGCAGGCTACTACAACATGCCTGACGAGACGCAATCTGCCCTGCGCAACGGCTGGTTGCACACCGGAGATATGGGGCGTTTCGATGAGGATGGTTACCTGTATATCGTTGAACGGAAGAAGGACCTGATTATTCGTGGCGGGTTCAACATCTACCCTCGCGACGTTGAAGAGGTACTCAATACGCATCCATCGGTGATTGAGTCGGCAGTCGTCGGCATTCCTTCTGAGCGGATGGGCGAAGAGGTGAAAGCGTTTATAGTCACGGGTGCCAATGTGACTGATCCTCAGAAGGCCCAGGCTCTTGCCGAGGACATCAAGCAGTACTGCCGAAAGTCACTGGCGAACTACAAGACACCCAGCGAGATCGAGTTTATTGATAATTTGCCACGCAACGCCATTGGCAAGATCGACAAGAAGGAGCTGAGGAAAAGATATGTCCATTGATACACCCCTGGAAAATGCCTCATTGACCCAGTTGCAGCAGACCCCCATTGACAGCGTTCTGAACATTATCGATCAGGGCCTGGTACACTTGCCAACCTATCGGGAACTCTATTACCGTTGGGAGCGCCAGCAGTGGCGTGCACAGGACCTTGATTTTTCGTCCGACCGCAAGCAATGGGAGGCGATGTCACCGGAAGAGCGCACCATGCGTATGTATGGCCTCTCCTCCTTCTTCCAGGGGGAAGCCTGTGTCACCGATACCCTGGCTCCCTACGTCACAGCCATGCCCGACGAGGAGATGCGTATCTTCCTCACCACGCAGCTGGTTGATGAGGCCCGGCATACCGTCTTCTTCGCACGCTTCTTCAATGAAGTGCTCGGCATTGATAAGGGGAAATTGGAAGACACCCTGCTTGTGACCCACCAGTACATCAACCCCTACCTGCGCTACCTCCTGATTGATGCGCTTTCCGAAGTCGCAGAGCAGATCCGCCAGGAACCAGCCAACCTGAACCACCTGGTGCGAGGTATAACACTCTACCATGTGATTGTCGAGGGAACGCTGGCACTGGCAGGTCAGCGGGGCATCCTGGAGCTTTACCGCATGAGGGGCATCTTCCCGGTCTTCCGCGGCGGTTTCACAGCTGTCGCTCGCGATGAGTCCCGTCATGTCGTCTTTGGTGTCAAGTTCCTGCGCGACATGATCCAGCGGGACACCACATACGCCAGAGTTGTCCAGGCAACAATCGAGCAATTCGCGCCCAGGGCGATTACTGCTCTTATGCCCCCTGATGAGAACATCCCACTTATGATGAATGCCCGGCAAGACCCCTGGATGACGCCGCGTTATGCCCAGGATTCTCTACGCAAGAAGCTGAAAGTGATTGGCCTGAGCATGGAATTGCCTTCAGTGCCACCACCACCAACGTTTTAAGGAGATACGCTATGATAACTGCCCTCGTCTTAATCAATGTCCAGCGAGGCCAGGTTAATGAGACCGCCCAGAGTCTTCTAGAGATCGACGGAGTAGCCGAAGTCTACTCCGTCACAGGCGAATATGACCTGGTTGCCCTTTTGCGTCTCCCACGCTACGAAGACCTGGCAGATGTCGTCACCACTCGCATGGTGCAATTGTCTGCGATTACGAAGACAAATACGATGATGGCCTTTCAATGCTACTCGCGGGCGGATTTGCAACAAGCGTGGGATATTGGAGTGGAATGACAAAAACCCACAACGGAGTTTCCCTATGAGCATGACACATGGTGGTTGGCTGGTTGCCAAAATCCTCAAACGTGAAGGAATCGAAGTTGTCTTCACCCTCAGTGGCGGGCATATTGCCGCCATCTATGACGGCTGTGTACGTGAGGGCATTCGGGTTGTAGACACCCGCCATGAACAGGCAGCAGTCCACGCAGCGGAAGGCTGGGCCAAATGTACACGCGCCCCTGGCGTTGCCTTACTCACTGCTGGTCCAGGCGTCACTGATGGTGTAACAGGTGTAGCCAACGCTTACCTCGCTGGTAGCCCCGTCCTGGTCATTGGTGGTGCCGCTCCCCTTGGCTACTGGGACCGGGGCGCATTGCAGGAGATGAACCAGATCGACCTGATGCGTCCCATCACCAAGTGGACACGCACTGTCCACGAGACAGCCCGCATCGCAGAGTATACTGCCACGGCCTTTCGCCAGATGTTGAACGGCAAACCAGGTCCCGTCTTCCTCGAAATGCCAATGGATGTACTCAACAACTTTGCCGATACTGATAATGTCTTTGACCCAGGTGAACCCTCCTTCTATCGCCCTGCTGGTCGCGTCATGCCCGATCCTGACCTTGTACTGAAAGCTGCCTCCCTCCTGGAGCAAGCACAGCGCCCCGTCATCATGGCAGGCACTGCCACCTGGTGGTGTGATGCCGCCGAACCCTTACGCCTGCTGGCAGAACGTATCCAGGCCCCCGTCTTCCTCAACGGTAGCGGCCGGGGCTGCCTGCCACCATCCCATCCACTCTTTTTCACCGCCGCCCGCCGCAAAGCCCTGGAGGGAGCCGATGCTATTCTGGCAGTCGGTACCCGTATGGACTTCCGACTCAACCATGGTCAGCCCCCGCTCATTCCGGCAGAGGCGAAGCTGATCTGGCTTGACCTTGCTGGTGAGGATATCGGAGTCAACCGGGGTGCGGCTGTTGGACTGGCAGGAGATGTTGGTGTGAGCATGCGTCAACTGGCAGAGGCTACAAAATCGCGTGGTGAGAGCGAATGGCTACAACACATACGCTCAGAGGAGAGTAAGGCTCTGGCAAGAGATGAAGCTGCCATGAATTCCGATGCTGTTCCTATCCATCCAATGCGTCTCTGCCGCGAGATACGCGACTTCATCGACGAAGAGACGACGGTTGTAGGCGATGGTGGTGACATCGTAAGCTACGGTGGGCGAGTCATCAACGTCTACAAACCCGGCTACTGGCTCGATCCAGGCCCAATGGGTTGCCTTGGCACGGGCACAGGCTTTGCGATGGCAGCACAACTCGCTCGTCCCGGCAAGAAGGTGCTGATTCTGCACGGTGATGGTGCCTTCGGACTCAACGGCATGGAGTTTGAGAGCATGGTGCGCCAGAACCTCCCCGTGGTCTCCATCATTGGTAACGATGGTGCCTGGGGCCAGATCAAACATCCACAGAAGGTCATGGTTGGTCACGCGACGGCGGCAGAACTTTCACCAGGGATACGTTACGATAAGATGGTGGAGGCCCTTGGTGGCTATGGTGAGTTAGTGGAGCGGCCAGAGGATATTCGCCCCGCCCTCGAACGAGCCTTTGCCTCTGGCAAGCCTGGTTGCGTAAATGTGCTGATTGATCCGAATAAGCCCTATAGCCGTTCGACGAATGTAGCAGTGTGATGAAATCTCCCTGGGCCTTTCGGTTCTCTGCAAAAGCGTATAGAATGGATGTTATCAAACGTTGAGCAACCATGGCGACCGCATTTCGTATATGGTAAGGACGACCACGTGCTCGATAAATCGGCACTCTACCGGTCGCTATGGCAGGTTATATGTCGCCTGGCTGGCCATACTCAGGAGCAGACATGGATATCATCGATTTCTACCGCATAGAGCAGAAACGCCTGCATGATTGGATGCGTAATAGCGTCAGCGACCTCTCACCGGATGAGTGGCACTGTGTGCGTGAGGGAAGAGGCAACAATATCGCCTTCATCGTCTGGCACTGTGCACGTACCGAGGACAACATTCTCCGTTTTATTTTGCAGGGACGCCCGACAGCCTGGCAAGAAGGCAAATGGCACGAACGCCTGGGTCTGCCACCGCGAGTACAGGGGACGGGCATGGCAACAGCGGAAGCTCGCACATTCCACATCGCTGACCTGAAGCTATTCATGGAGTATGCCAATGCAGTCTGGCAGGAATTTGAGGATTACTTGGCCTCTATTCACGATGGAGGGGCAGAACTCTCCGAACGCATTGTGACCATCAAACCGCTCGGAAGTATGCCCGCTATTCTGGCAATCGGGCAGACCTGCATCTCGCACGGCTTCATCCATTTTGGAGAGATTGCTCAGATATTGGGTGCCCTGGGGAAACAAGGATTGCCGTTCTAGGAGGAACTACTATGTCTATAAATGTTGTACTGGCACTGATGATCATTGTCTCGTTTTTAGGAGCCCTGGCACTCCACGAATTGAGTCACGCACTAATGGCTTCCTGGCTCGGTGATCCAACTCCGCGCAATGAAGGGCGACAAAGCTTGAGCCTGCGCTCGCACCTTGATCCCGTAGGATTACTGCTCTGTGTGATTCTAGCCTTTCGACCATTACTGCTTGGTCCTGTGGGATTAGGTTGGGGCAAACCTGTCAAGGTAGATCCATGGAAGCTGCGTGTTGGCTCGAATACAGGAAATCTGCTGGTAGCCCTGACTGGCATCCTTTCCAGTTTGCTCATAGGCGCACTTATTGCCCTGGTATTGCGTTTCCTACCGCTCAATCTCTTTGCCAATGTTTTTCTAATCCGTATCATCCAGTTACTTGTGGTCTTTGCAAGTGTAAATTTTAGCCTGGCAATCTTCAACATACTGCCCTTCTATCCCCTTGATATGTATCAGATCGTCTATGCACTGCTCCCTCCTGCAAAGGCTGTACAGTTTGCCAAATCCGCCACTTATGGCCCGTTTATTATCCTGACCCTCTTCTTCCTGTTACCCTTTATCGCACAGTTCTCAGGGCTGGCAGATTTCCCTCTCTTCCGTATTCCGTTTTATATTCTGTTAGGTTCTCTTTCCCTGATAGAACTGATCACAGGCATACCCAATTTTAGTACTACTCTATACTTCCTTTAGTTGAGTTGACCTGAATATCAGCATGTGGAGCATGTGGAGCATGTGGCTGAATAGAGTTGCTTATCGCCTCCGGCAAGTACGCCAACAACTCGGCTTTGTGGTACCACTTTCAGCAGAGGAACAAAAAGAGGTAGCACGCTGGCTCCCAACTTCAGCGCTGTCTCTCTTCCGAACCATGTCTGCCCCCGACCAGCGGCACTCATTGCGGGTCTGTCGTGGACTACTGGCGCGCGGTTGTGCGGATCCAGATATGCTTGCAGCAGCACTGTTACACGATGTTGGTAAAGCCCAGGAGCGTGTACCCTTCTGGACACGTCCGGTAATTGTCATAGGCAAGCTCTGTGCACCACGCCTCCTCTCGCGTCTTGCTATCTATCCTCGCGAGGGTGCGGCCTTGCCCCGCTGGCAACGTTCGCTTGGCTATGCCTGGTGGCATGCCGATATTGGAGCTGAACTTGCCGCCGCTGCTGGCCTTTCGGAGCGTGCTGTGCTCTATATTCGTACACATCATCAACCCAGCGGCCCGGCGGCTGAATTACATCTTGTAGATGAGACTTCTTAAACGTAGAGGCCCGATTATGTTCATTAACAAAATACTCCGGCAATAGCGTCGGGGCCTATTTATCGGCTAGTGATTGTCCGACTATTTTGTCACCATCCATTATCGTGCCATAGAATAGTGAACTATTATGCTTGAGTCAATCAACAGGGCCCTTCATCATCCCCCGGATGCGGAGGGCGATCCATTGTCCCTGGGTAGGGGCGACCCTTACGGTCGCCCTGAAAACGATGGTGTACTTACCGACGAAGAGCTAGAACCAATTCGTGAACAGATTCGCTATGTTGTGCGCCTGCCTGTCTTTGAGGGACCGCTTGACCTGCTGCTCCACCTGATCGAGAAACGACAGATGGAGATCACAACCATCTCATTGGTAGCTGTAACCGATCAGTATCTTGCCTATCTTCGGCAGTATAACATGATAGCTGGCGACGACTTAGCATCTGAAAATGGCCTGGCGTCCCAGGATAACGCTGTACCTGAGCAGCCTATGGCACCCACGAGGGATGCCACTACATTGTGTGCAAACATGGCAGCATTTGTCTCCATTGCTGCCCGCCTGCTTTTCATCAAATCACAGAGCCTCTTGCCCCAGAACCCCAAAGGGGGAATGAGCAGCGAAGCAGAACAAGCCACCGTCATGGCAGAGGAATTACAGCGCCACCTGTTAGAGTACAAGTTCACAAAAGAGGTTGCCAGCTATCTGCGCAAACGTGAAGAGGAGGGTCTGCAAACCTATGGCCGCTCCGCTCTGCTGGCAGGCATCGAGGCACAACTGACCTGGACACCTCCCACACTCGTCGGGCTGGAAGCACACTCGCTAGCCTCGACCTTTCAACGCTTACTTGAAGTACGCTCAAAAGATGAAGCAAACGGGGTAGAATTGATTCCCCCAATGCGCCTCAAGGTCAGTGAGTGTATCGCCACCATTCTCGAACTACTGAGCGGACGTCCTTCAATTGAGCTTGTGGAGCTGATTGAAAACGATTATTCCCGCCTGATACTTATCGTCACGTTCCTGGCAATCCTGGAGTTGTGGAAGCGAGAACGTATCTCTGTGCGGCAAGAAGTACTTTTTGGTCCGATTATTCTGGAGCGTGGTGCAGCGTGGTCGGAGGAGGCGAGGGAGGACGAGGTGGAAGAGTGACTTCGTTTGACTCATAAATACAAAACTTGACAGCCATTGACTCAATATTTATACTGTAATCACAATAAAACCAAAGGAGTTGATGTTGGTTATGGAAGAGTCTCAAGAACTGCAAGCATCGCAGGCAGCAGAAACATCTGAAACATCACAAACATCAGAAGAACAGCAAAAAGATATGGCTTCACCTTCACCAGAGGCTGCTCGCATTGCAGAACTAGAGGCACAGCTTGCGCAGGCCCGCCAGGAAGCAGGCGAAAACTGGAACAAGTTCTTACGCGAACGTGCCGAAATGGAAAACTTCCGCAAGCGCCAGGAGCGTATAGCGGCCGATCGTATACAGTACCAAAAGAAAGCCTTGTTACATAAATTGCTGAGTGTAATGGACAATGTAGAACGGGCACTTGTTTACCAGGACACCATGGATCGACAAGGGTTACAGCAAGCCCTGCGCATGATGCTCTGGCAAATGAATGAACTAATACGTGGCGAGGGGCTTACTCCCGTTCCTACCGTCGGTGAAACCTTCAACCCTTACGTACATGAAGCCGTCGAAGCCGTCGAAAATAGCGACAAACCCGAAGGAACCATCGTCGAAGAAGTCCGCAAAGGCTACCTCTTAGGCGATGAGACCCTTCGTCCCGCACACGTCAAAGTCAGCACGGGTAAGAAAGAATCGGAAGTCTAAAAACATGTAGTGGCACCCCTTGTGGGTGCCATGGGACTAAAAATATGTAGTGGCACCCTTGTGGGTGCCATGGGACCAGCATAATAAAAAGGGCGGGCCTATGGAATATAAGGACTATTACAAAACGCTCGGAGTCGCACGGGAAGCAAGCGCAGATGAAATTAAAAAGGCTTTCCGCAAGCTAGCCCGCAAATATCATCCTGATATGAATCCCAGTGACAAAAAGGCGGAAGCGAAGTTCAAAGAGATCAATGAAGCCTACGAGGTTCTTTCTGATCCCGACAAGCGGCGCAAGTATGACACGCTTGGACCAAACTGGTATGAGCAGTTTGGCCCTGGTACTACCAGTTCAAGACGTACCTATGGGGGACGTGGTACACCTTTCGATTTCGACGAAAATTCAGGCTCCGGCTTCTCCGACTTCTTCGAAACGCTCTTCCGACACACTTCGCCCACAGGAGCGCGGGGAACACGTACTGACTTCCGACGACGTGCAGGAGACAATATCGAGCAGAATGTTGATGTCACATTGCAGGAGGCATACGTCGGAGCAACCCGTGCCTACAATATTCAATCACCGGAGCCTTGCCCTATCTGTCAGGGAGCAGGGGATATCAACGGCAGAATCTGCACAAACTGCGGCGGCCAGGGTACGGTTTCGCGAACAAAACGTATCCAGGTCAAGATTCCTGCCGGGGTGGACAGTGGCTCCAAGATTCGTATCGCCGGCGAAGGCCAACCAGGTTTCGGCGGAGGACCGCGTGGCGATCTCTTTTTCGTTATCAATGTCAAGCCTGATCCAACGTATGAACGTAAGGGCGATGACCTGTACATGGATATCGATGTAGACCTGGTGACGACGATGCTGGGTGGTGAAGTGACCGTACCGACACCTGATGGACGTAAACTGATGCTCACTATTCCGCAGGAGACACAGAATGGCACAGTGTTCCGCCTGGCAGGAAAAGGCATGCCGCGCCTGAAGGGTGATGGGAAGGGTACACTCTTTACTCGTGTTAAGGTAGTACTGCCGATGCGACTTACCGAGAAGGAGCGCCAGTTATTCGAGGAACTGGCCCGCAGCCGTAAAGCTGAAATTGAGTTGTAGACGTTCGAAAGGGAGGACACTCGTGCCTGAGAAAGGCGAAGGTGCATGGTACATTATCAGCGTAGCAGCAGCACGAGCCGAAGTGCATGAGCAGACATTGCGCCACTACGAACGCCTGGGCTTGATCTCACCCGCCCGCAAAGGGAATAGTCCTCATAGTCCCCGCCTGTATTCCGACCGGGATATTGAGCGAGTCGTGCATATTCGTAGTTTGATGCGTGACCTGGGCGTTAATCTTGCTGGTGTCGAAGCTATCCTGAACATGAAGGATCGCATGGAGCAGATGCAGGCCGAGATGGAGCAAGAGATCAGGAAATTGCAGAGTCAGCATGAAGCTGAAACACGTCGGCTCAAAGAGATTATCGAGCGATTACAACACGGAAGGTCTTCGTGAACATTCAGGCATACAAAGGTATAGCAGGGATAAGGTGGTAGGCCAGCTTGAGCGCAATAATACGCGTAACTGCCTCATTAACTCGTTCAATAGAGAGCGTCCCATCATTCAGGGCAGCCTTGAGGGCGTTCAGCACGGCTATCATCTGATACGGGCCAATTGCACCGAGCAGCATATCATTGCCAGCATTGAGCGCCAGCACAGCCGCCTGCTCCAGGTTCCAATGCTGAGCGATACCCGTCATCCACAGGGCATCCGTGATAACCACACCATCGTAACCAAACTCATTACGCAGAATATCGGTCATAAAAGTATGTGAAAGTTCTGCTGGATATGTGGGGTCAATTGCAGGCATCGATAGATCAGTTGACATGATCATACCGGGATTTTCCAGTTTATTCTGCGATTGAATGAATGTCTTAAAAGGTGCAAGTTCAACCGAGTAGATCTGGTCTCTGGTGCGATCGATGACGGGCAGACTGAAATGCGCATCGGTCTTTGCAGCACCCAGGCCGGGATAATGCTTGATACAGGCTATAACGTGATCATCCTGCACAGCCCGCATATAGGCACCGGCAAACGTAATCACCGACTCAGCAGTATAGCCCCATGTGCGCAGATACTGATCGGGTCCAGCTGCCAGCGGCACATCAACATCGGGAGCAAGATCGGTATTGATGCCCAGTGACAGCAGATCATGGGCGATTTTGTGCCCTGCTTTTGCTGCATTATTTGGGTCGCCAGTCCCATAGATCTCTAGCGCTCCAGGACGATGTCCGAAGATGTTCTGTATGCGCTCAACAAATCCCCCTTCTTCATCAGCAGCGATAATCAGAGGAATGGAGGCATGCTTCTGCATTTCAGCAATATCATAGTGGGTCTGCTTGAAGGTCTGCATCTGGAAGGCATACATGATAACACCACCAGCATGCAGCTTTGTAATCATCCATTCCAGGTCTGGCGAATAGGTTGAATCGTAAGACTGCACCATAAAAAGCTGACCCAGTTTCTCATCCAGGGACATGCGTGAGACATAGAGTTTGGCAAGTTGTTTATATGTCATGTGGTTGGCAAGCTGCCTGATGGCATTCACCTGGCCCGCATCGAGAGGGGAGCCTATAAAATCGCCCTGGGAAAGTAGTTCTGATAGGTTTGACTTTGCCTGCACAGGCGGGCTGTCCAACATGTGGCGTCCGAAAATACCTGCCCAGGCGACCAGCAGAGTCAGCAGTAGCAGCATACTGAGCAGCAGTACTCGCGGGCGACGCCTCCTGGCTCGTAGCGGTCCGCTATATGGTCGGTATGTTACCGTAGGTTTTGGCAAGTTATCCAAGGCGGGGGACAGATTATCAAGGGCGGAGGCAGAGCTTTCCGCCCTTACTATATGCGGGTCTTGTTTCTCTTTACTCTCTTCTGCCCTATCAGACATCTCCTCGACAGCCATAGAACCTCCTTGCTGGTTTGAGCGCAATAAATTGGGCCCCTACGCTTGGTGGCATCAATCAATCCTGTGGTGGAAGCGCAGGCATGAGATGATACTGCATCTTGAGCGCGATGATACGAGTAGCGGCTTCATCAATGCGTGCTTTGGAAAGGGTACCATTCTTCAAAGCCTCTTTCAGTCCATCGATCATCGCCAACATCTGATCTGCTCCGGTGGGACCAAGCAACATATCGTTGCCAGCATTGAGGGCCAGGACAGCCGCCTCCGGCATGCTCCAGGTCTGGGAGATACCCGTCATATACAGGGCATCGGTCAAGACAACGCCATCGTAGCCAAACTCCTTGCGCAGAATATCGGTCATAAAGATATGAGAAAGCTCGGCTGGATATTTGGGATCAATCGCAGGCATCAACACATTGGTTGGCATAATCATGCCTGGATTCTCCAGCTTATCTGGCGATTGAATAAATGCCTTGAAAGGTGCGAGTTCTACCGTATAGATCTGATCCCTTGTCCGATTTACCACAGGCAATCCAGCATGTGCATCACTGACCGCGTCCCCCAGGCCGGGATAATGCTTGATGCAGGCAACCACACTATCTCCCTGTAGAGCCTTCATATAGGCACCAGCGAACTTAATGACCGAGTCAGGAGTATTCCCAAACGTTCGTGTCACCATATCATAACCATTGACAAGGTTCACATCGACATCGGGAGCCAGGTTTTCGTTAATACCGAGCGCTAACAGGTCATGGGCCGCCTTGTGCCCCTGCTGAGTTGCCACGTTGGGATCACCCGTCTCATAGATATCTGTAGCCGACATCCGTGGCCCATAGATGTGCGACAAACGATGCACATATGGGCCACCTTCTTCGTCGGTCGAGACCAGCAACGGAATAGAGGCATGCTTCTGCATTTCGGCAATATCATGCTTGGTCTGATTGAAGGTCTGCATCTGAAATTCGTACATGATAACGCCGCCAGCATGCAGTTGCGTAATCATCGTATCCACGTCTTGTGAGTAATACGTATCGGCATATTCAACCATGATGAGTTGACCCAACTCTTCATCCAGGGACATCCGTGCAACATACAAACTCGCAAGCTGCTTATATTTCATGCGATTGACAAGATGCCGAAGCGCATAAATTTGGTCAGCAGTCAGTGGTGCCTGCACATATAGACCTTTGCCATCAATCGCTGTTGCCCCTGGTGTTGCCTGCCCACTCGTCCCATTAAACAAAGAAGAACCAAAGATAGCTCCGGCTACAACGAGTATACATAGTACGAGCAAGGTCAGTATCAGTGGTACCCCAAAACGAGAACGCTTGCGTCCTGAACCTGGCCGCTGTGATGATGGCGATAGTGCTGCGGGGACACTGAATGGGCGGGCACTATGTGCAGCCCCTACATTTGGTCGATACGTCACCCTGGGCGGAGGAAGGGATGCAGAGTCTGCGGATGGGCAGGAGACCTGTAGTGGCACCCCTTGTGGGTGCCATGGTTCCTCGCGCTGCTGTGTTTCCTGACCGGGAAATGATGGTTGTGGTACAAATGCTCTCTGACCAGGAAAGGGTTGCTGTGCCGGAAATGCTTGCTGATCAGGAAACATCTGCTGTTGTTGAACTGGTTGTTTTAGTGAATTGGGCAAGGAAGGTTTTCGTGGTTGCTGATTTTGCATAGTCATAGAGTAAAAGCTCCCGATAGTAACTCTTTTGTTTAGTATAAACCAGAGATGCTCTTTAAAATATACCTTACGGACTTTCGAATAGCCCTGCTCGTTGGCCAGTCTTCAAATACCTGTCTGTAGAGCACCCTCTCTGGGGGAGAGGTAATAGATTTATCCAGCACGTAGTGCCAATTCATTGGCACGTTTCTTCTCCTGGATCATCCATATAGACATCAGAAACAGTAGGGACATCGTTGTTTCCCCGCGTTCCCGATGTCCTTGTGTCCTTTGCAGGTACCTGCCCTTGAAGATTGGAAAGATTTTCTATATGTAGTAACGCAGCAGGCGTGCCGTTCGTTGCGGTCGGAGCACTCCCAGGTGGAATAGTCATATTGGATTGATTTTGCTGTGGATCGTCTGGTACTTTGGCTTTGGGTCCTCTGTTTTTTCGTTGAGACAGTGAAGGTGTGAACATTGCAACGACCACGGTCTTGTCCTCATCATCGACCCCAGATCTAGTGGTAGGGGCCGATTTATCGCCGCCCACCGCCGATTTATCGGCTAGGGGTTGTCCGATTCTTTTGTCAACATCCATAGATCGTGGACTCTCTCTGGGAGAGAGGTATCCTACATCTGGAATCGGTCGCCACTGCGCCGCAGTACGCACATTGGGAACAACGGAGGCAGGTTGTAGTGAGTAGTCGAAGACAACCTTGATGGCCCGGTTGCGTGATTTATGCCTCAGCATATCAAGGGCGTGTCTGTATTCATACAGGGCAAATCTATGGGTAATCAACTGTTCAGGATCGAGTTGCCCTTGTTCGATCATCTCAGCAGCGATAGCGAAGGTCGGACGTTGCTCCTGCGAGCCGATCGGCCAGGTCTCCATCCCATGACCCAGGGTACCAATCAGATTGATCTCCTGGTACCAGACGGGAGTGAGATCAATTCGCATCAGGTGCAGATTAAGACCGACCAGTACAACAGTCGAGCCAGCTCGTGCCCAGCGCAAAGCATCATGAACGGTACGCCTGGTGCCAACCGTATCGTAGATCACGTCATAGCCACCCAGCAGCATCGAGTTGCCCAGGAGGCCCTTGTAGAGTTTTGCGCCAGTAGCACGTTGTACACCTGCATAACTATCTTGAGGATAAATGATGTGTCTTGCACCCATACGTGTGGCCTGCTCGACTTGAAAAGCATAGCGTGCCATCGCACTAATCTTTGCCTGTGGTGCAAGAGCACGCACGGCTTGGAGGATGAGCAACCCGATGGTGCCAGCCCCGATAATCAGAACGTTATCATCAGGCTGTGGAAGATGACGCAAGACAGCGTGAACTGCCACCGAAGAAGGTTCAAGTAGTACAGCCTGCTCATCGCTTATCTCTGGAGAGATGCGGAAGAGTTGCTGTTCGTGTAGCAGCATCTCCTCACTCCAACCTCCTCCTATCGGCTGTACACCAGGAAGTTTCCCTTGCTCACAGAGACCATAGTTCCCCTGAGCACATGATCGGCAAGGAGGTTCTATACCTGTAGACAGGCAGTTTGGTCCATACGCCAGCACCACACGGTCGCCCACCGAGAGATGTTGTACACGGTCGCCGACTTCAATAACTTCACCGACTACCTCGTGACCTGGATATGAACGGCCATGACCTGGAAGAGCGGCAGGTGCGATACGGAAATCGCCATCAGCGTAGACCAGGTGGAGATCGCTTCCACATATGCCAGCCAGGCGATTGCGTACACGTACCCAGTCGGCAGCAGGCAAAGGTTGGCGTGGCAGATTCTGCACCTGCAGAGGAGCAAAAGAAGCGAAATAGGCACCACGCCAGACTCGCCCCAGGAGCTGAGTAAGTAGCACCCTGGCTGGGTCGAGTTCAAGTGTTGAGGTCCACATAAATCAAGCCCTCCACCTGATATATTTTATCCTGTAGCAATTGATAGAAGTGTATCATGCAAGCAGAGATGGGTCAATGGCATTAGTGCGGAATCAAGAAGGGCCTTCGAGAAGGGGGGGTGCAGGGGGATCGGGGCGTCCCCCGAAATTCTCTTTTTATTATGCATCAGGAAAGTCTCAGAGCCAGTGAGTAAGGCTGACCAGGCTTATTCACTGACTCTGAGACGAGAATGACACTTCACGAAGCGGATGGCAGCGATACACTAAATACCGTCCGTCCTGGCTCGCTCTGCACAGTTATATCACCCTTGTGAGCACGGACAATAGCGCGAGCAATAGAGAGACCAAGTCCCGCACCTTCAATGGGCTTTCCTGATGGGGATAAAACGCGGCCTCGATAGAAACGGTTGAAGATATGCGGAAGATCATCAGGTGAGATACCCTTGCCATTGTCAATCATATACAAAAGGACATTCCCATTCTGCTTCTCCAAACGAAGAGTAATCTCCCCTTCGGGTCCCGCCACCCTGTCTGGGGGACGATGAAGGGCCGGGCGACCATACTTCATTGCATTATCGAACAAGATCAGGAGCATCTGGCTGAGGCGACCCCCATCTCCCTCTACCGTAAGCTGCTCTTCTGTAGCAAGGTCCAGAATCACTTTGTGTTCTTCCCCTGCCAGTATTTTTGCTTGCTCCACTGCTTCGATAGTGAGAGCAAGTAAATCGAGACGCTCGGTCTGTAAAGGGCGTCCCTCATCAAGTCGTGCAAGAGTCAACAAGTCGTTGACCAACCGTGTCATACGTTCGGTCTCGTGTTTCATCGACTTCAAGACCCGTTGCAGCGTCTCAGGGTCATCCTTTGCCCCACGCAGGAGCACCTCGGTGAAGCCACGTAGAGATGTCAGTGGCGTGCGCAATTCATGCGAGGCATCGGAGATGAAGCGACGTGCCCGGCGTTCTGATGCCTGGTATGCCTCAATCGACTGCTCAATCTGTGTGACCATCTCATTGAAACTGCTGGCAAGCTCGCCGAGTTCATCATTGCTTCGTGGCAAGCGCAGGCGCTGACTGAAGTCACCAAGAGCAATGGCCTGGGCCGTCTGTGCCATCCGCCGGAGTGGACGCAGCAGAAAACCAATCAGGAAGAACATACAGGCCATCCCAATCGCTATTATTATCCCTGATGCCAGTACCATGGTAACCGTAAGGTACTTGAGTGTAGTGCGTTCGCTGGCGTAAGAAGTAGTGGCTGCCAGGTAGCCCTGAAACGCACCCGTAGGAGCATGGCAGCGTGTTGGAGGGGTCAATGGTGTCAAGAGACCCTCTCCGCTATCACCATCGGAGGTGGTAAGTTGGAAAGGTTTACTATTAGATGAGTGAACCACATTAAAATAAGTGGGGCCGAGGTAGGAAAACCGGGACTTGAGCAGACTATGGTCCGAGCTGGCGACGACAGTTCCACGTGTATCTATAATGGAGATGGTATCAATATCGTTAGCCATGTTCCCCTGTCCTAAAAGGGCAACGGTTTCCTGGGGTGTTTGATGATTGCAGTAGATGTCAAGGTTCGCCTGCGTCCTCAGCGCTGGAAAGCGTTGCTGGAGAGTCGTCTGCGCATTGCTATAGAGCACAGTTGCTGTGGTGTTATAAAGAAACACACTCAGAATTATTACAAAGAGAATGAAAAGTAAGGTATAGACAAAAGAAATCTGCCATCGCAAGCTCAAGAACGAACTGAGCCAGCTCGCGATGCTGGAGTAGAGCTGCGAGAAGCGATTGGGTGCATTAAGTGAGGGCGACCGGTCAGTTTGCGGTGCAGGTGGGATATTTTCTTCCTGCCGATACTGTGGTCGCGTCATTGCTGAACTGAGAGTTTTTGACTCTCGCCACATGCGCTCTCCTTAACAAGGCTTCGCTTCACTGTGATCCTTTCAGGATGTACCCAACACTGCGGACGGTCTGGATCAGGCGAGGTGAGCTTGGTGTGTCTTCGATCTTTTCCCGAAGATAACGTACATACACTTCAATAATATTGGTCTCCCCCAGAAAATCGTATCCCCACACCCGGTTGAGTATCGTCTGACGATCCAGCACCTGGCGAGGATGGGTCATAAAGAGGTGCAGCAAATTGTATTCTGTGGCGGTCAACTCTATCGGACGCCTCCCACGAGTGACCTCACGGGTGGCTGTGTTGAGCAAGAGGTCTTCAAATTGCAAGACATTGCTGGATGCAGTGCCATCCTGCCCTGATTTACTACTCCGCCTCTGACGCCGCAAGATAGCATGGATACGTGCCAGCAGCTCCTCAAATTCAAAAGGCTTAGTAATGTAATCATCGGCCCCCGTTTCCAGGCCGACTACCTTATCTTCGACCTCGGTTCGGGCGGTAAGCATCAGAATAGGCAGATCAGCTGTAACAGGGTTACTGCGAATATCACGGCAAACCTCCAACCCATCAATCTCTGGCAACGTCAAATCGAGAATGACAAGGTCGGGATTGACACGCAGCACGGCAGTCAGCGCCTCTGCCCCATTGTCCACAGCTTCGACCTGGAAACCTTCATACTTTAGTCCTAATTTGATGAAATCAACAATATGTTCCTCATCCTCAACGATCAGTACTTTTAATCGAGGCTGTTGGTCTTTACCCGGTTGCCCCTGGGTTCCCTGTTGCATGAAATACCCCCTTCCTTAGAAAACTTAGGTATTACGATTCATTATAGGTATCTGTTGAGACAAGCGCAAGGAATTATAACCGTTTCTAGCTTTTTCTCAGCAGAATTTAATGCTACCCTGATGCTTTCTTGCAGACGAGTATACAAAACGAGTATGCATTGAGAAGTAGTTGCGGATGTCAGCAATCAAACCAATACGAAAAAATAAACAGGAAAAATTTCTGCTTGCCAGAACCATGCAAATGCTCTATCATACTAAAGACACATATTGTCTTTCCCTACGAGAAAAATAGATAGAGCAACATAGCATGTCAACTCTGGTAAAGCATCCTCGCCCGCCGAAAACACAACACGGCAAGAAAAACCGGCAGCGAAAAAGAGTAGAGCTAACAGCTGAGCAGCGTCACAGCCGCTTGAGGCAGCGGCTTCTCTATAATCTTCGGCACCCCGTCGATGCCCTCTGGGGCTGGCTCAGTTCAGTACGTACCGCTATTTTGTTAATTGCCGCGATTGCCGTCATCTGTTTCCTTGGCATCTACTTCATCCAGGCCCCAGGCGAAGTCACCGGAGATCCTCTTGCCTATGCAGCCTGGGTCCAGCAGAATGCTCTGCCGAGCTATGGCTCGCTCACTCCCATTTATGACTGGCTGCAGTTCTTTACCATATTCTCAAGCTGGTATTTCAAACTCCTGCTCACCATCCTCTCCCTTAGTATCGTGGTCTGTACCTTGAATCGAGTCCCCGTAATCTGGCGGAACTTTGCCCACCCACTGATCCGCCGCAACGATAACTTTTATCAAAACGCCCTGGAACGCAGCGAGTTCTCCCATCCCAATGCAGTGGAATGGATACGAGCCGCCTTGCGTCGTCGGCACTACCGTGTACGCAGTGTAGTTACGAGCCTGGCACCCCTTGTGGGTGCCAGGGAGGGGAAGGGTGACAGGTCGGCTACCTACCTCTATGCCAACAAAAATTCCTGGGCCACGCTCTCAACATTTGTCTTCCATGCCGCCCTGGTCACACTCTTGATGGCGGGTGTTGTATCGCAGTGGCGTGGCTTTGCACCAAATAGCCCGGCGCGGCGGTTCTTGCCTGCACCAATCGTCAACCTCACCGATAGCCTGGCAGGCTTTAGCTTTGTGCAGCCGCTGCCAAATGGTGAGAGTGCAGTAGTCTACCCGCGAGGAACACCACACAACCTCAGTTTCCGGGCTAATTCCTTTACAGCCACGTTCGACCCCAGGACAGGGCTTCCTACTGATTACGTAACTGATTTAAGCGTCTTTCAGGATGGCGAACTGGTAGCACATAGTAATCACTTGCGCGTCAATGACCCTCTGGCTTACGGGGGAGTTGTCTTCCATCAATCCTCGCTTATTCCCTCGGTCAGTATCACCATTACAGATAAAGAGGGATATCCATTATACAATGAGCCGGTAATCTTAGATCAGACTGATACATTGCCATCGGGCCTGGCGGTTGATTATGCGCGAGGTATTCCGATTGCCGGTTCTGGCCTGACCATGGGCGTATTTTTCTTTCATGACCCATCTCTACAACTTGCACAGGTGCAGCATCCAGCGTTTCTGATTACCGTGGGGACACCGGGGACTGATCCGAAACAGGATAAAGTGGTTTTGCGTCTAAAACCAGGAGAATCCGGTTTAAGCGTTGACAAGGAATGGACGGTTCGACTGAACAGTGCAAGTGAGGCAACGGTGTTGCTGGTCACGAAAGATGCCGGAGCCGGGTTGATCTGGCCGACAGCAGTAGTGCTAATCTTGAGTCTATGTGTCACCTTCTATTTCCCACAGAGACGAATCTGGGTGCGTATTGAGGGAGAGCGGGTACAGATGGCAGCCCTGCATGAGCATTTTACGAATATCCGTACAGACTTGCTTGGGGTGATGCGGGAAGCAAGAGAGGCCCCTCATTGATTGATTGACCCATTGACATCAATTCGCACCTGATATAATATCCTAACAATGGAAGTATCGTCTTGTGAAACCTATTGCAATGTCCGCTGCAAAGAGCCAGGGGTCCGATTATGAAACTGACAATGAAAGGTGACTATGGCCTGAGAGCTATGCTCGATCTGGCCGCTTACTATGGACAAGGGCCGATTGAGAGTGCGGACATTGCGAGACGACAGTACATTCCGGAGCAGTATCTCGATCAAATTCTAATGGCCCTGCGCAAAGAGGGCCTGGTGAAAAGTATCCGTGGGCCAAAGGGTGGACATATGCTGGCGAAATCGCCTGCCCAGATCACCATGGCTCAGGTGATGCAAGCCCTGGAAGGATATGTACCACCCATGGAATGTCTCCCCAACCCCGCCTTTTGCAAACTCTCCCCTGGGTGCGCATTACGTGAGGTCTGGCAGAAGATTGATGAAATGACCCAGCAGATATTGGTCTCCACTACCATTGAGGAACTGGCGCAACGTCATCAACCTGGTACTGCTGAAACAATGTACTATATTTAACTAACGATTAGATTATGAAACAAGGGTGGGAGCGAGTGGACATTGATCAACCAGCGCAGCAAGAGACACCCGACGCAGGCAAACTGATCGCAATTGTGGAGGATGATCCAGGAATCATAGAGGTGTTGCGCAACCTGCTTGAACTGGATGGCCGCTGGCGGCTGCATATTTTCTGCGATGGTCAGGACGCCGGGGATCATTTGCCGAATCTGGGGGCGAATCTGATCTTACTGGATGTCGGTCTGCCCAACCTGGACGGTGTCTCCCTCTACAAGATACTGCGTGGGCATAGCAACACGAAACACACTCCTATCATTGTGATCACTGCTAGCCACGACTGGGAACTCCATCGTATGGGACTGCAAACAGGACTGCTTCTGCGCAAACCATTCAAGGTACAGGAACTTCTCTTCATGATTTCAGCCCTGCTATCAGGGGAGAAGGATGAATCAGCCTGATACCCGCACGAGATGCCACTCCCTATTGTACTCTATCCATCCCATATAGTGGCATCAATGAATTGACCCTCTACGGGTACCTGGCTTCAACAGGACTAAAGATATGGCCCATTGGGCAAAAGATGTGACCGAACTGGTTGGTCATACGCCTTTAGTAGAGCTAAGGGGTGTGGCCTGTGGTCTGGGGGCTACAGTGCTCGCCAAACTGGAGATGTTTAGTCCAGGGGGTAGCCTGAAGGATCGCGTTGCGCTGCAGATGATCACCGAGGCGGAGAAACAGGGATTATTACGTCCTGGTGGGATTATCACCGAACCGACAAGTGGGAATATGGGTATTTCGCTTGCCTGGGTCGCTGCCGCTCGTGGGTATCGATGCATTCTCACCATGCCAGACACAATCAGCCTGGAACGTCGCCTGCTCTTGCGCCGCTTTGGTGCAGAGGTAATCCTGACGCCGGGCAGTCAGGGTATGCGTGGAGCTATCAATAAGGTGATTGAACTACGTACAACGCTTCCCAATGCCTGGTTCCCCCAACAATTTTATAACCAGGCCAACCCGCGGGCACATCGCGAAGGTACAGCAATGGAGATCTGGGAGGAGACCGGAGGCGCGGTTGACATCATTGTCATCGGCGTAGGAACGGGTGGTACCTTGACGGGAGTAGCAGAAGGGCTTCAGTCCCTCAAACCCTCAGTGGAAGTGGTTGCCGTCGAGCCTGCTTCTTGTGCCGTCCTATCAGGTGGTCGCCCTGGCCCGCATCGCATTGAGGGTCTGGGAGCTGGTTTTCAACCCGACACACTTCGAGTTGACCTGATCGATCGTATCATTCCGGTCACCGATACTGATGCTGTGAATACCGCAATTCGTCTCATGAAGGAAGAAGGTCTCTCGGTTGGCATCAGTAGTGGTGCGGTAGCCTGGGCTGCGCTCCAGGAGGCGAAGAAGGAAGAAAATCGTGGAAAAGTGATTGTCACGGTCTTCCCCAGTGCCGCCGAGCGTTATCTCCAGACAGTTCTCTTCGATGATCTCAGAAATGACCTGCGTACTTGAAGAAGTATCCACAGTTATAAATGTCGTTCAGTATGAAACAAACTACAGTATATAGCTATTTTTTTCGTCTTAGCCAGACAGCGTACAAACGAACCCGTCTTTCAGGCTGGCTGCTTTTCACTGGACTTCTACTCTGTGCCTTCTTCTCCGCTATCTCTAGTGCCAGGCTCTTGCCAACCTACTCACATAACTTCACCTTCTATCTGAAATGGCAAGATGTCCTGGTGGTCCTCTTGTGGTTCATAACATTTCTCTCGCTGGGAGGATGTATCCTGGTCCTACGTTTTCTCTATGGTCTGCGTGCCGGATATCATGAGGGGATGGTAGCATTGATCGGTGACAAAGCATTAAGCGTACGCGACCTCTCGGCTGGAAACCTTCCGAGTATTCCAGGGCTGCTCGTTACTGTGCTTTGCTGTTTTCTAGCGACATTCGTAGGCCTCATCCCTGAGATGCTCCTCGGCTGGATGTCGCAACTGTCTTCCCCTGTGTTTGCCATATCAGGGACAGTGATAGCGATTGTCCTGAGTATACTGTGCTTAGCGATTGTGCTGCCTGCTGCCTCCTTCACCATTGTTGGCTGTATTGGTGTTATCTCGACCTGCCGTAAATTGGGTGCATTGCAGACCTATCAACTCGCCACTCAAACCTCTCTAACCATAGACGGGCTTGTACTCATCATTGTCTATCCCGATGAACCAGAATCAACGATTGAGCTTGACTTGCTTGAGGGAGAAGATCGGCGCCTTCTCCTCTCCCTCTTGCATAAGCGTTGGCTCAATGCTCAACGTCCATGGAATCCGCATCTTGGTGAACAAATCGAGGCTGCTCTGGAAGAAGCAGAGCACTATACTATGCTGGTATAAAATAGGGCACCCACCAGGGGTGCCCTAAAGCCCAGTTCAAACACTACTATTGCCCGGTAAAAATCGTAATCGGATTATCCGTCGGAATAGCATTCGCCGGAGCAATAATGGTTACCGGTTCATTAAACTTGCTCAAATCAACGATAGAATCAAGCGAGGTCGTCACACTCGACGGGATAGCAGCCGTAACGGTCGCAGTTGGCGTCACTGAGTTCTTGAGCGAAGTCAAGTCTGCACTTAGATTGAGCTTCATCTCTGTGCGGTGGACGTAGAACTTGGTCTCATCAATCCAGACATCGACGCTTGACTGAAATGTTTTCGCATTGTCAATCACCGTATCAATATTCTGCTGACCAAACAACTGCTTCAACTGCGCATTGCTCTCAAGCAGTTGCTTTAGCCCCTCTTTATCGAGGACTGCTGAAATGTGACGCAGGCTCTGCCCATTCAACATCTCATCACCGTGGTCGGTGATCTTGGAATGTTGCAGCAGGCCAAGCAGCGTGTTCTGGTCGATATTGATCCCTGAGAAAGGATTAGCAATCCCTGTCAACTTGCTCCTGTCTATCACATACCACTGACCCTTCGTATTCTGAATGTACACCTTATCCTGCAGGATAATCTCCGCCAGGTTGGCACTTTGCCCGGTGACACTTTGACCAACGGTCAGGTGGAGCGATTGCTGGTTCGGTAAGGCTTCATCGCCACTAGCCGCCAGATTCACAGTCACCGAACTTGGCGTTGGGGTACCCGTTGTCGGTGTTGCTGCGGCAGTATTCGACTGCACGTTCCCTGTCATTTTCACATCAAAATGTACCGTCTTGAGTTGCTTCATTGCGTTTAAGCTGTTTTGTAGTACCTGCTCAACGGTCAGGGAACTGCCGCCCGATCCACCTATTGGACCGCAGGCACTTACCAGCAGCAATGCCAGTGCTGCTATCAGTGCGAGCAAGATGTTTGTTCTTTTATATCGTTTCATGAGTAGCTCCTTATAAGACAACCTGGTGAATATTGGAATCAAGGCGCTAATTGTATCCTCATTCCCATTTTAGATTGTCAAAGTTCATCAGGTTTACGAACTTCCTGAAACACTCTAATAACTCTAGGTATTTACACGTTCTATTCGAACCTTTCGTTTCTCATATATGTCTAGGCCGATTTTGCGCCTATGCCAGGCACCCACAAGAGGTGCCTCTACCATGCTCCGCCTTCGCAGGCCCGTCCATAGTAGTGGCACCCCTTGTGGGTGCCAGGTGGCGGGGTGGGTGCCAGGTGGCGCGGCGGGTGCCAGGGGGGAATGGAGGTGGAAGGACAGGCCAACTCTTCCCAATCGTGTTATAATGCGCCTGTTATTTCCACTTTCCGCTTTACCAGAAAGAAGAGGAATAGGGAGACTTGTAATCTTTCGTGTTTGTTGGGAAGGCGACATTCCTATGCTCATTACTCGTGTTGAGTTAGAGAACATTAAAAGCTATCGACGCCTGGCTATCGATTTTCGGCGTGGGACTACCGCAATTCACGGGGCGAACGGTGCGGGCAAAACAACCCTGGTCGAAGCCATCGGTTTTGCCCTCTTTAATTACCTCCCCTATAGCCAGGCACAATTTGTGCGGGAAGGCGAAAAATATGGGCGCGTAGTTGTTCACCTTGTCGGCAGCGATGATCGCACCTACGAGGTAGAGCGACGCTGTGGGGCCGGTGCTTCGTGGCTGGTGTATGACTGTGAGGCCGACTATCGCGTTGAGCAGCGTGCCGATGTACTGGATAAACTGCATGAACTCTTTGGCATTGATCGTGAGCGCCCCCTGGATACACTCTTCCAGGATGCCCTCGGTGTTCCTCAAGGTAGCTTTACAGCTATTTTCTTACAGAAGCCAAGCGAACGCAAACGTACCTTCGATGAGTTGCTCCAGATAGAAGACTATGCCAACGCCGCTGTTTACCTGTTGGAGGCACAGAAACAGTACAGAGAGCAGATGCAAACGCAGCAGGCCGAGATCCAGCGCCTCCAATTCGAGACCCGCGACCTGGAAAATTGGCGTGTTGCCCTCAAAGATGCGCGTCAGCAAGATCAGCAGCAGAAAGAGCAAAATGCCCTCTGGACTCAACAGCTTGCGCACTATAAAGAACGCTCTACAGTCCTGACGGAACAGCGTGAGCACCTGGCACGCCTGCAACAGCAATATGAACACAGCAAGACCAGGTACGAAAATGTTCAGGATCGTTTGTCTGATTGTCTGCAAGCGTTAAACAGCGCTCGCACAGCACGCCAGGCGGTCGAGGTAAGCAGCGCCGATTATCAGCTTTATCTGCAAGCTGAAGAAACCCTGAAGCAACTCCGAGAGCAGGAAAAGCAGCGCAATAAACTGCGTCAGAGCCATGCCGGTCTCCTTAGTACACTCACCAGAATCCAGACCAATATTGCGAACTTCCATACCCGGCTCGCTGAAGTTGCCGCCGCTCGCCAGGAGGTCGCAGAGTTATTTCCGCTTGTTGAGCAACAAGCCGAGTTGGAGAAACAGCGTGAAGTTCTGACGCAACAGGTCACACGGCATAAAGAACTGCTGAAGGAGTGTGCACGTCTGGGCCAGCAGCAGGCGGAAAACCGTGAAGCCCAGCAAAGACTTCAGCAACAGATTGCCGAGATCGAACCACTGCAACCATTAGCTGCCAGATTGAATGAGCGTATCGAGAAGTTAACGAGTTTACGCCTCCAGCAGAGCGAACGTGCTAACAAGCACCGGCTGTTGCAGGAGAAGCAAGAGGCATTGCGTGAGAAGCAGAATGAGCGCGAACAGACCGTTGCTCGTTTACGTAAGGCCGAGAGCGATATCACTAAAATCGAAGCGCATCGTCAAGAAGCAGAAGAATTACCAGGATTGCAGGAGCAGCGCGAACTGGTCTCCGCGCAAGTACATCGCCTGAAGGGCAATATCGAGGGATATGTGAAATCGCGTGCACAATCGGCTGGTGGTCAATGCCCTCTGCTCCACGAAACGTGTCTAAATATCAAACAGCGTGGTATCGCCAGCCTGGAATCCTACTTCGATAGCCTCTTGACAGAAGAACATGCGCAACTCGCTGAGGTAAGCCAGCAACAAAGCCTGGTTGAGACCCGTATTGGCCAGATCAAGAAATATGCCGATGCACTCAGTAGACTGGGCCAGTACGTGGTAGAGCGGGACAGAGCGGCTGAGCATGTGCAACGCTTAGCATTTGAGATTACCCGGTCGGAGCGTGAGGTGAGCAGCCTGGAGCACGAACTGGAAGCGCTTAAACTGATTAATCAACAGATTGCCGCAGCGAAGGCGGCGCACGACGAAAGCGAACAGGCGGATCAGCAGGTGCGCGAACTTGTGGGCCTGCGAAAACAGCTGGAGCAGCTGCAGGAGCAGGCGCAGCAACGTGCCATAGATTTGCAAGAGCGCCAGCAGGATGTCGATGCGCTACAGGAAAGCGCCGGGCAGCTTGCAGAGGTTAAAAAGCAACTTACAAGTCTCAATGATCCTCGCTCCCGCAGCCGGGCACTCTACGAAGTTATCAAGCAAGAGCCAACCTTTCAGCAACAAGTACAAACGGAACAGCAGAAACTGCAAGAGGCGGAGCAGCAAATACAGGCACTGAATAAGCAACTTGAAGAGTATGCTGAACTGGATGTGAATGTTGGCAGGCAGGAACATGCTCGCCAGCAGAGTCGGAAAGGCTACCAGACCTACCTGCAAAACGAACAGACAGCTCGACTGCTTCCCGAACTTGAGCAAACGTATGAGCAAATGCTCAGTGCTTCCCAGGTAGCTCAGCAGGCCCTGCAAGAGGCAGAAGAAACCTACCTGAAAGCAAAAGCAGCCTTTAGCGAGCAAGAGCTTATCCAGGTCAACGAAATGCACAAAAAGCTGCATGGTGACCTGGAACGGCTGGCCGAGGCCATGAGCAACCTGCAGCGCCACATGAACGAGCTTGAGCAGAAGATCGCTCGTGCTGAGGAGCGACTTATCGAATTAGAGGAGGCACAAAAGGAATATCGCACATTGGAGGAACTGTATGCGATGATGGAGCAGTTCCGCAAAGTAATCAAGGAAGCTGCACCTCATGTATTGAAAGCTATGCTCGCCGACATCTCTGCCGAAGCTAATCGCATTTTCGGTGAGATCATGGGCGACCGCAGCGCTCAACTGACCTGGCAAAACGATTATGAGATCGTCCTGCGCCGCCAGGGCATCAATCGCTCGTTTGCTCAATTGAGCGGGGGTGAGCAAATGAGCGCTGCGCTCTCCGTCCGCCTGGCCCTGCTCAAAAAGCTTTCCAACCTCAACATCGCCTTCTTTGACGAACCAACGCAAAACATGGACGAGTTGCGGCGTATGAACCTTGCCGACCAGATTCGCCGTGTGCGTGGCTTCGATCAGCTCATCGTCATCAGCCATGATGACACCTTTGAGCAGGGCCTTGACAGCCTGATCCGCCTGCGCAAGGTGGATGGAGAGACACGATTGCTAAGCGAGAACGATGGCGTAGTAGCAGAAAGAGAGCAGGTAGAGACACATGCTCCATAAGGGAAAACTCCTGGCAGCTCTGAACTCCAAGCGCGGCCATTTCAGCATGTATGATGGCTCATTCAGCGAGCAACTGAACGCCTACCGCCATGCGCTTGAGACGCTTTATCAGCACTATCCTTCAAGTGCAGAACTTGAGCTGATGCTCCCACCCTATGGGAAAGGTCTGCCTCCTGCCGGTGCTCGTCCTGGTATCGAATTTGATCGCTGGCTGGTCAGTGCCTCGCAGGGAAATTACCACGGTCCAGTCTTCCCCTTCGGGCGCGACTTCTCCAACCATGAGCAGGCTCGCCAATGGGCTGAATGCATCGAAGGTATCACCACACTTGCCGTTGATGGCAGCCAGTTACAGCCCTGGCGCGACGCCTCTATCCCTGTCGCCTTGATCCAGGTGGGCATCTTTGCCAATCCGCATGCCCAGGGACGACCATATACGAAGGACGTGCGTATAGAAGTGCTCTCCCCCGACGAAATCATGGAGGAGGCCAAAACCGAGCGCGTTGACCCCAACAGCTACCCCTACTCCGAGTTACAGGTCACACTGCGCCGCTACATGTTAGAAATCGAGACAATCTGTAGCCAGATGGAGCAGCATGCACGCACTCGCCGCCGGAGCGACCCCGCTTATAGTCCGGTCGTCTTCTTCGATGGCTCGCTCGTCGTCTCCTTCGCACTGACCATGCCAAGTCCCTACCGGGAACGCTACATTATGTCCGCTGTCTCCTTGTTGCGTGCCTCAGAAGACTTTCGGGTGCCCTTGATCGGCTATATCGACACCAGCTACGCTCGCGATATGATCACTATGCTCCTCCGACTCGATGCCATGCAACCTCAACCCACTCTACGAGAAACGAAGCGCATCCACGATGCCCTGCTCTGGCAAGGCCATCTACACTGGGGAGATCGCACTCCCGCCATGATCTGTGCCCGTGGAGACGTTCTAGAGGGCTATGGAGCCTACCGCGAAAAGGTCGCCTTCTGCTATCTGCAAACCACCTCCAATCGTCCCCCTGCCCGCCTTGAGTTCCCGCGCTGGATGATCGACGATGGCGTCCTTGAGCCAGTCCTCGATGTCGTCCGTGCCGAAGTCATCATCGGCCAGGGCTATCCCTATGCCATCGAAGCAGCTGATGCCGTCGCTGTAATAACCATGCAGGACCGAGCCGAGTTCTACGCGCAGTTCCAGGAGTTTATCCAGAAGCAGGGATTGAGTTTTACATTTTCCACGAAGTCGCTAAGTAAGAGTAGGAGGAGATAATCTGACAGGTGCCAATTATGGAATTACCTGACGACCTTCGTCTCGCACTCAACCAGGAGCTAACACAACTCTCTTCAAAGAGCCTCACAAGCACCGTCGAACAACTCTCTCGACGCTATCGTGACGGTCATGCATCCAGCAAGGGCTGCAGTGATCGCACCTTCCTGCACTCGCCCACAGATGTTCTCGCCTACGCCACCTATCGCCTTCCTGCCACCTTTGCTGCCATTTACGCTGCTCTGACTCACGTACAGGAAAGACGCCCAGATTGGCAACCACGTACACTACTGGATGTTGGAGCCGGGCCAGGTACCGCAATGTGGGCAGTCACAACTCTCTGGCCCGAATTAGAGCAGATTACGCTCCTCGAACGAGATCAACATATGATTACCCTTGGCAAACAGCTTGCACAACATGCTCGTTCCACGGCAGTGCGAATGGCAACCTGGCAAAAAGTCGATCTCCTCAAAGAATGGGAATGTCAGCCCCATGAGCTTGTGATAGCAGCTTACATGCTCGGAGAATTGCCCCTGGCTCGACACGAAGACTTCATCAAACAACTATGGGCACACTCAACGGACACTCTGCTTATCATCGAGCCAGGAACCCCTCGTGGCTTCTCTCTCATTCGTAATGTACGTCAACAACTGATAGTTGCTGGTGCACACATGATCGCTCCCTGTCCCCACAACCTGGCATGCCCAATGCCAGAAAATGACTGGTGCCACTTCGCCCAAAGAGTGGCACGGACGCGGGTTCACCGAAACGTGAAAGGGGGAACATTGGCGTATGAGGACGAAAAGTTTTCCTATGTTGCAGTGTCGCGAGAAGCCGTTACACCAGTTGCAGGGCGTGTCCTTCGCCATCCCCAACAGCGCAGTGGACACATCCACCTGGAACTCTGTACACCGGATGGTCTGAAGCACTCTATTGTGACTCGCAGTGATCGAGGAGCCTTTCGGGAGGCACGCGACCTTAAGTGGGGATCAGCTGTTACTCCATCCATAGGATAGCTGAAACCGCCTCTGTTGCCCAGACAGAGCGCAAGTGAGGGACCCGGCAGCACCTCGCTGCCGGGTCCCTCATCTCGCATATGGAAGGGGTTCCAAAGTGAGAACTTCCTCGCTTATCCCATCGAGGGAATAACGCCAAGCTGTTGCAGCATGCCGAGGTTGTCGAAACTGTCCCACTGTTCGGCAATCTTGCCATTCGCTATCCGCAAGATGCTCATGCCTGAGGTCGTCACCTGCTTGCCAGTCGCTGGAATCCCCATCAACTCCTTTTTGTGCGTGCCACGCCAGCCATAACGCATAACCACCTTATCTCCTTCGGCGATCAAGTCTTCAGGAGTGATGCGCAAATCGGGGAAGGCGCTGAAGTAAGCCGACCCGAATTGCCGAAATGCTTCCAGACCATGGATGGGAGGCTGGCCTGGGAAGTGGCCGACGAAATCAGTAGCCACCAGTTGGTATGCTGGGCTTCGCTCGGATACGTCTCCGGTATTGAGGACTTCATCCACCCACCTGCGAATAAGAGCCTTGTTGTCTTCTGTTGACGTGAGGCGTTCTCCTTTCTGTCTGTTAAAAAGAGGGCAAGCGTATCTTACCCATCTGAAGTTACGGTGAATTGTCTTTCTCAGATCAGTATAATGTGCTGTCCAAATGCCAAACTTCCATCTGTGTACAAACTGTGAACTATCTCACTTGTACACATCAATATATTTGTATATACTCATAAGCAGGGGGGAATCCAATTATCATCCTTCTATTCTACCTGATTTCAGAGGAGTTTCTATGCAAAACATCAAGAGGTTCTACTACCTTGGGCTCCTCGCCTTGTTCATCGCGTTGATCCTTGCCTTAGGCCCTCTTTCTACAGGGACTTCGTATGCATCATCAACACCATGGACAGGCAAGACCACCGGCTGGGCCAATGTGCGCACCGGTCCCAGCACAAGTTACAGCATTGTAACCACGTATGCCCCGAGCACGAGTGTCACCGTCTACGCCACGGTTTCAGGCCAGGTTGTCTGGGGCGGCATCTCAAACTGGTACCGTATCTCCAGTCTCAGCAGTAGCGCCCGCTACATCTACGGCGGGCTGATTGTGGCGGCATCTGGTGGTGGTGGTAGTAGTGGGGGATCACCGCCATCAGCACAAGGGAAAGTGATCGTTATCAGTCTCTCGAAGCAGTGGATGAACGTCTACTACAACGGTACCCGGGTCTACAACGCACCGATTACCAGTGGACGACCCGAACTGCCGACCCCGACGGGGACATACCACGTCTTCCTGAAGCTGCACCCGACGACTTTCTACTCGCCCTGGCCTCCAGGTTCACCCTACTACTATCCACCGACTTTCATCAACTATGCTCTGGAATGGCGAGCTGGAGGGTTCTTCCTGCATGACTCCTGGTGGCGTACCGTCTACGGCCCTGGAACCAACGTCTGGCACTACGACCCCGTCTACGGCTGGGAAAGCGGCACCCACGGTTGTGTGACAATGCCCTTGAGTGCTGCGGTCTGGCTGTATAACTGGGCACCGATTGGGACAACTGTGCAGATTAATCCGTAACGTTGTTTTCAGG
>WNGG01000719.1_pt1 | contig 36086 bp, 34 predicted proteins | sample 5400661 | NCBI WGS metagenome assembly WNGG01 (sample SAMN13153372, study PRJNA577476) | soil metagenome | isolation source: 100 cm soil or saprolite under Garry oak tree replicate 1 | place: USA:California | collected 2016-06-15
TTGATGAGCAGACGTATCGCTTAAGTGCCCTGGTGGACGATCTACTCGACCTGGGCAGTATTCGCGCGGGCAAGATTGAATTGCGTCTAGGGCGCTGCGACCTGTGTGAAATTTGCCGCGGCGTGGTCGATGAACAGTGCGTTTTGACGGGGCGCGTGATTGAGGTAGAGTTGCCCGAGACACCTGTGATGCTGGAGGCTGATAGCGAGCGACTGAGCCAGGTTGGTACCAACCTGGTCAGTAATGCAATCAAGTATTCGCCGGATGGGAGTCCTGTCAAGGTAAGTGTAGTGAGGCAAGAGCATACAGCACGGCTCGCGGTACAAGATTTCGGGCAGGGTATTGAGAAAGAACAGCTGAAACATATTTTTGAGCCGTTTTATCGTGCGCCAGAGGCGCAATCGTCGAAGAAAAGCGGTTGGGGGCTTGGCCTCGTCATCTGTAAAGATATTGTCGAGCGGCACGGCGGGCGTATCTGGTGTGAGTCGTGCGAGGGAGAGGGCAGTACGTTTTATGTGGAGTTGCCGCTTCACACTCTTTAAGCAGGCTTTGGGTAGAAGACTACGAGATATAGCAGGGGTGGTAGGAGTCAAATCAAGATGGCAGGCGCGTGTCCGCACAGATGAGAAAAACACCTGAACAGTTACGTTCAGGTGTTCTGGCAGGGGTGGCAAGGCTCGAACTCGCGACATTCCGTTTTGGAGACGGACGCTCTACCAACTGAGCTACACCCCTTTATTTTGAATTGGGCGGAGAGGGAGAGATTCGAACTCTCGGAGGGCTATTAACCCTCAAGCGATTAGCAATCGCTCGCACTAGGCCACTATGCGACCTCTCCTAGATGAGCCCCTAGAGCCACTTCATTGAGTGTCCCTTTTTGTAAAACCGCCGCACCAGCCCTTCAAACCGCCGCACTATGTCAACGATAATAGCACGAGTCCTGGTCACTGTCAATAGGGAAAATCAAGCATCAAGCCGAACACATAGAAGTCTAGCCTCTACACAGCGGCAACTACGGCCTGAATGGATATGCTTCCTCATTTCAGGGGAATTAATTCTGCCGGTAATAGTTGGTCTGTGAGCCAGGCGCGGGTGACCGCATTGAACAGTTCAGGCCGCTGCAGGTTCCAGGAATGCTCCTCTGCTGCACGTTTGCTGAAGGAGACCAGATAGCCCTGCCCAGCGGGTAACGCCGCTGCGAGGTCACGAGCGGATTGGCGCATCATCGCTTGTTCGTGCTGGCCAGCAACGATGAGCGCTGGCACCTGCACCTGGTCCAACCCTACTGGAATGCGGAAGCGTTGATTTTCCAGGATCATATGGGTAAAGGACTCAGCTGTCATCCGCCTGGTATCCTCGCGCACCTCGTTGAAATACTGCTCGGGCAGGGCATTCCCATAGCGCATATTCAGGCGGACATACGCGTCAGAACGAAGAAAGGGGGCTGCGAAAAGACGAAAGATCAGCGCAAGGGCACGTGGGCCAAGGAGACCAAGACCGGGTAACGGATGCATCAGGGAGCTGCTAATGATGGCATGATCCACTACAAGAGGCGTACTGCCGAGGAGTTGCACCGTGATTTGGGCTCCTTCCGAAAGGCCGATCACGTGGGCGCACCCTCCATGTGCTCGCTCACGGATCAGCTCTGCAACGCGACGCGCGGAATCCGCGATGGTAAACGGCCGGGTCGCGGCACTCAGTCCATGTTCGGGCAGATCGGGAATCAGGCAATGGTAGCTGTCCTGCAAAGCCTCGACCTGCGGACGCCACATCCAGCCACTGATCCCTCCTCCGTGCAGGAAACAGATCGTGGGCGCGCTGGCTGGCCCGCATTCGCGAACGCTCAAGCCCGCAAAGGTGATTGGTGAGAGTGTTTCAAACATGATCTTTTTAGGACACCGGATGAGATGATACACAATCAGGTGTACCCAGTGCTCATCTCGCTGGTAGTCCATTTGGTTGGCGTCTGTCGTTTTCGTGGCAACTTTATACACCATTTTCGACAGAATTGCAAGAGGCAAGGGCTAAAGCCAGCGAGAAACCCGCCTCGCAACTTGGGTTAAAACCACAGCGGCTTGCGGCGGGTTATTAGTGTCAGGCCACGGAATTGGCATTTCGCCTTTGGGAGAATCGGGCCAGTCGAAAGCGACCAAACTCTACTGGAGGTGGTGTATTGCAGACCATGCTGCTTAATAGTTCGCCGAGCAACGGGCCAAATTTAAAACCGTGACCGGTCAGACCTGTGGCGAATACAATGCGGGGATCATGTGGTAGATGATCAAGAATAAAGTTTTCGTCTGGGGTTATATCGTACATACACGAATCGATGTGAACGAGCCTGGCGTCATGCAGCGCTGGCAAGAGGTTTCTCAGCTTAGCGGCGGCGTGTGCAATAACATGTTCGTCCGGTGGCAGTACGTCATCTGGATCGATAGGTTTGCCGAATGTATGTGATGCGGCCTTGAACCAGTATGGTCCACATGCGCTGCTGGAGGTGGGATGAAGAGGAAAGCCGTACAGGTCGTTAGCGATAAAAGCGGGAAAGGTATTCATGCCGAAAGAAGAGAAGGGTAATCCCGCGAAATAGAGGAGATACTGGCGTGTTAGGCGGACAGGTAGTTGCAAATCGGCGAGTAAACGATGGACCCATGGGCCGGTCGCAAGGACGACACGCTCTGCTAGCAGTTCTTCGCCAGTGCTTGTATGAATGCGCACCGGACGACGCAGGTTATCGTGTGAGAGGTCAGTGACGCGGCAGGATTCGTAGATGGTCCCCCCATGGTCGAGAACCATCTCTTTGAGTGTTTGCAAGCAGGTGGAGGCGTGCAAAATGCCAGCTTCAGCATTATAGGTGATGATATCATTGCTATTCGAGGTGAATTGAGGAAAGAGCTGTTTGCAAAGCTGGTGCGAAAGGCGCTCGACAGGCATGTTTAATTTGCGCAGGGCATGGTAACTGGGTTGGGTGAAGTTGTCCCCTTCTGTACCAAGCACAAGCAACCCGGTGCGTGTGTACAGGGTGCGCTGAGTAGCGAGTTCCAGGCGTTGCCAGCGGTTCAAACTTAAGCGTACCATCTCGGAATAACATATGTCGGACCCATACTCAAAGCGCAATAAACGTGAAATACCGTGTGAAGTTCCTCTCCTGTGATCAACTGCTTCCTGTTCTAAGACGGTGACATGCTTCACGCCCTGTGAAAGGAGGGCGTAGGCTGTTGAAAGCCCGACTATTCCGGCTCCTACAATGACTACTGGTAGTTGACGCACAGTAATACCTTCTTCCTATGGCTGCTTACAAGACTTAGATACTCGGGATTATAGCAGAATACGCCATGGAAGTCAACTAAAAGTGATATTAATCGATTGTATTACAAGCTAATTTAAAGTGATTATTGTGCACTATATTTTGTTATAACAGTGTAATTGCTTTGTATAGCGACCTGATGGGTTAAAATACATGAAAGAGGCAACAAATGACAAGTGGAATGACGACAATTACAAACATTGCTGTCGCGCAGGCTCGACGATTTGTGACAAAATATCCTACAATGCAAAGTACCTTGTAGAAGAAGCAACAATTTGAAAGTAGATCTATGCAACAGATTTTTGAAGATTTGCAACAACTGGGGGTGGAGGTACGCTAGCCGGCAACTATGGTAATATACGGCTAAGAGTGATACAATACCGTTTGACCGATGGAGGTAGCGTTGTTGCGTGTGCGTGAAACTCGTGGCTTTTGATCGTCGGAAAGGGAATCAAGGTGTACAGGTTCAAGGGCTTTGACAGTACAGAGTGTGGAGATAACCTGTCCGCGCTGGAGGCTGTCGTCAACGCCTGGATGGAGTCGGAACACCCACGCATTCGTCATGTGTGTCAAAGTATACGTGGCGAGCATATACTACTCAGTTTTGTTTACGAGGAGGCGCATGAAATAGAGCAGCGTATCTCAGCACAAAGTCAGGTAACGAGTGCTTTGCCTCGCTTCTATGACGATGAATACATCGAGGAACGTCCCACCAATCCACGTATTCCAGCGACACCACCCCCCATGCCAATGCATTAATCTACTTGCGAGGCGCGGAACATACAGAGCGGACCTATACGTACTATAAGGAACATCATGACTATTCCACACCTGGTATATTGTACCCCTGAAGGGGAAATACACGAAGAACCTCGTTTACAGGCACTCAGTTTTGGCAATCGACCTTTAGATACAGGTGAACTCATTCCATTGCCCGATGGCGCCACATTGGCGATGATGCCTGATCGTTTAGCCATCGGACAGAAGCGCAACGGAGAGCAACACGCGTTGCCAAAGTCGCGCGGGTGGGCTGCGGCTGCCTTCCTACCTATTGGTTACACACGCACACAACTACCTGCTTACGAGAAGGTGCCAGGTATGGAGCCACTGCCTTTCTTTGGCTACAGCGCGGTGGCAGGCATCCATGGCCGACTTTATGTCGCGGCAATCAAGACGGATGATCCACGCAAATGGCATCCTCGCGCGTTTAACCAACGCACTCTGGCCCGTTTAGTGTCTGAGAAGCAAGGGGCCTATGCCAATAATCGTATCGTGGCGCAACATGCTCACTGTGCGCTCGACTATGCCTGTCCCACGGCCAGCAATCTTTTTTTTGGACGTTGGGAGATGGCAATAGCCGTCTCACCTGGCTGCAATGCGCGTTGTATTGGCTGCATTTCAAAACAGGAAGAGGAGGAATTGATCTCTCCACAGGATCGCCTCACCTTCATACCCACCGTGGATGAGATTGTGGAGGTGGCTGTCCCGCACCTGGAGCAGGCGGAAGAGGCGATCGTGAGTTTTGGGCAGGGTTGCGAAGGCGAGCCGTTGTTACAGTGGCGGCGTATAGAGCAAGCCATCAAGGTTATTCGCGGGCGAACTGATAAGGGCGTCATTAATATCAATACGAATGCCAGCAACCCACGCTGGCTGAAGCGGCTTTACGACGCAGGTCTCGATACCCTCCGCGCCAGTACCATTTCAGGACACCCTGAAACGTATACAGCTTATTACCGGCCGCTGGGCTATAGCTTTGAGGATGTCAAAGAGTCGCTGAAGCGTGCGCGTGACGCGGGAGTCTATAGCTCCATCAACCTGCTTTGTTTCCCTGGGATGATTGATCGTGAGCGTGAGGTAGAAGCTTTGCTGGCCTTTGTCAAGGAAACGGGCTTGCGGCTTATCCAATTGCGCAACCTCAATATTGATCCAGAGGTGTTGTTGCCGCGTATGCCGGCCCTTGATACGATGGGTAGGGCGCTGGGAATGCGCACGATGATTGAGGTGATTAAAAGGGAGGCGCCGGAGGTGGAGATTGGGAATTTTACACGGCCTGTGAGGCGGGTGGCGCCGCAGGCGGGCAATACCACTTAAATAAGAGCAAAGGGAACTCCCGATCTGACATACTATCAAGAAAATCAACCCAGTCAGAAGGAGTTCCAAGTGATGCCCAGCATACCGCAAATCCCTCCCGTTTACAAATGGGGTCAGATGCTCACCTTTTCGGTGCTTGAACAGATCTATCCCCGCGAAGTCGGAAGCTTCCTGCTCAGCCAGGATCAAGCAGAGGAGCATCGCGAACGCAAGCTTACTCATCTGGTGATGGTCTACCTCCTCATTGCCTGGAGCCTGATGGCTCGCAGTGCGCTGCGCCGGGTGTGTGATCGCCTTGGGCGGGCGCTGCGCCTGGGCTCTGAAGAGCCTCTGCCCGCCACGCCCACCTCGGCGGCCTTGTGCTATCGTCGTCGTCAATTAGGGGTGCGCGTGTTGCGGCACCTCTTCCAGCGCCTCTGTACCCCCTTTGCGACTCAGCAGACCCCCGGCAGTTTTGCCTTTGGCCTGCGGTTGATGGGCATCGATGGCACCAAGCTGGCGGTGGCCGCCTCCCCAGAGAATCGCGCCTGCTTTTCCCCCCGCGAGACCGATGCCTCGGCTACCGCCAGTCCGTTCCCGCATCTGCAGGCGACGCTGTGTGTGGAAATCGGGACCCATGCCATCGTCGATGCCATTCCCGCTCTGGCGGGCGTCGGAGAGAGTCGCCTGGCCTTCGGGCTGCTGCGCTCCATCAGAGCAGACATGCTCGTGCTGCTGGATCGCAACTTTGTGAGCGCGGCTTTCTTGCAAGCCCTGCGCAAGCGGCAGGCCCACGTGCTGGCCCGCCTGGCCAGCAATCGTCTGGTGGGAAGGGGCCAGCGGCTTTCCGACGGCAGTCGGCTACTGACCTTGACGCCCAAGCAGTACCCCGAGCTGTGCGCTCCCCTCACCGTTCGCATCATTTCCTATCGCTTGCATCCTGAGGCGGTCGCGCTGCTGGAGCAGGTGACTCCCTCCCATAGCCAGCATGGCTCAGGCACCCACAATCCCAAAGTCCGGGAAGTGCATCGACTGGTCACCACCAGGCTTCACCCCGAGCAGTATCCGGCTCTGGACCTCTGTCTGCTCTATCACGAGCGCTGGGAAGTCGAACTGGTCATTGATGAGATCAAAGAGCATCAACGCCTGGCTCAACATCCTCTGGTCAGCAAGAGTTTGTCTGGCGTGTTCCAGGAGTTTTACGCCTTGCTGCTGGCTCATTATGCCCTGCGCGTCCTGATGGGTCGGGCAGCCTTGCTGGCTCAGGTCGATCCCGACCGCATCAGCTTCACTCAGGCCATTGAACTGGTCGCTGATGCCTTGCTGCTGGCTCCCGTCCTGGCTCCTGCGCACCAACGCACCCTGCTGGCTCGCGTCGTCGGTGACCTCAGTCGTCCCGAGTGGCTTCTGCCCCCTCGTCGCTTGCGCTTCAACTCTCGGGTCATCAAGCGCTCTCGCAACCGCTTCCAAATCAAACGACCCGACCACGTCTTCTTTTCTGCCAAGCATTTCTTGTTTCTTTCTGATCCTCCTCACGCCTCCTTTCGCGATTTGATCGTTATTTAAGTGGTATTGGCCGCAGGCGGTGGTTTAGTAGGATCACCCGCGCGGGTATCACATGTTTTTGTTAAACTGGCTGGCCATGACTTCGTCACCGCCAGCCAGTTTTATGGCTCACTCCAGGTAGATGGCATGAAAATCAGGTCTTTTTCATTACCTCAGATATCTGGTTGAAATTTTTTAGCAGCTTGCGCGCTGCTGCGGCGACGGGATCAACGCCAAGTAATGCCAGGCAGTCGCGGGTAGCGCATCCTTCGGGAGTGCCGAGATCGTGGCCACGGTAAAAGCAGGGCATACAGGGAAGGTTCAGGCGAACGACGACTGCTTGCTGTTCGGGTCTTCCGCCAGTATATGGTCCCCAGGCTGATGCATTCGTCAGGCCAAAGATGGCGACCGTGGGGGTGCCTGCCGCGACGGCAAGGTGCACGAGCGCGGAATCGTTGCCTAAGAAGAGATCAACGTGTTCGAGGAGAGCCGCGGTGACCTTGATACTCCCTCTACCTGCCAGGCTGCGTACCGGCATTTCTGAATGCAGCAAACTGATGATTTGTTGGTGTAGCTCTGCCTCTTCCGGGCCTCCTAAGAGGAGCAACTGTCCTCCCACGTCGGAGAAGAGGGTATCAGCCAGTTGCGCGAAGCGCTCTGGTGCCCAACGACGGGCTGTACTAAAGCTGCCGCTGCCAGGATGCATAGCGATAATGGGGCGCTTGATACTTTCGGGCCGCTTGTGCTCGTAAAGTACTTGCCATGCCTGTCGATGCTCTTCCTCGCTCAAGGGTACTACCAGGCGTTTGTCGCTGACCGTTGCTCCTACGGCTTCAGCCACTGCGAGGTTATAGTCTGCCTCGTGTATGGCGCCAAAACCGTGATCCTTGACACGCACATTGAGAAACCAACCATGGCCGTTGTCCAGCCCCACGCGCCATTGCGCACCTGTGGCGCGCAACAATACCTGGTGTTTCAAGCGTCCAAAAGGAAGCGTCAGATGATGAAGCAGAAGAACAGCATTATATTGACCATCACGTAAATTGTGCCAGAGTGGTTTCAATCGTAGCAGGTTGTGAGGGCGGGTGAGCAACTGCTGTGGGTAATCGAAGAGGTATTTATCCAGCACAATGACACGATTGATAACATCCCAGCCGTCGAGCAGACCGGCGGAGGCGGGTGTGACCAGCAGGTCGATAATGGCATGGGGGTATGTTTCGCGCAAGGCACGGAGAGCCGGGGTGGCAAGGAGCAAATCGCCTATGCCGGCCATTTTGATGACCAGGATGCGTGCATTCTCTGGAAGGGTTATAGGTGATGTATGCATAATTTATTGTTTTGGCAGGGCAGGTCCTGGGTGAGTCTCCTTTTTTTGTTGATTGTTGTTCGTTAATTTCGTTTGGACGACTTTGAATACTTGCGACGGCGTGATGTTTTTCATGCATTGTGTTGTATAAAAACGACAGTCGGCGGTATCCTGGGCGTTGTAGCAGGGACTGCACCAGATTTCGCTGCGCAGAACCGTTGCGTCGGGGCTGACCGGACCGGCGAGGGAGGGATTTGTGGGGCCGTATATGCCGACGATGGGGGTGCCACATGCTACTCCCATGTGCAATGGGCCGCTATCGCCGCTGATGAGCAGGTCAGCGCGTTGTAGAAGCGCGGCGAGTTGGGTCAGACTGGTCTTGCCTGCCAGGTTGATGGGTTGTTTGCTCAGACGTTGGGTCACATTTTCAATTTGGGGTAGATCGCCCGGCGCACCTGTCAGCACGACTTGTGCGCCTTCTTCACGAATGAGGCGATCGATCAAGGTAGCCCAGTAAGGAATGGGCCAGCGTTTGGATTGCCCATTGTTGGAATTAATATGGCAGGCTATTAATGGTTTGTGCGGCTGAAACCCTTCGTGTAGTAGTAACTGCTCAACTTCCTGGCGGGTTTGTTCATCAACATAAAGGCGGGGAATGCGATCCGCGGGAGTAATCGTTGCTCCAGCCGCCTGAGCCAGGGCCAGGCAATAATCGACCTCGTGCTTATTATCGAGAGGTGACCTGTGTCGCAAGCGACCAGGAATGCCGCCGGGTATGCTGTCGGTCATAAATCCGGGATAGCCTTCTGATGCGTAGCCGACACGGCGTTTTGCGCCGCTAAGGACGGCTATGACTGCCGCCCAATTGGCATAAACGCTCACGGCGAGGTCGTAGTGGCGTGCGCGGAGCTGGCGACGTAGCTGGCCTGCTGCGCGCCAGTTTTTGGGTTGGAAAAGTGCTTTGGGGCGTCGCCAGATGTTTGGGTCGTAGGTGATGATCTCACTGAGGTTGGGATCAAATTGTGCTACTTTGGCACTGGCCGGTATAGCCAGCAGGTCAATCTGCGCTGCCGGGTAGGTGCACTTCAAGGCACGGACAGCTGTGAGCGAGAGTACAAGGTCACCTATGAGATCGAGACGAATTACCAGAATGCGCCGTGGCTGAAAGGTTGCCGGTGATAGTGGGGGATGTGGTTTGCCTAATCTACTCAGCCAGAGGAATGCTCCGATGATGCTCATCAGCAGGTAGATGCCTTTGCCAACGATGCTTCTACTCGTGCGAATGATGTTTTTGCGCAGCTTCTTTTGCCAGCCTGGAGGCAGTGGATAGCCGTAGTCGTCGACTTTGCTCAGTTGTTCTTCTCTGTATGACATGCATTTTTCCGGGTGATTATTCTATCCCTATAACGAATGAGAGGGCGAAGTAGCTTCCTCGTTTAGTAGTTGTTTGATAGCCTCCAGCACCTGCTGTACTGATACTAGCCGTACACAGGGGTGTGCTGCCAGTTCTTCTGGACGAAAATCGAGTCGCCCACAGGGTATGCTGGGACAGGTCTGGCAGCGATGAGTTGAGGCAATGACCACGTGGCGTCCTGGTGTTCCCCAGGGGCCAAAGATGCGTGGATCGGTTGGCCCAAAAATATGAATCGTGGGCGTTCCCTGCGCGACTGCCAGGTGCAGCGGCCCGCTATCAACGCCAAGTACCAGCTTCGCTCGCAGTAATACTGCAGCCATCTGGCCAATGGTCATATCCGTAATCAGCAGTGGCGGTGAGGTCATGCCCTGGGCAATCTCCTCCAGCATGTGTCGTTCGGCCTGGCTACCAGTAAGGATGATACGCACTGGTGCGGGAGATGTCAACAACTCTGGAAGCGCATTAGTACAGGCGGCCCAAGCTTCGTTTCTCCAGAGTTTGACTGTTGCTCCTGTACCTGGATGAATAACGACGACGGGAGCATCAGCCGCGATGCCTGACTGGGCCAGACGGCTACCTACCCAGTCATGTTCTGCCGGTGTGGGCGTGAGCGCTAGAGGGTATCGTTGCGCTGTGTACGGTTCCTCAAGTGGAGGACATCCTACTATTTCTAAAGCGGCGCTCATGAGGGACAGGTTTGAGACTGTGGCCAGTTCGGGTGATGGGAAGGGGAGTGCAAGACTAAGAAATGGTGTGCCAGGCGCTATGGCATAGCCCAGGCGATGTGGGATGCGAGCCAGGTAGAGCAATGCTGCGCCCCACCAGAAATCGGGGCGCAGGTTGATGGCTAGATCATAATGGCCACGCCGCAGTTGTTGCGCCACGCTGAACAATACTTTGTAGGGAGCCAGGGGCTTTTGCGGTGTGCGCTGGAAGCCTGGAAATGGGCAGAGGAGTAGATGGTCTATGGCAGGATGGCGAGCGACCACCTCGCTTGACCAGGGTCCGACCATCATGGTGATGGTGGCATTGGGGAGGTGTGATTTGAGTGCGTGCAGTACCGGCGTAGTTAAAACGAGGTCACCGAGATGATCAGGGCGAATAAGGAGAATGCGAGGCGCCTGCGGGGTAGGTTTTTGCGCTTGTTGGGCTGCCACGCGCGCTCCTGGAATGCCAATAATGCGGATCGCGAACAAGATCAGGGTGCGTAGAAGCTGTTTCAATCTATTGTCTTTTCCCGTTTGCTTTTTACTTTGTGTCGCGCTGTTTCCATTATTATAGAGATAACGAGGAGGGCCGTCAACCTGGGTTGGTGATAGTATGATTAGTTTATATCGTCCTATTTATCAGGGGACTTGAATGAAGATAATTCTTAGCAGAAAAGGTTTTGACTCAAGTAATGGCAAAGTAGCCAGTCCTATTTTCCCTGCGGGCGAATTGTGCTCGCTATTTATACCTGAACCCAAAGCCACCATAACCAATCAATCGAAGCGATATTCAGAGATTGCGTTCGGTAGCTGGTCTTTGGGAACGATTGTTAATGATTTGACGCAAGGCGAAATCACTGGTGATGCGATGGCGCATCTAGATCCTGACATTAACTTCGATAGCATTGCTCGGGAGGCGAACTGGAAGCCTGTCTTTGGGCAGTCAGGTGCCGCAGAGAGACATCTGCAAAATCACGATGTAAAAGAAGGTGATGTTTTTGTCTTTTATGGGTGGTTCAAGCAGGTTGAGCATTGTGCTGGCACCTATCATTATGTAGGGGGTGCGCCTGATCTACATGTTATATTCGGTTGGCTGCAAATCGAGAGGCGCATTGCGGTCGAAAAGCGGACGGAAATACCTTCATGGGCATTGTACCATCCGCATTGTAACCCTAAAAGAACGAAAATGAAGTATAACGATCTTGATTCAATTTATATTGCGACTGACGCTATGCAACTGCCAAATATCACTATTAATAAGCCTGGAGCGGGAGAGTTTCATCAGTTTAACCTCGCCTTGTGTTTGACTGCTCAGGGTAAGTCAAGAAGCATATGGCGATTGCCAAGTTGGTTTTATCCAAAAGCTGAGAAAACTGGGCTGAGCTATCATAGGGACCTGAAACGCTGGACGCCGGAAGAAGGTCACGTTCTACTGCAGAGTGTTGGACGTGGTCAGGAGTTTGTGCTCGATTGCGAAGAATATCCAGAAGCTGTGCATTGGCTGTCGACTCTTCTTTGCCTGAAGGGATGAGAGTAGCACACTGGTGCATAAATTAAAGAATCTCTGTTTGGGGACTGCGGATGAGTTGGAGGACGGCTTGCCACACATCGTCAACTGTGACTGATTGCATACAGGTGCAGTGGGCGCAGGTTTGCATTTTGCCGAGGAAAAAGCAGGGCTGCCCGGTGGGATGACGCCAGATGGCGATGTGCCTGGGATCGTCAGGGGGATAGGGGCCGTATTCCTGGGGGCTGGTGGGACCAAAGATGGCAATGACAGGGATATTCACTGCCGCAGCCAGATGCATGGGGCTGCTATCATTGCCGATGAAGAGTGCGCATTGTTCTAATTGGGCCGCCAATTCTCCTATGCTGGTTTTGCCTGTGAGGTTGATGACAGTTTCCTTTTCCGCGCCCAAACCGTCTTCTAGTTGCTGATTGACGGCGATATCACCTGGTCCACCGATGAGGAGGATTTGTGCGTCCAGTTCGTGGATGAGTTTTCGTGCCAGCGCCAGGTAGCGTTCCAGCGGCCAGCGTTTGGCGGTCAAATCCATGCCCGGGTTGCTGCCGCCACCGGTAAATAATGCGACCCTCAGGCGAGTGGGTCTGCTGACGCTTTGTCGTTCCTTCGCTGTTGGCTCGAAGCGCATGCGGGGGGAGCCGATGGGTAAGGCTATGGAACGGGCAAGGTCGAGGTAGATTTCGGCCTGGTGTTGAAGATGGGTGGGCGAGCTTGAGACAGGTACGCGGTCTGTGAGCGAGAAGCCCCGCCCAAGGCTGTCGGGACCCACGCGGCGGGGAATACCGGCTAACCATGGTAACAAGGTCAGCATTGGTGAACGGTCGAGCACGAAAGCCAGGTCATACTGTTGAGCGCGCAGTGTACGCGCCAATTTCCTATAGTCTGAGAGGCTATAATGGCCGGGGATACCGACGGTGCCACAATCGATCACGGTGTCGACGGCTGGATGATGTTCAGGTATGACTTTGGACCATGTACCCGCGACGTAAGTGATACGGGCAGCGGGATAGGCGCGCCAGATAACCTCCAGCAAAGGTGTTGTCATCACTAAATCGCCCAGGCAACACGGTTTGATGAGCACAATCGTGTGTGGGTCTACCCAGGCCCGTCGCCGGAAAGGGCGCGCGAGCAGGTCAAGCAGAGCGAATGGGAAGCGTAACAAGTAACAGAGTACGGTGATAATGTGCTGTCGCAGTTTACACCTCTTCGTTCTGTGTGGATTCTGCACGTGATTGTTGTACCTGCGGAGACGGCGGAGAGAGTTTGACAGGCTCATCTGCTCGCATCGTGGCTTCTTCGCCCGGGTAGATATGTTCCAGGATGCCTCCCCGCATTGTCGGTAGGTGCTGGGAATCGTTTAGTTGCGCGGGCGCACCACAGTTTTGGCAGAAGGCGTTATCAGGGAGCAACTCGGCCTGACAGTTGGAACAGAGCTTATTCGCTGATGGAGCAGAGAAAGGAACTCCCTGGTTTGCCCTGACGGTCTCCATCGCACTTACCGTTAGGGACTCTACGCCTGGCGGCGGTGGTGGCACGGTGACCGAGCTTGTGCTATCGAGGTAAGATTGATATTCAAGCGGTGTGGGAGTATATGCGCCGGGGTTGATGTCTTCGCCCATTGATGCATAGGGCGTAGGTGCAGCAGGTGCACTCTGCCCAGGTGGTAATTGAGGATTGGGTCCGCTTGCTTGAGGTGATGTGGGTTGCGCCTGGCTTGCTTGAGCCTGGAGCTGTTGTAGCTCGTTGCGAGCCTGGTTCAGCTGCTGTTGAAGGTTCATCATTTCCTGGCAAAGCGGGAAAAGTTCACTGGAGGTAAGTTGCCCAGCGACAAACATATCCATCGCTTTGTTGAAGATATTATTCTGTTGTGTGGTTATCTGGCGTGCCAACCCATCAATAGTGGAACGTAGACGCTGCGTCCTTGCAATGCGGGCCGCCTCCTGAGAGGCTTTTTCCAGGCTGCGCTGGACTGAATCCCAAAGAGGCATATGCTCCTCCTGTTTTCACCATAACCCTGATAGTATGAACACTTTTGCGAACCCATTATAACAGAGACGTAGCGGGAAAGTCGAGAGGAGGCAGTTGCAAACAATAAGCGTGCACCCTCGCTGGGTACACGCTTATTGTTTCTATAGTTCTATGTTACTTTTTCTCGGAGCCGAGAATAGTGAAGACCGTGGTGCCGCAGACTAAGCAGGAACCTTTCAAAGCCGGTTTCCCGTTTTTCGTTGTCACTCTCTGAGGATCTTTCATCTCGGTCTTCTTTTTACACTTCACACAATAGTACAGGTCGGACATGGGTATTAGCCTCCTTACTCTAGTAAATACAAACTTCTCAAGGGTCGGGGTTTATCGCACGCGACAGATATACTTCGTATCCCAGGGACTGCACTTGATATTGCGCGTGAAGCGCACCGGCGAGTTCAGCAAATGGCGCATAGAGCGTTGGCCCACTGCCCGAAAGCTGAACTATCTGTGCTCCTGCACTGAGCAGGTCTTCTTTTGCCTGGGCGACCGCGGGATAGCGTTCCAGGACACTGCGCTCCAGGCTGTTATGCAGATGTTCCAAATGCAGGCTACTGCCTGAATTTAAAGCGGAGCAGAGAGTCTTACTGTAAGTACCATCGGTATAGTCACTGGCAGGCAGATCACGAAAAACTGCAGCTGTAGATAGACTGATGGCAGGTTTGAGTAAGAGTAGCCAGCGCATCGACGCTGGCCAGTGGTGGGCAAGAGGTGTTACTTGCTCTCCCCGCCCCTCACAGAGCGCAAGACCTCCCGTTAAAAAAAACGGGACATCTGAACCAAGTGAGGCCGCCATGTTGAGTAGATCTGATGGGGAGAGTGGTAATTGCCACCACTGTCGTAATGCACGTAGGACAGTCGCGGCATCGCTGCTTCCACCACCTAATCCTGCTGCCATGGGGATACGTTTGTACAATTCGATACGCACTCCTTGACTCAAGGCGAAGTGTTGACGCACCATATCTGCAGCGTGTGCAGCCAGGTTGTCGTTGTTGCTCAAGGCGGGAGTAGTGCAGACAACTTGCACTCGTTGGTCATTGGTGACGGTCAAACAGATGGTATCGTGCAGGTCAATGGTCTGCATAACCGTTGCCAGCTGATGATAGCCATCTGCCCGCCGATTTACCACATCGAGTGTCAGATTGATCTTTGCATATGCCTGAACAAAGCATACTTCACTAGAGAAAAGTGCTTGCTGTGCGTGACTCATGCCTGCATTTTGCACGGAAATGGTTCAGTTGTCAAGCTTAATGATTATTTTTTATACTATCCTGCCTATTACTAGCCAAAATTACTTCCAGGGTGACCGCAAGGGTCACCCCTACTATATACGAATGGGCTTGAGCAGGGGATTCGTGGTATGGTAGGGGTGACCCTTGAGTGGCATTTCTAGCGAGTGTTTATGGTTTGATCGATGTTGGTTTATTGTCTTTCTCTTCCTGGTGAACCTTCTCCAGGAGTTCTCGTACGTCTTTGATTTGCTGACTGGCCGTATCGTCGATTTGGTTTGTGAATAGAACCACTGCCTGTACGCCAAGGGTGGTGAGGGTATAGGCATCAGCTTCGCTGATGTTGGCATTCACATTCAGGAACGCGGGGTAGCGCACTGCCTCACGCACAGCGCGGTACTGGAGGACGTCCTCGATGGTCAGCTTGCTGACATCCTTTGAAAGGCCGAAATCTAGCTGTACTGCCGCAATAGTGTTGAAGGCAGTGAGGTTGCGGATGAAGAGGGGGTAAAGATCTCCTTCGCGCATTGGGACGGTGACGACAAGGTCAAGATCCTTGACGTGCAGTGCTAGAAAACTGGCGGGTGCCTTTAAGGGGAGTACAATGAAGGCTATTCCCTGTTCTTTGATATGTTCCAGGTTTTCGCGCCCCAATGTTTGCCAACCGCCGGTGATGTGTAGGCCAAAGACGGCCTTCTCGTTGCTGGCCTGTGCGGCCTCAACTGTGCTTTTCAATGTATCGAGCCAGGAGACATCCTTACCATTCCAAGTGAAGAGCAGTCCGTCTGCCCCGGCCTTGATAGCGGCTTCTGCATCCGCGGCTACTAAGGAATCAGCGGAGGCCAGTTCGACGACGAGGGCAGCGGCTCTTGGCTTTGTTTCTGGCCTATTTTTCCCTAAGAAGCCCATGCCGCTACTACTCTGCGCTCGACGTGCCTGAGCGAACATGTCTAGCAGCTTACTCATATGTTTTTGTTACTCCTTTATTGTTTTACATCACGCTTGTTTTTTGGTGAAGGTGCTGTGATGTAATATCTATTATTGTTTTTGCAAGGCAGAATTACATTCATTATACTACATCCTGGCAGTGGTTGTGGTAAGACGCCAGGGATTGCAACCCCTAAAAAGCCACTTTTATTACTAAACTTGTAACTGACCTGGTAAGACTCCCAATTTGCTTGCCCCTTCTTGCCCTATCGCTTATAATGGGACACATCATAAGCACTATTTGGTAGCCGACCTATCTTATCGGCTAGATGCGGGGAAGTGTACAATGTTGCAAGAAGCTGTGGATGAATATTTAGCCACACTTTCATCTTCGACAGTGGAAGAAGATAAGCGTGGTAGGAACACTCATAATACAACAGAAGCCTATCGCAATGACCTGTCGCAGTTCTGTGCATATTTACGACAGCACGGAGTAGAGAACTGGTCGCAGGTCACCAGTGAGCAATTAGCAGGCTATCTTTTAGAAATGCGCGAGGCGCAGGCGTATCGCCCAACTACTATCGCGCGCAAAATAGCAGCCATAAAGGCATTTTTCCGCTATCTGCGCAGCCAGGAATATATAGCCTTCGATCCAGTCGAGAAGTTAGAATCGCCACGGGTGCCAAAAGAGCTGCCTAATGTATTAAGCCCGGAACAGGTTAACAGCCTCTTTCGCCAGGTAGATATTGCTACTCCCAGCGGACAACGAGACCTGGCGATGTTGCATATGCTCTATGCCACCGGGATGCGCGTCACAGAGCTTATTTCGCTGAACATGGGTGATTTTGATGCAGCACAGGCAATGGTGCTCTGCCCTGGGCGTAACGGTCGGAAAGAGCGCGAACGCATATTGCCTATACCACCGATAGCGGTAGAAGCAATCAAACACTACCTGGAGAAAGCACGACCTCATCTGATGGCACGGCATCCTGAGGAGGAAGCGCTTTTTCTGAATCATCATGGTGAGCGTTTAACACGGCAGGGTTTCTGGCTGATTATCAAGGGGTATGCACGCCAGGCGGGTATCATGAATATCACCCCACATATGCTGCGGCACTCGTTTGCGATATTGATGCTTAAGGATGGTATGGAACTGCGTTCGGTGCAGGAACTGCTGGGTCACGCGCATATTACTTCGACGCAAGTGTATAGCCAGCTTGCGCGTGCAAGGACGACTTTCAAAAAAGTTTGACAAAGTAGGACAAAGCAGGAAGAGCAAGCCAATGGGACAGGCGAGCCGCACCACGAAGCTGCTCCTTGACCTCTCCAATCGTGGAGGAGGAGGAGCCAATACCAGTAAACGAGCGTATCTGGAAGAGACGGTCAAGATCCTGAATGCGGCCCGTGCCTTCTACCTCACTTTTTTTCTGGCTCACCCAGACAAGCTGACCGAGCGTGTGAGGTATTTCTCGCAGAAGCATCAAGAGGAACGAGAACGGCTTAGCAGTCCGAACGAGTTGCTGACCTGGGCTGAAGCCCTGACGGTCGCCACTCGCGATCACCCCCATCCGCTTCCCTCCTACAACTTTAGCGAACAGTTTCCCGATTTTCCCTTTATCTACCGCCGCTCGGTCATCAAAGATGCCATTGGCAAGGCGCGCTCGTACCTGTCGAATCTGGCGAACTGGAACGCTTCTGGCGCGAAAAAAGGGCAACCTGGCCCACCTACCGCTAGCAATTATCCCACGCTCTATGACGAAGCATTCTCTCTCGAGCTGGATGTGGTCGATTTGCGCCCAACTCCACGCACCTGCTTCGCTCGCCTCAAGGTGTACACCGGAGCCAGATGGGAATGGCATCCCTATCCTGTCAGGCTGAGTCGATACTTTGAAGCGCGCTGGCGTGATCCGGCCTGGGAACTGCAAAGCCCCAAGCTCATCTTGCAGAAAAAGTCTGCGGCCTTGCACTTCCCCCAGCTGAAACACGTTGCAGCGAAAAAGGTCAAGGAAAGCAGAGAAGATTCGCACCTGGTCCCCGTGGCGGTGGACCTCAACGTGAAGAATCTCGCGGTGATCAGCGTGCGCCAGGATGATCGGATCATCGAAACCGTCTTTGTCACGGATCAAGGGCTTGACCAGCACCGCTATCAGCACCTGAAGCGCATCGCGAAAAAGCAATGGCAATCCGGGAAGCCAGTGAAGGGAGAACACAGCAACCAGCAGATCTGGGGACATGTGCGGCGCATGAATGAAGACGCCGCCCATCAGGTGGCGCACCGCATTGCCACTGTCTGTGCAAAGTATCCCGGCTGTGTGCTGCTCTTTGAACGGTTGCGCAAAATCCCAGCTAAAGGGAGCAGTAAGTCGAGGCGCATGAACCGCAAGCAGGCGAACCAGTTGCGGGGCAAAATCAATCAGTACACGAAAGACAAAGCCTATGCGGCATGCAGCACGGTGACGGTCGAAGTCAATCCCCATGGGACATCCCAGTATTGCTCTCGATGCAGTGCCAAAGGCGAGAGGTTCTCGTACCGAGGCGGCAAACACATCACAGAGAAATGGGGGAAATTGTTCTTTTGTCCCGTTTGTCACTACGAGGCAAATGCCGACTTTAACGCCTCAGTGAACGTGCATCGCTCGTTCTATCGGGAATGGCATTGGCAGCCACGCAAAAAGCCACCTCCCAAGGCTGTTTGAGTTGCAGCGCGGGAAGCAACCCGCGCTCTCCGGCTACAGGTCGGAGGGCAAAAGCCTGTGGAGGGACACCCCGCTGAAGCAGGCCAGGCCCGTATGCAGATGAGCATACATGCAAGGTGGTGGGGCTATCGCTGGTCCAACAGGGGCACGTTCCAGCCCGTGTGCTCTTGTGGACATGACCTGGTGAGATAACCTGCTGGAATGCGGAAGGAACGCGAGCAGGCCGGACTGATCCAGGGCGGCGCGAACGCTGTTGTCTAGGATTGTCTGACAATTTTGGCAACTGTTGACACCACGAGTGATGTGACGTAGAGGGACGAGGGCGACCCAAGGGTTCCACATTGCGCGGTGGGTAACCAGGGCGACCCAAGGGTCGCCCCTACGGGTGGCCAGGATTTTTCTCGGAATGAATGAAGATTTCAGGTGGGAGGCTCTAGTATGACGTTATTTGACCAGGTTTTGGAGGCTACTGGCGCAATCCAGGCGCGCACGTCGCTGAAACCGGCGGTAGCCCTGATACTTGGTTCTGGCCTGGGAGATCTTGCCACTGAAATTGCCGAGCCTACTGTTATTCCTTATGGAGAGATCCCTCATTTTGCTCGTTCTACCGTCATAGGGCATGCTGGTCGCCTGATCATCGGGACGCTTGAAGACGTGCCTGTGGTGGTAATGCAGAGGCGTTTCCATCTCTATGAAGGGTATCCTTTGCAGGTGTTGACGCTCCCTGTGCGCGTGATGCGACAACTCGGTGGGCATACGCTGATTGTCACCAATGCCGCGGGCGGCGTGAATCCGGCCTATCGGCCAGGTGATTTCATGCTCATTCGCGACCATATCAACATGCCAGGGCTGGCAGGGGACAATCCGCTTATGGGGCCAAATGATGAGCGTTTGGGCGAACGCTTCCCACCAATGGCCAACGCGTATGATGCTAAACTGCGCACTCTTGCCCATTCTATTGCCGCTGCGTTGCCAGAGTTGTCTCTCTACGAGGGGGTCTATACGATGGTCGGCGGGCCAAACTATGAGACGCGAGCGGAACTCAGGTTTTTGAGAACAATTGGTACCGATGCTGTTGGTATGTCCACGGTGCCAGAAGTTATCGTTGCCCGTCACGCAGGGATGCGTGTGCTGGGATTGAGCCTGATTACCAATGAAGCGACTGGATCGGAGGGCAGCGAGACGGAAGAGGTCAATCACGCCGAGGTGTTAGCTGCCGCAGATGCAGTACGTTCCATTTTCGCGGCCCTGGTGCGAGGGATTGTACGGGAGATTCCCCGCTTCACTTCTTCATGTTGATTGCGACCCAGCTCCAGCTCCAGTGAACCCCTCTCCAATCTGTCAGTACCACCAGGAAATACGATCCAGGCTTAACCGAGGTGGTCACTTTATAGTTCCAGCTTGCCTGTCCTTTGGCATTACACATTTGCGTCTGTGGAGTTGAAGGATCGAAGAAATCAAGCGCGTTAACCTCTTCTTTTGGGAATGGTTGGGAAAGGTTGTCCACCGCTTTCAATTGATCTAGAGACATATTCGCGCTTACTTCAGTGTTACTTTTGGTGAGCCAGAGTTTACAACTAATGCCAGGCTCATGAATTGGATTGCCGGACACCGTTTTCCCATTGGATTGATCGGTAGCTTGTACTGAAAAGGTATAGGTGTTGTTATCGTCTGCCACCTCAAAGTAACTGACTTGTTCTATTTTTGGGGCCCCCAACGGGAAAGGATTTTGTATGTGCGGAGTTGGTGTAGGAGTTGTCAATCGATTCGTTGGTGGATGCGTTGGTACCTTGCTCTGGCCGGTTGTTTGAATGTGTTGACTGGGACGAGTAAAGGCGCCGACTGCAAAGCCACTGATCAATCCGGCCAGGGCAAATAAGAGCATGGCTACGACAACAATCTTACGCGATTGTGAGCTCACGTTATTTGTCTGTCGCTGTTCAGTCAATGTTTGCATCGTGTATGGTCGCTCTTTTCTTGCGTATAAAAAGGGGAGTACCGCGGGGCCATCCCTGTTCTCCGGGAAAGGACAATGCCCTTTGCCCCCTGGTCTACCATTTGTATTTCATCATATCATACTTAATAAACAGAACCGATGGAAATAATGGGGGATGGCCCAAATTGGCCCTTAGAGGAGTCTTCTCAAAAAAACCGCCGTAATTGCTGGTAGACATGTCGATTTGCTCTGAACCCATTCGTCGTATGAGTAGATGGGTGATGTTGATGTTAATCGCTCATAAAAACTACTGCTATTGAGAAAGAGGTACAAAATGCGCTATCTATTACTGATTTATCAAGACGAGGTGGCTCATGCTCAGTGGAACGAGCAACAACTGGGAGAGGAATATGAAGCTTACAATGCCCTGGGGACCGAGTTCCAAAAACACGCTGTGGAGATGCAAGGCGGGGAAGCCCTCATGCCTACCAATACCGCGACGACTGTGCGTGTGCGCGATGGTAAAATACTGACAACGGATGGTCCGTTCGCCGAGACGAAAGAGCAGCTCGGTGGGTATTATCAGCTAGTTTGTAAGGACCTCGATGAGGCTATTGAACTCGCGGCAAAGATTCCCGCGGTCACCAATGGTTCCATTGAGATTCGACCGATCATGGAATTCGAGTGATACCGGTAGAGTAAAATGGATGCAATCCGCCAGGTTGTGGCAGACACCTTTCGGAAGGAAGCTGATCGCATTCTTGCTTCGCTGATTAGTTCCGTCAGGGACTTCGAGCTGGCTGAGGATGCGCTGCAGGACGCCATGCTCGTGGCGCTTGAACACTGGCCGGTGGAAGGCGTTCCGCGCAATCCGAGCGCGTGGATTACTACCACCGCGCGGCACAAGGCTATCGACCGCCTGCGTCGCGTGAACACTCTGGCGCGCAAACAGGCGCTTTTGCAGGAATTGGTCGAGCAGGAAGAGCAGAGAGGAGCAGCAGAGATGGAGGATCGTGCGATTCCTGATGAGCGCCTCAAGCTGATGTTTACCTGTTGCCACCCGGCGCTGGGATTGGAGGCACAGGTGGCACTGACGCTGCATACACTCGGCGGGCTATCCACTCCTGAGATAGCCAGCGCCTTTCTGGTGCCGCTCCCAACGATGGCGCAGCGCCTGGTACGAGCCAAGCGCAAGATACGGGATGCTGGAATTCCGTTTCGCGTGCCACCGAGCGACCTGTTGGGAGAACGTCTCGGAGCGGTGATTTGTGTCCTCTACCTCATATTCAATGAAGGGTATACAGCCACATCCGGGAACGAGCTGATTCGACGGGACCTCTGTGACGAAGCGATTCGACTGACCAGAGTGCTGGCGATGCTCTTGACCGAGGAGGCGCTGTTCAGCGAGGTTCCAGAAGCATTAGGCCTGCTCGCATTACTGCTGCTGCATGATTCTCGACGCAAGGCGCGTGTTGGGCCAGAGGGAGAGTTGGTGCTGCTGGAAGAGCAAGACCGCTCGCTCTGGGATCAGGATGAGATCCAGGAAGGCATGTCTCTCTTAGAACGGGCGCTGCGCATGAGGCGACCTGGTCCCTACCAGGTGCAGGCGGCGATCAGCGCTCTGCATGCTCAGGCAAGGCACCCTGAAGATACAGATTGGACGCAAATTGCCGCACTGTATGGTGAACTCTTGAGAATGACGCCCTCGCCAGTTATTGAACTGAACAGGGCGGCAGCCGTAGCGATGGCAGATGGTCCTCTACGAGGACTGGCGCTGCTTGATCGACGGGAGTTAGAGAAAGCGCTGCGTGATTATTACCTGTTTCATGCCGCCCGCGCTGATCTGCTGCGGCGAGCGGGACGACTAAACGAAGCGAGTGTTGCTTATCATCTGGCACTGGGTCTCTGTCAGAACGAACGGGAACGCGCTTTTCTGCGTCGTCGCCTGGCTGAGGTTTTGCCGCCTGCATCTATGGGGGAAATATGATAGAATCTGAGACGACTCAGACGACTCACCCCATCACTTGCTTCAAAGCGGAATCTGATCTTTGTGACGGTACTTTAACTCTCGGTTTCAGATGGATATTGTTCCTGCTCTGCCATCCAAACGTTTCTCTGCTCGCGAGAAATAGGAGAGGGAAAGGTGTCTCTGTAGCCAGTCCTTTTCTCAACCGAATAGCCAATGTCATCATGAGGTAAGCCGTAGCTTTCTCGTGAGTAGGATGCTTCCAGTCGCTCCCACATCTGTTCAAACGTGGTAGCATCTATCTCACCAGCAGCATAGCGCTGGCGCAGTATCTCTAACGCGGAAGGACCTGCCGGTGCCATGTCAAAAATGCCTGCGAACATAGGCATAATGTATGGGATGATCCACCTCAGCAATAGCCAGGCAAGCCCTAACAACAACGCTACCCAGAACAAGGTGCTCAGCTCTGATTGAAGCATTCCGGGTCCCCAGCCAAACTCATGGCCCCATGGGTGTGGGTGCCCAAATATCCAATGGTGTTCAAATCTGTGGTGTTCAAATCTGTACATTATGACGTTCTCCTTCTTTCATTTCATGCGGGCAACTACTTCCTGATGCTTGTCTTTTTCATATCCTTGTGTTCAGTATACAGCATGCGTATTGATTTTCTATTGGAAAAACATGAGAATTTTCTCATGCACTTCTCATCAGAATCCAATGAAGAGATGCTATGCTAGAGCAATGCAGAAGGAGATATATTAGATGAGTAGCAGCGCCAATCGTCATGCGGTATAGTTGAGGAAGAAGTGCCGACCAATGACGTGACGGCATCCAAGTAAATTAAAGAAGGAATTGAGTAATGCATATCCTTGTGGTAGAGGACGAGCAGCGCCTGGCGTTTTTACTACGTCGCGTCCTGCTAGAAGAGCGGCACACCGTTGATCTCGCGCACGACGGGCATAGTGGTCTTGATCTTGCACTGAGTGATACCTATGATACTGTGATCCTTGATGTGATGTTGCCCGGACTCGAGGGGCTCGAGGTCTGCCGCCAGATGCGCGCCGAACGCATTATGACGCCGGTGCTGATGCTCACGGCGCGCGGCGCGGTCGAGGACCGTGTGACGGGTCTCAACGTGGGGGCCGATGACTACCTGACCAAGCCTTTCGCAATGGAGGAACTTTTGGCGCGCATCAATGCCCTGCTGCGGCGCCGCGATCGTCGTTTCGATGAAGCCCCCCAGCTCATGGTGAGCGACCTAACGCTCGACCTGGTGCGGCACGAAGCGCGCCGCGCCGGGCGCGTCATCGAGTTAACGGCCAAGGAGTTTGCCCTGCTGGAGTACCTGATGCGCCATCCGGGCCAGGTACTCACACGTACACAAATCGTTGACGCGGTCTGGCGCTATGACCTGGAGGCACTCTCGAATGTGGTGGATATCTACATCCACTATCTGCGCGATAAGATTGACCAGGGTTTCTCGCGTTCATTAATTAAAACAGTGCGCGGTGTTGGCTACAAGATCGAAGCGTAGCACAGCAGCAAGGGGGAGCGGCATGAACAGGAGCAGACCCTAAGTTTTCCAGGAAACTAAAGGATGTTTTGCCGCTTTTTACGGAAATAAAAAAGAGACCGGTCGCTGTTCTGGGGGGAACACGACCGGTTGACCCAGATTAGGGGTGTGTGGGGGAAGTCCTGGGTACAGCACACCGTCTACCGTGAACAACCTGGATGGCTCAATGGATCTGGATGGTTTGAACTCCATAAGACATTGAGTCAACCAGCCTCTTCACAGCTTCTTGTATAGTCTCTATCAGAGTAAACGACAGGTTTTCTATTTTTTGCGAATTTGCGATCTGTTTATGGCAATTTACTCATATGTTTGATTTGTAGCAATTAACGATCCGTGCCAGGAGTCCCCTAGCTTCTAGCCATGGGGAGGAATGGCACACCGCCGCAGCGGCACTACCTAGCCAAAAGACTAGGGAAACATGCAGTATACCTAGCCAAATGGCTAGTTTCTGGCTAAGAACGCTTGTGCTATACTGTCCTTGCGCTAAGGCACTCTGTACGGTTAGGTGGCACAACCACCAACCGGACGCAAGTCCTAACAGAGAGAGACGGCTCGCGGAATGCCCGCCCACGCTGCTAAGTGGGTTCCTGATAACAAACATCGAAAGATGTTGACTGCCAGGGTAAAACAGCGTCCAAATAGGAAGAACGCTTCTTGCTTGCAAGTGGTTCGGCCACGGTGGGCAAGAACGGGTACTTTTGTCATGGTGCCCTGATGTGTCGTGCAGTGAAGCCAAAGCGGAAAGGTTTCCTTTCTGAGTTGCGGTAGAGTACAGACACAAGCCCCGCCTTCAGGCATGGGGTTCATGACAACTTCTACCTGGAAAGGAGCCTGCGGTATGGGATTTCATATGTTAGATTTGATTCCTATCCTTCTCATTGCACTGGTAATTATTGGCCCAAAGGCTCTCCAATCCATGTCGCGCAATATGGGGAAGGGCGTAGGTCACGCCAAAGAATTGAAAGATCAGGCCCTCTCTGAGCTTCCCGTTGAAGAAATCACCAAGGTTACCCGCCAGATCCCCATGAGTCCTCAACAAGCTGTCCAGATGCTCCTCACCCCATCAGAGAAAGAATCAGAAACCAAAGAGAAGTAGCTTTGTACTCTCTTTTCGCTAGCAAGAGCGATACTAATGGGATTACGCCAGCATTTCTTGATACACATTGTAGGTCTGGCGGGCAATTTGTTCCTGGGTGTAGTTTTCGAGGACGCGCTGGCGTCCTTTGGCTGCCAGTTGGGTGTAGAGGGCGGGGTTGTCAAGCAGTTGGCGGATAGAGGCGACCAGCGCTTGCACATTGCCCTCCTGAAAAACCAGGCCTGCATCGCCGATGACGTGGGGGATCTCGCCGGAACTGGAGCCGATGACAGGTGTCTCGCAGGCCATGGCTTCGGGGAGCACGCGCCCGAATTGCTCGATCCAGTTGGGTCGAGTCACTGAGGGCAACACCAGGGCATCAAACTGCTGCATCTCTTTGGGAATCTCGTATGTTGGTAGGCCTCCCTTGAAGATGACGCGCCCCGCAACTCCTAATTGAGCGGCCTGCTCGGCGAGTTGCTCTTTCATCGGGCCGTTGCCGATGAAGACCAAGCGACAGTAATCTGGCAGTTCAGCCAGCGCAGAGACGAGCAGATCGAGGCCCTTGTTGTCTTTGAGTCGTCCGACGAAACCAAGGGTGAAGGGATCACCGGGGGAGCGTGATTTGCGTGGTTCTGTGCGCTGGTAGATATCGGTGTCAAAACCGAACTGTGGGATGATGGAGATTGGCCCGTTATAGCCTTTGCGTTTCAAGACTTCTGCGGCGTCGCGGTTGCCTGCCAGGGCTGCGGCGGCGCAGCGATAGTTGTAGAGTTCCATCTGGCGAAACGGCGGCGGATAGTCGTGGTAGAGATTCTGCCAGGTGAAGAAAAGCGCTCTGGCCTTTTGTTTGTTGGCGAGCCACATGGCATGAAATGTGGCGAAATTATAGGGTTCTTCGTCGATATGCACAATCTCCGGGCGCAGCTCGCGCATGATCTTGCCCAGTCGCGGGTAATAATGCAGGTGAAAGTTACCATTGAGTCGCATTGGGGTAACAATCATCTGGTAACCCGAGGTATAGAGACGTTCAAGCACTTGCTTGCTGCCGTCGTCACTCTGCCAGTAGGGAGGAGTGACGAGGGTTAGTTCGACGCCGGGACATTTCGCCAACTCTTCGAGCTTACGTTGCGAGGTGCCCGCGACGAGTGCTTTTGAGATCATGAGTACGCGCATATTATTTCTTACTCCTAACCACTGCTTCCTGGTAAACGGCAAGGGTCTCAGTTGCGGTTTTACGCCAGCTAAATTGTGTGGCGCGCTGTAGCGATCTTGCACGCAGATCGTCTCGTAGTGTGCTGTCAGTGAGGACGCTACGCATGGCTTCGACCAGGGCCTGGGTATCGTCCGGGTCTAGTGTGATGGCGGCATCTCCTACCACTTCTGGCAGCGAGGTGCGGTTTGAGCAGACGACGGGGGCGCCGCAGCTCATCGCCTCTAAGGGGGGCAGCCCAAATCCTTCGTAAAGAGAGGGAAAGACGTAGAGACTGGCGCCGCTGTACATGGCGGGTTTGTCTTGATCTTCGACGAAGCGGTAGATGACCTGGTCTGAAACGCCGAGTTCGGCGGCAATGGGGCGTGGGTCGGGGAAGAAAGGTCCCTTCTGCTTGTCTGGATTGCCAGAAATAAGCAATTGCAGGTCGGGCTGCTCAAGCTGCTTGTAGAGATGGGCAAAGGCGCGCACTAACTGGGGGACGTTCTTGCGCTGGTCGAGTCCGCCAAGATAGAAGATGTAGCGCTCACCAACGCCGTAACGCGCGCGTGCTTGTGCCAGCAGCGGGGGGTCAGTGATGGGTTTGTACTCGTCGCCTGCTGCTTCATACGTGACGCGAATGTGCTCAGCAGGGAGGTGCAAGGCGTCCATCATATCCTGCCTGGCATGCTGGGAGACGGTAATAATTAGCGTTGCGTTATGGGCGGCGTACGCGACAAGGCGCATGTAGGCTTTGACCATGGTGCATGCCTGGTAGGCTGGCAGGCGCAGCGGTATCACATCGTGGATAGTAACGACGGTCGGTGTGCGCGGAAAGAGTGGCGGCGCGAAATAGGGAACGTGAAAAAGATCAATACCGGCCTTGCGTGCTGCTGCCGGGCCGGTGAATTGTTCCCATACGACTTTTTCAACGTTTTCGTTGCGCCTGGCAGGGGACGGTGGGGGACTGACGCGGTAGGGAAAGGGTGTTAGTGCACTTCCGTTGTCTGCAACGGGTTTTGCGCCCAGCAGCAAGTACTCGTTCTGTTGATCGACTTCTTTTAAGGCGTGAAGCAAATGGAGCAGGTATTGACCGCTGCCGTTGGCAGGAGTTTGTAGGAAAAGGGCATTGAGCGCGATTCTCATACGCTGCCTCCAATCTCAGTAAAGTCCGTGACACCATCGTAGAGCTTTTGATAGATGGAGAGCATTTTGCGCGCTGACACCGGCCACGTGTATTGTTTTACGCGCTCGTATCCCTTCTGACGGAGGTCCTCTTGTAAAGATTTATCCTGCAAAATGCGCATAATTGTCGCGGAGAGTTCTCCGGTATTGTGCGGGTCGATCAAGAGTGCAGCATCGCCGACGATCTCTGGTAGAGAAGAAGTATTGGAGGTGATGACTGGCGCGCCACAGGCCATAGCTTCAATGGGAGGCACACCGAAGCCTTCAACGAACGAGGGAAAGGCGAAGACATCGGCCAGGCTGTAGAGGGCGACCAGTTCCAGGTCGCTAACACGCCCCAGGAAGCGCACCTTTTTCTCGAGTTTGAGTTCTTCGACGAGCTGTTGTGTCTCTTCGTATAGCCAGCCCTTGCCGCCAGCGAGGGCGAGCATAGACGGTCCGCCCTTCTTCTTCTGGGCCTGGTAAAAAGCTTTGATCAGCCCGATGTGGTTTTTGCGCGGCTCAAGCGTGCCAACGCCGAGCACAAGTGGGTGTCTCAGGCCAAATTTATTGCGCGTGGCACCCAGGATTACGGGATCGGTGATACGCCGGAAATGGGCGCTGACGCCGTTGGGGATGACCACCAGTCTATCACGCGGTGTCTGAAAGTGTTCGACCAGTGTACGGCTGACCTCCTGCGAGACGGTGCAGACGACGTCCGCGGCGGCAACCGCTTCAGGCACGACCTTTTTGAGGTAGTTCACCAGCGATGGGACGGCGTACTCCGGGTGTTCCAGGAAGGCGAGGTCATGGACGGTCACGACCTTGCGCAGCTTCTTACCGATAGGGGGCAGCGCGAAGTCAGGGCCGTGATAAATATCGACTTGCCCGGAGAAATAATTGGCATAAAGAGGTAAGCGCCAGCGATACCAGATGATGCTCAAATAACGGTCGGGAATAAAGATATTCCTGCCGTGAACATTCTCTGCTTTAGGAAACGGACGCTCCCTGGTGGGGCGTCCGCTCGTGAGCAAGGTATACTGGTTGCTAGTATCCTGTTCCAGCATGGCATCCACCAGTCTGCGAACATAGTTGCCAATGCCGGCTCTTTGCCTGATAGCCGCAGTATAATCAATCGCGATACGCATGCATAACCTTGTAAATCCTAGCCTGGGGGCCAGCGAAATTTTCTGCCACCGATCAAGTGGAAGTGCAAATGGTAGACAGCCTGGCCGGCATCGGGGCCAACATTGGTAACAAGGCGGTAGCCACGGTCGCCGAGTCCCAGTTTCTGCGCCAGTTTATTGGCGACTATAAACAGCAAAGCCAGCGTGGGACCGTCCTCCAGTGTCAAGTCAGATATGGAGGTGATGTGTCGCCGGGGGATGAGCAGGATGTGATGTGGGGCTTGAGGGTTGATATCTTCAAACGCTACGACATCTTCATCCTGGTAGACAATTTTACTGGGTATCTGACCTTCTGCTATTTTGCAGAACAGGCAGTTCTCAACAGCCATGGTGGTATGTTTCCTCCTCGGTATCCTTCTCACCTGGGGTAATCTCGCATATTACTATACCATATAATGGTTATTACGGCTATTTTGACAGCAAAATGGGTGATGCTGCCTCAGGAGCAGGCAGATGAGGTATACAGAGAAGGCACTTTTGCAGCACAAGACCGCATCTGCGTCACGTATATCAACGGAGGCCAGCAGTCGTTCCAGTGTGTCGGCGGGGAGATTCACCTGAACCGCTTCAAGGGGCAACAGCAGGTCCACAAAATAAGAAACGTGGGCAAATTGGTCGTAGGCATCGCCAATAAATTCTAGGAGAGAAGTTGGTGTGAAGGGCGACCCAAGGGTCGCCCCTACAATGAACGGCTGGGGTGTTAGGATGCTTCGCCTTCAACCTTCGTTTCGGCGGTGGCGGTTGCGACGGTTTCGGTGTGTTCACCCTCTTTTGGGGTGGACTGGTCGGTCACTTCGAGGGTGTCACTTTCTTTGTGAAAGGTTATGTCGGTCTCGATAGAGGTAATTTCACCCGCTGGTTGCTCCTCTGTACTGACCGCACTCTCTTTTGCTTCCGGTGCCTGTTGCTGTTCGAGACTTTCCGCACTACCCTTCACTTCTGGTTGTTGTTCTTCCCCTTCCGTGGAAGCCTGTGCTACTGGTTGTTGTTCTTCCCCTTCTGTGGAAGCCTGTGCTACTGGTTGTTGTTCTTCTCCATCCGTGGAAGCCTGTGCTGCTGGTTGTTGTTCTTCTCCTTCTGCTTTTTGAGCTTTCTTGCGAGGTTGTAGCTCCAGTCCGTGCAGGGCCGGATCGTTATACTGTGGTAGATTCATATCCAGGCGTATAGCTTTGATGGCCTGGTAGACATCGCCGGGCTGGAGCGAGAGGTCCTCGGCGATCTTTTTGTGAATACCTACGGGTGGGAGAGGTAGATAAGGTTCGTAGATTGCTTTGATTTTTGCCTTCTCTTCCTCGTCGCCTTTATAGGTCTGGAGGTCCCACCAGCTTGGAATCTCTAGCTTTTCGCGGTACTCCTTAACGATTTTCTTCACAGCGGTCTTAGGAATGTTCAATTCCTTGGAAATCTGCGTGCGAATTCCATCGAACTCAGTAGGTACGGCCAATTCTTTATAGCGCGCTTCGATCTGGGCAATTTGCTCCTCTGTCGGCTTAAAAGGCGCTGGAGGTGGAATCTTCTCACGCTTGGGCTTTGGCGGTGTCTCAGGTTTGGGTTTTGGCGTTTTTTGTTTGTACCCTGCCGGTTTTCCGCCCTGGCGAGGCTCAACAGGAGCTCCAGGACGGGGGCCACGAGGTGGTCCGCCTGGACCCGTCATTGGTTGGCGTGGTCGTTGCTCGACTGTGTCGGGAATGCCCATGCCGCCGCCCACGCGATATGGGGCAGGATTACGATAACTGGATTCGCGGTAGCCGCCAGGGCTACGATAATCGGTCTCGCGGTAGCCGCCGGGACCACGATAGCCGCCGGGAGCGCCGGAGTCACGCTCATCACGATCGCGATTGGCACCGGGACCACCGCGATTGTCTCGTGCCACAGGAGAGGAGGGTATTTTCGGCTTAGCTGGTTGATCGGGCTGGCCTACTTTGACGTCACCCTGAGTATCAAGCCAGTGAGTTGTCCCACTGGCGGCAGGTTTAGGTTTGGGTGGTGGTGGAACTGAGCGTGCTAGGGCTTCTGTGCCTTGTGCGCCCTGTCCCGTTTTGGTCACTGGCGGGGGTGTTGCTTTAGCCGCCATTTTTTCTTTTCTTGCTTTTTGCAGGCAATCGGGGCAAGTTACTTCTTTAGCATTTGCCGACTGAAACCACTTGCCGCACGTATTGCAACGTATTTTCGTTTTGCTCATACGTATTCTCCCCTGTTCCACTATAGACGACATTACTTTGCGTCGGAATGCATTTCTTAGTATAGGGCCTATGAGCGGCTTTGTCTACCCCTTGTTTTTTGGGGTTATTGAGCGTGCAGGGGTACATTTTTGTCTAGATGTGTTGAATGATGACTATCGAAATGTATTGGTTCTGCTGTCAAAAAAAGGCAATAAAGGTGCCTCAGATCAGGTATTTATGATGCGTAGTTTTGGGCATTTTGCTTTGATAGCAACTCTACTGTCAACAAAATGGCAAGAAAGATGCCTCAGATCAGGTATTTATAGTACATGGTCTTGGGCATTTTGCTTTAATGGCTTTGCCGTACGTTGTGGATATCCTATGTAAAGCTTCTGTAACGTGTGGATAACTGTCCACAAAGGAGGATCGCGCGAAAAGTCTATGAAAACCACCTGAGCTCGTCACCCTCGGAGGAGTTGTGCAGTAGAAGGAAAGCTCGTTAAATCATCAGGGACATGTATCCCACCTGCACCAGAGACGATCGTTGTCCGCATACTGATTTTCAAGGCAAAGCAGATATCCCGAACAGGGTTTCAGGCCACGCGCCGTTTTTGCTGATCTAGACTGAGACGGCACCTTTACTTGACTGAAAGCCTGATGCTATACTACCGCTATGGACGAATTTCAGCATATCGAGCAAGAGAGAACAGAAGAGGATTCCGAAGTCCAGCTCACAGACTTACCTCTGCTCAGCAATGCGGGAGGCAAAAGGTCTTTATGGTTGGCTCGTCTCTTGCTGGGTTGGCCAGGCTCTCTCGGGCAGCAGCACTGGCGACAGATTGGGGCTATGGCTACTCTGCTGCTGACGGTGCTTGCTGTACTTGTCATCCTAAGCCCTTTACATAGGGGCCCCGCTCCCTCTACCGTCCATCCCGGCATTTTCTCCAATCCCTTCCTCGCCACCTATCGGAGCTCTCCTGTTCTCATCTATCGCGGGCATTTCAGTGAGGTTCGTAGCGTGACCTGGTCTCCCGACGGCACACGAATCGCCTCTGGCGGTGAGGATGGGACTGTGCAGGTGTGGAATGCGGCCACAGGCGAGCGCACCCTGACCTATCAGCTGTATGCCGGCTCTCTCCATTCTGTAACCTGGTCTCCCGATGGTACTCGCATCGCCTTTACGAGCCAGGATAACTCCGTGCAGGTATGGGATGCCACGACGGGAAAGCATCTCTTGACCTATCGAGGTCACGCTGGCTCTGTGGTACCTATGGCATGGTCACCCGATGGGAAGCGTATCGCCTCTGGGAGCAGTGATGGAATAGTAGAGGTATGGGATGCTGCGACAGGGCAGCACCTCATGACGTATCGAGGCCACGCTCAGTCTGTGCTTCCTGCACCGGATTCGCCCAGGTCTGTGCTCAGCATCGCATGGTCTCCTGATGGGAAGCACATCGCCTCTGGGAGCCGCGACAGGACGGTACAGGTGTGGGATGCCGCAACCGGCAAGGGCATTCTCATCTATAGGTATCATTTCGTTGCAGTGTTTGCTGTCGCGTGGTCACCCGATGGGAAGCACATCGCCTCTGGCGGTCGTGATCGGGTGGTCCGAGTGTGGGACGTCTCCACTGGAGGGGATACCCTCACTTATGAAGATCATGCAGAAATCGTATGGGCTGTCGCATGGTCACCCAATGGCAAGTTCATCGCCTCTGGGAGTAGTGATGGGACGGTACAGGTATGGAACGCTACTACGGGCAAGCGTATATTGACCTATCTTAGTAGTGCTTTCTGCGTGGCGTGGTCGCCTGATGGGAAACGCATCGCCTCAGGGGGTGAGGATGGCAGCGTGAAAGTGTGGCAAGTGGTGTAATTCTCCTTTTTGCAATCGACGCAATCAGACTGGGTACAACCACCCTAACTGTTGGTCAAGTAGGGACAGAGCACCTGATGCTATAATGGGTATATCATCTGGTATCCAGCTAGCAATAAACCAGGAGGCAGCAAGTGAGCAGCGACAAGCAAGAAGCAGCGATAGAGCAACGAGTCCGTGTTATCAAGCCACAGCAATTTGATGCTAACACACCCCAAACGCCAGGGATGCAGCGTGTGGCGGCGGTTTCCAAACAGCTAGCAGGTTCGCAAGGCCTCTGGGCAGGAGTCACGATCGTTGCACCCAATGTCGCCAGTGGCATTCACCATCATGGAGAGACCGAGACCGTCATCTATGTCGTCTCGGGCCACGCAAAGATGCGCTGGGGTGACAGGATGCAGTTCGAGGAAGACGTTGAGCCAGGCGACTTCATCTATGTGCCCCCCTTTGCGCCACACCAGGAGATCAACCCATCGCCCGACACCCCCTCACAATGGATGATTGTGCGCAATTCACAGGAACCGATCGTCGTCAACCTTGAACCGTTTGATGTAGCACAACCGTGATTGGTATTCCACATACTTTTTGGCTCTCTTGATGACGAGGGTAAAACTCCACTAGCTGGGCTGTCCCGGCTAGGGCGTCACGCCAAGCTGTTGCATCTGATGGAGGGTATCCATCTCCATCCACCCTTCCACCGCCTTGCCATCCACAATGCGGTCGATGACGATCCCTGTCACGGTCATCTGCTTGCCGGTTGGGCTGTGGCCCCGAAACATCCCCTGGTGAGTGCCCTGGACTGACCAACGCGTCACGACCAGGTCTCCTTCGGCGATCTGTTCCTCAATCGTGGCGTGGAAGTCGGGGAAGGCGGTACGCGTCCTGACGATGTACTGCTTGTAGAGCTCGCGGCCAGGTGGTTGGTTGGGAACCAGAGAGTGGTGACCAACATGGCCGGGGGCCATCAGCTCGTCCACTGTGGCCAGGTTCCCCTGGTTCCAGGTCTCTTCAATAAGACGCCGGGCAAGGGCCTTATTCTCTTCTGTTGACATGGGATGTTCTCCTTTCTGTGTGGCTTCCTTGACATACGCATGTTTACGCTCAATGCTACAGACGAGGTGAGGTGATATCAAAACGACAAACCGCTTGGAGAGAACTGTACCGGGTAAAGTGTACCCGAAAAACACAGCAAAAGCAACAAGCGAACAGTTTGGCTTCCTGAATGAAGCATTCTCGTCACATTTTAGCTTGTTGATCGTTCTTCAACCTGTTCCTTCAGCGAAGGATGAGATGTCATTGCAACAATATCATGCACTTCATCAAGCATCCGGCGCAGGTCGGTAAGGATCGCCCCACGAATGGCAATACGGTAACCGATGCTGATAGACGGACTATCGGCGTTCACTGTTTGTGCTTCGACCTGCTTTGCATCTTGCGCCAGTTGTTCCTGCCAACTACGGAGTTGCTGTTGTGCGCGTTCCACCTGGGTACTGAGGTTTTCTTTGTCAGGAAGGTCAGTGCTCTGGGGCGTGGCAGACGAGTGGATGTATGCCACACTCGATCGCAGGGTGCTTCCCATCTCTTCTAGCAACCGGGCATAGTCAAGTGCCCACTCCTGTTTCTGCGCAAGCTCTGACCAGGCCGGTTCAGGCTCATTGATGGTATAGGCGATCCGGCGCATCTGTCGCACGAGCCGATCGAGTGCCTGCAGCATGTCGGGATAATCAACGAGGAGGCGGCGTGCGCGACGTGCCCACGGATTCAGGCGTGTGCTGTCAACGCCCAGCGAATAGGTCTGTTCCGTCGCATGCACATGCTGCTCTAATTCCCGAAGAGAGGTGTATACCTGGCGGCTCTCTGCTCCACTCAGCTGCACAGCCAGGGCGGCGGCGAGTCTGGGTATGGCGGCTGCTACTCTGGTCGTCAACTCAGCTACCGCATCCCGTGTTCTGAAAACATAGAAAGGGGGAGAGAAAAGCAGGCTAATGACAGTCCCTATGAGGCCACCAACAAGAGTTCCAAGCACACGCAAGAGGGGATAGTTGCCAGTCGCTCCCAGCACGAGTGCAAGTGCCGCGCTAATGGGAATCTGGGTGGCAAGATACTGACCACGGTTCTGCAGGAACAGGCCAATGACCTGCGCGAAGAAAATTATGAGCGTAATCGTCCAGAAGTTGAGGCCGAGAAGGTGCGCTACAAGTACTGCCAGGCTCACGCCAATGATCACGCCAAGAATACGCTCGATACTCTTGCGCACTGTTTGCCAGCTGGTGACCTGGACAACAATGACTGCGGATACCACAGCGAGCGCCGCGGCTTCTACTCCGAACAGAGTAGAGACAATCTCCCAGGATAATCCTGCTGCGAGTGCACTCTTGATCGCAAACAGGAGCAACGGCGATCTTGACGACCATACACTGCGCAATTTGTGAAGAGGAGGATACGGAAGGGGCGTAATTGTTTTCTCCTTTGTTCTGGTGGCGACAGTCTGCTCTTTATTATTTTACCGAACGAATATACCCTCAATGGCTGTTCCCTAACGTTGATTCGCGTCCACTTGCTGCTGGAACCCCAGAACCGACGTTACTCTTTGCTTAGCTGACATTGTACGAGATCGCGGCAGAAATCGCCAGAAATCGACGCAAAAAGTGGTTCTCGGACCGGTTTGGTGATGACAAATAGCTCTAGATTGGCTCAAGAACGGGTATGGATAGGTCAGAACGGTGCTGGCTCTTCGTTAAAGAAACGGTCGACATCTTTGATACTGGCCGTTCTCCTGGCGGGAGGGAGGGCCTCGAGCACCAATTTGCCATAGCCTTTGGTGTAGAGGCGGGTGTCGAGAATGGCCATTACGCCGCGATCATCGCGGGTGCGCAGGAGGCGCCCGAGGCCCTGCTTGAGGCGCAGCACCGCCTGGGGCAGCACATAAATGCCAAACCAGTTTTCGCCTGCTGCTTTCAATTGCGCTACGCGCGCCTCGTGAACCGGGTCATCGGGCGGATCAAAGGGGAGTTTATCGATAATCACTAATGAGAGCGCCTCGCCTACGATATCGACGCCTTCCCAGAAACTTTTTAAGCCAAAGAGGATGGCCCCTTTTTCCTCGCGGAACTGGCGCGTCAACTCGATGCGCGGCATATCGCCCTGGCGCAATAAAGGGTAATCCAGGTGTGGTGCCATCAAATCATAGGCCTGGTCGAGCATCCGTCT
>WNGG01001424.1_pt1 | contig 36040 bp, 35 predicted proteins | sample 5400661 | NCBI WGS metagenome assembly WNGG01 (sample SAMN13153372, study PRJNA577476) | soil metagenome | isolation source: 100 cm soil or saprolite under Garry oak tree replicate 1 | place: USA:California | collected 2016-06-15
TCCCTACGCCGCTTCCGAGACCGCGCTCGGAACCGGTGGCCCCTACGGGGCAGTTCCAGGTTGCCGGCGGGTGATGGTTATCCTCCCGCCATGGACGAGCTGAGCGAGCGGTACGGCGGGCTGCTGGCCGGCAGCTACGACTGCGTGGACCGGATCGTGCTCAACGCCTACTTCTCGCTGGGACACAACCCGGGCGGGTTCCGGGTGTGGTGGCGGCGCCTGCACGACAACTCCGAGGAGCACCTGGACAACACCCACCTGATGCGGATGGCGGGCCGGTTCTCCCGGCGGGTCCGCGCCTGGGCCACGGCCAACCAGGTCCCGGTCATCGACTGTGGCCGCGGCGAGCGCAAGCACCAGATCGCCGAGGCCTACCTGGCCACCCACACGGTGGGCGTGGGCGTGTTCTTGATCCTGGTCGCGCGGGCCGCCGCGACCGTCTGGGAGGTCAAGCGCTCGGCCAAGGGGGTGATCGGCAACCTGGAGAAGAAGACCGCCTACGTCAACCACTACTCGTTTCACATCATGGACCCCGACTGGGGCCACCTGACCGTCAAGATGAGCGGGCATCCGCCGTTCGGCGCGCAGGTCATCGCGAACGGTCACGAGTGGGTCGCCTGCCAGGCGCAGACGGCCGGGATCGGGTACACCAAGGAGGGCAACTGCTTCACCGCAGTGGCCGACCCGCAGGCCCTGGCGCAGGTCGCAGACACCTTGTCGCAGCCCGCGACGATAGGGCGCCTGCGCCAGGTCCGCCAGCGGTGGATCTCCTCGGCCTGCCGGTGCTTTGGCCTGGACGCCACCGGGCAGGCCCGCAGCGGCTTCGGCTACGAGTATTCGGTCTACCAGGTCGAGTACAGCCGCAACCTGCTGTTTGGGTCCGGCGCACAGATGGACCGCGTGTTCAACACGCTGGTCGACCGGACCCGCTCCCGGCTGGACGTGCCGATGCTGCGGACGCTGTTTGGCGCCAAGCGGCGCCCGGGCGCGGGCGGCAGCGCCGACCTGTCACCTCGGCTGGCAGCCGTGATCGAGACACCTCGGTGGGACCTGACCCTGTTCAAGGTCCACTTCGGACGATTGACCTTGAAGGGCTACACCAAAGGCGAACACGTGCTGCGCTTCGAAGCGGTCGTGCACAACACCAAACAGCTGGGCTGCGGCCGGGCGATCGAGCGGTTCCCCCAGATCGTCACCCGGCTTGCGGGTATGACCGAACGGTTCTGCACCACCCTGGACTGCGTCACCACCGGCTATCTGCCCGACGGCACGCTTGACGCGCTGCCGCTGCCCTCGCGGATCGGCCAGACCCGGGTCGGCGGCATCGACCTCAACAAGCCACGGATCCGGGCCGCGCTGGCGGCGGTCCTGGCGCTTTCGGCCGCACCCGACGGCTTCACCGTCGCCGACCATGCCGCCAAGGTCCAGCAGATGACCGGGCTGACCCAGACCGGCTACACGATCCGCCAGGCCGCCTACGACCTGCGCAAGCTCCGCGGCAAGGACCTGGTCATCAAGCCCGGCCGGTCACGGCGCTACCAGGTCCCCCCACCAGCTGCCCGCACCATCGCCGGCCTGCTCGCCCTCCGCGACCAGGTCATCAGCCCGATCCTGGCCGGTGTCCGCAGCCCTCGACATGGCCGCAAACCCGCCCACTGGACCGCCATCGACCGAGACTACGAGACCTTGCGCATCGGCATGCAGACCCTCTTCCACGACCTCGGCATCACCACCAGCAGCGCCGCCGCATAGACAACCTTTTGTCGATCCGCGTTCCGCAAGCGCCTAGAGCTCCTCGAACGCCTCGACGGCGTCGCGCTGCATCGTAGCGGTTACGTGCGAGTACAAGTCCAACGTGATGCCGATCTGAGTATGCCCCAGCAGCTCGCTCACGATCTTCGGATGCACACCCATTCCGAGCAGCAGCGTCGCCGCGCTGTGGCGAAGGTCATGGAAGCGCATCCGGGGCAAACCGGCCTTTTCCAGTAGCGGGTAGAACTCGCGCCGGAGGAAGTTCGACGGGTTGATCGGTCGGCCGATGGTGTTCGGGAACACGAGGCCGTCGTCGTCCCAGGTCGAGCCGGCCCGTCGGCGCTCCTCTTCTTGGCGCTCCTGGTGAAGCTTGAGCGCCTGGACCGCCGGGGCGACGAGGAGGACCTGTCGGCGCGAGGTTCGCCGCTTGAGCCGCCTGGTCACGTGGAACGCGCCGGCGTCGAGGTCGATGTCGGCCCAGCGGAGCCCGAGCAGCTCGCCTTCGCGCATGCCGGTCGTGAGCGCCACCACGTACAGCGCTTCGAGCCGGTTGCCCGCGACGACCTCGAGGAAGCGTCGTGCCTGCTTCGGCGAGAAGGTGATGAACTCGTGCTCGGCCTTGACCGGAGGCGTCACCAGGTCGGCGACGTTGCGGGGCGCGAGGCCCTGCCGGTGGGCATCCTTGAGCGCGTGATGGAGGACCCGGTGGAGCTGGAGGACCGTGGTGGGGGAGAGCCCTGCCTTGATCCGGCGCGGGTAGAGTCGAGCGAGATGAGTGGGTTCGAGCTTGCTGAGCCGCACGCGGCCGATGAACGGGTAAGCGTGGAGTCGGAGGAGCTGCCCGTATCGCTTGTGCGTTCTCGGCGCAACGGTCGGCTCGATGATCTCCAGCCACGATCGCAGGTACTGCTCGACGGTCATGCGCTCGTCGGCGATCAACCGTCCTTCGTGGAGCTGGCGGTTCGCGTCGGCGAGCTTGCGCGCGGCCTCGGCTCGTGTCCTGGCGTAGACGAACTTCCGTTTGCGCTTGCCGTCATGCCAGCCGAGGTCGAGCATGCCGGCCCATAGGCCGTCCTGGCGCCGGGTGATCGATCCCTCGCCAGGTGCGCGGCGTCTGCGTTTGGTCGGTTCGGTCATGCGGCCTCCTTGGAGCGAAGGCGTCTGACGAACTCCTCGACGGCCTCGCGGGGCACGCGGCGGCAGCCGTCGATCCGCACCGACTCGATCAGGCCGGCGCGGAGTAGTTCGTAGAGCTTGGTCCGGCCGATGCCGAGCGCGGCAGCGGCCTCCTCTGCGGTGAGCAACAGCTTGTCCATGTGTCGGTATGCATCCCTCCTGTTGTGGTTGATGGTTCGTGGTCAGGCGGCCCGCGGGCTGGTGGTCAGTTCCTCGCGGGCGATCCGCCGCCGTTCTCCCGCATGTGCTGCGGCCGAGGCGGCGAGCCAGGCGTCGCCGGCGGTTCGGTAGCCCCGGCCGGCGTAGCGCCACTCGGCGAACGGGACGGTTGCGCCCTCGGTGGTCGGGCGGCCCCAGGGATCGAGCAGCCGCCGTTTGATGTGCTCGACCCTGGCCCGGCGAAGGGCTGTGAAGGTGGTCGAGTAGCGGCGGCTCTTGGTGGACCAGTGGCCCCGGAAGCCGAGCATGTGCGCCCAGCGCCGGAGCCCGAGCGCCCCGAGCGCCGGTTCGGCGCCGAGCCTCCAGCAGGTTCGCACCAGCTCGGCGACGTGCTCGCTCACCCCCAGGTCGCCGAGGTCGTCGACGGTCAATCGGTGGTCGAGCGCCGGCCCGAAGCCCTCGGTTGACTTGGTCGCGTACTTGGCGATGTAGCCGGCGACCGCCTCCGCGGAGAGCGTCTCGTCGGCAGCCCTGCCAGCCTCGATGACCTCGATGTCGAGTTGCTCGCCCCAGCCGATCGCCCGCGCCAGCGCCCGTCTCGTCGACGGGAGCGTGACGGCCACGGAGGCAGCCGCGTCCCGGATCGCCTCGGCGAGCAACTCGGCCGTGAACGGCGCCGGTGGCGGCTCGACCCGGTCGGGATCGTCGCTCGGCGGCGGGGCGTCCAAGCGGATGACAGCGTGGAAGTGGACGGCGCCGCGCTGCTGGTACTCGGCCACCTTCGCGTAGGCGAGGCGGATGGAGCGCCGGAAGTCGGCGGCGCGCATGCCGGCGCGCCGGGCGAGCGCTCGGCGCAGGTAGATGGTGGTCCGTCGCCAGAGCTCCGGCGCGAGTGCGTTCCAGAGCACGGCGGCTTCGTAGTCGAAGCATTCACCGCAGAGCGGCGTCCCGAGCGCGTCGTCGTCCGGCTCGTGCCGGCGCCAGCAGCCGACCGGCCGCCCGTGCACGCATTGGGCCCGAGGGTCGCGCGGTCGGCACGCAAGCGCCCGGCCGTTCTGCTCGCGTCGAGCGTGGACCGGCCCGAAGCTCGGTGCGGTGAAGGTGACGAACAGGCGCGGATGGTTGGAGACGGTCTCGGGGAGGCCCTTGCCGCCGCGAAGCCCGGCGGCGATGAGCTGCCAGGCGTCGGCGCGGTAAACCTCCGAGCAGGACGGGCAGCGGCTCGCGCGGCGGTTCCCGCATGCCTTGAGCAAGATCCCATCCGGCTCATCGTCGGTGGAGAAGCTCTCGCGGACCTCGCCCGTCTCCTGGTCGACCTCGGCGACCTCGCCGACCAGCCGCACCGGCCGGGCGCAGTGGCCGGCGTGCTCGACCTGGCGCATCCAGCGCTCGAAGCCGTCGCGGTCGGCCGCTCGGGCGATGAGTTGATCGACGATGAACGCTACATTCGGTTGTGCCAAGGGCATCACTCCTCTTGGTGGTGGGAGCGGGGCGCGTCCACTCCTCAGCGGCTTCGCGCCCCGCTCCTCGGTTTGTTGGTTGGTAGCGCTACGACTCGGCGTCGAGGGCACCCTTGCGCAGCAACTCGTACGCCTCACGGCGCGCCGTGACCGACGCTGCGGTCAGCGTGCGCAGCCAGTCGCCGGTCAGATAGGCGGCGTCCCAGCTCCCGTTGGCGTGGCGGACCTCGATCCAGACGCCGCCCCGATTCAGCTCGATCGAGATGCCGTTGAGGCTCCTCGGGTCGGTCGGCTCATTCTCGACAGGTGGTTGACGCACGGTGGTTGTCGACTCCTCTATTGTGGGTGGATGGACGTGGCACTACAGGGACTCGGGAGGGTTGAGGTCGCCGCTCGTCCGCCCGGCGGCGGCGCGGAGCGCCTCGGCGCGATCGGCGATTGACCAGGTCGTCATCGGTGAGATGGCAGGCGCGCATTCGGATGGGCAGGCCGCCTTCATGGAGCAGGAAGCCAACCCCTCGGGCGGCAGCGTCGATGGTCGAGGCTGAGTAGCCGAGGCTGGCCCAGCCGCCCCCGAGGACCGTGTCAGAGGCTTGCGGCGTCAGGCAGCGCAGCGCCCAGCGGAACCCGAACAGGTCGCGGAGCGAGGTCGGGATCACATCGCTACCCGGCTTCTGCGTGGCAGCCAGGACGATGATCCCCGGCCGCCCGGCCCCGGCTCACGAGATCCCGGAGGCGGCCAGCGAACTCCTGCGAGAGCTTGCGGTCGGGACTGTTGCAGTAGAACGCCAGCTCGTCGATCACCACCACGTGAAGCGGCATGCCGTCGCCGTGGGCGATCTTGCGCCGCCGGTTGGCGAACAGCGTCAGCAGCCGGTCGTCCAGCTCGCGGCGGAGCGCCTCCAGCGCGTCGACCGCCTCGGCGATGTCCGGCCCGATCATCCGGTCGGCGCAGCCGGCCCAGCAGGCCAGCTCGACCCGCTTGCCGTCGAACAGCGTCAGCCGCACATCGGGATCGAGCGCCGCCGTCGCCACCAGCAAGGAATTGGCGACCGACTTCCCGGCGCCCGGCTCGCCGCCCGTGAGGACGTTGCGCTCCGGCAGCGTCACGTAGACGTATTGCCCGGACTCGTCGACGCCTACCGGGATCGGGAACCACAGCGACAGCCTCCCCGCGTCGGCGTACGGCCAGGGGATCGACTCCCAGGCGGCGAGCGGATCGCGCCGCATGATCGTCACCTCGGCCAACCGGGCGTTGTCGGGATCGCGGAGCACGCGCACATCCCGGACCTCAAGGTAGGCGGCGACCGCCTCGCGGCGCTCGGCCAGGTCGTTGACGGTCCCTCCCGCAGGCACGCGTACCCGGAGCAGGTCGCCGGCTGGCGCCGGTTCCATCTTGAGGACTCGCGGAACGCGGTCGTTGTGGGTCGCCAGGCCCGCGTACCGCACTGCCAGACCGAAGCGCCGGCGCACGCGGGACCGGTACAGCATCCAGCGCAGCCACGCCAGCCATGCCGGCGGCAGCAGCGCCAACGACAGCACCAGCAATAGGTAGACGATGCTGGCCAGGACTCGCCCAAGGTGAACGGCGAGCACGCCCCAAGTGGCGGCCAGGACAGCGACGATGGTCAGCTCCAGGCGCCAGGCCCAGGCCGGGCGGGCGATGGCGATCAGGAAGCGGCCAAGCGGGCTGGTGCGCCGCGCCGGCTGGATCGTGACCGGCGGGCGCTCCAGCGGGGTTGGGGTGACGGTCTGCTGGTACTCAGGCACTCTTGCCCTCCAGCAGGTGAGTCAGGATCGCGATCAGGCCCTCGGTCAGGGTCTGCGCGATGCTTGCCGCGGTCTTCGGCGCGATCGCCACCGCGATGACCACGCCGAGGATGATGAGCGCACGTTTCAAGACGGATCACTCCTCTCTCAGTGGATGGGCGGGGCGCGTCCACCCCTCAGCGGCTTCGCGCCCCGCCCCGGTCGTGGTGATGCCTACGAGGCGGCTCGGGCTGGTGCCTTGGCGGCCGGCTCGATCCGGGAGGCCCGGAACGCGACCCCACTCCGGTCGCCCATGGCCCACGGCGTGGCCACGAGCCCGAGGACTCGAACGGTGGTGCCCTGCGGCAGGTCGGGCGGCTCGCCAGGGACCTTGACGCCGATGATCTCTGCGCTCCCCTCGGCGAGCGCGACGAGCTGGACCCCGTACAGCGGCCGGCCCGTCTCCGGATCGGGCTTGGGCCGCTTGGTCTCGAAGTCGCGCACCGGCTCGGGCGGCGCGGCGACCATGAACGTGATCGACGATGTGTCGATCGGCAGCTTCAAGACGGCATCCCTCCTTATGGATGTCTCGACTTGGGTAGGTGGTGACGGCGCTCGCTGGGTGTCGCTGGCCCGCTCCCTCCGTCCTCTCTGGAGTTGTCAAGGTGCTGGGCGGCTCGCGGTGCCCGGTGCGCCGCCGGTCCTGCGCGACGGGAGCAATTGCAGCGCTTCGGGCGACCGCGTCGGAACCGAGCATTGGGACGTCTCGGGACGTCTCGTGCTACCTTGGAAACGTCCCGTCCGCGCCGAACGCGCTATGACCGCCGATCACGCGAGAGGCCACATGTCGAACGAGCGACTCCGCAAGGCGATGGCCAACGCCCGCGTCAGCGTCGAGGACGTTGCCGACGCCGCCGAGGTCAACCCCAAGACCGTCCAGCGCTGGCTCAGCGGGCGCGTGCCATACGCGCGTCATCGCTGGGCCGTCGCCAAGCTCCTCCAGGAGGACGAGGCGTTCCTGTGGCCCGAAGCCGAGACAGCCATCGCGCCAGGCGAGCAGAGCACCTCCGAGGTCGTCGCCGCCTACGGCCATCGCGCCGACCTTCCGGCCGAGCAATGGCGCGAGCTGATGCTCAGCGCCCGCCGCCAGATCGACCTTTTGGGGTACGCGCTGCTGTACCTACCGGAAGCAAACCCACGCATGACCGACGTGCTCCGCAACAAGGCGGCGCATGGCTGCCGTATCCGGGTCGCTCTGGTCGACCCCGACTCACCCGAGGCGGCCCAGCGTGACGACGAGGAGCGCCTCAGTGGTGGACTGCTGGCCCGCATCCGGACCTCGCTCCACTACTTCAGCGGCCTCCGCGACTGCGATGGCGCCGAGGTCCATCTCCACCGAACACCGATGTACAGCACCGTGCTCCGCTTCGACGACGAGATGATCGTCACGCCACATCTGTACAGCCGCCCGGGCTACCAATCTCCGCTACTGCGCTTGCGCAGGCTCGGCGCCGGCGGCATCTTCGACACCTACGCCACCCACTTCGAAGACGTGTGGGCAACCTCGACCCCAGTGGAGCACTGGCCATGACCCGCATCGACCACTACAACGACCCCGACGCACCGCGTGCCAACTCGATCGTGCCCGCGGCCTCCGCCGTCGTCGTCGACCAGGACGGCCGCGTCCTGCTGCACCGCCGCACCGACAACGAGTTGTGGTCGATCCCCGGTGGCGGGATGGAGGTCGGCGAGACCATCGCCGAGACCGTCGTCCGCGAGGTCGAGGAGGAGACCGGCCTCAAGGTCGAGCCCGAGCGCCTGGTCGGTATCTACACCAACCGCAGGCACGTCGTCGCATATGACGACGGTGAGGTCCGACAGCAGTTCTCCATCTGCTTCGCCTGCCACGTGGTTGGTGGCCAGCTCGTCGAGCGGGCGGACGAGTCCCTGGAGGTCGGCTTCTACAGCCCGGAGCAGATCGAGGGCATGCCAATGCACCCCTCGATCCGGCTCCGCATTGCTCACTACCTGGAGAAGCGCCCCGAGCCTGTGATCGCCTGACGGTCAGTCAGCACTGGCTATCGGATCTCAGCTCGCCGAAGCGCCGCCTCGGTCCACGCCACGCACTCCTCCAACCACGGCCGCGCCGCATCGCACAGCGACCGCGTCACCACATCCTCAGGCCCGTACCGACGTTCCACTTCCGCTAGCCGCTCATCCAGCGTGAACGACTCGCCCCGCGGCCCCGTCGTCATGTCGCAATAGGTGAGCAGCCGCGTCAGCGCGGAGTCCTCGTCCACGAACTCCGCCAGCTCCTCGGCCAGGCGCCGAAGCTCCGCCTCGAACCGCGAGCCCGAGTGATACGCGACCAGCCCCGCCAGCCGCTCATGCCCGAGGTCGCGTAGATGTCGTGCCCCATCAATCGCATGGCACCCTGTCACCACAAGCGCCCGCGCGTACCCGATATCGTGCAGATACGCCGCGGCCACGAGCACATCCCGCTCGCCCTCGTTCACCACGGCCTCGACTCGGTGAGCTCGCTCCGCGACTCCTGCCGTGTGCCGCCCCCAGCGATCCCCGAGCGGCCCTAGCAGCCCCTCGGCGAACGCAGCAGCCCACTCCACACCCTCGGACACGCGCCGAGTCTACCCAGCGCCGTCCCAAACGTCCTCAGCCCTCTGTCGGCCCTCGCCTGTGAGGACTTTCTTTACAGGTTCAAGCCTGCCCTGCGCGCGGCGGCCTGACGGCCGCCGTGCTCGGCCAGCAGGCACCTTGCAAGAGTGCCACTCCCGATGATCGACTCAGCCTCAAACGACCATCACAACCGAGGGACCAGATGGCGACGCCTCACGACGATCTCCTCCGAGTCATAGCCAGCTGCGCCGCATCGACAGACAGCTTCGACGCGAAGGCGGCGACTATATTCAGCTTTATATCCGGATTGAGCAACCCTAGTCTCCGCCGACTACTAGCCGAGGCTGGCTTCATACCGGAACGATACGCACACGACTCATCCGAAGAAAAGCTCTACGCGAAGGCCATGGATAGTCTCGTTGCGATCGCTCTCAACAGGATCGGCTACAGAACGGAGGTCAGCCCAGAGCGTTCCAACTCCGCTGATGTAACTGCTGCATGGACCAAAGGGTCGGCGCACACAATTGTCCTTGACGCGAAGGCTTTCCGTCTCTCCCGGACGGCGCTCAATCCTAAAGACTACAAGATCGAGGCCCTCAGCACCTGGAAGAAAGGTGCTGACTACGCTTCGCTAATCGGACCAGTTGCGGGATTCCCAGCAGGATCGAGTCGCCTCTTTGCCGAAGCTATTCGCTACAACATCACTCTCCTGACGTTTTCTCACCTGGCCTTCATGCTTGAGCACGGGGTCACTTCACTCGATGCCCTTTCACCAGTATGGAACGCGTCAAGTATCGTTAAGGAGGAAGTAGGAACTGAGCCCAGCGCCGAACAGTATTGGACCCGGGTCGATAAGATATTCTGTGAGAGCCTCTCAGCGCCTTTGCAGAAATGGCATAGCGCCCGACGGGCGTACTTTACGGCCGTACTAGAGATTGCTGACGAGCAGATTGAATATTACGAACAACTCAAACGAGATATCCGCCTTCTCTCCCGAGAAGAGCTCGCAGATCGAGCGATACAGGCTATGAAGATCGATGGGCGAATCGGTACCATAATGCTTCGGAAAATTAGAGCGCAAAGTCTGTTGGACGCGGTAGAAAACTAGCGCCGAGCCATCTCAAATCCAGGAACTATGCCTTCGACCTCTCGCGCCAGCAACTCTAGGACCTGTGCATGAGAAAGCACCTTATTATCGCATTCGATATGCCCTGCCTTGGCGCAATAGCTCACACCCAATCCAAAGAGCGCGTGGCCGTTGTCAAGATTGCTCAACTGCAGGGCTTCGAGTCTTTCATGCTGAATCTTGAGATAGGACCGCAATGAAGCAACATGGCTCATCAGTTCTGTACGCCCAATAGGACGATGACGCGGTCGGCCAATCAACGCGAAAGATGTATTAACCGCATCGGAACGCATAGCCCTGGGACGATGCTTCCGCTCCACTCGCATTTCCGTTGCGTGAGTAATAGTCAGGTCGGCTTCCTGAAAGGACTCCAATACACTGGCCCATCCATCTATTGTGCTATGTGCAAAAACGAATCCGATAACGCCATCGGGCTTCAGCACTCTTCGCACTTCACGCAAAGCCCGCGTCAATCCATCTGTGTAGTACGTAGCTGCGGCTGCCGAACTACCATGTAGGTACTTAGAGGCTGATAGCTCGCGGTTACTGTCCGTAGTCTCGCCGGCAAAGATCTCTGGAAACACGTTCCGCAACACCAACCGTTTCCAGACGTAAATACAGTCAGCCAAGACAAAGTAGAAGATATTATCAAAGTATGGAGGATCGGTAACGACTATATCGAAGTAATGGTCCTCAAGGGAGAGCCGCGTGGCGTCACCGAGTAGGACGGTCGCTGGGGTATCAAAACTCGGGATCGCCCCCAACCCGCTTACGATCCGCTCAAGCTTGCCCCACAGATTAGCGGGACCCTTCTCGCATGGATCAGTCTCCACGAAGTCCCACATCATCGGCAGGCCCGGTCCTGAGAGGCCTCGGCCCACTTGCTCATTCTCTGAGATCCACATGCAAAGCCGCCCATTCCAGTCAACGAGCTGATCTATCAACCCGGATAGGAAGGCCACGACGGCTCTTGCCGTTTCATTATCATGGGACTTAAGTAGGCATTGGTATTCATCATTGATTAGCCGTGCGCATTTAACGAGAACTGCCAGCTGCCTGAGGCCGAAGAGGTTCGAGATATCGTCCAGCCCGTATAGGGTAGGATTCGTAATCCCTGACCACCTTGGAAGACGGGCTGTCGGAAGAGGACTTCCCAGCGATGCAAGATCTTGTTTCACACTCTCCATGAGTGCTTCAATATCGGGAACCAGGCGTACACCATCCGCGATGGCGAATGACTTGCCCCGCCCGGGACTTAGACAGTACGCAGTCAGTTCGTCAAAGCCATAAGACCTCAAGGCGGCTTCGAGTTCCTTCCCCATCAGGCTCGCGCCGCAGAAGGGGCAGATTACGGCACGTCCTTGCCAGACATTTGCAGAAGCATCGGGATTGTCCCCGCCAAGAGAAATCGTGAAGGCCTTTGCGTTAAAGTCGATGGTTCGGCGGATAAAGATTCTGCGGCCCCGCTTCTTTGACAGCCAAGGGCGTTTTTGCAGTGAGAGAGTGCCAGAGCAGGTAGGGCAACGCAGGCTTCGGCTCCAGTAGTAACAGATGATGCGGCCTCGCTCGTCGCCATCTCGCCCAGGAAACAGTACGGCAGTTTCTTCCGTAAGGCGGTGGAGAATGTGTTGACCGTGTCGCCTCACCAAGGCCGGCAAGTCGTTCGTTCCCTGTGACAGAACTAGGAGCGCCGTCTGAATGAAGTGGGCGAGTTCGTTATTGTCAATCGAGTAAGCACTGTGCCCGGTTGCGGCTACTTCGAGTGGTATGGTGGCCCCGCCGGCAAAGGTATCCAAGATCCGCTTCGGGCTACCTGATACAGTTGGTGGGGTTAAAGAGTCGGACTCATCAAGGGCAATCGTGATATCGGTTTCGTTCTCTGGGGTGGCGTCCAACTCGTTTAGGCACGCCGACACGAGGGCTCTCATGGCGACAAACGGTCGGCGTGCCCACCAAGTGAAGATTGTGTGAGGAGTCACGCCTCGCTGATAGCGCTCCGATGTACCTTGACTCGAGAGCTGGGCGGAGTGAAGGAATGTACCTCGTTCTCGATCATCTGTGTCGAAAAGCGTCGGTGTCTCGATCGTCACGCTCCTGTACCCTCTCCTGTGCTGTCTGGACGCACTGTCCAGGGGAGCTTTCCACTTGTAGGCTCAGTTGCTGCCTGGGGAAGCGAACCCTGCGCTGGACTCTAACTGCTTGGCCCGACGAAGCGGTAACTCCTACCGGGCTTCCGATACATCTTGACTGTCCGTTTCGCTTTGGTTAGGGACCTACCACACCTCACACAGCGGCCCTCGGCTCCTACAGCTAGGACTCGACGAGCTGGCGCGCGCCCTTGGCGCTTGCCACAGAAGGAGTCCGTGCCGACAACAGCACTTACCGCGCACGCAGAGCGTACGGTTCTTGGAGGCCATGAAGAGGTTGGGAGGTACTCCCCGGTGGCGCCATGCGCGTGCCATTCACAACCGGCTCTCCTGCTGCTTTTGTGGGTGCCCTGGCGGTCGTCTGAGAACGCGGCACGCCGCTTGACCAGTAGTCTTCCGGCTGCTCAAAGGCTGGTCGACTACAAGGAGAAGCGGCGTGCGCGGTGTGAGGGTATGGGCTCGGGTGCTCGGCGTCGAGGGGGCAGTCGTCAAGGGCGTTCGCCTGGAGCAGGAGCAGGCCTTGGAGGTCCTGGTGGTGACCGTGCGGCCCGGCTGGAAGCAGCGGGGTCGCTGTGGGATCTGCCGGCGCAGGTGCCCTGGGTTCGACGGCGGGGGTGGGCTGCGGCGCTGGCGGGCGTTGGACCTCGGCACGCTCAGGACCTACCTGGAGGCCGACGCGCCTCGGGTCGCCTGCCCGGAGCATGGCGTGGTGGTCGCGGCGGTGCCGTGGGCGCGGCATGATGCCCGCTCGACCCGGAGCTTTGATGACACGGTGGCGTGGCTGGCCACGCACTGCTCCAAGGCAGCCGTTGGGCAGCTGATGCGGGTCTCCTGGCGCACGGTCGGACGGATCATCACGCGCGTGGTGGAGGAGGCCGCCACCCAGACCGACCGGCTGGAGGGGCTGCGGCGGATCGGGATCGACGAGATCAGCCACCGCAAGGGCCACCGGTACCTGACGGTGGTCGTTGACCATGACAGCGGCCGGCTGGTGTGGGCGGCCCCAGGGCGGGACTCGGCCACCCTGGACCGCTTCTTCGACCTGCTCGGCCCCGAGCGCTGCGAGCAGATCCGGCTGGTCAGCGCGGACGCCGCCGCGTGGATCCGCAAGGCGGTCGTGGCCCGCTGCCCCAAGGCGACGCTGTGCATGGACCCGTTCCATGTGGTCCAGTGGGCCACCGAGGCGCTGGACGCGGTCCGCCGCGAGGTGTGGCGGGCGGCCCGCAAGGCGGGGCAGACCGCGGTCGCCGACGACCTCAAGGGTGCCCGGTTCGCGCTGTGGAAGAACCCGGAGGACCTGACCGAACGCCAGCAGCAGCGGCTGGCCGACATCCAGCGGACCAACGCTCCCCTGTACCGCGCCTACCTGCTGAAAGAGCAGCTGCGTTGCGCGCTGCGCCGCCCGGTTCACCAAGCCATGAACCTGCTGCTCGGCTGGCTGAAGTGGGCCAGGCGGTCCCGGCTGGAACCGTTCGTGGACCTGGCCCGCACGATCGACGACCACTGGGACCAGATCGCCGCGAGCCTCCAGCATGGCCTGTCCAACGCGCGCGTCGAGTCGCTCAACACCAGGCTGCGGCTGATCACCCGCCGCTCGTTCGGCTTCCACAGTCCTGAAGCAGTCATCGCCCTGGCGATGCTCAGCCTCGGCGGGCTGTGCCCGCCACTGCCCGGACGCGGCTGATGCCACCCACAAAAGGTCAGGAGAGCCTCACAACCGGGCAGCGGTCGAGGAGGAGCCGCGCGCTGGTAATTGAAGGCCATGTTGGTCTCGACCTCCGTTGGATGTCTCTTGCCGGAATCCGAGTCAATTGTCTTATGAGCATGAGCTCTTGGCGCGATCCTTCAGCCAGCTCGGGCGCAGGCCGACCAAACGCGCTCGAAGTGGAGAGCAAAGTTGTCGAAGATGCCGTGAGGACCGATGCGACGCAGGTGGAGGACCGGCGAGGCATAGCCGGGCTGGGCGTATAGGTGCGGCGTAACGAGCATCTCCTCGTCGAAGCGGAAGAGGGAGTTGTACATCCGTGTGGCGTGGAGGCGGAGGGAAATGCTCTCGCGGTCGCTGAGGTCGGCGAAGTGGTGAAGGGTGGTGCGGATGCGGGCGTGGAGCGCTCCGCCGAGGCCTTCCTCGTGCTCGCGATCGGCGACCGCCGCCGAGTCGGGATCGGCGAGGGCGATGCGGACGACGCAGCCGGCGGCGGCCTTCTCCTTCAACTGGTCGATGAGGCGGGGGTTGGCCTCGGGTAGGAAGAGCATGGCGTAGCCCAAGAGATCGATCTGGGTCTTGGCCTGGTCGAAGAGGTCGTGCCAGACGTGGGAGGGGACGTCGGCTCGGTGGGCGTAGGCGGCGAGGATCTCGCTGGTGCCGATCATGGAGCTGACTGCCCCAGCCTTGAGGTTGGGCCACAGGGCCTCCTCGCGAATCCCAAGGAGGTCGGCGATGGCCCAGCGGTGACGGGGATGAGGCACCCGGCCGGCGAGCCAGCGCTGAACGGTCTTGGGGTGGACGCTGACGGCGCGGCCGAGCGTCTCGATGGTGATTCGGGCGTCCGCCATCGCTTTTCGCAACGGCTCGTTTGCTGCCATAGCGGCATCTAATCCTCCTGTAGAGGACGTTTCAATTCATGCGAGACGTTCCAGGCGTCCCTGGGATGTGGTTTTGCTGTCTGTGGCGACCGCGTAGCTCTACTTCTCTCGCTACCGGAACGGCGGTTTCCCCCCGAGATGCCGTCCCGGAACGGATGGAGGTTTTCGTGGGAGGAGCGCTATGAAAGCTGCGGCTAATAACGGCAGCGACCTCGATCTCACCGTGCGGCCGTTGCTGGACGCCGGGATGGATCTGGCATTGGCCGGCATCCCGGTCCTTCCGTGTCACTGGCCGGTCGAGGCTGGCCCTGCGGCGGATGGGTGGACCCGGCTCGCGTGCTCATGCGGTCGGCTGGAGTGCCCGACGCCGGCCCGGCACGAGATCGGCAGGATGACCGTCTCGGACACGAGTACCGATCCGGTGCTCGTTGCTCAGTGGTGGACGGGCGGGCTATGGGAGGCCAACGTGGCCACGGTCGCCGGCGCCGCGTTCGACGTGGTGGAGCTTCGCTATTCGGCCCGGCCGGCGGAGATCCGCGCGTGGCTCGCCGCCGTCCAGGTCGTGCCCGGCCCAGTGCTGGATGCCGGGATCGGGCGCGCGCAGTTCCTCACCGCTGTCGGCGCACCGGAGCCGCGGTTCGCTCCGCTCGGTTCCACCGGCGGAGTCCGGCGGCTGGGGCACGGCTCGATCGTGTTACTACCGCCGAGCCGGCTCACCGATCGGCATCAGGTGACGTGGTTGCAGGGACCGCACGGCGTCGCCCTTCCAGACCCCGATCAGCTCTTCGGTATCCTTACCCGCCTGCCTGTTGACCCGCTGGAACTTGCGGCGTGGGCGCAGGCGCGAGCGGATGTGGTGTAGGCGACCGCCGCCGATGAATGACCATCACCCTCAACCAGACCTTGCGCTTGCGGCATGGATTCGAGCCGCACGGCGCGGCGCCGGCCTGTCGCAGGCGGAACTCGCCGAGCAGCTCGGCCTCGCACAGTCCTCGGTGAGCCAGTGGGAGAGGGGCGGCACGCAGCCCTCGACGCCCCACCTGCTCAGGCTCCTCCAGATGTTCCCCGCGGCGGTCGCCGAGCTGATCGCGGGAGGGACGACCAGCGACATGACGACTGCGGAGCAAGGGAAGTAGGGGTCCGAGGCTCGCGGCATCCCCCGGGGGCGCCTGCGCGAACAGGGGGAAGCCGTTATCGAGGGGGCCTCGGGCAGCGAGCGCCCGGCGGTGGCGTCACGCCGCCGGGCGCTCGACTACTTCCACCACTACTTCCAACGGAGCGGACCGACCCCGACCCGCCCGGACATCGGCGAACGCGCCACAGCCCACGACCTGGACCGCCGAACGGCGGCGAACCAGGACGAACGGTCTGAGATGGATTAGAAGTCCGCCGCTCTCTCCACTGAGCTACGGGCGCTGGCCTGCGGTTTACGGTCCGTCGATCTCGACTTGACCACCAAGTTGACCACCAAGCTCGGGGCCGTGCTGGTCACGGAACAGGTCGTCGAGGGCCGTCACCGCCTGCTGCTGCATCGTAGCGGTTACGCGGGAGTACAAGTCCAACGTGATGCCGATCTGGCTGTGCCCGAGCATCTCGCTGACCACTTTGGGATGGATGCCCAGCTCTAGCAGCAACGTCGCGGCGCTGTGGCGAAGGTCGTGGAAGCGCATGCGGGGCAGACCTGCCCGCTTGAGCAGCGGGTAGAAGTCACGCGGCAGGAAGTTGGAGGGGTTGATCGGCCGCCCGACCTGGTTCGGGAACACCAGCCCGTTGTTCTCCCACGCCGTGCCCGCCAGGCGGCGCTCCTCGCCCTGCCGCTTGTGGTGCGAGGTCAGGGCCTCGACGGCGATGCGGGGGAGAAGGATCTGCCGGCGGGAGGACTTGGTCTTGAGCTGGCGCACAAGGCGCACTGAGCCGGCCTGGAGGTTGACGTCGGCCCAGCGCAACCCAAACAGCTCGCCCTGCCGCATCCCCGCGGTGATCGCCAGGACGTAGAGCGCCTCCAGCCGGTCGCCCTTGACGGCTTGGGGGAACGCGCGGGCCTGGTCAGCCAAGAGGACGCGGAAGTCGTAGGGAGCCTTGCGCGGTGGGGTGACCAGGTCGGAGACATTGCGGGGGACCAGGCTCCACCGAGTGGCGTCGCGGAGCGCGTGGTGCAGGACCCGGTGCAGTTGCAGCACCGTGGTCGGCGACAGCCCCGCCTTGATGCGCCCCACACAGAGCTGTTCCAGATGGAACCGGAGGAGCCTACCGAGCCGGAGCCGACCGATGAACGGCGTGGCGTGGCGTCGTAGGAGGTTCTCGTAGCGGGTCCAGGTGGAGTCGGTGATGGAGGTCCGAACGGTCTCGAGCCAGGTGTCCAGGAATTGCTGGACGGTGATGCGGTCGTCGGCGACGAGCTGGCCGGCCTGGTGGTCGGGGCGGGCCTTGGCGAGCTTGTCGGCGACCTCGGCTCGGGTCCTGCCGTAGAGGGACTTGCGCTGGCGTTTGCCGTCCTGCCAGCCCAGATCGATGATGCCGATCCAGCGGCCGTCCACGCGCTTGGAGATGGTGCCCTCGCCGGGTGCTCGCCGTCGGCGGGCGGTCATGCTCCGCGCTCCTGGAGCCGGAGCCGCTCGACGAAGTCGCGGAGTGCCTGGATCGGGATTCGTCGAGATCGGTCGATGCGGAAGGATTCGATGGCCCCGGCGCGCAGAAGCTCGTAGAGCTTGGATCGGCTGATGCCAAGGGCGTGCGCGGCTTCTTCGGAGTGAGGACGAGTCGCGGCGGCCGCGGGAGGGGTTGGTCGCCGGACTGGTGTTCAGAAGGGTCTGGTTGCGGCATGGTGGCCCCCTCCGTGAGCGCTCCATTCGGTCGAGGACCGCGGGAAGCGCGGACGCCTCGGGGGGCGCACCAGCGCGGTGGCGCTCGTAAAGGTGGGTGCAACCCGTTACAGAACCCTTGACAGAACCCTTACAGACGACTCACAGCTCCAGGTAGATAGCGTTTGTCGAGAGATCAGGGAGTCGGCTCGGCGCCCGGGTCTGCCCTTGCCGCTCAGCGTCGTTGGGGCTCGACAGCGGGTGATAGCGTGGGATTGAACAGGCTTCGATGCCGGATCTGAGCGGTTTCGACAGTGATGAGGGGATCTCGGGATGCCGCAGCCCAATGGGCGCGATCTCTCGATCGGCCAGCGGATCGCGGCGCACCGGCGCCGACTGGGGCTGACCCAGGACGGCTTGGCGATGCGGCTGCACCGGTCCAAGAGCTGGGTCACCAAGATCGAGCGTGGCGAGCGACCGCTGGACTCGATCCGGACCCTGCTGGAGATCGCTCGGGCGCTGGGGGTCGAGGTCCGCGAGCTGACCGGCCAGCCGTGGTTCCCGGAGCCCGGCGGTCCCGGCCATGAGGCCCTCCCGGCGATCCGGCGCGCCTTACTGGCGCTCTCGCCGCCACCCCTTGGTGTCGAGGCGGACGAGGTCGAGCCGGTCGGCCCTGGAGACCTGCCGGCGGTGGAGCGCGATGTGCTCGCCGCCGGGTGGTTGTGGCAGCGGGAGCCGAATTGCTTCTCGGTGGTCGTGCCGCTGCTGCCCGACCTGATCGTCAAGACCAGGCTCCTGGTCGAGGTGACGGCCGGGGAGGAGCATCGGCGGGCGTGCCGGGCACGGGCGCTGCTCGGGCACCTGGGCCAGGAGGTATTGGCGCGGCTGGGGGAGCCGGACCTGTCGTGGGTCGCGGCCAACCAGAGCGTCGGCGCCGCCGAGCAGGTCGGCGATCCCGCGCTTGTCGGCGCCAGCGCCTGGCGCGTGTGCCATGCCGTGCTGCGCGTCGACGACGTGGACGAGGTGTACACGGTGGCGACCGGTGCCGCGCGGGAGCTCGAGCCGGCGCTGGACGAGCCGTCGGGGGAGCTGCTGTCGGTCTACGGAGGACTCCATCTCGTCGGAGCGGTCGCCTCGGCGCGTGCAGGCGACCGGCCAGCCGCCCAACGCATGCTCGGCCGGGCACGAGCGACCGCGGCGCGTCTGGCCACCGATCGCAACGACTACTGGATGAGCTTCGGGCCGACCAACGTGGCCATGCACGACGTGGCGGTGTTGATCGAGTCCGGCGACCCCAAGGGCGCGATCCGACATGGTGTCACGGTGGATCCCTCCGGCCTTGCGTCGCTGGAGCGCCAATCGACGCACCACGTGCAGCTCGCCCACGCGTACACGTTGCAACGCAAGGATCCCGAGGCGGTCCATGAGCTGCTGGTCGCTGAGCGGCTGAACCCCGAGGGGGTTCACTACAACATGCTCGCGCACGACTTCGTGCGCGGGATGCTGCGCCGCGAGCGCCGCCGCGTGACCCCTGGGCTGCGCGGCCTGGCGCGCCGGCTGAACCTGCTCGACTGGTGAAACAGTCCGAGTGACACAAGCTGTGTCATTGCCGCATCTCGGCCGAGCCTAGCGTCCTGCTTCGAGCGCGTCGCCCAGGATGGCAACACGGGGTCAGTCGCCCCCAAGCATCGACCCCCCGTCGCCGTCTCGTGGCGCGCATACCTCACTGCGGATGGAGGAGGCCACGTGGACGCATCGGATCGGGACCGGCGAGAGCTGCCGGCAGTTCGGATCAACAGCGCGGACCCATTCATGGTCGATCCGGGCGGCACTGCGCGGAGCAGGCCAGACGTTCCCACGGTGACGAACGAGCAGCGCCAGGTTCTCCACCACGTCCACGACGCTGGCGGCAACGTCCACCGCAACGCGATTCCACGCCGGATGCTGGGTACGCTCGTGGCGTCGCGCCTGCTGATGCCCTTCGGGTCTGGCCGTGTCGAGCTGACCACTCGTGGCACCCAGCTCCTCGTCGACGGAGACGAACACGGCCCCGAATCCACCGCCTGAGCGCGTCCCGATCGCCTTCCCGCTCCTTGTCCAGGAGTCCGCCGCGATGTCCAAAGTCCTGTCTCCACGCCTTGCCAGAGCGTTCGATCTGGCCGAGGCGGGACTGCCGCTGCTGCCCGTTCATAGTCCGGTCCCTCCCGACCGCTGGCACCTGTCCGGCTGTTCGTGCGCGCGTCCAGACTGCCCCACACCAGCGGCGCATCCGCTCCGGCGCCTGACCGTTGACCAGGCGACCACCAGCACCAGACGATTGCTCCGCTGGTGGGGTGGAAGCGCCAGCACCGCCAACCTCGCGACCGTCGCCGGCGCGGCGGTCGAAGTGATCGAGCTTCGCCATCCAAGTCCTCATGACGAAGTCGCCGCCTGGCTGCGCGCCAACCAGGTCGAGCCGGGACCGGTCTTGGACCTCGGCGGAGGATGCATTCAGTTCTTCGCAAGCCTGACCAACGTGCCGGTTGGCTGGTACCATCCCCTCCCGCCCGGGTGGGTGACCAAGCTGGAGCACGGCTCGGTGGTCCTCCTGCCGCCAAGCCGCCAGGCCGGCGGGCTCTCGGTCGAGTGGCTGACCGGGCCGATCGGGATCAAGCTGCGGGACTGCTGGCGCCTGTTCCAGGCCCTCAGGCGCCTACCCACCCGAGCGGCCCTGGCCGCCTACCACCACGGCGACCGGGACGCCACGGAGCGCTCGCGATCCGTTGATGGTTCTCCTTGACCGCCAGCGTTCGCGCTCGTTCGCGTGCCTGGTCGCGTCCGCTGAAGGCCTTGCGGCCTCGGGGGTGCGGACACGCGAGCGCAGCTCCGACTCCGCGCCGGCAGGCCTGTGGCGGTGAGGACGGCCGGTCCCCGGTGAGGAACTGCGGCCACCCGATGCAACACCAGGACCCTCGCCGGGGACCGGCCACAGCAACGCCCTCACGGCACGGCCGCCGGGAGGTGCTGGCTTGGCGGAGCCAAGCAGCGTACCGCGTCTCGTTGTTGACGGGTCTGGCGGTGCGGTCGGCGTTGGTGACCGTCTCGGGTGTCCTTCGGTGCTGGTGGGGCGTGGCGGGGAGTGGCGGTGAGGTGCCGGTAAGGGCTGGAGGGTTGGCTGGCTGTGACCGGAGGGCGACACGGCTATCGAGGAGCCGTGGCCTTGAAGGTCCGGTTTTCTCGACCGGTCGGCCTTCCAACCGCATTCAGGGGAGGCGAAGCATCGCGTTCCCGGCCCTCGTGACGAAGGCTTCTCCGACCTCGGCGCCGGACTGCGCGTCGAACAGGTGATACTCGTCGCACCCGCTGTTGTCGGGCGGTGGCGCCGGCTCTCCCGGCGGAACGAAGCCGGCCTGGAAGCAGGACACGCTTGGTGAGCTGGACGAGCCACACCAGCCGCCCGGGCGAGGCCGCGCCTGACCGGCGCCGTTGCGACCACCTGGCCAATGTGGCCGGGATGGAGTTCGAATTCGGCTCGCTGTGGTTGCGGCGCCCTGCCGGGGGCGGCATCGTCGGGACATGGGGACCCCGATCTCAATGGGGACAGACGCGATGACCCGCATCGATCATGAGGACGAGCCCGATTCGCCCCGGGCGAATTCGCTGGTGCCGGGGGCGTCCGCGGTGGTGGTCGACGCGAACGGGGGGATCCTGCTGCACCGTCGTAGCGACAACCAGCTCTGGTCGATCCCGGGCGGAGCGATGGAGATCGGCGAGAGCATCGCCGAGACAGTCGTCCGCGAGGTCGAGGAGGAGACGGGACTGAAGGTCGAGCCCACGCGCGTCATCGGCATCTATTCCAATCCCAGGCACGTGATCGAGTACGCCGACGGCGAGGTGCGCCAGCAGTTCTCGATCTGCTTCGCGTGCGACGTGATCGGCGGGCGGCTCCTCGACCGGACCGACGAGTCCCTCGAGGTCGGGTTCTTCACGCCGGAGGAGATCGAGACCCTGCCGATGCACCCCTCGATCCGCCTCCGCATCGCGCACTACCTGGAGGGACGCAACCAGCCGGTGATCGCCTGACGATTGGCGCGAGGGGCTGGGGCGGGGCCAGACTGGCGGCGTGCAACCGCCCACGCTGCGCCGCAGGCAGCTCAATCGCGCGACGCTGGCGCGCCAGATGCTGCTGGGGCGGGAGCGGGTCTCCGCCGTCGAGGCGGTGGAGCGGCTGGCGGGTATGCAGGCGCAAGAGGCGAAGCCGCCGTTCGGCGCTCCGGATGCCGCTGCATGACTCGAATTGGCCAAGGAGCGGGTCCTAAGGTTTGCTCTTCTCGAACATCGACCGGAAAGGAGCCAGGATGGCGACCGCCGAACGGCAGGCGCGCGTTCTGTGGGAGGGTTCGCTCGCGGAGGGGAGCGGCGAGCTGGAGTTCGCGAGCAGCGGGATCGGCAAGTACCCGGTGACCTGGGCGTCGCGGGTCGAGCGGCCGGACGGCCGCACGAGCCCCGAGGAGCTCCTGGCCGCCAGCCACGCGGCCTGCTACGCGATGGCGTTCTCAGCGACGCTGGGGCGGGGCGGGAACCCGCCGGAGCGGCTGGACGTCACCGCGACCGTCTCGCTCGACCCCAAGGAGGGTGGGGGCTTCGAGGTGACCAGCTCGGCCCTGGAGGTCCTGGGGGTGGTGCCGGGCCTCGACCAGGCCGGCTTCCAGGCGGTGGCCGAGGAAGCGGAGCGGGGATGCCCGATCTCCAACGCCCTGCGCAACAACCTCCGCATCACGGTGAAGGCCACGCTCGAGTCCTGAGCATCGCAGACGGACCCCGCGAGCGCCCAAAACGGCGCCGACGGGGCCTCGGCTATCCGGCCGCCGTCAGCGGCCGGATAGCTCCGGCTCGGCTGCCGCCTCGTCCTGGCAGGCGGGGACGACGTCCGCGAACGGGCTGAAGCCACCCCAGGTCATGAGCCCGCGCGCTAGGCTCGGAGGGCCTTGCGCCTCCCAGTCGCCAGCCTCGATCGCCTGGCCGAGCGTAAGGCGCCCGGTGTGCACCTGGGTGAGCGTCCGCGAGTCGGTCACGATGACCAGGTCCTCGTCGAAGCCGGGATGGGTGACGCAGACCTCCGCGTCGGGCCGCTCCAGGAGCAGCCAGAAGCGCTGGCGGGGGAGGTCGCGCAGGTCGAAGCGGACCACGACCCTGCGCTCGGGCAGACGCTCTGGCTCGAGCAGCCGGCACCAGGCCCACAGGACCATCGCGGGGTCGTAGTCACGCGGCGCCAGCTGCATCCAGCGGGCCGCCCAGGTGCCGAGCGCCATGCACACCTCGTTGAGCTCCTCGCCGGCTTGGGTCAGGTGCCAGTGCCAGCCTCGGCCGCTCGGGCTGGGGCGTCGCTCGACGATGCCGTCCCGCTCCAGCGTCACCAGGCGCTGGCTGAGCAGCGAGCGGGACATTCCGGGCAGGCCCTGATGGATCTCGCCAAAGCTGCGGCACCCCAGGTGCAGGTTCCGGATGATCAGCGGGATCCACCGCGCCGCGAAGACCTCGGCGCCCTTGGCGACCGGGCAGTACTGACCGTAGCCGCGATCCATGACGGCAGTCTGGCACTCCGGCAGCGGCCCGCAAGTCCAGATTTCGTACTTGGCCGCGGGCGCCGCGCGGGCGAGACTGCATCGCCGAGCAGCATGGCTTCTTTGGCGGTGCGCGATGGTGATGAGCGTGGCGGAGCGTCCGGTGCGTTCCGACGACGTGAGCGAGCTGCGTGCACGGCTGCGCGGGGAGTTGCTCGGACCCGGCGACGCGGGGTACGAGCCGGCGCGGGCGCTGTGGAACGGGGCGATCGACACGCACCCGGGCGCGATCGCCCGCTGCCAGGGGAGCGCCGACGTGCTCGCCGCGGTGCGGTACGCGCGGGACGCCGGACTGCTGGTGGCGGTCCGCGGTGGCGGCCACAACGTCGCCGGGACGGCGAGCTGTGACCACGGGCTGGTGCTCGACCTGTCGCCGATGAAGGGCGCGCAGGTCGACCCCGCCGGACGGACGGTCTGGGCACAGCCGGGCCTGCTGTGGGGAGAGCTGGACCACGAGACCCATGCCTTCGGTCTGGCGACCACCGGCGGCATCGTCACGCACACCGGCATCGCAGGGCTCACGCTCGGCGGCGGCATCGGCTGGCTCATGCGCAAGCACGGTCTGACCTCCGACAACCTGCTCGCGGTCGATCTGGTCACCGCCGACGGGCAGCTCGTGCGCGCCAGCGCGCGGGAGCACCCCGAGCTGTTCTGGGGCATCCGCGGCGGGGGCGGGAACTTCGGCGTGGTCACCGCGTTCCAGTACCGGCTGCACGAGGTCGGGCCGACGGTCCTCGCCGGCTCCATCCTGTTTCCCGCCGACGACGGCGGCGAGCTGCTGCGCTTCTACCGGGACTTCGCCGAGGCCGCTCCGGACGAGCTGGCCACGGTCCTGAACCTGCGCTACGCCCCGCCGCTGCCGATCATCCCCGAGTACCTCCACGGGGTGCCGGTCGTCAGCGTGGTCGTCTGCTGGGCCGGCCCGATCGAGGAGGGCCTGCGGGTCCTGGAGCCGTTGCGCCGCCACGGCCGCCCGCTGCTCGACCTGATCGCCCCCAAGCCGTACCTGGCCCACCAGGGCACCTTCGACGCGACCGTGCCCCATGGGCTCCACTACTATTGGAGGTCAGAGTACCTCGGCGCGCTGGACGACCAGGCCATCGGCACGCTGGTCGAGCACGCCTGGGCGAGCCGCTCGCCCCGCTCGTACACGATCATCTTCCACCTCGGCGGCGCCGTCGCGCGCGTCCCCGACGAGGCGGCCGCCTTCACCGGCCGCACCGCCGGCTTCGCGGTGAACGTCAACGCCGTCGCGCTCCCCGAGGACGCCGCGGAGCAGGCTGCCTGGGCCCGCGGCCTCGGCCAGGCGCTGCATCCGCTGTCCGCCGGCGTCTACATGAACTTCCTGGACGACGAGGGCCAGGACCGCGTCCGCGCCGCCTACGGACCGGCCAAGTACCAGCGCCTGGCTGACCTCAAGAAGGTCTGGGACCCTGACAACTTCTTCCGCCGCAACCAGAACATCCGCCCCAGCGCCTGATGTCCCCATCGCGTTCTACTGTCGAGGCACCGCCGGGCCCGACGCGGCCCGCTTCCGATTCTTGGGGAATCAGGCTATGGCTATGGATGAGGTTCAGATGCGCCGAAGGGTGGCCGAGGCGAGAGTGGCTCGCGTGGGCACCCTCGATGAGCAGGGACGCGCGCACCTCGTGCCGATCGTCTTCGTCATCGACGGCGACAGGTTGTACTCCGCCACCGACGCGGACTCGCGCCCCGTGAAACGGCTGCGCAACCTGCAACGCGATCACCGGGTGACGGTCCTGGTCGACGTCTACGACGAGGACTGGTCGAAGGTCTGGTGGGTGCGCCTTCGTGGCAGCGGTCGGGCGATCGAGGACGGCAAGGAGCGGGACCATGCCCGGCGCTTGCTCTGGGAGAAGTACCCGCAGTTCGGGAGCACCCCTCCCGACGAAGCCGCCGGCCCCGTCATGGCCGTGGACATCGAAGAATGGGCCGGATGGGCCTATAGCGGTTGAGCCCCCTCAACGCCTGGGTCCACCCTCGAGTTGGAGCACCTGGCGGGAACACTCTCGAACTCCGTCTGGCGAGATCGAGTACGACGGTTAGTCGAGTGATCGACGCTGGCCGCCACGGATGGTCCACGACCACGACGGCACCGGTCCCCACCTGCTGGCCGACGACGCGACATGGGACACCCGGCGTGGAAGCTGGACCTGGCCGTGACACCCCTGCTGGCCGCTATCGTCGAAGCCCTCTGCGACCAGACTGCCGCAACGGTTTGCGCTCCGAGCGACCTGGGGTGGAGACCCGGTCCGGCACCACGTGGTCTCGAGGGCGGAGCTGGTCGCGATCGTGCGCAACTCAGCGATGAACGCCCATACCCTATGCCTCCCAAATTGTCACAAGGCCACGGTAACGTGACCATCCGCGCGCTCGGTTTACTTACGTGGCTGGCGCGTCGGTTGGTCGCCGGGGCACCAACCGGTTGGCTCGGGAAGTCCTGGGGTTTGCTCGATTGCCGGGCTGAGTGCCCGCACAACCAGAAGGGTGGTAACCGTGAGGCGCCTTGTGAGCTTCATCATTGCGGCAACGACGGGCTTCGCGCTCCTGTTGCTGGCGGGAATACTTTCGAACCCGGCCTGGCGAGAACGAATAAACCGAACCAATATCTCTATTTGAACAAGGAATGCTGCATCCGGAAGCTAACTCGATCCCGGCGATCCCGGCGCACCCCGGCCCAGCCCATCATCATGTAGTTGCGGCCGTGAGGCGCCGATAGCAGGCGGGCGCGCTCCGTGGACCGTCATCATCAGCTCATGTAGCTGAACGCCGGGCCTCCCCGCTCGCCAATCAGCTCTGCTGGTCGGAGAACCACCGAACTGAAGCAGCAAAGCAAGTTATACGACAGACAACGGATATTCGCATGTAGCTGCCCGGCCTGGGAATGACATCAGATGTCCTCCGCGCTACGTTCGTCCGCCCTGTAAGTCGTGGGTGCGCTGGAGCCTTGGCTTTGCGGCGAAGACCCTTGGTTCACCTGCTTCCCTTCAAGCTCGTGATCGCACGCTCCAGTGAGACTGAGAGGTCGACGGTTCCCCAGTTCTTGACCCAGGCGACGCCTGCTACACAATAGCGGTCGCTCGATACGAAAGCCTGGCCACTTCGCTCTAGTTCACGAATACGGCGACTCACCTTTGGCTCGCTGCTGTACCTGCCGAATTGCATGGTTCGAACCGCAAAGTCGAGCACGCTATACCCGTGCGCGGAGGCATGCTGAATGATGCTCAAAGGATTCGAGAAACTAGAGAACAGAAGGATGAGTTGCTCGAATCCGCACTCAATGATCTTCTTCGTCACATCGCTGCCGTCATCTCCTCCCCATAGCTCGGGCATCTGTATTTGGTTGTCGGGCGATGGCAGGTAGGGCGGATTGGATATTGCACATCCACCTAGCACGGAGCTCGAGACCTCGTTGAAGAAGTCCCCGTTGATCACCAGGTATTGGTTCGATATGCAGTTCGCTTCAACGAAGTCGTACGCGTATCTGTAGGACGGCTCATGTATCTCGTATCCGCGGATCTTCGCTGCGAAGGTGTGATATTTCAATAGTTCGACGATGGTCTCTCCGGTTCCAACACCCAGCTCGACGATCTCCTTGACCTCCAGCCGTTCATAGCCATAGCGGAAGAGGAAGTCTCGAACGCATTGGGCATAGAACTCGGATTCCTGTCGATCCTGGAAGTATGACGCGTCGCTGCGGGTATCACCTGGCGTAATCAGTGAGGAAGGCGCCTTCGACTCGCTCATCGATTATTACCATCCAATCTGATTATATAGAGAACCGCAGGAATAGTCATATGTCAGGGTCGGACGTGTGCCATTCGGCCATGGCCAGAGCGGCAGGCAGGGAGGAAACAGCACCACCCAGCTCCCGCGTCAAGAATGGGTCTCTTTATGGCCACAGATGTAGCAGACCGACGGGTCGAGGAAAGCTCCTTCCCACCGCTGGTGTAGGCAGCCAACCCCCTGAGCCGGCACGGAGTATACCCCGGCCGCACGGTTGAGACGTGCTGCCCGCGGCCCGCGAATATTTGGGTGGAAGCCGGACAAGAGGCAGAGATGCACCCGTCAACCGAGTCCACTAGTTCCAGCTTGGCAGCTTGCACTAATGAGGCAATATGGTTATCATCGTCAAACTTGCCAATGAGCAAGAAGAGGGACAAGCAAGGCGCAGCATGGTTGATCGGAAAAGGGGAGGGCGCTCAAGAGTCGAAGGGAGATCGCCTATGGCCGCCGCTGTGAGAACTTTTGGCAATTATCTTCGACACTTCACCCGGTCCGTGGATATCGTCGACGATCGTATATTTGAAGCGGTACGTCAGCTCGTCTACAAATACGTCAGAGACGAGCTCGGAGCGACATACTTTAGCCTGGCATGCACTCAGGTGGTCAACGATGTTGCTGTGCTCAAGACTCTCTGGAGCAGCGAGGGTGAAGAGCATTTCACGCCAATCCGGTCGTCGGCCGATGAATATCATTCACAGATCTCCGTCTCGTTCGGGCAGCAAAAGCCTCTCTGGATAGTGAATCCTGACCGCAGGCCCCTACGAGAGACGCACACCTATGTGGATCTGTGGTCGAACATCACCAACTTGCCACCATACCGGGAGCCGGTGAATCGTGACCTGAGGACCTCGATCGTCGTGCCCCTGGTACATTGGGACCGCGTGCTTGGCGTAATATACCTGGAGACCGCGTCGTACCTGGAGATAACAGAAGTCGCAAAAGACGAGTTGCGATTACTGGCGGATGCCCTGGCGATTCTCTACGATCTGCAGCAGGCGAACCGTGCGCAGGCAACCGGGACCAGGGATGCCATCTCAGAGCTGCAAGACATCCTCAGCACGACGAAGTTCCCACGACTCACCAAACCACAAATCTTCATAGCCTCTTCGAGCCGAGCGGATGATCAGGTTCTGGCGATCATCCAGGAGGTCCTCGACGAGTACAGCGACCGCCTGAATGTTGTTCTGTGGAGTCGAATCGAGGAGTCTGGCTCGATCACTCTCCAGATCGTGGAGGAGATCGCCAAGTCCCGATTTGGAATGTGCTACTTCTCAGAACCAGCCCCAGCGTCCGAACACAGGTTCCGGGACAATCCAAATGTCGTGTTCGAGGCCGGGATGCTACACTCTTTGACAAATTCCCCTGCCGGGAGGCCAGCAGGCTGGATACCAATTAGAGAGAGGGAGTCGCCACCGGCTCCATTCGATTTCGCCGCCGAGCGCATGGAAATTGTGCCGCGGAAGACGGGCGGAGAAGTCATAGAGCAGCGGCTTCGGGCCAATCTACGGCAGAGGATGAACCGACTGTTGAGTGACGATCCATTTCAGGGGTAGTCCGGCACGGTGGAAGCCGGTCATGGTTTCATGGTCCTCCGAGGCTGTGCCCCCGGCCGGAGGGCCGGCACCCTTGACGTTGGGTGGGGGCTATCGGCGAGCGACGGTTGTCAAGGCAGTCGAGCGGGTGACGGGAATCGAACCCGCGTCACGAGCTTGGAAGGCTCGAGCTCTACCATTGAGCTACACCCGCCGGTACGGCTGCGGCGAGCGTATCATCTCGCGCTCTCGCCGGACCTGGACCCGCTGGCGTCGCCGCACGGGTTCTTCCTGCGGGCCGAGGCCGACCCGACGCAGGCGCCGCGGGCGTGGTCGGGCGAACGGTTGCGGGAGCGCTCGCACGGCGAGTCGTTCCTGACGGGTGCTGCGCAACCGCTTCGACCAGATCGGGGCTACTTCCTGGACGAGCCGGAGGCGGCGCTGTCGTTCCGGTCGTGCCTTGGGCTGGTCGCCCTGCTGGACGTGCCGCGAGGAGCCCCGTTACGGCTAGCGTGGCCCAGTCACGGTCATTAGCCTCGGCGCGTGGTGACAGGAGGGGCGTCCGGGGGTCGGCAAGACCACGGTGGTTCGCCGGCTGGTTTGGAGCTGCGCGAGGCGGGCGTTCCCGTGGGCGGCCTCCTCACCCATGAGCTGCGCGAAGGGGGAGAGCGGCGCGGCGGCGTGATCGTCATCGACGAGCTGGGCCGTATGGGCGCATCCGGTGGTGGCGATGGTCCTGCTGGCCGGGAGGCGTCGGTCCGAGTTCGTCGACAGCCAGCTCCAAGCGGCCACCAGAGTATCTACCTGCCGTGATGGCCAAAGTCGGCCGCTGAGCTGAGTACTTGCCTTGTTGGCAAGCGTTCATGGACGCACGGCAGACCGCCCACGGCTTCGTTGCTCCACTGCTTACTCTGATCTTCAGTGTGATGGGGCCGGTCAGGAGGACCGGCCCCATCACAGCAGTGGTACCTGGGCTAGAACGTGCCGTTGTCGATGGTGAAGTGCTCCACGCCGCACTGCGAGGTCGAGCCGTCGTTGTTGGCGTCGCCGCTGTAGGTCACCTGCCAACGCCAGGTGCCGGAGGCCTTGGCGATGAAGGTCGTGTTGGTCGTTGAGTAGGTGCCGTTCCCGGTGACGTCCACCGTCTGGGTGTAAGCGGGCGTCCCCGAGCAGGTGGCGTCGCTCGGGCTGTACAGGTTGAAGACGACCGTGCCGCCTGCATCGTCGGTCAGCCCACTGACAGTCGCGTCGTCGTTGGGAATCAGGTTCGGGACGGTGCTTATCGCGGAATGGTTTTTGTTGACGACCAGGATCTCGCTCTGGCAGGCGCTGGTGGCCCCGTCATTGTTGGCGTCGCCGCTGTAGACGGCTTGCCAGTAGAAGGTCCCCGCGTTGTTGAAGGTGATCGGGTCGGAGTCGGGCACGCTGCCGTTGATGACGGTCTTGGTGCCGGCATCCTGCGGGTTGTCCGTGCAGGTGTCATTGCTGTAGACGGTGTATTTCACCGTCCCACCCGCGTCAGCGGTCGTACCAGTCAGCGTCGCTGAGTCGTGCACTGCGGTGCCGATGTCCACACTGGTGGCGGACAGCGTCGTCGTGATCGAGGGGGTGGCCTTGTTCACGACCAGATGCTCGCTCGTGCACTCACTGGTGGTGCCGTCGTTGTTGGCGTCGCCGCTGTAGACGGCTTGCCAGTAGAAGTCCCCGGCATTGTTGAAGGTGATCGGGTCGGAGTTGGGCACGCTGCCGTTGGTGACGGTCTTGGTGCCGGCATCCTGCGGGTTGTCCGTGCAGGTGTCATTGCTGTAGACGGTGTATTTCACCGTCCCACCCGCGTCAGCGGTCGTACCAGTCAGCGTCGCTGAGTCGTGCACTGCGGTGCCGACGGTCACCGACTCGGCCGACAGCTTCGTGGCGATGGTCGGTTTCACATTGATGTGGTTGGTGTAGGTGCAGTCGACCGTGCCGCCGCCGGCCATGGTGATGGAGGCGGTTGCGTCGCTGTGTGTGACGCTGGTGCCATCACCGGTCGCCGTGCAGTCGAGGCTCTTGAGCGTCCAGCCGGCCGGAGGGGCCGATTCGGTCACGCTGTAGGAGCCTGCCACCACGTCGGTGTAGGTGCGGGTTCCGCCGTTGGACAGGCTGAAGGTCGCTGGGGTGAGCGCGCCGGTGGTGGTGTAGTCGAAGGTGGAATCGCCGTTCTCGGTGATCTTGTGAATGGTGATGGTGCCGCAGTTGCTGATACTGACCGGCCGCGGGGCGATGAAGTCCTTGACCTCAGCCGGGAAGGAGGCGGACGAGCGGCTCTTCAGGAAGGCGCTGGCGAACGCCTCGCAGGTGCTGCCGAAGACGCCCGACGCGGTCAGGTTGATCGCGGCCTCGCCGAAGGTCAGCCCCGGCAGGCTGACGCCGGCGATCGGGTCGTTGACCGTGGAGGTGTTGACGGCGCCCTCCGCGAACCCGGCGGCCGAGAGATTCACGCGGTTGCCCCAGCACGGCAGTGCGTTGCGCGAGAAGCACTGGCTGGTTGGGCCGCTGGTGACCCACTTCAGCAGGCCGAGCACCGGGTTGCCGCCGCCGTTGGTGAAGTCGAAGGTGATCAGCAGGTCGCCGGCCGTCCGGTTGAGCGCCTTGGGACCGGTCGTGGTCAGGTTCGGCTGGGTCTTCTGGTTGATCTCGAAGTCCATGTTGGCTGAGCCCAGCACGTTCGACCGTTCCCAGGCGAGATACAGGTAGTTGCTGTTGTTGGCGAACTCGTTGGCGGCGTAGAAGCGGGTCAGGTCGCTCTTGTTGGGCGGGATCGACCCGGTGACGACCGACACGTTCGCATCGTCTTCCTTGGTGCCCTGCCCGAACGCGTTGTCCCCCGTGCCGCTGGGCAGGTCGTCGCCTCGGACGCGGTTGGGCGCGTTGCTCCAGTCGGTGTTGCCGGCGGTGTTGACCACCAGGTTGCCGTCACTGCCTTCGAAGGTGCTGCCCGGCAACGCCAGGCCGGGATACACCAAAGCCACGAGAAGCAGCAGTGCCACACTCAATGGAACCGCTATGCCAGCACGCAGCGAGCGACGCCGCAATTTTGAAACATCCATGCGCAGGAACCCCCCTCGTAAAGTGTGTGCAAGCCTCTTGGCAGGCACCAGAAGACCTCGCCTGCCCGATGGAGCGTGTTGTCGCGATTGCCTGGCCGAAGCTGTCTCCTTCACCGCCGCCAGGATCAGCTCACGGCGTATCACCCCCCGGTTCTTGCTGCGCACCTGATCACGCCTGCCCTATGCCAACGCGCTGAACTGGCGGCTCAGCTGTTGGCACCCATTCGGGAAAAGGGCGAATTCGTTGCCTTCTGTTACACCCGTAATGACAACGATCCTGCATTGTTTTCGATTAGTTACCATTGGCAGGGGGTCGCGATTCACCGAGCCCCGACTGTCGCTCTACGTCGAGAGAACTACCGAGAATCGTCTCAGCAGCCACTACTAGTTCGTATAGGTGAGAGCTGCTACGCCCAAATGAGCTTTCGTTACTTGGGCGATGGCGCTGCGTTTGAGCCCGACAGCCGTTGCGACCCAGGCTCTTTGCTGGGGGCGAAATCCCAGGGCAGCCAGAAAACACGACCGGACGCGCCGGCGGTCCTTCAACCTCTCAGCCGGGTCGCCGCCTGGCCGCGCAGCGCCGGAAGCGGGCCGCAGAGCCACCTCCACTCTCAACGCGAGGCCGAAGCGCGACCGACGTGACGCGGACGTGGCACGCGGCCAGCGGAAGGTTCGGAGGCAGTCAGGCGGCAGGCCCATCTGACCAGCGCAAATCGTCGGTCGGGACGGCGGGATTTGAACCCGCGACCCCCTGCTCCCAAAGCAGGCAAGAGGGGGCGTACCGATCAGAGCTGACTTAGCTTAGCACTGGTCAGGGCGCATGCTCGCTGCCCGCTCGTGACCGGTCGCGCCGGCTCGTGCCGGCTGCGCTGGGCACGTTGAGGGCACGCGGGCGAGCTGGCGGGAGGGACCGCCAACGCCAGACGGCGCGACGATGACGAGGGCTCGGAGAGGAGCGCGGGCCTCGGCTCAGGCGCCGTGGCCGACGCGAGTGGCGCTGGGCCACCACGATCGGCCGGGCGTCGGCGGTCCTTCAACGCTTCGGCCGGGCTTGCCGCCCGGCCGGGCCGAGCACGGCGGCCGCAGGCCGCCGCGCGCAGTGCCCGAGGCGGGCGGCCTTGACCCAGTGGAGAAAGTTGTATCAGCCAAGGTCAGAGCATCGAGTCCGGAGTGGGCCACGAAGCGACGAGAGCGTGAAAGCAGGCATCTGACCATGAGGTACACTCGCCTTGTGCTATTGCCGATGACAACACCAGCACATTTCACGCGAGCAGTGGAGACGGTGATGCAGCCAGAGCAGAAGCGGCCGGAGCGTCAGTCGTCGCCGTCCCCGGAGGACTACGAGGCTGAGCACGCCGAGGCGATGGAGGCCAACGACGAGCTTGTCGAGCGCCTTCGCCATGGTGACGTGCACGCGCTCGCCAGCCTCATGGAGGCCGTGACGGGCGGCAAGGTCACGTCGACGCGAATCATCGAGCCTTCGCGATAAACTCCGCCGCATGGACCTGAGCCCGTACGCCAAGGCGGGCGATCTGATCGCCGTTCACATCCGGGAGCGCACCGTCGCCGGCGGCATGCCCGGCGCGGTAATCCACTACGTGCTCGAACTGGAGTGGGCATCAGGAGATCGGACGATCGTCGAGCAGAGCCTTGACGAGGAGACCGCCCCAAACCTTGCCTCGTTCGAGGCGGCGATCCTGGTCCTCAACCGCGTCCTCGCTCGCAAGCGTCAGCAGGAGCGCTGAACCGGCTCAGCTCGCTCCTTATCAGAGGCTGTGGAGCCGGTCGCCCAGCTCGCGGACGGCGGGGACGCTCCAGTGCGGACGGAGCTGAACGCCGTGCAGGTCCTTGAGGAGCCTGGTCGTTCGCCGCGAGCTGGCCTGGTCCAACAGCGCGGCCGCCTCGATGCCGATCCCGCATGCTTGCGGGATCTCCCGCGCCGCGACGTGGCTGGCGGCCAGCCAGGTCAGATGGAACGCCCGGTCACGAACGCAGGTCGGGTCGAGCATCGTCAATGACCGTTCCAGCGCTGCCTGCGCCTGACCAGGCTGCTCCAGCAACACGTGCGCGATGCCCACATGAGCGAGAAACACGGCCTCGTCGAACCAGTAGATGAACTCGGGATCGTCGGCGGGGTCGGCGGCGGTCAGGTCGGTCTCCGCCTGTCCGAGCGCCTGGTCGCAGTCTTGCGCCTCGCCGGCTCGCGCGTGAGCGTGGGCCTTCATTCTGGCCAAGGAAGCCCGCAGCCTCCGCGATGGCGTCTTGGCCGCTCGCTGCAAGGCGGCGTCCGCGATGCGGATTCCCTCGTGTGGATGGGTGGTCGTGCTGGCGACGTAGCTCATCCAGCCGAGCACGTGCGCGGCCATCGCGTGGTTGCCCGCGTGCTCGGCGGCGCGGAGTCCCGCCCGGTAGTGGGCGCTGGCGGCGTCGTAGTCGCCTGTGTCGAACGACAGCCACCCAGCGAGCTGGTGCAGTTCGGCGGCGACCGTGCTCAGTGCAGCGCCGATGTCCTCGGACCTGGTCTGCAACCCCTTGACGATCTGGAGGTTGTGTTGGACCAGCGGTCGGAGGGTGGCGGACCCGATCTCGTCGTCGAGCCGGCGGTAGGCCGTGACGATGGCGCGCAGGGCCGCGACACCGGCACGGGTGACCCGGCGGCTCTCCAGGGAGGCGACCAGCTCGCCCGCCTGGTCGGGGTTGAGGGCCGGCGTGGCCAGGCTGACACCGAGCACGGCGCCAAGTTTGAGGGCGTCGCGTCGGTTGACCACCTTCCATTGACCTCCCGGGAGGACAACGAGCATCAGGTCGTGTCCAGGCTCCATGTCGGCGAGGCGATGCGCAAGACGGGCCAAGCCTGCGCGAGGGTCACTGCCCATGAAGGCGTCGCGCAGGGTCGCCAAGAGTTGCTGTTGCTCGCCGTCGGGAAGACCTGGGATCGGGTCGCAGAGGAAGGCCGCGAGGTCGACGCGGAGGGCGTGGGCGACGCTGACGAGGTCGAGCATGTTGTAGGGCACGCGGTGCCCGGTCTCAGCCATCTCGACCCAGCTCCGGGAGCGGCCGAGCAGCTCCGCGAACGTCTGGCGGGGGATACCAGGACGCTCGCGCCAGTAGCGCATCCGCGGGCCGATGTGCCAAGGGTCGCTCATGCGCCATGTCTACATGGTTGGTCAGAGAAGGGCAATCAGACCGAATCGGCGCGGCTCCCAGAGATCGTGGGATTCCCACACCTGCAGCGGGCGCTGAGCCGGGCGCAGCGCAGGATGCCGCTCGTGAACGGACCGGCCAGCCGGCCGGGAACCGGTGCCGAGGAAGGAGGCGCGAGGCTCGCTGTGGTCTCGCGCCGCCCTTCCGTCGCCACGGTGGAACGCTGGACGGACGAGGGCTGAAGGATGACGGACGAGGAGTACGCGACGCTGGCGCGGTTGCTGGACGAGGCTGCCCAGGCGGATCAGCGGCTGGCGATGCGCAGCGATGATCCGGTCGAGTGGTATCAGGCGCGAGTGAACGTGGACTTCTTCACCGCGGCGCGCAACGCGGCCAGGGATCACGGCAAGGCGATCCGGGATGGGTAGGTCGCTGCTGCCGCCAGAGCCGTCGCGGCGGGGGTGAGCGACCGGGCGGACCTGCCGCCCGGGCGTTGACGCTGATCAAACGGGCGACTCGGCGGGCGTCGGGTGGGCAGTGGCGCAGGTGGTGAGTGGATGGCGCCTGGAGCTTGGCGCAGCGATACGGGAGGCTCGTGCAGCGGCGGGGCTGTCGCAGGAGGACTTGGCCGCTGCGCTGGGGGTGCGGCAGTCGTCGGTCTCGCAGTGGGAGCGTGGCACCACCGCGCCGACGACGTGGCATCTGCTGGGATTGCTGCGCCTACTGGGCGTGTGGCTGGTCCGGCTCACGGTCGGCGAGGACGCGATGGTCGAACGGGCTTCGTCGGGGGTGCGTGAACACCCTTGACGGGGACGGCCCGGTCCTGGTGGGACTACCGCCCAGGGCGCAGCCCTGTCTGGGAGGTCCTTGGCAGCCCTGGTAGGACCCTGGCCAGGACCGGGCCACATGTCCGAGGCTCGCGGCATCCCCGGGTCGCCTGCGCGAACAGCCGGAGGCCGTTGTCGAGGGGGCCTCGGACACGGGCGGGCCTTGGAGCCTGACGCGACCCTGCTGGCGGCCCGCCCGCAGGCTCCAGGTCCGCCCACCTTCACGTGACTTGGTCAGCGCTGCGACGCCCGCCGCTTGGCGCGGCGAGGTGGCTCGGTGACGAGTTCGACGCGGTCGGCGGGGCAGAGGGACTCGGCTGCCCACAGCGCGAACCGGTTGGCGTCCCAGCCGGCGAGTACCCCGACCAGCAGCGGGGCGGTGTCGGCTATCTGGAACTCGGCGGCCTCTTGGGGGTCTGGCAGTCGCGCGGTGATCGTGCGGGTGGTG
>WNGG01001189.1_pt1 | contig 35946 bp, 30 predicted proteins | sample 5400661 | NCBI WGS metagenome assembly WNGG01 (sample SAMN13153372, study PRJNA577476) | soil metagenome | isolation source: 100 cm soil or saprolite under Garry oak tree replicate 1 | place: USA:California | collected 2016-06-15
ATCTACATGGCCTGCGCCCTCAACCTGCTCCGTCTCGAAGCGTTCTGGAACGGCAGACCACTGGACCGACGAAGAACCAGCCATCTGGCACGACTCGAACTCACCCTCGCCGCATGACCTGGAATTAACCACCAGGATCTCACGAGAACTACGGCTGATTCGATTTGCTTTCCGGCTGCTGCCGCCCGGGACGCCGGCTACGGAATCAAGCGGGACCCCGTAGCTGATATCAAGCGCCGCTTCAGGTCGATCCCGCGCACGCCGTTCTGACAGGGACACTTGCGAACGTCGTTGGCCGCTACCTCCACTTTGTCCGCGGGATCACTGATTGGCGCGCCGATTGACCTAGTTGTCGGGCTGAAGGACACCGCGGCGTCGCTGGCCGGTCACGATCGCGAGCGGGGCCGCCATACTCGGATGTACGACCAGATTCGTCAGTCGGCTTCTTCGTCGAACTCATCTAGCAATTGAGCGCCTACCTCTGGTGGAAGGATCGTCGACCAGATGACTTCACCAGGTGCTGGCGTTAGTCCCGCAACACCCCCGGGCTCGGGTTGCCAGCTATCCTTCGGTACGCCTGGAATCGCATCTAGCATTACTGCCATTAATCTATGATCAGCTACCCGATCCACTCCGATCAGAAGGTAGGCCTCACCGCCGTTATCGGCTCGTACTAGGGCAGTGATGGTGCAACGGAGCCACTCTCCTGAATAGGCCCGACCCGATCTTAGGGACAGCGCCACAAGTCGCCGAACGATGGTTCGGGCAGTTAGCTGGACAGCGTAGGCGGCTTCGAGTTTAAACCTCGTCCAGTCCCATGCGGTAGGCAACCAACCGTCCGACTTCGGCTCCCCTGTTCCTTTTCCGGCTCTCGTGGCCTTGGCTTCAAGCGAGGTATAGAAATCCGAGCCGTCACCATCACGTCGCAACCCCGCAGCGCCAAGCCACCAAGGGGCAGCGCTAACGGGGATCGGCGACCCGGCCAGTTGATCTTGCTCGGTCAGCCGGGTTGCCGCTCCACGCCATTGACCGGATTTGACCTTAAACCAGACGCGGTCACGAAGCGACTGGATCCGCTCCAGTCCCGAAGCCTCATAGAGCTCAGGAATGCGTTGCGCCTCCTTTATGAGCTCATGGTCTAGGCTGGATAGGGTCACTTCGATGTCGGGAATTCGTAAGCCAAGATCCTGCTCTATGCAGGCGCGCGTTGGGCGCACAGGAGTGAAGGCATCAGCCATTCTCCAATGGTTATGCACGTTTGCCCGAAAGTCTATACCTCGATCGGGTTATTGCTCTCGGGCATGCCGCCATACTCGTCAAGCTGGTCTACGGGAACTCCGGCTAGGAGAGAAACTGCGGCGGCAGAAGAACCGTCGAGTTGCTGCAGCGCTTCTCGTACAGCCGCGTTGATTTCGTCGCGATGCGACTCGACATATTCGCGGATAGCTAGATCAACCACGTCTTTCTTGGCCTTGCCTAGGAAGTGAGCCGCATGCGAGATGAGCCGGTCTGTCTGGATATCAACCTTTATGGGGGCAGACATGGTGGCCATGCGAGTCTCCTTCCCGGGTGAACCGAGTACCTTGGTACCAAAGTACCGGCGTCCTCATGTCGGCTAACGGTACCCGAGGCTGAGGGATACGGCAAAGTTTTCTCGACCACACGTGCGCTTGCCACGTGGAGCTGCGTTCGAGACACCCGGTGAGGCTAGGCCGCCAGGCAGGCAGCAGGGAGCCGGGCACGAGACCGACCGGTAAGGAGGCTCAATGAAATCTTTGCGCTTGGACCACGGGGCGTGTGACGAAAGTCACGCGGCGCGCGGTACCGGCAAAGCTGGTAGCCCTTCGCTAGGCTCGCGATCTTAGCGAGCCTAGCGAAGGGCTACCACGCGAAGGCAAAGCGTCCTGACGTGGCCGCTTGGCCCCAGACCAAAGTTGCACAGCATCCCAAAGCGGTCCCGAGCCTAACAGGTCATATGTGTATAAACTGCACAGCGACTTGACGAACCCGGTACGCTCGGGCCGTCGCTTCCGCGATGCGACGGCCCGAGCGTACCGGGTTGTCTGGGCGAGAGCGGTTCGCCCGAAGCGCCACCGACTTCGGCCGGCGGGGACGCATACGACCAGGTCCGACCTACCGGCCGAAGGGTAGGTACCCGATGTGGCCGCGCGCGCGACGACGCGGCATGGGCGCAAGCTAGCAAGCCGATTCCATGAACGATACGCCTGGATCTTTGTCCGGGCGTTTGTGCTGTTCAACGTGGGTGCCCCCGGCAGGATTCGAACATGCGCTCCCCCCTCCGGAGGAAGCGGTGCATACCTTCTCGAATCCAGCGCTGACCTGGGCTTTTAGCCGAGTGATCTCATGGGTGCCGACGACTTCGGCCCGTATTCGGCCGAGCGGGCACTTGCGCGGGTAGGCGCGGCCTGAACGCGAACACCGCCGAGGTACCTGGCAGGGCGTATACAGCTGCGGACCGACCCGGATACCGGAGGCCACAGAGGTCTTGAAGACCGGGGTCCAGACGCCCCTCTTGCAGGATAGGCACCCGACAAGCCAGCAAGTTTGCCGCCGATTTGCCACCTGCCTTCATATCGCGGTCCCGCGGCGGCCCGCCATGCGCGCAGGCCGCCCAGGTGTGCGCGTAGCGCCACAGCAAGCCGGACCCGCTGGCGGCGTTCGTGGACCAGGCCAACGAGTTGGGGCGCGGGCGCGACCGGTGCCCTTAGACCGTCCGCGGCGCGTCCTCGACTACGTGCCCGCCGATGTCAGCGAAGCCGGTGGCCCTGGCTTCGCGTAAATGATCGACCCGCGTCCATGGATCAGCGTGAGGGCGCGGCCGTGCGCGGCTGCCAATCGCATGGCTCCTGATCCACAGGCTTCGTCCTCGGGTAGGCCCACCCTGCTCGCGAACGTGCGAACACGCATCACGCCCGCCGTCTCGTCGGCCCATGCCCACAGTTGGGTCATGTCCTGCAAGGGCGATTGCGGACCGTCAAGGGTCTCAACAGCTTCAGGACTGGAAAGACGTTCATGCCACCATGGTGGCGTCGTACCAAGAGTGGATCGGACCCAAGTAATCCCGCCATCCTGCCAGACCGGCGCATCGCCGGCTGTAGTTCGAAGGACATCGGGTACGTACCCGGTGATTTCTCCAAGAAGCCAAGCGGCACCAACAGCCGCGTGACCCGCAAACGGGACTTCTCGGTGGCCGGAGTATATGCGGATTGTGGCGCTCTCTACGTCGTCAATGACGACCGACTCGGGCGGGCGGCGGCTCCTGCCGCCGCCCGTATTCGGCGCCCTATCTCCGGCCGTGGAGGCTCACGGTCAAGGGACCAAGTTCGAAGGATGTTGGCCGAGCGCAGCGGCCCGTAGGGCGGCCAAGATGCTTCGGACCCCTTGACCGGGAGGACGGCCGGGGTAAGCCGGGGCGCCAGCCGGACGCCCCAAGCACCAGTCAGTGTGCCAGCTAACCGGCTGTCCACAGTAGACGGACAACGGCCCGTAACCCCCGCGTAGACCCCCGCAAGCCCCACGCAAAACCCCCGCCAAGAGGTGACGATGTTTTCTGCGGGAGTTCCGGCGGGTGTCTACAGGCCGTACGTGCTGCTCACCAGTGGGCGCGGACCGGGGGCCGCTGGAACAGCGCTACCGGGCCATCCAGGACGCCCGCGGCGAACTGGTGCTCACGGCGATCCGCTCCGGGATCGACGCCGACTTATCCAGTGGGCCATCAGCATTAACGATCACCCGGCCAAGGTGCAGATCCAGCTCGCCCTGGCCCACGCCGCCGCCGCCGAGGCCCTCGCGCAGACGAGGTAACCCGGGGCACGTCGGCGACGAGCAGCACGAACCGATGGCCGGTCCGGGATCCCGGGCCGGCCACCGTCCACAGTGGACCGCTTCCACGTCAATGCCAATCCCCGTCACCCCGCAGGAGTGCACCCGATGACCGCTCTCAGATCCCCCGCGACGGCATGGCCTTGCTGCCCCTTGCCGAGGTTCTTGCCGAACTCGACGTACCCAAGTCGACCTTCTTCCGCTGGAAGGCTACCGGGAAGGCCCCTCGCACCATCAAGTACCCGAACGGCAGCCTTCGCGTTCGCCGCCGCGACCTGGACGCCTGGCTGATCGAGCATGAGGAGGACCTCGCAGCGTGAGTACCTACGACGTCCGGATCTGGGGCATCCGCGAACTCAAAGGGAGGGAGCGGAAGACGGGGAAGCCCCGCGTCAGCTACCGAGTCCGATGGGGGGTAGCCGGGAGGGAGTGGGGCGAGACCTTCCAGACCAAGGCTCTGGCCGAGAGCTTTCGCTCGAAGCTCCTCATCGCACAGCGAGAGGGTGTGGCGTTCGATGAGGGGACCGGGCTTCCCGAACCGATGGCACGGGAGCGCAACAGCCGAACCTGGTACGAGCACGCGGTTGCCTTCGTTGATGTCAAGTGGGCGCGATCCGCCGCCAGCCATCGCAAGAGTATTGCCGAGCCGCTCGCCTGTGTCACGACGGCTCTGTTGTCCTCCGCCAGAGGCGCCCCGTCGAATGATGACATCCGGCGCGCGCTGTTCTCCTGGTCATTCAACAAGGCCCGGCGGGCATCGGGACCGCCGCCGGCTGAGCTTGAGCGGACGATCCGACGGGATGCCGCGAACACGGTGAAGCTCACGGAGTTGAACGATGGGGCACTTGTCCAGAAGGCGCTTGACGCGCTTGCCACGCTGCGCGACGGCCGGGCTGCGGCGGCCACCACCGTCGCGCGGAAGCGCGGGATCTTCTACGGCGCCTTAAGGTATGCGGTCGAACTGCGGCTGCTACCAACGCATCCGATGGACCATGTGCAGTGGACTGCGCCCAGGTCCGATGATGAGGTGGACAGTCGGTCCGTGGTCAACCCGAAACAAGCTATCCAGCTCCTCTCGGCCGTGGCCCGTAGGGCGCCGCGGCTGCTCGCGTTCTTCGCGTGCATGTACTACGCCGCGCTCCGTCCCGCCGAAGCGCTGCATTTGCGCGTGGACGAATGCGTGCTACCCGAAGCCGGATGGGGGAAGCTCCGGTTGACCGGCTCAACTCAGCACGCCGGCCGGGACTGGGCCGACGACCGCACGGCCGTGCTGGAGGACCGGGAGCTGAAGCATCGGTCCAAGACCGCGACCCGAGCCGTACCGGCGGCGCCTCCGCTCGTGCGTGCCTTGCGCTGGCACCTCGCCGCGTACGGCCATAGTGCGGACGGACGGCTGTTCTTCCGACCTTCGGCACGCCGCCGTTTCACTTTGGCTCAACGCGGGCGTTCCGGCCACCCAGGTAGCCGAGTGGGCCGGCCACAGCGTCCACGTACTGCTGAAGGTCTACGCCAAGTGCATCGACGGCCAGGACGAGGCAGCCCGTGGCCGGATCGAGGAAGCGTTACGCCCGGACGACGGGGACGACGCCCCCTAACTGATCACGGCCGAAACTTTGCCACGTATTTGCCACAGCGAGTGAGCCGAAACGGTCATCAGCGAGTCTGAGCGAGACGGGCTCGCGTTCGAGCGGATGCCCCGCTGACCTGTGTCACCGCAGGTCAGCGGGGCTTTTTCGTGCTTGGCGGAGGCGGACGGGAATCGAACCCGCCTGGCCCGGGTCCCGGGCCACACCGGTTTTGAAGACCGGGAGGGGCACCAGCCGCCTGAACGCCTCCAGTGCGACCATAGCCGCCGCGTGGAAGAGTGGCGTGGTGACCCTGCGACTGACCCAATATGCGCACGGTGGCGGGTGCGCCTGCAAGATCCCGCCGGGGGAGCTGGACACGATTCTCGCCGGCCTGGTCGGCGCCCGACGCGGCGCAACCGACGGCGGAGCCGCCGGCGCGCCGGACGCCGACCTGCTCGTCGGGCTCGATGACGGTGACGACGCGGCGGTCGTCCGGATAGACGGCGACCGGGCGGTCGTGGCGACCGCGGACTTCTTCACGCCGGTACTCGACGACCCGTACGACTGGGGCCGGGTCGCCGCCGCCAACGCGCTTTCGGACATCTACGCCATGGGCGGTACCCCGATCGTCGCGGTGAACCTGCTGGGCTGGCCGCGTGACGTGCTGCCCATGGAGCTGGTTACCGATGTGCTGCGCGGCGGGCTCGACGTCGCCCGGGAGGCGGGTTGCCCGGTCGCCGGCGGGCACAGCGTCGACGACCCGGAACCCAAGTACGGCATGGCCGTCACCGGCATCGCCGACCCGAACCGCCTGCTGCGCAACGATTCCGGCCGCGCCGGTATGCCGCTGACGCTGACCAAGCCGCTCGGCATCGGGGTACTCAACAGCCGGCACAAGGCGACCGGCGAGGTCTTCGGGCAGGCGGTCGCCACGATGACGACGCTCAACCGCGACGCCGCCGCCGCCGCGCTCAAGGGCGGCGCGGTCTGCGCGACCGACGTCACCGGCTTCGGCCTGCTCGGGCACCTGCACAAGCTGGCCCGCGCGAGCGGGGTCACGGCCCGCCTGGACGCCCGCGCGGTGCCGTACCTCGACGGCGCCCGCGAGGCGCTCGCGGCCGGGTACGTCAGCGGCGGTACCCGGCGCAACCTCGCCTGGGTCCGACCGGCCCTGGACGCAGGAGACACCGGCGAGGACGAGCTCCTGCTGCTCGCCGACGCGCAGACCTCGGGCGGGTTGCTCGTGGCCGGCGAGGTGCCCGGGTACCCGATCGTCGGCGAGTTGTTCCCGGCCCGCGCCGACGGGGTGACGCTCGTCATCCGCTAAGGTTCCGTCAAGATCACGGCGGTTCGGCCGGCCGGACTGCGAGCCTTGAACCGTGCTGAAATGGGCTAAGCGGCTGGTCGTCGGCCGCCCGATGCGCAGCGAGCGGCTGGGCGAGACGCTGCTGCCGAAGAAGACCCGCTGTCGTCCAACGCGTACGCCACCGAGGAGATCCTGCTCGGCCTGTCGCTGGGCGGGCTGGGCCTGATGTACCTGACGAGCTGGGTGGGCCTCGCCGTCATCGTGCTGCTCGCCGTGGTCGTGGCCTCGTACCGGCAGACCTGCTACGCGTACCCCAACGGCGGCGGCGCCTACGCCGTGTCCCGGGCCAACCTCGGCACCAACGCCGCCCTGGTCGCGGCGAGCGCCTTGCTGGTCGACTACGTGCTGACCGTGGCCGTCTCGGTGGCCGCCGGGGTGGCGAACATCGTCTCCGCGTTCCCCGCGCTCGGCCCCTATGCGGTACCGCTGTGCGTCGGCATGGTCGCCGTGCTCGGCATCGTGAACCTGCGCGGTGTCAAGGAGTCCGGCACGGTGTTCGCGATCCCGACGTACGGCTTCATCACGATGGTCTTCGCCATGCTGGCCTGGGCGCTGCTGCGTGCGGTGTCCGGGCACGCGCCGGTGGCCGAGTCCGCCTCCTACCAGATCACCGCGCAGCACAAGGCGACCGGCCTGTTGCTGGTCGCCATCGTGCTGCGGGCGTTCTCGCAGGGCTGCACCGCGCTGACCGGCGTCGAGGCGGTGTCCAACGGGGTACCCAACTTCAAGCCGCCGAAGAGCCGCAACGCCGCCAACACGTTGAGCATCATGGGTGCCATCACCATTGCCATGTTCGCCGGGATCACCGTGCTGGCCCTGGTCGCGCACGTCCACATCACCGACATCCCCGGCAACCTCGTCGGCGCGCCCGCCGGGTACCAGCAGCGCACCGTCATCGCCCAGATCGCCGCGGCCACGTTCGGCGGCCACAGCGTGTTCTTCTATCTGGTCCAGGCGTTCACCGCGGCGATCCTGGTACTGGCGGCCAACACCGCGTTCAACGGCTTCCCGATCCTGGGCTCCATCCTCGGCCACGACGGCTTCCTGCCCCGGCAGTTCTCCCGCCGCGGCGACCGGCTGGTCTACAGCAACGGCATCGTCATCCTGTCGGTGCTGACGATCGCGCTGATCTGGTCCTTCAACGCCTCCACCGACCGGCTCATCCAGCTGTACATCATCGGCGTGTTCGTGTCCTTCACGCTGTCGCAGGCCGGCATGGTCCGGCACTGGAACGACATGCTGGCCCACGAACGCGACCCCGTCGCCCGCCGCCGGATCCACCGCTCCCGCGCCATCAACGGCGGCGGCGCCGCGCTGACCGCCCTCGTCCTCGTCGTCGTCCTGGTCACCAAGTTCACCCACGGCGCCTGGATCGTGGTCATCGCCATGCCCGCGGTCTTCGTCATGATGAAGGGCATCTCGCGGCACTACCGGCACGTGGCCGTCGAGCTGGAACCCGAGCCCGCCGGCATGATCCTGCCCGCCCGCATCCACGCGCTGGTACTGGTTTCCCGGCTGCACAAGCCGACCCTGCGGGCGCTCGCGTTCGCCCGGGCCACCCGGCCGGACTCGCTGACCGCCATCACGGTCGCCACCAGCCCGGAGGAGGCCCGCCAGCTCCAGCAGCAGTGGGCCGAGCGGGACATCCCGGTACCGCTGACCGAGCTGGACTCTCCCTACCGCGATGTCACCACGCCGGTCCTGGAGCACGTCGCCCGGCTGCGCCGCGACCACCCCCGCGACGTCATCACCGTCTACATCCCCGAGTACGTCGTCGGGCGGTGGTGGGAGCACATCCTGCACAACCAGTCCGCGCTGCGGCTGAAGGCCCGGTTGCTCTTCGAGCGCAACGTGATGGTCACCAGCGTGCCGTGGCAGCTGGAGTCCAGCCAGGCGAGGCTCCCCGCCCCGGTCAGCCCGGCCCCCGCGGCCGTAGAGGCGCCTCGGTCACCGGCCTCGACGCCATCTTCGTGACCATCGGCAGCACCAGGGCGACCTCCGCCCAGGGTTTACCGGCCGGCCTCCTGGTTGAGCTGGCCGCGTTGCGGCACAACCGTGTACTTCGGATCCTTCGCGGACGCGACGCCGCCCTCGAAGATGCCGAACCTGGTGGCGACCGAGGCGGCCAGCAGCGCCGCCCCCGACAGCACCGAAATCACCTTGCTGCGCCGGCCGAGCAGCGCGCCGACCGCGCCGGTCACCGTCAGCGCCCGCGCGGCGCGCAGCAGCCGGCCGGGCCGGCCCTGCTGGTACGGCTCGCTCAGCAGGCCCAGCTCGTTCTCGACCCGGTGCGAGCCGTAGAGTTCGAGGGCCGCTCCGGCGACCGCGACCCGGCGCACCGGCCCGGTCTCGTCGAGCGGTGCGGCGATCAGGCCCATCCCGGCGGCCGCCGCGAGCGCGCTGCCCCCGAATACGAACGGTAGCTCCGGGTACGCCTCGTGCCAGGACGGGGTCGCGGTGTCGGCGAGCAGCACGCCGGTGTACGTGGCGAGCGCCGGTGCCGCCGCGGCGGCGGCCAGCCCGGCACCCCGGCCGGCGGCCGTGAGCGCGGTCCTTGTCAGTCCCCGGGGCAGCCGCGCCGCTGCTTCGCTCACGGCGGCCAGCCCGGCCGCCGGACCGAACGCGGCGAGGATCCAGGTACCCACGGACATCGGCGAGGTCGGCTTGGCCACCCGCAGCATGTGGTGGAAACGCGCGGGCCGGCCCAGGTCGTTGACGAGGAAGTAGGTACTGGCACCCAGCGCGCCCAGCGCCGTCAGGCGCCCGACCCGGCGCAGCCCCGGCCGGCCGGTCAGGTCGGCTCCGGCGGCGAGCAGCGCCGAGCCCGCGGCGAGCCCGCCGGTGAACAGATACGCCGCGATGTCCTTGTGCCACAACGGCGGCCGGACCACCGGCCGGCCGTAGTAGGAGCGGAACCCGGCGGGCGGGACCATGGACCGTTCGGCGCCGCGCCGCCGCGGCTGCGTCGCCGTCATCGCGACCTCCCGAAGAAAGCTACGACGACCGCACCGGCCATGGTGAGGGCGGCGAGGCCGGCGGTACGCCACATCTTCGGCAGGTCCCGGGTGGTCACCACCGGGTCGGGTGGCAGCCCGTACACCTCGGGCTCGTCGAGCAGCAGGAAGAACGCGCCGTCGCCACCGACCCCGTCGCCGGGATCGTTGCCGTACAGCCGGGCGGTCGTCTCGCCGGACTCCTGCAGCCGCACGAGCCGCTCCTCGGCGCGCTCGCGCAACTCGTCGAGCGGGCCGAACTGGATGGACTGGGTGGGGCAGGCCTTGGCGCAGGCCGGCATCAGGCCGTCGCCGAGGCGGTCGTAGCACAGCGTGCACTTCCACGCCCGGCCGTCGTCGCGCCGCTGGTCGATGACGCCGTACGGGCAGGCCGGGATGCAGTACCCGCACCCGTTGCAGATGTCCTCCTGTACCACGACCGTGCCGAACTCGGTGCGGAACAGCGCACCGGTCGGGCAGACGTCCAGGCACGCCGCATGCGTGCAGTGCTTGCAGACGTTGGACATCATCAGCCAGCGGAAGTCGGTGCGCTCCGCGCCGCTCACCTGCCGGCCCGGCAGGTCGAACGAGGGCATGCCCAGAAACTGCGGCTCCCGCTGGGTAGGTTCGGGAGCGGGCGCCGGCGCCGGTTGCTCGACGAACGCCACCGCCCGCCACGAGTTCGCGCTCAAGCCCCCGGTGTTGTCGTAGGACATGCCGAGCAGGTTGAACCCGTCGTCGGGTACCCCGTTCCACTCCTTGCAGGCGACCTCGCAGGCCTTGCAGCCGATGCAGATGCTGGTGTCGGTGAAGAAGCCCATCCGCGGCGGCGGGTCGAGGTAGCCCGCTGCCGCGGCCGGGTTCGGTGCGGGCTCAACGGTCATGGCCGTTCCCTTCGCTGGGGCCGGCCCGGCGCCGGTAGGCCGCGAGGTAGTCGAGCATGGCGCGACCGGTCGGGCGCCGGCCCGGCTGGACGTCGCAGGTGCCGACCTTGCTCTCCTGGATGAGCACGTTCGGGTCCAGCACGATCCCGATGAGGTCGTTGGCGGCGTCCCCGGTGACCAGGCCCGAGTACCCCCAGTGGTACGGCAGCCAGACCTGGTGGATTTCGCGGTCCTCGACCCGCAGCGGGGTGAGCCGCTCGGTGACGAGTACCCGCGCCTCGATGACCGCCCGGGAAGTCACCACGTGCGCCCAGCCGAGTTCGGTGAGCCCGCGCTCGGCGGCCAGCGCCGGGGATACCTCGATGAACATCTCCGGTTGCAGTTCGGACAGGTACGCCAGGGTCCGGCTCATCCCGCCGGCCGTGTGGTGTTCGGTGAGCCGGCTGGTGGTGAACACGTACGGGAACACCTCGCTGCCCACCGGGTTGAGCGGGTTCTCCGGCCGCTCGTAGCGCTTGCTGGTCGGGCTGAACTGTTGCTTGTAGAGCGGGTTGGCGACCGGCGACTCGACCGGTTCGTAGTGCGTCGGCATCGGCCCGTCGATCAGTCCACTGGGGACGAACAGCCAGCCCTTCCCGTCGCCCTGCATGACGAACGGGTCGTCGCCGGCCAGCGCGGCCGGTCCGGTGGCGCCTTCCGGCGGCCGGTACGACGGTGGCTTGGTCTTCTCGAAGTCCGGCACGTCGAATCCGGTCCACTCATGGCGTTCCGGGTCCCACCACACGTACTTCTTGCGCTCGCTCCACGGTTTGCCGTCCGGGTCGGCCGAGGCGCGGTTGTAGAGGATGCGCCGGTTCATCGGCCAGGCCCAGGCCCATTCGCTCGCGACCCAGTCCTGTTCGGTGTGCGGCTTGCGGCGGGCCGCCTGGTTGACGCCGTCCGTGAACACGCCGCTGTAGATCCAGCAGCCGCACACGGTCGAGCCGTCGTCCTTCAGTTCGCTGAAGCCGGACAGCGGCTTCCGGTCGGCGGTCGTGTACCCGTTGATCTCCATGAGTACCGCCTCGGCGCTCGGCTCGTCGTGCCGCCCGTGCGTCGGGTAGTCCCACGCGAGGTCGAGGATCGCCCGGTCGCGCGCCTCGGGAGAGTCCGCGAGCTTGCGCCGGATCAGGCGGCCGAGGTGGTAGAAGAACCACAGCTCCGAGCGGCAGTCGCCGGGCGGGTCGAGCGCCTTCTCCCGCCACTGCAGGATCCGCTGCGTCTGGGTGAACGTGCCCTCCTTCTCCACGTGCGAGGCGGCCGGCATGAGGAACACCTCGGTGCGGCACTCCTCGGGTACGATCTCGCCGGTCTCGATCTCCGGGCCGTTCTTCCAGAACGTGGCGCTCTCGATCTCGTAGAGGTCGCGGACGACGAGCCAGTCGAGGTTGGCCATGCCCAGCCGTTGCGCCCGGCCGTGCGCGGAGCCGACCGCCGGGTTCTGCCCGAGCAGGAAGTACCCGGCGATCTTCCCGTCGATCATGTCCAGCGCCTGCTGGTACGTGCCGTGGTCGCCGGTCAGCCGGGGCAGGTACCCGAAGCAGTAGTCGTTGTCCGCCGTGGCCGCGTCACCCCAGTACGCCTTGAGCAGGCTCACGGCGTAGGCGCGGGCGTTGCTCCAGTAGCCTTTCTGCGCCTGGTGGGTGATGCTGTCGACCCACTTGTCGAAGGTCGGGTGCTGGGCGTGGTGCGGCATCGGCAGGTACCCGGGCAGCAGGTTGAACAGCGTCGGGATGTCCGTCGAGCCCTGGATGCTGGCGTGCCCGCGCAACGCCAGGACGCCGCCGCCCGGCCGGCCCATGTTGCCCAGCAGAAGCTGGATGATCGCGCCGGTCCGGATGTACTGGACGCCCACGCTGTGCTGGGTCCAGCCGACCGAGTAGACGAGCGCGGTGGTCCGCTCCCGGCCGGAGTTCTCGGTCCAGGCCCGGCAGACCTCCGCGAACCGCTCCGGCGGTACTCCGCAGACCTCCTGGACGACCTCCGGGGTGTACCGGCTGTAGTGGCGCTTGAGGATCTGGTACACGCAATGGGGGTGTTGCAGCGTCTCGTCCCGCTGGGTGTGCTGCGGTACCGGCGTGCCGTGCGACTCGTGCTGCAGCGCGCCGGCGACCTCCTTCTGCGCCACCATGTCCTCGACGCTCGGGCTGTCCTCCTGGTGCCCCTCGTACTGCCAGCTCTTCGGGTCGTACACGCCCCTGGCCTCGTCCCACCCGGAGAACAGCCCGTCGAGGTCCTCGGTGTCCCGGAAGTCCTCGTTGATGATGGTCGCCGCGTTGGTGTACCCCAGCACGTACTCCCGGAAGTCCAGCCCGTTGGTCAGGATGTAGTTGACCACCCCGCCGAGGAACGCGATGTCCGACCCGGCCCGGATCGGCACGTACCTGTGCGCCAGCGCGCTGGTACGGGTGAACCGCGGGTCGACGTGGATGATCTTCGCACCGCGCTTCTTGGCCTCCACCACCCACTGGAACCCCACCGGGTGGGCCTCCGCCATGTTGGAGCCCTGGATCACGATGCAGTCCGCGTTCTGCAGGTCCTGCTGGAAAGTCGTGGCGCCGCCGCGCCCGAAGCTGGTCCCCAGACCGGGGACGGTGGCGGAGTGTCAAATGCGCGCCTGGTTCTCGATCTGGATGGCGCCCAACGCGGTGAACAGCTTCTTGATGAGGTAGTTCTCCTCGTTGTCCAGCGTGGCACCGCCCAGGCTGGAGATGCCCAGCGTCCGGTTCAGCGGCCGGCCCTCGTCGTCGCGGTCCTCCCAGTGCGTCGCGCGGGCGGCGATCACCCGGTCGGCGATCATGTCCAGCGCGGTGTCCAGGTCGAGGTCTTCCCACTCGGTGCCGTACGGGCGGCGGTACCGCACCGTGCGCACCCGGTGAGGGCTGGTGACCAGGCTCCTGCTCGCTGAGCCCTTCGGGCACAGCCGGCCGCGCGAGATAGGGGAGTCCGGGTCGCCTTCGATCTGGGTGACCTGACCGTCTTTGACGTACACCCGTTGCCCGCAACCGACCGCGCAGTACGGGCAGACCGAGCGGGCGACCGTGTCCGCGGTCTCGGTGCGCGCGGTCAGCGCGGCGGAGCGGGGCGACTTCACCGCCGCGCCCCGGCCCAGCGGATCGGCGCCGGTGAGTTGTCGGTACACCGGCCAGCTCTCGATCAACCGCCGTATACCCATGGCCTGAATCTAGACGGACGAGACAGGTACCGCGACCGGAAGTACGCAGTTCTCTCGATGCCACCAACTGGCCCGCCGGCCGGACACCTGCACCCCGTCCCGCCGGCGGGCATAGACTGCCCGTCATGAGCGAGCGTCAGCGAGCGAATCATGAACTCAGCGTCCGGGTGCCTGATGCCGGACCGCAGCGAAGCGAGGATCCGGTATGAGCGGACGCGTAGTGCATTTCGAGATCCCGGCAGACGACGTCGAGCGGGCGCAGTCGTTCTACCAGGAGGCGTTCGGCTGGCAGATCACGCCGATGCCGGACATGAACTACACGCTGATCGGCACGACGGCGACCGACGAGACCGGCGCCCCCACCGAGCCCGGCGCGATCAACGGCGGGATGATGCAGCGGCAGGGCCGGTTCACCGCCCCGGTCGTCACCATCGAGACCGACGACATCGACGGCAAGCTCCAGGAGGTCGAGAAGCTCGGCGGCTCGATCGTCGAACCCAAGATGGCCGTGGGCGAGATGGGCTTCGCCGGCTACTTCGCCGACCCGGAGGGCAACGTCGTCGGCCTCTGGCAGAACGCCGGTTAGGCTGCCGCCACCGGTACCGCCCGGCAAGGTCCTCAGGATCACGACGGGGGAGGTTCCCGGCGGCTGCCCTGCGGCCAGACCCGGGTCACCGGGATCCCGGACCGTTCGGCCATCGCCACCACCTCGGCGGTACCGCCACAGCGGCCTTCACGGGCACCGTCCCAGACGGCGAGCAGGTGGTCGCAGCGGCGGAGGAGCTCGGCACCGGCCGCCGCGTAGGCGACGTCACCCGATGCTTCCGAACACGCGTACGATACCGTGGCCGCCCGGCCCAGCAGGTCGTCAAAGCGCGCCACGTTGGCCGGCCGGATGGCCCGGTCGCGGTAGTCCCGCGAGGGCAGGATGACCTCCAGCGTGCCCCGGGCGGCAAGCACCGCGTCCGCGAAGATCTGGTCCGCGCCCTCCGCGAGGCAGGTCACGCCGCGCAGGGTATGCCCGGAGAACGAGCTGAGCGCGGCCACGAGCGCGTCGTACACCAGTTGGGTCGAGTACTCGGTCAGGCTGATGTGGCCGGTGATGCCGACCCGGACCAGTGGGCCGGTGGTGTCCTCGCTCATGGTGCTGTCCACTCTAGGTAGCCGCGCTCCGGACGATGTCGAATCCGGCATCAGCGAGGATGGCCGTCGTGTCCCGGACCGCGTCCCGGCTCTTTCGCCGGAGGTCTTCGGTCAGCAGCTCCCAGTCCACCAGGTACGGGCTGAGCCGGCGGCGGTCGTCCCGCTGGTGCGCCGGTCGCCAGCCCTCCCGCTCTTGCTGGGCCTTCCAGCGCCGGTGCTCCCGCTCGGCGAGCAGCTCGACCTCGTCGTCCTGGAACGCGAACGGGATACCGATGCCGACGCAGGGGAGGACGACGCAGCCGATCGCGTGCAGCTTGCTGCCGATGTCCGCAGCCTGCGCGCGGTTGGCGCGGCGGTGCTCGTCGTCCAGGTCGGCCCAGTCGGCGAGCGCGCCCGTCGGTACCGCCTCGCCCCGGCGCTGGCAGCCGACCAGATAGTGCTCGTGGATGAGCCGGCCGAGGCGCTCGAGCAGATCCTCGCCGATGATCGTGGGGTCACAGGCCGCCTCCACCAACGGGTACAACCGCAGGGCACCGCCGATCTCGTCGAGCAGGGGCACGCCGTGTGGTCCGTGGAAGGCCGTCGCGAGTCCGGCGAGGTGGATCAGCGGTACCAGGACCGAGCGGCACTGGCCGTGCCACAGCCGCTGCGTGGTCAAGGCGACCTTGAGGCCCTGTTCCTCGTCGGGGTAGCAGATGAACGCCCGTTCGTGCGGTTCGGTGAACACCTTGCCGGCGAACAGGATCGGCAGTGGCAGCTCGTACGGGTTGGCCTGGCAGACCTCGGGCAGGAACCGGTAGCGGTTCTGCAGCACCGCAAGCGCCGCCCGCGCGTCATCCGCGACGTAGTCGACGACCAGCCGGCCACGAGCGGTACCGTTGCGCAGGCGCCACTGCCGGGCGGCTTCGACCAGGATGGCCCGGGCGAAGGGCGACCCGCCCGCGATCAGGAGCCGGGGCACGGTAGGAGTGTCCGGGTCGAGCGGGTCCCGCAGGAAGAGGACCCGCGCGGCGAGCTCGTCGACGTTGAAGAAGTCCAGGCGCAGCCCCGGTGGTTGGGCCACCGTGAGCCGGCGGGCCTGCAGGGCGATGCACAGTTCCTGATCGTGGACCTGGGCGTAGACGGCCGTCGGGACGCTGCGGGGTTCGGTCAGGCGGCCGGCCGCGACCGCGATGGACACGTTCGCCGCGGAGTCGTCGGTCGCAGCGTACACCACATCGGCATGCTCCACCCCGGCCCCGCGCAGGACGTCCGGGTCGCTCGCGTCACCGGTGATCGTGAGCAGTTCGGTGCCGCGTATGTCGACCGGCTCGACCGGTACCGCACGCACCATCACCACTCGCCGTCCCAACGCCCGAAGCCGCAGCACGAGTGATCGCGCGGCCGAGGAGTCACCACAGACCACGGCGTGCCCGCGGGCGCGCCGGGCGCGCAGCCGGCCGGCCTGGTCGCTCAGCAGCAGCCGCGCAGTCTCGATGACGGCGATCAGCGTGACCGCCGGGGCGGTGAGTCGCGCCACCTGGAGGGCGACCGGGACGTGACCACCGGCCTGCAGCGGATCCGAGCCCATCACGAAGAGCTGGAGGACGGCATAGGTGACATCGACGATACCGCGGTCATACGAACCGCCCGCTGGCAGATACTGATAAAAGCCCCAGTACCCGAGGACGATCGTGGTGAGGCCGAGCAAGGCACCGGCCCACAGCGCAGCGACCGTCGGCTGGCGGCTGGTGACTGCGTCCGGTGCCGGCATGAGATCCCTTCCAGCAGCAGGACCGGTGCGTCAATTGTCGGCTGATCGGACGCATCGATCAATGGCTCCGTCGCACTTGGTCTTCGGCTATATACTCTGCGCAAGCGACATCGGAGTCGGTGTCTCCCCGCGAGGTCGGGTCTATCGGAGGGCCGAAGCCAGGTGTCATACTACTTCTTCCTCAGCTATGCAAGAGGCGACGACGACCTATTCGTCCGTAACTTCTTCCGTGATCTGTCGAGTGAAGTGCGATCACACGCTGGGCTGGGCGCTACCGAAGAGGTAGGCTTTTTCGACGCGCACAGCCTGGAGGTCGGTGCGGCTTGGTCGATCCGCCTGGTGCGCGCACTCTCCCAGTGCCGCTCGTTTGTCGCGCTCTGTTCGCCGCGATACTTCGTGAGCGAACCGTGCGGCAAGGAGTGGGCGGTGTTCGCCGAGCGGTTGCTGGACTACGAGCGCCAGCGCAGCCAGCAGGCGACAGCGCTGCTGCCCCTGCTGTGGTTGCCACCGCGGCGCGTCCCGCCGGTGGTGGCCGCCCTGCAATACGACAACGACGAGCTTCCCGAGGCGTACCGGCGCAACGGGTTGCGCCAGCTGATGCGCCTGCAGCGGCACCGCGACAGCTATCTGGAACTGGTCTCCGAGCTGGCGAGCCAGATCGTCGAGACGGCGGACAGCCTCCGGCTGCCGGCACAGCAGGTGGACCTGGACTTCGACGCGATACCGAGCGTCTTCCACGCGTCGGGCACCGCCACACAGCCGCGGCGGGTCAACTCCACCCCGGTACCGCGTGCCGAGGAGCAGCGCCCGCAGTATGTGCACTTCGTGATCGCGGCGCCGTCCCGGGCGGACCTGGCGTCCGGGGAGCTGGCAACGGTGCGGACCAGCCAGGAATACTACGGCGACAGTCCGCTGGAGTGGCGACCGTACCAACCCAAACTCGCCACCTCGATCCTGCGGTACGCTCGCGCGATCGCCGCGCAACGCAGCTTCGAGTCCGGGTTCGCCGACATCAGCAGCCTCGGCGACCAGCTCGCGAGCGCAATGCGCAACAACCAGATCGTCATCCTCATCGTCGACGCCTGGGTGACCCGGCTGCCGGGACACCGCCAGGTGCTCGCCCAGTGTGACGACTACGACCGGCAGTCCCAGGACTCGACGATCGCCGTGATGGTCGCCAGCAACGCCGACGACGGCGAGACGCAGCTGAACTGGCGCCAGCTCGCGGACTCGGTACGGGCCATCTTCCGCAGCCGGGCGGTCAACGGCGACGACGTAATGTTCCGTCCTAGCATCCTGACACACGACTCGTTCAACGCCGACCTCCAGGTGGTACTGGAGGTGGCGCGTAACCGCATCTTCGTCAAGGGCACGGTCTTCCGCCCGGTGCGCGGGGAGCCCGACCCACGGCCCATTCTCGATGCGCCCTGATCCCTGCGCGGCATAACGAGTTAGGAGGGTTGCGATGTCCAATGAGGTATGGTCCGGTTCGGCATCCGCCCCAGGTCAGATCATTACGTTCTACTCGTACAAGGGTGGCACGGGACGCACCATGGCGGTGGCCAACGTCGCCTGGATCCTGGCGTCGAACGGCAAACGCGTCCTCGTCGTCGACTGGGACCTCGAGTCGCCCGGCCTGCACCGCTACTTTCACCCGTTCCTCCTCGACAAGAAGCTGCGGATATCGCGCGGCATCATCGACCTGATCCGGGACTTCGCCGCCGCCGCGATGCAGCCGCCGAACGGGCCGGAGGACCCCGACTGGTACCGCCGGTACGCCGACGTCGAAGGGGTGGCCGCGTCGCTGGAATGGTCGTTCACCGGTGGCGGGGTCATCGACTTCCTGCCGGCCGGCCAGCAGGACCGGTCGTATTCCAAGGCGGTCAGCACCTTCGACTGGCCGGCGTTCTACGACCGGCTGAACGGCGGCATCTTCCTGCGCGCGCTCCGCGAGAACATGCGCCAGCACTACGACTACGTCCTGATCGACAGCCGCACCGGCCTCAGCGACACCGCGAGCATCTGCACAGTGTTGCTTCCCGACGTGGTCGTCAACTGCTTCACGCTGAGCGAGCAGAGTATCGAGGGGGCTGCGTCAGTCAGCGACTCGATTAGCAGCCAGCGCCCGGACACCCCGGTGCGCCTGCTGCCGGTACCGATGCGGGTGGAGGACGCCGAGCAGGTGAAGCTCGAGGCCGGGCGGGACTACGCCCGGCACCGGTTCGCGCCGTTTCTCAAGCTGCGGCCCGAGGCAGTTGACCGCTACTGGGGCGATGTCGAGATCCCGTACAAGCCGTACTACGCCTACGAGGAGATCCTCGCGACCTTTGGGGACCGGGCGCGCCAGGAGAACTCGCTGCTCGCCTCGTTCGAGCGGATCACCCGGGTGATCACCGAGGGCGACGTGCGGGAAATGGTACCGCTAGACGAGCGCGACCGGCGCCGTTGGCTCGCTGAGTTCGAGCGCCCGAAGCCGGCCGCCACCTCGGATGTCCTGGTCAGCTACGCCTCAGTGGACCGGATGTGGGCGGACTGGATCGCTGCCGAGCTGGGCTACGTCGGGCTGCGGGTCACCCTGCACGAGGTCGACTTCTCCACCGAACTGGCCGATCCGGCCGATCTCGACCAGTTGCTCGGCAGCGTCAACCGCGCCGTGGTACTGCTGTCCCAGCACTACGTGCGATCCCCGAACGCGAGCAGCTTCTGGCCGTTGATGGCCAATCGGGACCCCGCACACGCCAGCCGGTTCCTGGTGCCGATCCGGCTGGACAGTGCCCGGGTCGGGCCGCCGTTCGGCGACCGGTACCCGGCCGTGGACTTCGCCAACCTGTCCGAGGAACAGGCTCGGGCTGCGCTGCTGGCGAGTCTGGACCAGCCGGCCGGGGGTCTGTCGGGCGAGCGGCCGCCGGAGGACGGCCACCGGATCGGGCCGCGGTTCCCGGCGATCCCGCCGCCGGTCTGGAACGCGCCCCAGCGCAACGTCGCGTTCACCGGTCGCAGCGCGGTACTGGAGGACCTGCGCAACCGCCTGGCCGCGAGCGTCACCGTGGTGGTACCGCAGGCCCTCTACGGTCTCGGCGGGGTGGGCAAGACCCAGCTGGCGATCGAGTACGCGCACCGGTTCGCGGCCCACTACGACGTCGTGTGGTGGATCCCAGCGGAGCAGCCGTCGCTGGTCCGCTCGTCCCTCGCCACGCTGGCCCAGCAGCTCCAGGTGGCGGGTGAGACGGTTGCCGAGAGCGTGCAGGCGGTCCTCGATGCGCTGCGCCGCGGCGAGCCGTACCGCCGCTGGTTGCTGGTCTTCGATAACGCCGACGACCCGGACGAACTACCGGAGTACCGCGCCCAGGGCACGGGACACGTCCTGCTCACGTCGCGCAACCTGGCCTGGCGCCGGGTCGCCGACCCGATCGAGGTCGGTGTGTTCCGCCGCGCCGAGAGCGTCACCTTCCTGCAGAAGCGGGTATCGGCGCTGACCACCGCCGAGGCCGAGCAGGTGGCCGAGAAGCTCGGCGATCTACCGCTGGCGATCGAGCAGGCGGGTGCCTGGCTCGCGGTGACCGGCATGCCGGTCGAGCGCTATCTGGAGCTGCTGGACACCGAACTCCTGCGGGTACTGGAGGAGAACCCGCCGCCGGGGTACCAGCGCACCGCCGCCGCCACCTGGCTGCTGTCGTTGGAACGCCTGCGCGAGCACAAGCCGGCCGCCGCGAAGCTGCTGGAGCTGTGTGCGTTCTTCGGCCCCGAACCGATCCCGATGTCGCTGCTCTACAGCGAGCGCTTCGTCGAGGTGCTGGTGCCTTTCGACCCGTCGCTCAACGACCCGTTCCTCCAGGGCACGCTGGTGCAGGAGATCGGCCGGTACGCCTTGGCCAGCATCGACTCTTCGCAGGCCAGCATCCAACTGCACCGGCTGGTACAGGCGGTGATCCGGGCCCGGCTGGCACCGGACGAGAGCGAGGACGACCGGGCGCACGTCCACGAGATCCTCGCCGCGGCCAACCCCAAGGACCCCGACGAGCCGGACAACTGGAAGGCGTACGAGCGGTTGTGGCCGCACATCACCCGCTCCGGAGCGCTGGAGTCGACGGTACCGACGGTGCGCCAACTCATCACCGACATGGTCCGGTACCTGTGGAAGCTGGGCGACCACGCGAGCAGCCAGGACCTGGCCGAGTCGGCGATCGAGACGTGGCGGGCGGTCGCTCCCGGTCGCCACGACGACCTGGTAACCCTGCTCATGCGGCTGTACCTGGCGAACGCGCTGCGCGCGCAGGCCCGGTATCCCGAGGCGTACCAGACCGACCAGGAGGTATACGAGGACCTGCGGGCACGATACGGCGCCGACCATCCATATACGATCATGAGTGTGATGAGCCGTGCGGCCGACCTGCGCGGGCTCGGCAACTACACCGAGGCGCGCGACCTCGACATGGAGGCGCTGGCCCTGTCCAAGACCGTACTGGGTGAGGAGAACCCGCGTACCCTCGCCGCCGCCAGCAACCTCGGTGTGTCGCTGCGCCTCAGCGGCGACTACCGGTCCGCCGCGCAGCTGGACGAGCAGACCTGGGCGCAGCGCCGCCGGGTGCTGGGTGAGCGGCATCCGATGACTCTGCTGTCCGCCAAGAACTACGGGCAGGACCTGCGCGACATGGGTGACTTCCCGAGCGCCCGCAAGCTGCTGGAGGTCAGCCTCGACACGCACAAGGACGTCTTGGGTGACCGGCATCCAGAGACCTTGCGCACCGCCAAGACCTTGGCCGTGACCATGCGCAAACTCGGCGACTTCGACTCCGCCCGCGTGCTGACGTTGAGCACCCTGGATGCGTTCAAACTGGTGCTCGGTCCTTCCCACCCGGACACCATGAACTGCACCATCAACCTCGCCTGCGACCAGTCCGCGGGCGGGGATGACGAGGGTGCCCGCCGGATCGCCCAGGAGGCACTGGACCGCTATCGGGAGACGCTGGGCGATGACCACCCGTTCACCTTGGCGTGCAAGAATAACCTGGCAATCTTCCTGCGCAAGCTCGCCGACCAGGCCGCCGCGCGCCCGCTCGCCGAGCAGGTCGCCGATCGGCTGCGGCGCTCGCTCGGCGACGACCACCCGTACACCCTGGCCTGCCTGATCAACCACGCCAACGACCTGTTCGACGCCGGTGAGGTCGAGGCTGCCCGGCGGATCGACGACGACACGTACCACCGGATCGCGCGCATTCTCGGCGAGGACCACCCCGACACGCTTGCGGTGGCCAACAACCTGTCCATCAGCCGGCATGCGACGGGTGACGACGCGGGTGGGCGCCGGCTGATGCATCAGGTGCTCGACCGTTCCATCCGGGTGCTCGGCGCGGAGCATCCGAACACCCTGGCGGTGCGCAGCGGTACCCGGCTCAACTGCGACTTGGAGCCGCCACCGACCTGACCACGCCGCCGTACGCACCGGACATCCAGGCGGCCACCTGATCCGGCGTGGCGGCGTCGGGTACCGATCCACGGCGCAGCTCGGCGACCAATGCCCGGACCAGGTCGGGGCGGTCGGTGAGTACCCGCGCCGCCGCGGGTTCGCCGGTCTTCGCTAGGGTCAGCGCGAGCCCCGCCCAGGCCTCGTCGTCCTCGGGGCTCGCGGCCACCGCGTCGCGGTAGCCGACCAGCGCGGTGGCGAAGTCGCCCGCGAGATACGCCGCCTCGGCTCCCGCTGCCGGGTGCGTGACGCCGGCCGCGGCCGTCCAGCGGGTGCGTAGCCGCTCGGCGAGCCCGGCCGCCTCGGCCGGCTTGCCTGCCGGCGCGGGTACCGTTTCCGGCCGCCCAGCCGGTGGACAGGGCTGACCGACCCGCCAGGCGGAGGCCAACCGGGTCGCGTCCGCCTGTGGCGCGGCGAAGTTCGCCAGCCGCCACCGCATCGCGACCGCTTCGACAAGATCGGACACGTCGGCCAACAGGTCACTGTCGAACGGTTCGGCTACCCAGGCGTCCAGCGTCGCGCCGAGCCGGGTGACGAACCGTTCCCCGTCGCTGGTGAGTTCTCCACTGCGTAGCAACGTGTCCGCCGCCCGCCGGGTCTGCTCCAGCCAGTATGCGAACTCGAAATGCGCGGTGCGCGCGTCCGTGCCGTGGCTGAAACGACGCCGGGTCCGCCAGTAGTCGGTGACCCCGACATGTGCATAGGTTCCTTGTAGCAGCGCCCCTAGCGGTCGGGGATCCGCCCGCCATGGCGCATGGTGCATTTGGCGCTCTTTGGACGCATACAGATCGATAAAGTTAAGTAGACCGCTGAGTTTCACATGCTGCACTTCATGGATCATCAGCAGCGCCAGGCGGGCGCCGTCGGCGGGAAGCGACACCGCGATTGAGCCGAAGGCGTTCTTGGCGGCGGCGCTGATCGACCCTGCTGGGGGCGCGACGAGCGGCACCAGTGACCGCAGCACTACCCGCATCGCGGCCGCCTGCCGTGGGTGGTGCGCGCCGATCAGCTCCCACGCTTCGGCGAACAGCTTCGCCATCCGCCGGAAAGCCGCCGGGGGCAGGCGATCGGCGGCGCGCAGTCCGAAGCAGGTCCGGTACGGGTCCAGATCCTCCACGGTGACGGTGAGCAGGCCGGCAGGAGAGTCTGCGGTCAGTTCCCTCCGAGCACACCAGAAAATGCTATCCACGGTGAACGGAGCCGGTACCGTCACGGTGTCCGCACTGCCTTCGATGACGAGTTCGGCCCCGGTACCCACCAGGGTCGCGGGGCCCGGCCCGAGGCCGTAGGCCAACCCGACGGTCGGCAGCGCCAGTTGGCCGTTCCGGGTGGATACGGTCAGCTTGAAGTCCAGCCCGGCCCGCATGGCGGCAGCGCCGGCGAGAGCGCCCAGGTAGTCGAGTTCGGCCCCCTGCGGTTGGTCCGAGCGGAGCCGGCGCAGGCAACGCGTCGCCCACGCACTGACGAACGGATGCGCCAGTACCTCGTCCGCGACGTTCCGGTGCTGTCTCGTGATTCGGGTCAACAACTCACCGGCTCCGTCCCGATCGTCGACGTGCTCGACGATCGCGGCGAGCAACAGGCGTACCCGACTGGACTCGACCGAACGCAGCACCGCCATTGCGGCCGGGTCGCCGTAGCCGGCGGCCAGGTCGTCGAACTGCCCGCCGGTGAGCCGGTACCGGACCGGCGTGGACAGCGCCGGCGCGGAGCGCTCGCGCAACCCCCGGACATCGGCGGCCATCCGGTCCCGGACGTGGCCGATCAGCTTGAGCTGGTCGGGACAGTACACGGTCGGGTTCGCGAACCCGTTGTCGGCCCGGTACCGGTGGGCGTACAGGCCACCGCCGCACACCGCGACGGCGGGGCAGCGCCGGCACTCCGGCGCCAGTGCGTCCAGGCCTTGCTGCCGCGCCTGGATACCGGGATGGCGCAACGCCTCGTCGAACGAGTGGGTGGCGAGAGTCAGGCCGGTGGCGGCCATCCCCTCGGTCGTTGTCTTCAAGGCATCGCCCTGCTCGACGGAGCCATCGGTCTCGACGACCAGAAGGTCGATGCGTTCGAGGCCGACCATCTCCGAGGTACTGCGGCCGCCGGCCAACAGTGACATGATGGCTTCGAACAACCGGATCCGGGTCTCCCGTTGCGGCGCCCCGTACCACCGATCGAACACGGCGATGAGCCAGTCGGCGTATGGTGTATCGGTACCGCCGGGGTGCCGATGCGGAGGCGGGGTCGTCCAGTTCCCATGCGGGAGAAGCAGATCGATCCGGGGCGGTGCGAAAGTCAGCAGTCCCTCGTAGACTTCAATCGGGTCGTTCTCAATGTCCACTGTAGACAGGAGGCCGCTGTAAAGATGGCTGAACGCGGGGATGCGCAGCAGGTCGATGGCCGCAGCCACGCCGGCGTAGCTGCTCCCCCCGTGTGCGAAGCGCCGGTGTCGGTCGTTCGCTGCCCGGTCGCCGTCGAGGCTGACGCCCACCCGCACACCGAGCCGGTCGAACAGCGTGAGGAAGCGCTCGTCAAGCAGGAGGCCGTTGGTCTGCACGTGGACGTCCAGCTTGGTGCGTGCCGGCACCGCGGACCTGATCTGGGACACGGCGTGGTTGATGAGGTCGACACCCGCCATGAGCGGTTCCCCGCCGTGGAGGACGACCGTAACCCGATCGAGATCGTGCCGGTGCGCGTGTTCGGCGATCCGCATCGCGGCGAGGGTGGCGGTGTCCCGCGACATCGTGAAGGGCTGGCGGCGCCAGCTCTGATCCACGTGCTCGTAGACATAGCAGTAGTCACACGACAGGTTGCACCTGCTATGCACCTTCAGGAGTACCTGCCGAATCGGCGCGGAGCGCTCGACCATTTCGGGCGCCTCAGATCTAGATGTAGTTTCCGAACGCCGCGACGACTTCTTCCTGCTCGAGATCGTTGGCATCGAGAAGGTCCCGGAGCACTCGCGCCAGAACGTCCCCCCTCAGGCGGGCTACCTGTTCCAGATCAAGATCGTCTACCTTGACCAGCCAGCCCACAACGTCTGGTTCCGCGCTCGCCATGAGCACCCCTTTTATGTCTAAGTCACGTATTGCGTAACGATCATCTGCGTGTCAAGGAACGGGAGGTCAGGCCGTTCTGGCCCGGTCGTTCACCTACGCATACGGCGGGAAGCCACAGCCGAACATCGTAGGCCTCAGCACGCTCTGCGCAAAACCCCGAACCGTCCCCCAAGGCTCACCCGAGGGGTGTCCTCGGTAGAGACGATCATAACGAGCTATGGCCGGCGTGTCCGGCCCGGCCCGCCCGATGGCCGGCTGATCAGCGACGGACAGCCGATGGGCGGCCGACCGGCCAGCGGTTACCGCCGGCACCGCGCTGGAACGACGGTAGCCAGGCGGACGCGAACGCCACCGCTGCGGCCACCGGGAGCAGGCGCGCCGTGGCGTGACCGACCGGACCGACCCGGACCCGGTTGGACTCCTGCTCGAAGTGCTCGCCGAGCCGGTCGAAGTCGCCGTCGTCCAGGGCGACGGTGGAGTATCTGACCCACTCGCGGCCGCGTTGCGTGCGCACGGCGCACGCGTTCTCCTGCATCGGTGGGTTGCTCGCCCGGTACTCCGCGAGATGGAAGCTGGTGCAGGTGTCGTATCCCGTACCGAGCAGCAACGCGTACCCGTTGGCCTCCTCCAGCCGACGCAGCGGTGACTGTTCCCCCAGCGGGGAGGTGAGTTCGTGGCCGGCGAGCAGCTCGGCGGCGGCGGGGCCGATCGCCGCGAAAGAGGTCTGCGGGTGGTCGCTGCGGCGCGCTCCCGGCCAGGTACGGACGCATTCGGCCAACTGGCCGAGCCCGAAGGAGGGCGTGAGTTGCGGATCGAAGGCGGGTATGGCGTCGCGTACCCGGTCCCACAACTCCTCCGCTATCCACGGACGGACCCAGCGGGAGGGGTCGCGGTTGTGCCCGGTGTGTGTCGGTACCACGATGGTCCCGTCCGGCCCGAGGACGTCCCGCAGAGCCTCGACCACGGTCACCGGCCCGCCGACGATCCAGCCGACGGCCCTGAGCGAAGAGTGCACGAGGACGATGCCGTCGCGGGGGACGCCTAGCCGCATGAACTCCTCACGAAGGCTCGCCCGGGTGGAGACCGTGGTCTCCGGTGCTGTCACGACAGGAGAATACCAATCAGCCCCACTCGTGTACCGGGACGTTGCTGTGCATGCGTTCGCGGTACTCGTTGAGCATCGCGCGCAGCGCCGCGGGCCGCTCTCCGCCCGTGCGGTGGAACGCGTCCACCTGCCAGCTTGCCCCGATCCCGCCGGCCAGGCAGCGGCCGGCGACGATGCCGAGGTACCGGTCGCGCTCGCTCGGGTGCACTCCCCAGCGGTCCAGCCCCTCGGCCGCCATGGGCAGCAGCCGCCGCAGTACCAGTTCGGCGGCCGGTACCGTGCCCAGGCCCGGCCAGTACACCGACGCGTCGATGCCGTGCCGGGCGCCGCTGTGGAAGTTCTCCTCGGCCGCGTTGAAGGACATCTGGGTCCACACCGGCCGGTCCTCTTCGGCGAGCGTGCGGACCAGGCCGAAGTAGAACGCCCCGTTCGCCAGGACGTCGGCCACGGTCGGGCCGGCCGGCAGGACCCGGTTCTCCACGCGGACGTGCGGCTTGCCGTCGACGACCGCGTAGACCGGCCGGTTCCACCGGTAGATGGTGCCGTTGTGCAGGGTCAGCTCGCCGAGGCGGGGAGTGCCGCCGTGGTCGAGCACCTCGGCGGGGTCCTCGTCCTCGCAGATCGGCAGCAGCGCCGGGAAGTACCGGACGTTCTCCTCGAACAGGTCGAAGATCGAGGTGATCCAGCGCTCGCCGAACCAGACCCGGGGCCGTACCCCCTGGGCCTTCAGCTCCACCGCCCGGGTGTCGGTGGCCTGCTCGAACAGCGGGATCCGGGTCTCCCGCCACAGTTCCTGGCCGAACAGGAACGGGGCGTTGGCGCCGAGCGCGAGCTGAATGCCGGCGATCGCCTGGGCGGCGTTCCAGTATGCGGCGAAGTTGTCCGGCGAGACCTGGATGTGGAACTGCGCGCTGGTGCAGGCCGCCTCGGGCGCGATGGAGTCGCAGTTCACGTGCAGCCGCTCCACGCCGTCGATGGTGATCTGCATGTCCTCGCCCCGGGCGGCGAAGATCTGGTCGTTGAGCAGGGCGTACCGCGGGTTGGCCGACAGCGTCTCGGTGGTCAGGTGGTGGCGCGCCAGGGTGGGCAGAATGCCGATCATGACAAGGTGGGTGTCGATGGCGGCGGCCCGCTCCTCGGCCGCGTTGAGGCTCGCGCGTACCCGGTCCTCGAAGCCGGTCAGCCCGTGGGCGGACAGCCGGCGCGGCGGCACATTGATCACGATGTTGAAGTGTCCGAGTTCGGTGACGAAGTCCGGGTCGGCGATCTCGCCGAGGACGCTGGCGTTGCGCATCACGGGGTCGCCTTCGCCGTCGACCAGGTTCAGCTCGAGCTCCATGCCGGTCAGCGGCGCGTCGGTCTCGAACGTGGCTTCGCGCAGCATCCGGGTGAACACGTCAAGGTTGCGCCGTACCTTGTCGCGGTAGCGCGTGCGATCCTCCCGGCTGAAGGTCATCAGCTCGACGTCCCTGCCCATACCGCCAGGGTATGCGCAGTCGGGTCAGGACACAGCGTGCTGGCGGTCGCGAATCCACGCGTCGATCAGCCCCCGGAAGTGGGCGAGGAACCGGTCGTGCTCGTCCGCGGGGTAGGTACTGCGGACGGTGTCCACCAGCAAGGTGTCGAACTCGGGCGAGCGCACCCAGTCGTACACCATCTCGTCGACGTGCCCCAGATGCCGCGCGCAGAACTCCACGTACCGGTCCGCCTCGAAGTACTCGTCGGCCAGCCGCCGGTACTCGGCCAGCTTCTCGGTGTACGACAGGTCCGGCCGGTCGGCGATGTCGAAGTACCGCCGGGTCTCGGTGTCCAGCCGCGGCTTGCGCCCGGTCACCACGCAGAACACGCTCCAGCGCAGCAGCGCGGCCATCGCCCACGGGAAGTAGTAGTGCAGCGAGGTCAGCGCGACGTCCGGGCAGGCGTTGGCGTAGTCGATCGGGTGCACCTCGGTACCCCGGACCAGCACCTCGCAGGAGTTGAACTCCCACCGGAAGAACGCGTTGACCACCTTCGAGACGGTGACCACCTCGGCGCCGGTGTCGGCGGACAGGAAGCTGTGCTCCACTGCGTACCGGTCGTGCATCGGCAGCTCCGGGCGGAACTTCATGACCATCGTCTCCGGCCCGATCGACAGCGACCGGGCGAACACGTCGTACCCCTCGACCGACTGCTGCAGGTGCATCAGCCGCTCGCCGGAGGCGTCGTACGCGCGGTGCAGGTCGTCGCCGTTGCGGATCTTCGACACGCCCACCCAGGCGCCGCCGTCGAACGGCTTCATGTACAGCGGGTACCCCAGCTCCTGCGCGATCACGTCGAGGTCGAACGGCTGGTTGTACCGCTTGGCCGTGTACGCCCACCGGGAGTTGTCCACCGGATGCTTGTACGGCACCAGCACGGTGTCCGGCACCTTGAGCCCGAGCCGCATCATCGCGCAGTACGCGGTGTGCTTCTCCATCGACTGGAACGTGAACGGGCTGTTGAGCAGGTAGACGTCGTCCATCATCGCGGCCTTCTTGAGCCACTCGCGCGGATGGTAGTACCAGTACGCGAGCCGGTCGATGACCAGCGAGTGCCGCGGCCGGTACCGCAGGTTGAACGGCTCGATGGTGACCCGCACGGTGCGCAACCGGTGCGTGGTGCCGGCCTCGTCCCGGACCGCGCCCAGCCGGCGGACCAGCGCATCGAAGGCCCGCGGCCAGTCGTCCTCGGTCCCCAGCAGCAACCCGATGATGTGTTCGACCTCGTCGGACATTGGTGCCTCCTAACAGAACCGCGGCAGGTGATGCGCGAGCTGCCGGCGCCACGACGGCCAGTCGTGCGGCACGTCGTAGCCCCACAGGTCCAGCTCGTGCCGGATGCCCTTGTCGGCGAGCAGACCGGCCATCCGCTTCGTCGACTCCAGCGCGCCGGTGGTGTCCTCCCACTGACCCTGCCCGCAGACCAGCAGCAGTGACAAGCGCGAGCGCAGCCAGTCGAGGTGGTCGCCGTGCAGGTTGGCCACGTAGTCGATGGGGTTGTTGAAGTAGGTGGCGTCGCCCCGCTCGCCCCAGGCGTACCACGCGGTCGGGTCGTAGTTGCCGGAGAAGCACAGCGCCAGCGGGAACAGGTCGGCGCGCTTGAGGGCGAAGTTGAGGGCGTGGTACGCGCCCATGGACGCGCCCAGCGTGATGATCTCGGTGACCCCGCCGGCGTCGCCGGCGACGTGCGGTACGACCTGGTCCACGATCCACGACTCGTACCCGCCGTGCCGCCGGGCCCGCTCCTCCATCGGCAGGTCGCGGGCGGCCCACGAGCCGCCGTCGTACGAGTCGACGCAGTACAGCTTGACCCGGCCCGCCTCGATCAGGTCGGCCACCGCGCCGACCATGCCGTTGTTGGCGAAGTCCCACGCCCGGCCCTTCTCGGACGGGAACACCAGTCCCGGCCGGCCGTAGTGCCCGTAGGCCATCACGGTGCCGGCCGCGTTCAGCGCCGGGGACCAGATCTCGGTCGAGTACTCCCGCATCATGAGCCCCAGACGTGTCGCAGCAGGTCGGTCAGGTACGGGTCGAAGGCGTCGCGCCAACCGGTGTAGTTGTGCGCGTCGGGTACCTCCGCCATCGTCACCGGGTAACCCTGCCGCCGCAGGGTTTCCGCCATCTCCCGGTTGTTGTGGAGGTTCTCCTCCGCCAGGCCGCAGGTCAACATCGTCGGCACCGGCGGCGCGGATTCATCGTGGGCCGGCACTTGGGCCGGACCAGTAAGGCGGCGCTCGTCGTGGGCCGGCACTTGGGCCGGACCAGTAAGGCGGCGCTCGTCGTGGGCCGGCACTTGGGCCGGACCAGCAAGGCGGCGCTCGTCGTGGGCCGGCACTTGGGCCGGACCAGCAAGGCGGCGCTCATCAGCCCGGTGCAGCCTGCCGGTGAAGCGCACGATCCGAAGGTACCGGCGGAAGCCCGACTCCTGCCGGTCGAGGCGGGGCAGGAAGAAGCTGCCCGACTGCAGGAACAGCCCGGCGAACCCGGCCGGGTACCGGCGCTGCGCGTGCAGCATCGCCAGGCCGCCCAGGCTCGCGCCCATGGCGACCACCGGCTCGGCGGAGTCCAGCAGGTGGTGCACCCGGGGCAGCACGTCGGCGACCAGCGTCCACGAGTAGGCCGGGTTGGCCGAGTACCACTCGTTACGCTCGCCCGGCGCGAGCAGCACGAGGTGGTGTGGCGGGACCGCACCGGCCCCGACCAGCGCGGCGCTGTAGTGCCCGAGCGCGGCCAGCCGGTCGTACTCCGGCCCGTCGTGGGCGAGCAGGATGTGCCCGGTCGGCTCGGCCGGCGACCAGATCCGCGCGGTGATCTGCCCCCGGATCGGCGGTGCCGGGATCACCACCTCCCGCCAGGAGCCCGGGGTGGCGGTCCGCCGTAGCCAGCCGGGCTCGCGGTAGTCAGGGAACTCCAGGACCGACTTGTCGCCGAACGCCCCGCCCACCCGCCGCGGGTTGCCCGGGTCGCAGATCTCCTCGGTACCGCCGTCCGCGTGGCGCAGTTCCAGCTTGTACTCCAGCCGCCAGACCGGGGGCCGGGGCAGGGTCAGCTGCCAGCCCTCCGTGTCGTAGCTGAAGTCGAGGAGCTCACCGGGGATCCCGACGTGCTGCACCAGGCGTACCCCGGCCAGCCGCCGCTCCGGATCGACCAGCCGGAAGGCCATCGTGTCCTCACCGGCGGCGGCCCCGACAGCCTGATCCATTCCGGCACTGTAACCCCAGCCGTGACTCCGCCGGTGATACCTTCACTACGCCCTCGCCCGAGCCGATAGGAGCGGGCACGACCCAGACCACGGCTCCGGCGGCTGAGCGCCTCGGGGCGGAGTTGGACGTGCTCGAGGAGGAGCGCAGCTGCTGCGCAGCGGCCTCGCGGGAGTGTCGATGGCGGCGTTCGCCGCCCGGATGGGTGGTGAGGAGTTCCTCGTCGTCCTTCCCGGTACCGCGCCGGAGGAGGCGGTCCGCCACCTGGAGGCGCTGCGGACGCTCATCGGCTCCCATCCCTGGCAGCCGATCACCGGAGGATGCCCGGTCACGGTGAGCATCGGTGCCGCGGTCGTGGCGCCGGGCCACACGGCGGACCAGCCGACCCTGCCCGCGTGCGGGGACCGGAGTCTCTACGCCGCCAAGCGGGCTGGCCGGGACCGGGTCGTGGTGGAGGCTCGCTAGAGGGAGATCACCCCGGCGCTGGCGTCGACGCCGTCTGCGGTGTGGTCGTCGAACCAGACCCCGCCGGTCGCGAGGTACCGGAACCGGTGCTCGCCGGGCGGGAGGGTGACCGACACGCTGCGGGTGCCGTTGCGGCGGGGGAGAAGCTGGTGGCGGCCGGGGGTCCAGTCGTTGAAGGTACCGACGACGCTGACCTCGCCGGCCGGGTGGTCGACCGGGAGAGTGAACGTGACCCGGGTCTTCGGGCCGAACAGACGAGCTCGCTTGATCATCTGGGCTCCCTTGGAGGCGGATGCGACCAAGGATGTCCCGGGTCCGGGCCGGCGCGGTTGCGACACGCCGGGCAGCGCCAGGTTGGCGCAGTCAGCTGGCCAGCGCGAGGCGCGGGCGCGCCGCGCGGGTCCGGAGGGCGTACACCACGCGGACGGTGTCCAGCGCCCAGCGCATCCGGGTAACCGCGGTCTCCGGGTGGTCGCCGAACTCGCCGGCCACCTGCGCCGCGCAGCCACGGATGCCGAACCGCTGGAGGCTGCCGGCAACCGCGCGCCGGACCTCGTCGGCGGCCGGCCGCTGGGAGCACTGCAGGGTCGAGGCGAACAGGGCCTCGGCTCGCACCGCCTCGAATGAGTTTGGCATCTCGCACCTCCATGTCGCGTTCCGCCTGTGCCAGGTACTACGGTAAGAAGCGCCGATCGGCTCAGGCTCCCCGATTAGTGCCAGGGTCGGGGATGTGTCAGCGGCGTCCGGCCGGCAGCGGGCCCTGGTGCCGGGCGATGGCGGCGGTGGCGACGAGGATCTGGTGCCAGCCGACCGGGGTGCCCCGGTCGTCCAGCTCGTCGACGTGCAGCCACACCGCCGTACCGTCGTAGCAGCGGGAGATGTCGGTGCGGGCGCGGATCACGCGAACCGTCATGCCCTCGTCGCGCCAGCAGATGTCACCGGGCGCCAGGTGGAGGATGTCATCGGGGCGGGGTACCGCCGCCGGCGGCGTGTTGATGAGTCGCTGCAAGCGCGCGTCCGCGTCGCTGCACAGCATTGCCGAACGTCTCCTTCCACACCGCGAGGGAAAGGCGCGCGACGGTGTCACTCGGGGGCAGAGGAGGCCGCCGCGCGCCCGTGCCACTCCCTTCGCGTCTGACGCACTGTCGATGGCGTCTCTACCCTGACCCCGGGGTGCCGGCGAGACATCCGCCAGTTGACGCATATCTGTAATTAGTCCAGAGTGAGGTCGAACTCGGCCAGGACCGGGTAGTGGTCGGAGGCGCTGTCGGCCTCGCCACCCGACACGATCCGGCAGGCGCAGGTCAGCTCGGCGACGCCCGCGGTACCGAGAACGTAGTCCAGCCGCATGCGCGAGAACTCGGTACCGCCGCCGTGCGCGGTCGGCGCGGTGTAGTCCAGCCCGGCCGGGTCGCCCGCGTGCCGGAACAGGTCGACGAGCCCAGCCCTGGCGAGTACCGCGACCGCCCGGCTGTCCACCGCGCCGCGGCGAAGGTGCCGGCCGCGGAACTCCGGCGCCAGGGCGCGGAGCCGCTCGGTGTGGTCGGTCCACGGGTCCAGCGTGTTGAGATCGCCCATGACGAGCATCAGCCGGTCCCGACGTACCCGGCCGGCGACCCACCGGGCCTCCCAGCGCCGCCGCCAGCCGGAGTAGGGATTGAGGTGCGTACTGATCGCGGTGAGCGGACCACGGTCGGTCACGACGGTCACCTCGACGGCCGCGTGGTGGAACGGCCGGTGGATCCGCCGGGACGCGAGGACGCGTGCGGACCCGCGGACGAGCAGCGCGACCGGCTGGCCGAACCGCGAGCGGCCGAGGTACGGCACCATCCCGGTCGCGTCGGCCACCGCCCGCAGCCGACCGGGTTCGCGGTCGAACCCGCGCAGCTCCTGCAGCGCGAGGACGTCCGGCCGGTGGGCGGTGACGACGCGCATGACGCTGCCGAGCCGGTCGGGCTCCCCGCCGTTGCGGATGTTGTACGTCATGACGCGCATCAGTCGGGCTTGCGGGTCACCCGCAGACCCCGGTCCTCCAGCCGCCGGGCGGCCTCGTCGACCGCTTCCCGGCGCGCCGCCCGGTGCCGGGCCGCCCAGGCGGCCATGCTCGCGGCGAGCGTCTGCCGCTGCTCCAGGGCGAGCCCGATGCTCGCCCGGCGCCGGGTGAGGCCGTCGTGCAGGTACCCGTACAGGCGCTCGAACCGCTGGTCGACGTCGGGCGCGAGGGCGAGCAGCAGCAGGTCGACGTCGACCGGCCGGAGTCCCAACGTGCGCTGCAGGTGGCGCAGGCGCAGCGGGGCGCCGGCCGCCTCGGCCCGGTCGGCGTCCGCCTCCACGCGAGCGAGTACCTCGTCGATCTCCGGGTTGTGCCGGGCCGGCGGGGAAAGTGTGAGCAGGCGGTCGACCTCGCCGTCGCTGAGGTACAGGCCGCGGAAGGGATCCGATCCCTCGCGGGGAGCGGTGCACCGGCGCAGGACGGCGTCGCGTACCCGGGCCTCGGTCACCGCCAGCCGGGACAGCACATGGTCGAGCGACGGGTCGCTGGATCCCCCCTGGTCCGGCTGCACCCTGCCAGCATCGGCGACCGCCGCCGGCCTGGCAAGCCCCGGGGTTTCGCCGGCATGCGCGGTGGCAACACAGGAACGCGCCGCTCTTGTTGCTGGCGAACGTGTTGCGGGTGATGCGGATGGCGGCGGCGCCCGGCGGTACGGAGAGCCCGCCGTTGCCGGCGAACGTGAATCCCTGGATCACCACGTTGGAGACCTTGCCGAACTGGATCGCGTCGGCGTTGGTGAGCTGCGCCCGGCCGGCGTTCTGCGCGGCGATGGTGATCGGCGCGCCGGCGGTACCGGAGCGGCTCACCGTGACCGGCGCATCGTAGACGCCGTCGGCGACCAGGACCCGGTCGCCCGGCTGGGCTTTGGCCAGTGCCGAGGCGAGGGCGGCCGTGGTGGACACCGTCTGGGTCCGCGGCGTGGTGGCGGCGAGACTGGGCCAGGCGAGGGGTCTGGACGTTCAGCATCGCCTACCGGCGCCGGAACGTCGCACCGGAATGGTGGCGCGACGGCTGGCCGGCCGGGTACTGGTTGGCCCCTCGGCGTCGGGTCAGCGATTCATCCGACCTATTTCGCTCAGCTGCCTCCCACCAGCCGGACGATCGTCTGCAGGATGTCGCCGTAGAACGTGCCGTGGATGTGCCGGAACAGCGCGAACGGCTGGCCCGGATCGCCGAAGAACGGCCGGAGGGTCCAGCCGAGCTGGGTACCCACGAAGCCGAACAGCAGGATCCAGATGTACAGCAGCGACATGCTGCTCGTCCCATGCGCGGGTAGTGGTCGGACGGGTGCCGGCGGGGCCGCCACGGGTGCGGTGCGTACCGCAACGGCGACCTGGCCGCCGGGCTCGCCGCCGTTGGACGACGCCGCCGGTACCGCTTCCGCGGGCGGCAGGTCGGCCGGCTCGGCCGCCGGTGGTGCGACCAGCGGCGGCAGCGCCCGCAGCTCCTGGTGCGCGTTGAGCGCCCGCATGCCGGCGGTGAGGAACCGCAGGCCGACCACCGCGGTGAGCACCAGGATCGCGACGTTGAGCAGCTTGAAGAACGAGTAGTTGTGCGCGGAGATCAGGAAGAACAGGCTGATCGGCGCGAACGCCAGGGTGAGCACCGAGGTGACGGTCACCGAGACGAGGATCAGCGTGACCGCCTGCATCATCGACAGCCGCGCGCCGAAGACCAGGTTGAACAGGTACAGCGTGGGCAGGCAGATGGTCAGCGTGGCGAAGAACAGCAGCGGCAGCTTGACGGTCGAGGACAGCGCCTGCGCGAAACCGCTCGACGCGCCGAGGACCGCGCCGTAGCACCCGAGGCTCACCGCCGAGCTGGCCAGCATCTGCCCGGTCAGCCCGCGCAGGTCGCGCTCTTCGATGATCTGCTCCCAGACGCCCTCGCGGTCGCGCAGGAGCCGTTCGATGACCAGTAATCCGTTCCCGGGCGTTTGCGGCATGGTGCACGGTACCGCCCGGCCCGGCGGCGCGCTGTACCCTTTCGGCCAGGGAAGGGAACCGACGTGCCAGATCCGGGCCTGCGGGCCTCCGACGCCGACCGCGAGCGGGTGGTCGCCGCACTCGAACGGCATACCGCGGCGGGCCGGCTCACCCTGGAGGAGTTCGGTCAGCGGGTCGGTCGGGTGTTCGCCGCCGTGACGCTGGGCGACCTGGCCCTCATCATCCGGGACCTGCCGCCCGAATCGGCGGTCGGGTCGCAGCACCGCCAGCTCGTGCTCGCGTTCGTGCTGGCGCTGCTGACGCTGGCCGTCCTGGGGGTCATCCTGGCGGTGGCCCGGCCGTAGGGGTACGCCGCGCCTACCTGCACCGCTCGGGCGCTACG
>WNGG01002472.1_pt1 | contig 35927 bp, 37 predicted proteins | sample 5400661 | NCBI WGS metagenome assembly WNGG01 (sample SAMN13153372, study PRJNA577476) | soil metagenome | isolation source: 100 cm soil or saprolite under Garry oak tree replicate 1 | place: USA:California | collected 2016-06-15
CGCATCAAGTGCGCTCTGCTCTCGCTCAAAGTGTTGAAGGTCGGCGCCTAAGGATTGGCGGACGACGACGAGGAGTAATAGATAGTCATGACAGAACAAACGGCTCCGTTTCGAGACCTCACCGTCGACGAGATCAAGAGGCTGGTCGACGAGGGACGCGACGTGGTGGACGTGCGCGAGGACTGGGAGTGGAACAAAGGCCACCTGCCGGGGGCGCGGCACGTGGTGCTGAGCTCGATCCTCGCGAACCCGACGGCGCAGTCGTTCAAAGACGGAACGATCTTCGTCTGCCAGGTTGGAGAGCGCTCCGCAGTCGCGTCTGAGATGGCGGTCGCGCTGGGCGTCAAGGACGTGGTCAACTTCCGTGGCGGGACGAAGGCATGGCGCGATGCGGGCCTGCCACTGGAGAAGCCATGACCGGACAGCCCGCGGTCACCACAGAGGTCGCGCCGGACGCCACGGTCAAGCCCGAGGACGTGATCGAAGTGCTCCGCCAGTGCTTCGACCCCGAGATCCCGGTCAACATCATCGACCTGGGCCTCGTCTACGACATCGCGATCCAGCCGGAGCGCGTCGACGTGAAGATGACGCTGACCGCGCTCGGGTGCCCGATGGCCGCCGACGTGATGGCTGACGTCCGCGACCACCTGCTCACGCTGCCCGGAATCGCCGACGCCGGCGTCGACATCGTGTACGAGCCGGTGTGGACCCCAGAGCGCATGTCCGAAGAAGCGCGCTGGGAACTGGGGATGGTCTAGCCAATCAAACTCCTCCCCATTCATGGGGAGGTGCCGGCCTAGGCGGCGGAGGGGCGCCTAGCTTAGCCGGCGTGCGGCCAGACGTCGATCACCGAGCTGATGACTGACGACGTTTCCGTGTGCTCCTCGAGATCGTAGATATATGTCTTGCCTTTCGCGATGCCTGGAAATTCCGTGCCGCAGCCAGCAGTAGGAAGGCACGCGACCCCCGCTTCGTACCACACATAGCGGTCGGTCAGGAATGCTGGCTCCGCGCGCCCCTTCCCGCCGAGATCGATGACCTTGCCCGAAGCGGTGTCGACGACGAAAACGTGAGGCGAGCCCTGAGCGTCACGCGCCTCGTAGACGATCCTGCCGCCGTCAGGCGAAGCCTTCGGCCTGATCCACTTGACCCCCGGAAGAAGCGTGCTGATCGCGCCGTCGCGCAATACTTCGACGCCCTTTGCGTCCAGAAAGTACAGGCTCGAACCCGACCACACAGACATCGTGGCCGCAGCCAGCAGGTCCGTTCCCCCTGCCTTGGCGCCCGCCGCAGTCCAGACCCCGAAGTAGTTGTTGATTCCGCTGCCGACGAGTGAGATCAGCGCCCCATCGGGCGAGTAGGCAAGACGGAAGTCCCAGCTGTCGGCGGGGTTCTGAAGTGGTCCGGGGCATGGTTCGACTTCGCATCCACCGACTGCCAGAGCCGGCAGCGTTGCCAGAACCCGATCTCGCCCGCCATTCAGCACATGCAACTCCAGGCCCAGATCGGCCGTGGTCAGGTAAGCCACGCTGCCATCCGGCCTCCACACGAAAAGGAACACCGCCTTGTCGCCCCTGACCACAACCGGGCTGGGCGCGCCCGATATCGGTCGGCGAAACAGCGTGTTCGGCAGGGCGTAGTAGGGGTCGGTTTGTCCGCCAAGGTACGAGATCTCGGATGAGCTGACGAACTGGCCCCCCGCGCCTTCGAGAGCGGGACCATAGCCCAGCAGTTGGGACGCCCGGCCGGCAGTGCCGATGGTCTTCGGATGCGCGATGTCGGTGAGGTCGCGGATCACCAGTTGGTCGCTGCCTCGCAGCGTGACCATCGCCAGGCAGTGGTGGGATGGGTCACACATCGAACCTGAGCTTGGGCTCGACGCGACAGTCCCAGTCGGGCTAGGGCTGGTCTGCGGCGCATGATTCGCGGTTGCCGGACCATTGTTAGCCCCGCAGGCCGCAGCCAGCAACGCGGTTGCGGCCACCAGCTGAATCCAGCCTCTAGCTCTCCAGGTCATACAGCGCAAACGCCGCGCCCTGCGATTAGTTATGAGCGGTCTTCGCTGTTCCGGTCGAAATTCGGCTCCACCTACACTTAGTTTCGAAGTGGCGGAGTTCAGCCCAGGGCTGGAAGGTGTGGTGGCCGCTGAAACCGCCGTCAGTGAAGTCGACGGCGCCAACGGCCGTCTCATCTATCGCGGCGGGTACCTGATCGAGGACCTGGTGCCCGTCGCCGGCTACGAAGAGATCGCCCATCTGCTCTGGCACGGCGAGCTGCCGAACGAAAACGAGCTCGACACCCTGCGTCAGCAGATGGCGGCCGCCCGAACCCTCAACCACTCGGCGCGCGGCGCGCTGATGGCAATGGATGGTCAGATCGACCCGATGGACGTGCTGCGCACGGTAGTTTCGGCGCAAGGCGCCAGCAAGTCCCTCACCAAGCCGTCCCTCGCCGAGGCGATCGCGCTCACCGCTGTATTCCCGACGATCGTGGGCTCCGCTTATCGGCGGCGCCAAGGCAAGGACATGGTCGAGCCACGCGCAGACCTCGGCCATGCGGCAAATCTGCTCTGGATGATGGAGGGCAAAGAGCCCGACCTACAAAAGGTGCACCTGGTCGACTCCTATCTCGTCCTGCTCGCGGACCACGGGCTCAACGCGTCGACTTTCGCCGCCCGCGTCGTCGCCTCGACAGGCAGCGACCTGACGTCGTGCGTGGTCGGTGCGATCGCGGCCCTGAAGGGGCCGGCCCACGGCGGCGCGACCTTCGCCGCCCGCACGATGCTGGACAAGATCGGCTCCGCCGACAATGCGGAGAAGTGGCTGACGGAAGCGCACGGGCGTCACGAGCGCTTCTCGGGTTTCGGCCATCGTGTATACCGCACGTACGACCCGCGGGCCAAGATCCTCCGCGAGATGGCGAAGACAGCTTCGCCGGAGCTTCACAAGACCGCCGCACGCACCGAGGAGGTCGCGCTGAAGATTCTTCACGACGCGCACCCGGAGCGGCCCAACGCGACCAACGTCGACTTCTGGGCCTCGGTCGTCCTGACAGGCGCGGGCATCCCGAAGGAGCTTTTCACCTGCGTGTTCGCCATCTCGCGCGTCGCCGGCTGGACCGCGCACGTCCTGGAGTCGCTGTCCGACCTCCGCATCATCCGGCCCGCGTCGCGTTGGACTGGACCGGAACCGGGCAAGAAGCCACTGCAGCTCGCCAAGCGGTGACGTCCACCTACGTACCTGGCCTCGAGGGGATCATCGGCGCGCAGACGGCGATCTCGATGGTCGACGGCGCCAACGGCCGGCTTGTCTACCAGGGCTACGTGATCGCCGACCTGGCGGAGCAGATGTCTTTCGAGGAGGTGGCCTTCCTGCTCTGGAAAGGCCACCTGCCGGCCCGCGCCGAGCTCGACTCGCTGGCGCTCGAGCTCGCAGGTTCCCGGACGTTGACGCCGGCCGCGACGAGGGCGCTTGAGGCGCTGCCGGGTGACACCGATCCGATGGATGTCTTGCGCAGCGTGGTCTCGGTACAGGGCGTCGAGCACCGTCTGTCCAGACCAAGCGTGCCGCTCGCGATTCACGCCACGGGATCGTTTCCCACGATCCTGGCCATGTTCCACCGCCGGCGGCACGGCCTCGAGCCGGTGAAGCCACGGTCGGACCTCGGCCACGCCGCGAACTACCTCTACATGCTCAATGGCACAGAGTCGAGCCCCGAGCCCGTCCGCGCCCTCAACACCTACCTGGTCCTCCTGGCCGACCATGGCATGAACGCGTCCACGTTCACCGCGCGGGTCATTGCTTCGACCGAATCGGACCTGACCTCATGCCTTGTCGGCGCCATCGGCGCGCTCAAGGGCCCGGCTCATGGCGGCGCGCCCTCCGCAGTTATCGAGCAGCTGGAGCAGATGGGGACGGCTGAGAACGCCGAGCGCTGGATGCGCGAGGCGCGCAAGCGGAAGGTGAAGTTCATGGGCTTTGGCCACCGGATCTACCGGGTCTACGACCCCAGGGCCAAGATCCTCAAGGAGATGTGCCGGCAGATGAACCCGAGGTTCTACGACCTCGCCTCAAAGGTCGAGGAGGTCGCGCTTCAGATCCTGCACGAGGAGCATCCGGAGCGGCCGCAGTCGACGAACGTCGAGTTCTACTCGGCGGGCGTCCTGCAGGCAATCGGCCTGCCCAAAGAGTTCTTCTCGCCCACGTTTGCGGTCTCGCGGGTGGCGGGATGGAGCGCTCACGTGCTCGAGCAGGCGGCCAACAACCGCATAATCCGCCCGCAATCGGAATACATCGGACCGGAGCCGCGGAAACCCGTGCCCCTCGCCAACAGGGGTTAGCCCTAGCTCGTCTCGACCGCAGCGGCTGGGGCAATCTGGGCGCCGCGGGCCTCGGGTGGTTCCTCCTGATCGCCATCGGCTTCACCGGGTGGTTCGTGGTCGTGCTGCCACTCCGCGCCGACCCCCTGGCCAATGACCTGACGCAGGTCTACATCGCCGTCAGCATCGCGCGGGACCATGGCTGGAGCCACATCTATTCGCTTGTCCTCCAGCAGGACCTGTTCGAGCGGCTGAGGCCGCACGCAGTCTGGAATGACGGGGCTTGGTTCACCCCGGCGCCGCCGTACGCGTGGCTGGTCTTCCCGCTGACGCTCCTGGGAGCCGCCGGGGCCGTCTACAGCTGGCTTGCGATCTCACTCCTGTCCCTCGTCGCGGCATGGTGGGTCGCTGCGCCGGGCCAGGGCCGCGCCCGCGTTCTGTGGCTGCTCGGTGCGCTGGCGTGGTACCCCGTGCTGTACGGACTCAGCCTCGTCCAGCCGGGGCTCGTCATGACCGCGATCGCGGCCGTTGCGTGGCGGCTTGGGGAGTCACGCAGGCCCTTCCTGGCCGGAGCCGTGCTGGGGCTGTCAGTGATCAAACCGCAGCTCGTTCTCGTGCTTCCGGTCGTGCTGCTGACCGCCGGCAGGTGGCGGATCTTGCTGCCGTGGGCGGCGATAGGCGCCGCGCTCGCTCTCCTCTCTGTGCTCGCGCTCGGGTCGACGGGATTACAGGATTACGTGGCGACGCTGGCGCATCAGGGCCAGATGGCGAACAACCGGTACTTCACGCTCGCCTACCTGACCGGTCCAGGGCCACTCGGCTATGTCGCTTCCGGCGCTGTCATGGCGGTGGCTGTGGTGGGCGCCTACCTGAATCGCCGCGCAAGTCTCGCCCGTCTCTTCGCGCTCGGAATCGTCGCCAGCACGCTGGCCGCCACGTACTGGCACCTGCAGGACTTCACGATCCTGGTCCTTGCGGCATGGCTGTTCTGGCGCGACCATCCTCCAGCCTGGCAGCGCGCCTGCCTGCTGGTGACCGTCGTGGGGGGAGAGTTCGCCTGGGGCGTGACACCGCTCCCTGTGCTGATCGGCGTGACGTTATGGCTGGGCTTCCTCGTGACCCCGCGGGTATCCCAACCCGCAACCGCCGCGGCGACGGTCTGACTTGACGGCCGCCGACGTGCGCGTGCCCTACGCCGGGTGGATCGTGGCCATCGGCGCACTCATCGTGTGTAGCGCCCTGCTTTTCTTCACGCGCAGCTTCACCTTCTATTTCGACGAGTGGTCGTTCATCACCACAGCTCCTGATTGGACGATCGCGACGTACTTCGAGCCCCACAACGAGCACCCGTCGATGCTGCTGCGACTCGTCTACGCCGCTCTCCTCGGCACGGTCGGCCTACGCACCTATCTGCCATACATGGCGGTCCTCTATCTCGCCCATTTCGCCAACGTCTTGCTCCTCTTCGAGCTGGTGCGCAGGCGCGCCGGAGAGCTCATAGCAGTCGTAGCCGCACTACTCCTGCTGGTCATGGGAATGGCGTGGGAGGACCTCTTCTGGGCATTCCAGGTGGGCTGGCTCGCTTCGGTGGCGTTCGGCCTTGGAGCACTGCTGGCCCTCCAGATGCGGCGACGTTGGCGCGCCGCCGCCGCGACGGGGTTGGTGGTCGTTTCACTCTCTTTCTCCGGCGTCGGACTCGTGTTCGCGGTCGCCGCCGCGATCCATCTCCTGCTGACTCCAACGAGGCGTAACGAGCTCTGGTGGTTTGTGCCGATGGCGATATCGCTGCTCGCGTGGTACACCGCCTTCGGACGGTTCGGCACCCATCCCGACCCGCAGCCGACCGCGGCCAACCTGCTGTTCGATCCCCTCTACACCGTGTGGGGCCTAAGCCAGGGCATCGCCGGGGTGATCGGCGTCAGCGGCTGGTTCGGCTATCCGCTCCTCGGATTGGCGATCGTCGCGGTGGCTTGGAGCTGGAAGCGCCATGGCCTGGACCCGTTCCTCGCCGGCATCGGCGCCGGCCTGGTCGCGTTCTTCCTGGTCGCCGGGTTGACACGGGCGCAGCTGGGGTGGCAGCAGTCCGGCGCGTCGCGCTACGTCTACGTGGCGGCCGTCCTGTGGCTCATCCTGCTCGGAGATGCGGCGCGCTCCCTGCCCTGGCGCGGGACATCGCGCCCCGCGCTGGCCGCGCTAGCGTTCCTCGCCTGCTTCAACAGCGCGGTCGTCCTGGTCGAGTTCGGCAGCGCCAAGACTTTCCAGATGCAGCGTGGCGTCGCCGACCTGCAGGCTCTCAACGCGTCCCGCAATTACGACTGCCTCAACCCCGCCGGAAGCGTCGATCCCATGATCATGCCCGACGTGCTGCCGCCGGCCTACTACCGGGCCATCGACCGCTACGGCGACCCGGTGGCCGGCAAACCCATCCAGGATCCCAACGATTTCGAGGTCGCCGTAAACAATCTGCGCAAGCCCGGCTGCTAAGCCTCCCTACTATTGATCCCAGTGCCGGAATTCGATTTCGACGTCGCGATCCTGGGTGGTGGGATGGGCGGTTATCCAGCCGCCATCCGCGCCTCGCAGCTAGGCCTGAAGGTCGCCCTGGTGGAGTCCGCCAAGCTCGGCGGGACGTGCCTGCACATCGGCTGTATCCCGACGAAGGCCCTCCTCGAATCCTCGGAGCTTTATCACCGGGTGGCCACCCGGGGCGCCGAGTTCGGCCTGAAGGCCGAGGTCGTCGGCTACGACTACCCGAGGATCGCGGAGCGGCGCGACGCCATCGTCGCCCAGCTGTACAAGGGCGTCCAGTACCTGATGAAGAAGAACAAGATCGAGGTCGTCCAGGGCAAGGGGCGGCTGCGCGACCGTAACTCGATCGACGTCAACGGCCGCTCGGTCAAGGCCAAGAATCTGATCGTCGCCACGGGGTCAACGGTCAAGACGCTCCCGGGCCTGGCCCTCGACGGGCAGTACATCATCTCCTCCGACGACGCGGTGCTCTCCAAGAACGCGCCCGAATCGATCTGCATCATCGGCGCCGGGGCTGTGGGTGTCGAGTTCGCGACCTTCTACAACCAGCTCGGCGTCAAGGTGACGCTGCTCGAGGCGATGGACCGATTGGTTCCCCTCGAGGACGAGGAGGTCTCCAAGGAGATGCTCTCGTCATTCAAGAAGGCCGGCATCGACTGCCGGCTCGGTGTGAAGGTCAGCGGCGCGAAGAAGGCACGCGATGGGGTGAGCGTGGAAACCGACCAGGGCGAGGTCTGGGCCAAGCAGCTGCTGGTTGCCGTCGGACGAGCCGCGGTCTCCAAGGAGCTTGGCCTCGAGCAGCTCGGCGTGGAAACGCATCCGAATGGCTTCATCAAGGTCGACGAGTGGATGCGGACATCGGTCGAATCGATCCACGCCATCGGGGACGTGGTCGGCGGTTATCTGCTCGCCCACGCCGCCTCTCACGAAGGAATCGTCGCGGCGGAGGACATCGCCGGCGAGCGGATGGCGCCGATGGAACAAAACCTCGTCACCCGCTGCACGTACTCACACCCGCAGATCGCCTCGGTCGGACTGACCGAGAAAGAGGCCCGCGAAAACGGACGCGAGGTCAAGATCGGCCGCTTCCCGTTCTCAGCGATCGGCCGGGCGCAGATCCACGGCGAGCCCGGCGGCTTCGTCAAGATCGTCGCGGACGCGAAGACCGGGCAGATGCTGGGCACGCACATAGTGGGCGCGAACGCCACCGAGCTGATCGCGGAGCCGGCCCTGACGCAGCTCTTCCAGGGTGACGCATGGGAGCTCGGCCGCAACATCCACCCGCACCCGACGCTGAGTGAGGCGGTGATGGAGGCGGCGATGGCCGTGGATGGCCACGCCATCCACTTCTAACTCCGATGGCCCAGTCGACGAGAACGAAGGACCCGTCGTTCAGTCCTGACTGGCGCTTCCAGGATCCGGTCGCCTGGCGCGATACCGACCTCGACGAGAACATCCTCACCAAGTGGTTCCACTTCATGCTGCTCGGCCGCCAGATCGACTATCGCTTCCAGGTTCTGAACCGGCAGGGCCGAGCGCCCTTCATCATCTCGTGCGCCGGGCATGAGGCGGCCCAAATCGGGGTCAGCTGGCCCCTCAAGCCCAAGCACGACTGGCTTGCGCCCTACTACCGAGATGTCGTGCTCTGCATGCGGATGGGCATGACCCCGCTGGACCTCATGCTTGCGGTTCTCGCCAAGTCCGGCGATCCCTCCTCCGGCGGCAAGCAGACGCCGGGCCACTTCTCGGACTCTCGGCTGAACATCACGTCGGGGGGCTCGCCCGTCGCGACGCAGATGGTGCGCGGAGCCGGCGTTGCGTACACGTTGAAGATGGACGGCACCGATAAGGTGCTGATGACCTGCTACGGCGAGGGCGCTGGCGCCGAGGGGGACGCGCACGAGGCGTTCAACTTCGCGGCGATCTACAAGCTGCCGGAGGTCTTCGTGTGCGAGAACAACGGCTTTGCGATCTCCACGCCATTTCAGAAGGAATACGCAATCCAGCACGTCGCGCAGCGTGCGGCGGGCTATGGCTTTCCAGGAGTGACAGTAGATGGCCGCGATCCGGTCACCTGCTACGCCGTGGCCAAAGAAGCCGTCGCCCAGGCGCGCGCCGGCGGTGGGCCGACGTTGATCGAGTGCCTCGTCGACCGCCTCGGCGCCCACTCCTCCGAGGACGACCAGCGCCGCTATCGGGCCCAAGAAGAGATCGATAAGCTCGCCGAGAGCGACTGCCTCGAGCGGTTCAAGAAGCGGCTCATCGAGGAGGGCGTGCTCACGTCCAAGCAGGTCACCGAGCTCGAGGAAGGCGTCAAGGAAGAGGTCACCACGGCGACCAAGGCGGGCATGGACGCGGCGGACCCTCAGCCTGAGGACGCGCTGACCAACGTGTACGCGGTCGAGGCGCCGAAGGCGATCGAGCCCGCAAGCGGCGTCGAGACCGAGGAGATGAACATGGTCGCGGCGCTGCGCTCGGCGCTGACCGAGGAGATGGACCGGGACGAGCGCGTGATGGTGCTGGGCGAGGACGTGGGCAAGAAAGGTGGCGTCTTCCTCGTCACCGATGGGCTGCGCGCGAAGTTTGGCGAGGCGCGCGTGATCGACACGCCGCTGGCCGAGTCGTCCATCGCGGGGGTGGCCTTGGGCCTGGCCATCGCAGGTAAGCGGCCTGTGGCCGAGATCCAGTTCACGGACTTCGCCCACATGGCATTCAATTCGATCACCAACGAGATCGCGAAGTATCGCTATCGCAGCGACGGCGACTGGTCGGTTCCGCTGGTTGTCCGGGCACCGATGGGTGGACACGCGCACGGCGCCCTGTACCACTCGCAGTCGATCGAGGCGCGCTTCGCGACGCCGGGCTTGAAGATCGTGATCCCGTCCACGCCTTACGAAGCGAAGGGACTGCTGCTCGCGGCGATCCGCGATCCGGACCCGGTGCTTTTCTTCGAGCACAAGCGCCTCTACCGGATGTTCAAGGAGCCCGTGCCGAAGGGCGAGTACCTGATCCCGCTGCAGGTCGCGCGCACAGCCCGGGAGGGCACCGACATCTCGGTCTTCTGCTACGGGCTGATGGTGCACTACGCGATCGAGGCGGCGAAGAATCTCGTGGCGGACGGCGTGAGCGTGGAGATCATCGACCTGCGGACCGTCTACCCCCTGGACAAGGAAGCGATCACCGCGTCCGCCCGCAAAACCGGGAAATGCCTTGTCCTATATGAGGACAACTTCAGTGTCTCGATCGGTTCGGAAGTCGCGGCCCTGATCGCAGACGAGGCGTGGCGTTGGCTGGACGCGCCGGTCAAGCGGTTCGGCGGGCTCGACGTGCCGTCGATGCCGTACGCGATCCCGATGGAGGAGTACTTCATGCCGACGCCGGACAAGATCACCAAGGTCCTGAAGGACCTGGCGGCGTTCTGATGGCCGGCAAGACCACCAGGGTCGTCATGCCCCAGCTCGGCGAATCCGTGCACGAGGGCACCATCTCGCGCTGGCTCGTCAAGCCGGGCGACCAGGTCGTCGAGTTCGAGCCGATGCTCGAGGTGGATACGGACAAGGTCAACGCCGAGGTGCCGGCGCCCGTCTCGGGCATCCTGCGCGAGATCCTGGCCAAGGAAGGCGAGACCGTTCAGGCCGGCGCCGAGATAGCCGTGGTCGAGACCGGCGGCGACAGCAAGGTGACCGCGACCCCGGAAGCTCCCGCCCCGGCGCCGAAAGAAGAAAAACTCCTCCCCACTGGTGGGGAGGTGCCGGCGGAGGGGCGGAAGGTCGAGAAGGAGCAACTCCTCCCCACTGGTGGGGAGGTGCCGGCGAAGCCGGCGGAGGGGCCCGCACCAAGCGAGCCGCACCGGTACTCGCCAGGTGTCCAGATGGCCGCATCGGACCTGAAGGTCGACCTATCGCAAGTGACTGGCACCGGCCTCGGCGGCCGCGTCACCAAGAAAGACGTCCAGGACTTCGCCGCCAGCGCAAAGGCCGCGCCTGCGGCGCGCCCGGCTCCCGCCGCACCGGTCGCTCCGGGTGAGGGCGACCAGGTCGTCCAGCTGACCCGAGTCCGCCGCCTGATCGCCGAGAACATGACGCGGTCCAAAACCACCATCCCGCATGCCTGGCAGACGCAGGAGGTGGACATGTCAGGCGTGGTCGCGAACCGAAACGCGAACAAGGCTGCGTTCCAGAAGCAAGAAGGCTTCTCGCTTACCTACCTGCCGTACGTGATGGCGGCTGCCCTTTCCGCGTTGCGCGAGCATCCCGAGGTCAACTCCTCGTTTAACGAGACGGAGCTGATCGTCCACCGCGACATCAACCTCGGCATCTCCGTCGGACTGGAGGACACACTGCTCGTTCCGGTCGTGCGTCGGGCCGACGGCCTCTCGATCGCCGGTCTCGCGCGGGCCGTCAACGACCTCGCGACCCGAGCCCGCAACAAGCAGCTGAAAGCCGACGAGCTGAGCGGTGGGACCTTCACGGTCAACAATTCGGGCACCTTCGGCACCCTGTTCAGCTACTCGGTCATCAACCCAGGTCAGGCCGGGATCCTCACCATGGAGGCCATCGTGGACCGGCCGATGGCGGTCAACGGGATGATCGGCATCAAGCCGATGATGTACCTCTGCTTCTCGTTCGACCACAGGGTGCTCGACGGGCTGCAGGCGGCGCGCTTCTTGACCTCGTGCCGGAAGTGGCTGGAGGCCGTCAGCCTGGAGACCCCGGTCTACTAGGCACCGGGCGCAAGGCGCCTGAATCCTTGGTTTCGAGCGTTAAGGTTGTCGCCATCAAGATGTCAGCGACGCCCCGACCGCGAAACGAGAACCAAGATGAACCTCCTCCGATCGTCCTCAAGGAGGTTTACGACCTCCGGTTCGACGAGCGGGACCGTGCCGCGAAGGATGCGATCTGGAAGGAGCTCGGCAAGTTCTTTCAGCGCTACATCAAGCCCGGCGCCCGCGTCATCGACATCGCCTGCGACGAGGGCTATTTCATCCGCAACGTCCAGGCGCGCGAGCGCTGGGCGACCGACATCCGCGCGGTCGAGGCGTCGTTGCCGCGCGACGTGCGCTTTGTCCGCGCCAGCGGCCTCGATCTCGCCAACGTCATCACCAACGACTACTTCGACCTCGCTTTCTTCAGCAACTACCTCGAGCACCTGCCCTCCACCGAAGCCGTGCTCCAACAGCTGCGCGTCGCATTTGCGCTGCTCAAGCCCGGCGGGCGCGTGCTGATCCTGCAGCCGAACATCCGGCTCGTCGGTGGCTCGTACTGGGACTTCATCGACCACCAGACCGCGCTCACCGAAAAGAGCCTGTCCGAGGCGGCGCGCATGGCCGGCTTTGAGACGAAACAGATCATCGCCCGCTTCCTTCCCTACACGACCAAGAGCCGGCTGCCGCAAAACGCGGTGTTTGTGCGCGCATACCTCGCGTTTCCGCCGGCCTGGTTGGTGTTCGGCAAGCAGACGCTCTACCTTGGCGAGAAACCTCTCAGCAGGTAGTCAGCGTCCGCCACTGGCGCTGGCGGCCGCAACGATCGCGGCGGCATGGGGTGCGCTCTACAGCGTGGGATTGTGGGTCACCGCTTATCTGACATTTCCAGTCCATGACGACGTGCGTTACGACTATGTGGCGGCGCAAGCGGGCCTGCGCTACGGGTGGTCGAAGATCTACAACATCGATCTTCTCCGTGGGCTGTCCTCGGGATTCCCGGCCCCGCAGAACACGATTCACCCGGGCGGCACATTCATCAACCCTCCACTGCTGGCATGGCTGTGGACCCCCCTGGTCGCTTTTCCCGAACCTGCCGCCTACCTCGTGTGGACGGTCTTGTGCCTGGTCGCGTATGTCTGGGCCTGGCACATCGCCGCGCCCTTTACCGGATGGGGCAAGATCGCGCTCCTGCTCGCGGGCCTTGCGCTGTGGCCAGTCATGGAAGCTTTCTACTTCGGTCAGCCGACGATGCTCGTGCTGGCGCTGGTCGCAACCGCCTGGTGGCTGATGCGTGGCGACAGGATGATCGCGGCGGGCGTGGCGCTGGCATTCGCGACAGCCCTCAAGCCTCAAGTCGTGATCATGGTCCCCGTCTGTCTGCTGGCGGCAGGAAGGTTCCGGCCGCTAATTGGTTGGGGTGTTGCGGGCATCGTGATCGCGGCGGTCAGCGCGCTTAGCCTCGGCACATCGGGCCTCAACGAGTACTGGGAGACGCTCAAGTGGATTCAGACCGACACGGGGCACTCGTTCTACACGCTCGCGGGAGTGCTCGGAACGGGCCTGGTCACGTACGCATTGCTTGCGCTACAGGGCGTCGCATGCGCGTTTGTCGCGTGGCGGCGGCGTGACGACCTGGACGTCGTCTTCGCGGCCGGGCTCCTGGGCTCGCTGATGATCTCGTTTCACCTGCACCAGGCTGACTACAGCAACTTGTTGCTGGCGGGTTGGCTCGTGCTTCGGGGCGCGCCTTCGGTTGCGCACAAGGCCTGGCTTGCCATCGGTTTCGTGACGATGCAGGTGCTGACGATGGGGCTGCCCGTCCCGCAACTTGTCTGGAATGTCGTCTGGCTGGCGGTTTTGGGATTCGGTGCGAGCAGGCGTCAGATGCGGCCGGTTTCGCTCTCGATCCCGAGGATGCTCATGAAGAAGGCGGCAAAAACCGTCTGAGTACCGAGCGCCGTCAGCACGACGGCGGGGATCACCTCGCGCATCGTGGTGTCCGGGTTCAGGTTGCCGAAACCCACGGCTGACCAACTCGCGACCGCGACGATCAGGCTTACAAGACCGGCCAGGGCAAGCAACACGCCAACCGCAAGCCCAACCTCCAGAGTGATGTAGCGAAACATCGACTGCAGCACGGGATGTGGCGGATGAAATCCGACCCGGATGGCGAAGAACTTGGTGAACAGCGCGAACAGCACGAGCTGGTAGCCGAGGAGAGCAAGAAAGCCGGCGACCAGCAGCGTATGGATGTCGAGACGGACTCCGGCGACCACCACCGGGCCGGGCAGGAGCACCAGGGACAGGACTGCTCCGACCGCGAACAGGATCAAGCCCGGGTACAGGAACAGCCAGCGTGGACTGAAAAGGAGCATGAAGCGCAGGTGGCGCCAACCGTCCCGCCAGGTGCGCAGGTGCGGCGGCCTCGATCGTCCGTCTGGGCTCAGGACGACTGGGACTTCGGCGATCTTCATTCCCTGGAGGGACGCTTTGATCACCATCTCGCTCGCGAACTCCATTCCGGTCGCGCTGAGGTGCAGCTTGGAGTAGGCGTCTTTGCGAAAGCCTCGAAGACCGCAGTGCATGTCGCCCACGGGGGTGTGAAAGAAAAGCCGGCTGATCGCGGTGAGCACTGGGTTGCCGACCCAGCGATGGGACCAGACCATCGCGCCCTGCTTGATCTCACCCGCGAAACGGTTTCCCATGACGAGGTCATGGCCTTCGCGCAGACGATCGACGAGCGGCCCGATCGCGCTGAAGTCGTAACTGTCGTCCGCGTCGCCCATGATCACGAGCTCACCGCGGGTCGCGTCGATGCCGCCGATGAGCGCGCTGCCGTATCCCTTACGCACGACGTCCACCACGCGAGCTCCCAGCTCTCGGGCGAGCTCCTGTGAGCCGTCCGTGCTGCCGTTGTCGGCGACGACAATCTCTGCCTTGAGGCCTAGTCGGTCGATCGCCAGCCGTGCCTTCTGAATGCAGGTGGCGAGGGTCTCGACCTCGTTGAGGCACGGCATCACGATCGACAGCTCGACGGCTGTTGGCGGCGAAGCCTCGCGCGGGGTGGTGAATCGCTCGGCGATCGTCACGGCCGCATCAGCCTAGCGCCGGCGCATGGACTCGCAGCCGGCAGAAAAAACAAGTGACCCCGACGGATCGCCTCTCGGGAGCCGGTACATGGCCTTGCGGCCCTGTTCCCGCCCCCTCGAACGTGTCCCTCGGGGCCGCCAAGAAATGTAAGCGGCACCCGTGAATCGCGCAAGCCCGAAAGTAAGTTCGTCGCCAACCTATGACTAGTAGCCGGACACGGTCCCCGCATGCGGGGACCCTGGCCCCAACTCTTCCCCACTTGTGGGGAAGTCCCGGCCGCAGGTCGGGGATGGGGCGGCCCCAACTCTTCCCCACTTGTGGGGGAGTCCCGGCCGCAGGCCGGGGATGGGGCGGCCCCAACTCTTCCCCACTTGTGGGGGAGTCCCGGCCGAAGGCCGGGGATGGGCCGGCGTGAGCGGCGGTCGCCCCGAGCAGGATCTCGAGTGCGCGGAGGCCGGGCTCAGCGCAGGCTGATCGTCCGGATCGGCTCGTACGTCGGGCCCCCGCGACTGAGGTGGCTGCGGTAGAGGATCAACTCACCGGCTCGCCACGGCGGTAACGTCGGTGGAACCGCTGCGGGCAGCGCCGCGCCCTCCGGCCTCCTGGCGCGCGCGATGGTCATGTGGGCGGCGTACGGCCGGCTTTCGGCCTCGAGCCCCGCACGAACGCACTCAGCCTCGACTGTGGCGGCGAGCGCCGACGCCTCGGTTTCGCCAAGGCTCAGACCGATCCAGAGCACCCTTGCGAGGCGCCCGCGCTTGAAGGCCCCGTGCTCGCCCAGCTGCATCGTGAATGCGCGCGGCGCCGACGCCTCGACGCGGCCGGCGATTCGGTCGGCGACCTCAAGCTCCAGGTGACCGAGGAAACGAATCGTGAGGTGAAGGTTTTCTGCGGGCGTCCACCTGAACTTCGGGGCCAGCAGGGCCTGCGCCTGGATGAAGGCCCCGAGCTGCGCGCGATGCTCTTCGGGGATTGGCACTCCAAAGAATGCCCGCACTCTTAGCGGGCCGGTCTCGCTCTCTTGACCCAGTTGACCGGTGCCCATGAGCTCGGCGCCGTCGGGCGCCAGCCGAACTGGGAGCTGACGGAGTCGATACCCGCGGCGAGGTTGTCGACCTGGATCATCCTGACCTCGTCGGACGTGATCGGCGGGTTGGCCGACAGCGCCTCCATCGCCATCGCCGGGATCGCGAGCAGCGGTACCGGCAGCTTGAGCTTGGCCTTTTTGATCTTCCGAGCCTGGAGGAACCAGTCGAAGATGTTCTCGTAGGTGACGACCTCGGGACCCCCCAGCTCGACGATGTGGCCGAGCAGCTCGGGGCGGGAGATCGTCTCGACGATGCATCGTGCCGCGTCTTCGCGCAGGATCGGCTGCATCTTTGCCTGGCCGCTGCCGGGGATCACAGCGAACGGCCCGACGATCGCGCGCTCGAAGTCGTTGAGGATTCCGCCTTCCTCGGCCAGCACGAACGAGAAGCGAAGGATCGTTCCCGCGACCCCTGTCTTGGCCAGCTCCTGCTCGCCCATCCAGCGCGACGTGTAGTACTTGTAGTGCGGGTCGAGCTTCGACCCGATCGCGCTCACCAGCACCACGGAGCGGGCTCCCACCGCCTTGGCGACCTCGCCCACGATGCGCGGACCATCGACGTTCACCGCCAGATAGGACTGGGGGCGGTTTCGCCGCACCGCGATCAGGCTGATGATGTGCTCGACGCCCTGCGCGGCCTGGGTGACCGAGGCCGGGTCGAGCGCGTCTCCAACCACCACCTGGGCGCCGCGCACCTTGAATGCGGCGGCCTTCATCGGGTCGCGGACCAGGACGCGCAGCTGGTGGCCGCCGTCGAGGATCTTGTGCGCCACGCCGCGGCCCACGAAGCCGGTCGAGCCCAGGAGGAGGATTCTCGCCACGGCTGAGAATCGTAGCCGGGAGACGCAATACTGAGGCTCAATGGCTGGGGCAGCCTCGAGTGGGTTCGTACTGGGAGTTTTCGCTTTCCTGCTCGGCATCGCCGCCATCGCGGCCGCGATCCGGCGCCGGCGGGGCCGGGAGCGCTACCCGGAAACGTACGCCGCGAGCGGCGGCATCATCTACACGGCGGTCTCGATGGGCTGCGGAGCGGTTTTGCTCTTGGCCGGCGGGGGCCTGATGGCCCTGGCCCTGATCTTCAGACACTAGGAGGGAGTCCACCTCCCCAACTCTTCCCCATTTATGGGGAAGTACCCGGCGGAGCCGGGGGATGGGGCGGCCGGGTGGGGTATCCGCTAGATCACATTCTTCTCATGGACGAGTGAGCCCTTCGCGAACCGGGTAGAGGCGAACGGGCTGATGTCGACCTGGGAGCGTTGATCGAGCAGCAGCTGCGTCAGCAGCAGCGCGGCCGCCGGCGCCTGCATGAACCCATGCCCGCTGAACCCCGCGGCGCACCAGAAGCCCTCGAGCTCGGGCACGGGCCCAAGGATCGCCTGGTGATCCGGAGTGGTCTCGTACAGCCCCGCCCACGCCGTCTTGATCCCCGCGCCCGCCAACGCCGGGGCGCGACGCTCCGCCTGGACAAACATCTTCTCCAGGAAGTCCCAGTTCACCTCGGTGACGTACCCGGGCGGCTCGCTGCGGTCGCTCATCCCCATGAGCACGCCGTCGCCTTCGGGATGAAAGTAGAACGACGTCTGAAAATCCACCGTCATCGGATTAGTGCGCGGCACAGTCGGAAACGTGCCGGTGACCGCGACCTGGCGACGGTAGGGAAGCACCGGGATCTCGAGGCCCGCCATCCGCCCGATCGATGATGCCCACGCGCCGGCGCAGTTGAACAGGAGGCGCGTCGCGATGTCGCCGGCCGACGTTCGCACGCCCTGGACCCGCCCGCCGGCGAGGTCTATGTCGGTAACCTCCACCCCTTCCTTGAGCCGGGCGCCGTGGCGGCGGGCGGACGACACGTAACCCGCGGTCACGTCGGCCGGGCTCGCGATGCCGTCGCTGGGACAGAACGTGCAACCGAGCACGTCTTCGACGTTTAGCGCCGGCACCATGCGCGCGGCCTCGTCAGGGTCGACCCATCGTGCCTCGGTCAAGCCGACGCGCTGCCACATCTCCATGTTTTGGCGGAAGTCCTCGACGTGCTGCGGCAGGGTCAGCACGAAGAGGTAGCCGATCTGACGAAAGTCGGCCGGATGTCCGGTCTCGAACTCGAAGTTTTCGAACATCCGCACCGACATGCGCTGCAGCCGTACGTTGGCTTCCATCGAGAACTGCTGCCGCACACCGCCGGCGCATTTGCCGGTCGACTGAGAGCCGAGGGTCTCGCGCTCGAGGAGGACGACGTCGACGTTCCGCTTCGCAAGCTGGTAGGCGAGGGCGCAACCCATGACGCCGCCGCCCACGATGACTACATCAGCGCTTTCCACGCATCTCGTACGCGCCGGCTTCGCGCGCGCTCTTCACCATGCCCCACACCTCGAAGATCAGCTTCAGCGCGGCGAGGGTGGTGATGTCCCCGTGGTCAAAGGGCGGAGAGACCTCAACCACGTCGAAGCCGACCAGGCGCGACCGCTCCGTCGCGCCGCGCAGCAGCTCCAGCGCCTGGCGGCTCGACAGGCCGCCCGCGGATGGAATCTCAGTGCCCGGCGCGTAGGCGGGATCGAGAGCGTCAATGTCAAACGAGACGTGCACCTTGTGGCCGGCCAGCTGTTCCGCGATCTTGCGCGCCGCAGCCGGCAGGTCGCGTGCGATCTCCACAGCCGACACCAGCAGCACGCCGTTCTTGGCGATGAAGTCGAGTTCTTCGGGGTCGTAGTCGCGGCCGCCGGCGATCACGACCCGGGATGGCTCGATGCCGGAGGCTTCGAGCGCGCGGCGCAACGCGCATCCGCAGGTCCAGCGACCGCCACGCGAGAAGTCACAGAGGTCGGGATGCGCGTCGACCCAGAGCACGAACAGGCCAGGGTGCCGGCGCATCTGCGCGCTCAACGTCGAGATGGCTGTGCAGTGGTCTCCGCCGAGCACCGTCAGGAACGACTCGGCCGGTACGGCGGCGAGCCGCTGCATAGGTGTCATCCAACCGGACTCGATGTCGTGACCCGGGTCCAGGTCGCCGATGTCCTGCACGTGGAGTCCCGTCAGCAGATGACCCTCCTCCGTGACCGGAGGCATCACCGCTGACAGCTCGCGAATCCGTTGCGGCGCCAAAGCGGCGCCCTTCCGGTAGACAGCCGAGCCGTCGTAAGCGATGCCCGCGACGACGACATCAGGAGGTGTCCCTCCCACCAGCCCCGCCCATGGGCGAAGTCCGTCCAGATTCACACCACTCGCCTCTCGGGCACCTTGAGGATGCTAAGCGACCCGATCACAAACCAAAGGACGAAAACCGCAAAGATCACCGGAAATCCGCCCGGCAGGCCAAGAATTTTCGGGCCTGCGTTGAAGGCGTCGAGTAATGGCCCGCCGACGAACACTGCGATGATGCCCGCGCCGGCCGTCGCGATGTTCGAGAACCCCATGTAGAGGCCGCCCTGGTCGGCCGGGATGATGTCCTGGATGAAGGCCCAGTCCACGGAGAAGAACATCCCCAGGCCGATGCCGATCATGAGGCCGGTGAGCGTGGCTTGCGCGGCGAGGTCCGGCACACGGAGGGCTCTGGCAAGCGGGCCGACGACCGAGTCCGGCACCCATTGGTAGTGGCTGAAGACGAGCACGAGGGTGCCGACTGCTCCAACCAGCCCCGCCACGAATATCAGCGGACGGCGGCCCACGCGGTCGGACAGGCGGGAGGCCGGCCAGGTCACCAGCGCGGCGACGGCGATCGAGATGCCGAGCAGCGTCGACGTCGCGGCGGCGGTCGCTTTCGGCTCGTGTGGGAAGAACACGTTGTCGAAGTAGAAGAACGCAAAGTTCTGCAGGCCGCCGAAGCCCATGAAGATCAGCAGCCTTGAAGCCATCAGCCACAGGAACGCGCGGTGCTGCAACGGGACGCCGAAAGTCGTGCTCAGGAGCTGTCTGAGGCTGCGGTATTGCGACTCGGTCGGGTGGACGCGATCCGGTACCGCGAGCACGGTCCCGAGCATCGTCGTCAAAAGGACCACTCCGATGGAGGCGATGGCGGCGGTGCGGCCGAAGTGCGACAGCAGGAGACCGGCGCCGAGCGTGCCGCTCGCGATGCCAACCAGGTTGGCGACTCCGTAGTAACCAGACGCCTCGCCACGCTGCGCGCCGGGCACGACGTCAGGCAGCAGTCCCTGGTATGGAGCCTGTGCCGTGTTGGATGCGAACTGAAGCAGAAAGTAAAAGAGCACGAGCCACCAGTAGCTGCCGGCCAGCGCGATTCCCGTGAGAAAGAGCAGGTCGCCGATCGTCCCCGCGGCGATAAACGGGCGCCGGCGGCCCCATGGCGTGACCGTACGGTCGGAGATCCCTCCAACGATCGGCTGCCAGATGATGGCCATCGCGGTGCCGATCCCCTTGAGCAGGCTCGCCGCGACGCCCTCGTGCTCGCGGCCGACGAACTGGATGATCATGTCCGGAAGGATCAGAGCGGTCAGGCTGTTCCAGAGGTAACCGATCGCCACCCAGTAGAGCGACAGGACGATGAAGTCGAGGTGGTTGAGTCGACGCTGCGGCGCGGCGACCGCCGCGATGGTCAATCGGGCTGGTACGGCGGCAGCGACTTCTTGACCGGTCGGTCCTCGCGATAGCCCAGGGCGTACTCGCCCTGGAGGATCGTGTGCACCTCGCGCGTGCCTTCGTAGATGATCGGGGCGCGCGCATTCCGCAGAAAACGCTCGACGGGATACTCGGCCGAGTATCCGTACGCGCCATGCACCTCGACCGCGTCGTGTGCGGCGTTGAATGCGGCGTCGGTCGCATATTGCTTGGCCATCGAAACCTGCCGCGTGTGCCGCGCGCCGGTGTTCTTCATCCAGGCCACCTTGAAGTAAAGGAGCCGGCAGATCTCGTAGTCGCGCGACATGCGCGCGATCATCTGCTGGACGAGCTGGTAGCGCCCGATCTCCTGGCCGAAGGTCTTCCGCTCACGCGCGTATTTGACCGACGCATCCAGGCAGGCACGGACAGTGCCGGTTGCGCCCGCCGCGACGGTGTAGCGCCCGTTGTCGAGGCAGCTCATCGCGATCTTGAAACCGTCGCCTTCGTCACCGATTCGATTCGCCTCGGGCACCTCGACATCGCTCATGAAGATCGACCCCACATCGCCAGCGCGGATTCCCAGACGATCCTCGATCGGCTCGGTGCGCAAGGCCTTGCCGCAGGCCTCGCGGTCGAGCATGAACGCCGAGACGCCACGATAGCCGGTTTTCGGATCCGTCTTCGCGAACACGAGCAGGAAGTCCGCGGTGTCAGCGTCGGAGACCCAGACCTTCTGCCCGTTGAGCACGTAGCCATCGCCACGACGCTTGGCGGTCGATTGCATCGAGGCCACGTCTGAGCCCGCGTTGGGCTCGGTCAGCCCGTAGCAGGCGAGCTTCTTGCCCGATGCCATCGGGACGAGCCATTGCTGCTTCTGATCTTCTGTGGCCCAGGTGTAGAGCCCCATGCCGACGAGACCGACGTGCACGGAGAGCACCGTCCGGTAGACGGTGTCGATGTACTCCAGCTCCTCGCATACCAGGCCCAACGAGAGGTAGTCGAGGCCGTAGCCGCCGTAACGCTGCGGGAAGCACACGCCCGGCAGACCGAGCGACGCCAGCTTGGCGAAGATCTCTGGGTCATGATGCCCGGCGCGGTCATTGGCCGCGATGTTGGGCGCGAACTCGCGGGCACAGAAATCCCGGACCGTGTCGACAAGCTGCTCCTGATCGGAGGTCAGCCCCAGCTCGAGCACCTGTCTAAGTTACTTCGTCGGGCTCGGAGTCGGGCAGCGCACCGGCGTGGGCGTCGTCTTGGGCGAGGTAGTGGGCTTCGGTGAAGCCGTGGCCTTTACGGACGGAGATGGACACGTCACTGGACTGGGAGTCGGAACCGGCTTGAGGTCTTCGGGCCCGACGCGCCCGATGAACGGCAGATGTTTGCCGAAGCCCAGGATGAACGGAACGATCCGTGACCCATGCAGCTGCGGCTGCAAGAAGTCGGTGTAGATCTGCTGCAGCTGGTGAATTCCGCCGACCGAGTCGAGGTGGGCTGCGTTGTTTTTGGCCGCCGCCGCCTTGAGCGCCGCCAGGTCAGACTTGGACACCAGGGCAGCGGTGATCGGATTCGAAAGGATCTGGTTCTCGAGCTGGTTCACCTGCGTCAACGTGAGGTTGGCGCTCTTCAACGTAGGCTGGAACGCGTTGTCGAGGGTGACGAGCGCAGAGACGGCGAGGTAGATGACGACCACCGTGACCGCGCCGTGGACGAATACCCCAAGGAGACCATCCACGCCTCGGATCGCCTCCATGCGATGGAACATGCCGCCGATGGCGCCGCCGATCGCGCCCAGAACCACCGCGATGATGAGCGCGAGGAAGACGCTGAGAACCGGCGTGAGGTGCAGCAGCTTCTGCATCTCGGTCGTGTACTGGTCGTGGAATCGGAACACGGCGAGGAGCGTGCCGAAGAAAAAGATCTCCGCCATCAGCGGCTGAATGACGCCGCGCTGAAAACCGGTGATCAACGCGACCACCACTACCAGGACGATGACGATGTCGATGATCACGGGTCGGGCAGCATTCTAGAGGACGGGTACGTAGCCTCCCCCAGCTAAGCCGCACGGGTCAAACCGGCCGTATTCAGTTAGACTCGCATCGACTTTTGGCCCGAACGATCGCCGTAGCGATGCAGAAGGGCGGGGTTGGCAAGACGACCACCGCCGTCAACCTGGGCGCCGCTCTCGCCGAGTTGGGCCAACGCGTCCTACTCATCGATCTCGACGCCCAGGGTCACCTGACCCTGTACATGAAGCCGTCGGGCGAGCTGGAGAAGACCATCTACCACCTTCTGGTGGACCCGGAGACCACCGTTACGGACGTTGTCCAGGAAGCAGCCCAGATGGGCGTCCACTACATTCCGGCGGACATCGAGCTCGCCGGCGCCGAAAACCAGCTGATCAACGAGATCGGCCGGGAAAGCATCCTGCGCGACAAGCTCGACCCCGTGCAGCGCCGCTACGACTTCATCATCATCGACTGCCCGCCGTCGCTCGACCTCATCGTCATCAACGCGCTTGTCGCCGCGGACGAGGTACTCGTCCCGTTGCAGGCCGAGTTCCTTGCGCTGAAAGGAATGCAAGAGCTGCTCGTCACCATGGAACGTGTGAAGCGCAGGCTAAACCCGCGGCTCGAGCTGATTGGAATCCTGCCCACACTGTACAAGCACCGAGCCCTGCACTCGCAGGAAGTGCTCGCAGCGGTGAGAGAAAAATATGGCGACAAGGTGTATGACTTCTGGGTGACCGACTCGATCCGCTTTGCGGAGACACCGCTGGCGGGTCAATCGATCCTTACGTACGCCCGCGAGTCCGACGGTGCGAAGGCCTATCGCGCGCTGGCGGTCAAAGTCATGGAAGATCATCGGGTACCGGATTAAGGGGTTCACCAATGCCGAATTTCAAGCGCGCATCTCTCGTCGGTTCCGAAGATCTGTTCCGACCGACGCGGCCTCAAGTGGTCACCGACACCGACGATGTGATCAAAGAAACGGTCGACCGCCCGGGGAGCCGGCCCCAAGAGGTCGTCATCAAGACTTTGAACTTCACGCCTGAGGAGATCGACCTGCTGCTCGAAGCCGTGCAGATCGCCAAGTATCCCGACCGAGCGCGCGCGAAACCGGCGCTGGACAGGTTCGACACGCTAGACGGGCTGCGGCAGAAGATCCAGGCAGTCGTCGACCAGTAGGGTAACTAAGCAACTCCTCCCCATTCATGGGGGAGGCGGCCCGAGGGGCCGGAGGGGCTAGTAGCGCTTTTTCGACCGGCGCCTGATGTACCCGTAGATCCAGAAAAGACATACAAGCAGGAGCACGACCGCAAATCCGACCACCGCCGTGCGCTCCATTGCGGTAAATAGTGACTGTTGGCAAAGCTTTCCATCGTCAAGGTCAAGCTCGACCGTGAGGTCAACTGCTACGTCGTCTCGGATGCCAGGTCCAAGGAGGCCGTGGTCATCGATCCCGGCATGCCCGCGGAGAAGATCGCCGAGCAGGCCAGTGGCCTGACGATCAAGTACATCCTCGCCACACACGGGCATCCCGGCCATGTGGGTGGCAAAGACGACCTGAAGTCAATCGCCGGCGGGGAGACGGGGATCCACTCCGCCGACGCCAAGCAGTTCCTCCGCTCGGCGGACCGCTACCTCATCGACGGCGACGAGCTCGACTTCGGCGAGTTCAAGGTCGAGGTCCTGCACACCCCAGGGCACACGCCTGGCAGCGTCTGCTTCGTGATCGCGAACCACGCGTTCGTCGGCGACACGATCCTGGCCGGCGGCATCGGCCGTCAGATGCCAGAGACGGACCTCCGGCGGCAGATGATCAGCATCCAAACCAAGCTGCTGCGACTGGCGCCGGCCACAGCACTCTATCCTGGCCACGGCCCCGCGACAAGCCTCGAGCGCGAATGGGCTCAAAACCCGATCTTCGGAGGCGCGCGGGCGAGAGCCTAGGCGGGGGCGATCAGGCTCATCAGGATCTTGGTCACCCCTGAAGAACCGTTCGACGCAAGCGTGCCCAGGACGTGCGGGTTGCTCTTGCGCGAAAAGGTCGCGGCGAAAGTGTTGCTCCCAGAGCCTGTGACCGAGATCCTCCAATCGCCCTGGTTCAGCTTGTCCGAGTAGAACGTCTTCACCTTCGCGACGCTGTCGAGCGTCTCCCACTCCATCCCCCACGAAACCTGGCCGCTGGAGACGAACGACGCGCCCGCCGTGAGCCGCGCTTTTGTGTAGATCGGGACGTCGGATGGAAAGCCTGGCGGCATGGAGACCTCGGCGTCCAGCTGACCTGACGGCCTTGCGAGAGGCGAAGGCTCCGGGCTGCGCGTCGTGGACGGCGACGCGCCCGCGCTCCCACCCCCACTCGCGCAACCGGCGAGGAGGACCAGCCCCGCGAGCGCGATAAGCCGAAAACTCATCCAACAACCATCGCGGGTCGAACCATGCGCCCCCGAGCGGGCGCCCGGTTCGCGATCGACTCTCCTCGCAGGTAGACGTCTTTGATCGCGAAATCGAAGTCCATGCCCTCGAGCACGCCGTGGCGCTGCCGCGAACGCATCTGCTCCGCGTGCACGCGCGTTTTCGCATTGGGATCGACGATCACGAGGTCGGCGTCGAAGCCGGGAGCGATGGCGCCTTTGTGCCCTTCCAGGCCCACAAGACGAGCCGGTGCCTCGCTGACCCACCGGGGCGCGAGCCAGACGTCACCGAGGTCCTTGGCGATCTGCAGGCAGCTGAGGTAGAGGGTCTGCACACCCGGGCTGCCGGCAGGCACATCTTCGAAGGGCAGCGACTTCTCCTCATCCGTATGGGGCGCGTGATCGGTGCTGACAATCGTGATCGCCCCGCGCTCGAGGCCATCGACCAACGCCTCGCGGTCGGCGGCGGTTCGTATCGGCGGAAGCATCTTCATCGCCGATCCGACGCGATCGAAGTCTTCTGATGTCAGGAGCAGGAACTGGGGGCACGTTTCTAGGGTCAAGGTGGTTCCTATCCGCATCGCGTCCTCGGCCGCCTGCAGGCCCAACGCGCTGGACAGGTGCGCGATGTGCAGATGGGCGCCGGATTCTCGCGCCACCGCCGCGGCGGCCGAGACGGCGACAGCTTCGGCCTCGGGCGGGCGCGAGGCGAGCAGGTCCTCGTAGCTCGAGATGGGCCGCCGGAACGCAGCCAGTACCGTGGGGTCCTCGGCGTGGATCGCCAGGGGAAGGCCAACGTGGGCCACCGCCGCCGCCAGCTGGGCGAGCGTGCCGTAGTCCGCGGGCGGCTCCAGGTCCGGGTCGTCGGTGCCCGGCGAGTAAAGGACCTGTTTGCGGCTCATGCTGAACGAGTAAGCCAGGTAAGCCTTGAAACCGATCGCGCCCGCGGCAGCCATCGCCTCGAGCTGATCCGTTTTGGTGCTCGACCGGATGAGGCCCCACAGGCCGAAGTCGACGCGCGCCTTGCTGCGCGCCATCGCGGCCTTCGACTCCAGCATGCCGGCGGTGTCGACCGCCGGGACCGTGTTCGGCATGTCGAGCACGACGGTGATCCCTCCGGCGGCAGCAGCGGCGGTAAGACTTGCAAAATCCTCTTTCTCGGGGAACCCCGGGTCGCGACTGTGGACGTGGACATCCACGCCGCCAGGCAGCACGTACATCCCCGACACGTCGATCACCCTGCCTTGGACTGGAAGGCGCTGCTCCACGCGGGTGATCACCCCGTCGGTGACGTTGACGTCGGCCTGCTTGGGACCATCCACCGTGTGGACCGTCCCGCCCCGGAACAGAAGCTCAGTCAAGCTGCAGGTCTTGCGCGCGAAACAGCGGCGCGTAAGGAATCTTCGCGTCGCGGATGTTGCCCTCGCCACCTTCTCCGCGATCCAGCACGACGACTAGATGGATCACCTCGAGGCCTGCGTCGCGAAGCACCTGCGCGGAGCGAAGCGAGTCGCCTCCCGTCGTGACGACGTCCTCGATCACGGTGACCCGATCGCCGCTCTCGAACCGTCCCTCGAGCTGCTTGGCCGTGCCGTAGCCCTTGGGTTCCTTGCGCACGAGCACGAGGGGGAGTCCGGTTTCCATCGAGACCGCGCCTCCGAGTAGGACCGCCCCAAGCTCAGGCGCGGCAAGGCGCTGCGTCTCTTTAGGAACCAGCTCGGCAAGGTGGCGGCCGAGCTCTTTCAGGAGCGCCGGATCGGTCTCGAACAGGAACTTGTCGAAATAGCGATTGGAGCGCCGGCCCGACCGCAGCACGAAGTCGCCCTTCAGATAAGAGGCCTTGACCAGCTCCCGCGCCAGGGCCTCCCGCCCCTTGGTGAGGGGCCCCCGCGAATTCACGGCGCAGCCTCGGAATTCGTGGGGATTGCCACCACCGCCTCAATCTAGTGGATAGAAGCAGGCCGCCCACTGGTCGCCGCCGAACGATAGCGTGGACGCCGGTACAGCTGGGACGCCGGCGCAACCTCCATGACCTTGTCCAGATACATCACCGCGATGCGGTTCGAGATGTGCTTGACCACCGACAGGTCGTGCGCGATGAACAGGTACGTGAGCTTGAACTTCGACTGCAGGTTTTCAAGCAGGTTGATGATCTGCGCCTGGATCGACTGAGCGCCCGCCTTTGAGCGACGGGCCGCTGCAAAGCCTGAAGCCATGATTATGAGTAGTAGCGGTATATGGTCAAAAACAAATCGTGATGGCCTCCAACGTCGCGATCGGCGTCGCCCGTGTCGTGCTGCACCTGCCGGACTCCGGATCGCTCAAGTCCAAGCGGCAGGTGGTCAGCGGGCTGCTCCGCCGCCTCCGCCAGGAGCTGAAGGTGACCGCCGCTGAGGTCGGCGAGCTCGACCGATGGCAGCTCGCCGAACTGGCCATCGCCACGGTCAGCGGGGACGGCCGCCAGGCCGACAGGGTCCTCGCCGCGGCGCTGTCCTTCATCGAGGCACACAGTGACGGGGCGCGGATCACCGACGTCACGACCGAGCTGATCCAACTATGAACGCCGTCCGCGAGGAGACCTCCGGCCCACTGATCGCCGAATTCGAGGGCACCCTGCCCTTCAGCCTCGACCCGTTTCAGCGCGAGGCAATCGAGAAGCTAGATCGCGGCCGGGGCGGCGTGCTGGTCAGCGCCCCGACTTCGAGCGGCAAGACGATCGTCGCCGAGTACGCGATCTTTCGCGCCCTGCGCGAAGGGGCGAAGGTCCTGTACACGACACCTCTCAAGGCCCTGAGCAATCAGAAGTACCACGACTTCGTCCGCGCCTACGGCGAATCGCTGGTCGGCCTGGTGACGGGCGAGAACACGATCCACGACGACGCGCCTGTCGTCGTGATGACTACCGAGATCTTGCGCAACCTGATCTACGAGGATCCCGGACGTCTCGACCTCGTCCGTTACGTCGTGCTCGACGAAGTGCATTACATCGACGACTTCCCTCGTGGCTCAGTGTGGGAGGAGATCGTCATCCAGGCGCCGCTGACGATCAAGCTCGTCGGCCTGTCGGCCACGATTGGCAACTACCGCGAGATCGCCGATTGGATGGCCGAGAACCGCGGCGGGATGGAGACCGTGTTCCACGACGTCCGCCCGGTCGAGCTGAAGATGTGGCTCGCGATCAACAACCGGTTCTATCCGCTCTTCAAGTCAGACGGCGGCATCGATCAGCGGACCTGGAGCAAGGCGGCACAGGAAGAGGAGGCCTCGTACAGGATCGGCGGCTACCGCGGGCTGCCGTCGAATGACCTGCTGCACGTGATCGAGCAGCTTCGCGGCCTCGAGATGCTGCCGGCGATCTACTTCATCTTCTCCAGGCGCGGCTGCCGGGAAGCGCTGCAGCGATGCGCCTACCACGAGCTCGACCTGACGACGGCCGCCGAGAAGGAGGCGATCGATCGCGTCGCCGCCGAACGGCTGCAGGGTCTGAAGGACCAGGACGAAGAGGCCTTGTTCCGCCGCATGGTCGACGCCAGGCTGCTGCGCCGCGGGTTGGCCGAGCACCACGCCGGCCTCCTGCCCTACCACAAGGAGATGGTCGAGGAGCTTTTCCAGCGCGGCTTGATCAAGGTCGTGTTCGCGACCGAGACGTTGTCGCTGGGCATCAACATGCCGGCACGCGGTGTGGTGGTCTCGTCGTTCACGAAATTCGACGGCGTCAACTTCTCAACGCTGACCACTGGAGAGCTGACGCAGCTGATGGGTCGCGCGGGACGGCGCGGAATCGACGTCATCGGGCACGGCGCGATCCTCAAAGAAGCCGACGTCGAGGTCGGGACGATCTACGAGGTGGCGATGGGCCCGACGCTTGTGGTCGAATCCAAGTTTCTGCCGAGCTACAACATGGCCCTCAACCTGCTGCGCGTGTACACGCCGGCGGAGGCCGAGGCACTCATGCAGCGGTCGTTCGGACAGTTCCAGAAGCGCCTCGCGGCCTCGGACGCCGGCGAGCGGCTGGCCAATGTCCGGGAACAGCTCGCGGACGCCCGGCGCATGTGGGACGACCCCGAGATCTCGCTCGAGGACGTGGCGCAGTACTTCAAGATCGAGGAACGGAGACGAGCCATCCGGATCGAGCTGAAGCGGCTCCGGCGCGAGGCAGGCGCGCAGCGCCGAGGGCGCGGCGGTCGCCGCACGCGGGCCATGAGCGGCCCCCAGCGCATCGCGCAGCGGCTGGAGGTCGAGGCCAAGGGCCTGCTCGACCGGCAGCGCAAGCTCAAAGTGGTTCGCTCGCCGCGGTTCGGCGAGCTGCTGCAGCGCTACGGCGAGATTCGCACCCTGCAGCAGGAGCTGGACCGCGGGCAGCGCGAGGCCACGGGCCAGATGGACGAGTACCCGCGCAAGCTTCGCCGGCTGTCGAGGATCCTCGCCGAGACAGGCTTCCTGCAGAAGGACAAGCCGACGGACAAGGGCCTCTTTGCGGCACGCGTATACGGCGAGAACACGATCCTGGTGGCCGAAGCGGTATGGCTGGGCTGGCTCGAGGGGCTGACCCCCGAAGAGCTGTGCGCGGTGATCGTCATGTTGGCCGCCGAGGACCGCGAACGAAGGGGAGACCGTCAGTCACGCGGGCAGCGCCGGTCCCCCACTCCCGCCATCGCGCAGACCGCCCGGCTGGTCCGCTCCCTCTATTTCCGTTTCGCCGACATGGAGAGCGACCTCGATGAACCGAACCTGCGAGCTCCATCGCACGACTACATCGACTTTGCCTACCGCTGGTCGTCGGGCGAGCCGCTGGACCTCATCCCACTGCCGGCGAACGTGGACATCGGCGACGCGATCAAGGCGATGAAGGCGCTGTACTCGCTGCTGCGCCAGCTCGAGTTCGCGCTGCGGCAGGCGAAATCCCCGCTGCTCGAGACCGTGTCGAAGGCGGTTGCCCTGATGGAACGCGACGTCATCAAGCGCACATATTGAAGTTGAACTCCTCCCCATTCATGGGGAGGTGTCGGCGAAGCCGACGGAGGGGCTGGTCGGCAGGCCCATAAACTGGAAGAGTGCCGTCGCGAAAGAGACGAATCCTGGTCACCGGCGTCGCGCGATGGTGGGGCGCGCTCGTGGTCCAGAGGCTAGTCGAGGACCCCGACGTGGCCGAGGTCATCGGCATCGACATCCGCGAGCCCCGCCACGACCTCGGCCGCGCGGATTACCTGAAGCTCGACATCAGGCACTCGCTCATCGGGAAGCTCGTCCGCGCGGTCGGCATCGACACCGTGGTGCATACCCTGACGCGCATCGACTCCTTCGACATGGACCCCGCGCGCGCTCACGAGATGAACGTCATCGGCACGTTGAACCTGCTGGCGGGTTGCGCCGGCACGGGCAGCCCGGTGCGCCGTTTCGTTCTCAAGTCCTCAGGTCACGTTTACGGGTCGCGCTTCGACCTGCCGACCGGCCTCCGCGAAGATCACCGCCTCGACAGCAACTCGCGTCACCAGTTCGTGCGCGACATCGTCGAGGTCGAGTCTTACGTGAGCGACTTTGCGGTGCGGAACCCGAGCATCACGATCCTCGCCCTGCGGTTCAGCAACAGCCTCAACCCCGACGAGCCCCAACCGCTGGCGCGCTACCTCGACCTGGAGGTGGTGCCCACGGTGATCGGTTACGACCCGCCGCTCCAGCTGATTCACCGTGACGACGCCATCGAGGCAATGGTGCTCGCGACCAAGCGCGGGCCGGGTGGCGCCTACAACATCGCCCCCGCCGGGAACGAGCCGCTGTCGACGCTGCTCGATTCCGCCGGCAAGCTGCACGCCCCGTTGCTGCCGCCGATGGGACTTGGCCTCGCCGCGTTCGCCATCCGCCAGGCAGGCATCGCGTTCCTGTCACCACAGCTGCTGGACCTGCTGCGCTGGGGACGGACGCTTTCCACCACCAAGGCGGCCCGCGAGCTCGGATTCCGCGCGGCACGGGACACGCGCGCCGCTTTCGAGGACTTCATCCAGCACCGGCGCGTGCTGCGCTATGAGCCCGACCACCGCGTATACCAGTACGAGAAGGAGCTCGAGGACTTCATACACAGCCGCCAGGTCGCCTCATCGAACGGAGAGGGCGAAGTCGACGGGGCTCTCGTGGAGAGCGAGCCCGAGGCTAAACCTCGCCGCCGCCCCCGTCCACCACAAGCACCTCACCGTTCACGTAGCTAGCGGCGTCGGAGGCCAGGAACAGGACGGCGCCGGCGACCTCTTCGGGCAGCCCGATCCGCCCCATCGGATTCTGAGCGAGCACCCGGTCCAGGATCGCCTGGTTGCCCCACAGCGCTTCCGCGAAACGAGTCTTGACCAAGCCGGGGGCGACGGCGTTGACGCGGACCTTGCCGCCAAGCTCGCGCGCGAGCTGCCGCGTGAGCATGATCACACCCGCCTTCGTCACGTTGTAGACGCCGAGTCCGAGTCCAGGTCGCAGGCCGCCGATGCTGGCCACGTTTACGATCGCGCCTCCGTGTGCCTCCATGGAGGCTTCGTAGACGAGCTTGGTCAGCACAAACACGCCGCGCAAGTTGACCTCGAAGGTCTTGTCCCAAGCGCCGACCTCGGCGCCGAGCAGCGGCCCGAAGTAGGGATTGGTGGCCGCGTTGTTGACGAGGATGTCGATCCGCGAGAAGCGCTCCATGACCGCGTGGACGAGGCGCTCGAGGTCTTCCGGACGCCCAGCGTGGGCGGCGATGGCCGTGGCGCGCTCGGCGTAGAGGGCGTTGATGCGCTCGGCCTCGGTGTCGAGGTCGGCCTGCTTCCGGCTCGAGAGGACGACATGGGCTCCGTGCTCGGCCAGTGACTCGGCGATCGCGCTTCCGATGCCGCGGCTGGCGCCCGTGACAAGGGCAACGCGCCCGGACAGGTCGAAACGGGAGCTTGCGGGCACGGCTGATACGATAGCCGCCACTTAATCATCTTTTCGACTAGGGGTTAGATGGCGATCACCGGCAAGGCGGCCGAGGACATCCTCGAGCGCATTTTTCAGCCCACCACCAAGCCCAGCGCCCGAGACCAGGCCGAGGAAACGCTGCGGCATCCGAAGCGGCTGGTCTACGTCGCGATGTCCAACAAGAGCTTCTACTGGCGCGCCCACATCCAAAAGTTCGTTCTGGATTCCGGCCTCGTCCCGGTCAGCCCGTTCATGTTGTTCGACTACTACCTCATGCACACGGTCGACAAGGACGTGGTGCGCGAGGCGATGAACAACCTGCTGTCGAGATCAGACGAGGTGTGGGTGTTCGGGAGGCTGTCGCTGGGCGTGAAGGTGCAGGTCGGAATCGCCAAGCGGCTCAACAAGTCGGTGCGCTACTTCGACATCAGCGATCTGCCGGTGGCCGTGATGCCGATCAGCGAGGAAACTGCGCAGGAAGAGCTGCGCGACTAGGGATTCGAACTCCTCCCCGGTTATGGAGGAGGTGGCCGCGCGGCGGCTAAGCAGAGGTCCGGCGGTACCAGGCTCCAGGGTTCGCCAGCTCATTCAGCCGCGGCATCGAATCGGGGCCGTCCCAGACGCGATTGAGGATCTGGATTCCATGCTGGTCGAAGACCGCGCGACAGAACGCCTCCCCGCGCTGGTACTGCTGCAGCTTGAGGTCGAGCCCGGTCAGCTTCCAGATCAAGACTTCGAGCGCGCTCTTGCCGGTGCTTCGCTCGCGATATGCCTGCTCGATGCGGTCGAATCCGGGAAGCAGCTTGCGACCCAGCTGGTTCATGACCAGGTTGCTGTAGCCCTCGACCACCGACATCGTGCCCTGCACCCTTCGCATCACGCGCCACTGCGCCGGCAAGACTCCGACGAAGGCGGCGTAGCGGGCGATGGCTGGGCCTTTCTTCGTCACCGACTCGATCAACACCCTCATCGACTCTTCCATGTATCTCCGCAGCCAGGGGTGTGCGGCGAACTGCCACGCGTGCGTCATCTCATGAAGGATCAACCAGCGCCGGAGGTCTTCTTCGGGGAGGTTGGCGTGGCGCTGCCAGTCGACGACGTTCGTCTCGACGAGGTACAACCCTTCTCCGCCCATCGGCTCGGCGGCCATGAGTTGCGGATCGTACTGACCCAGGACACGGCGGCCGAGGAAGGCGAGCATCGCCCCGACATAACGATCCACGCCCGCCTTGCCTACCTCGACGATCAGCGAGTTCGGCATTCGTCCGGCTTCGAGAACCGGGTCGACGGCCCGGCGCAAGATCGTGAGATTGAGGTCGATCCAACCCTCTCGGTCGATCGCCTCGAATTGTGGGAACGACGCCCCCTTGGGCAGCCCGCCGACCAAGTTGAGTAGTGGATTCTCGAGCTTGTCCGCGAGGGCGCGGTAACCCATTGCCGCGGACGCGAGCTGGCCGCGGTCGAGGGCCGGATTATCGAGTCGAGCCCTCGCTGTTCGGCGCACCTCCTCCCAGTCGAGAAGTAGGGTGGTTCCGCCACGCGGCCGAACAGCTTCGGCCACCGCGGCCGTGGCCAGGCCCAACATGACGCCGTAGAAGGCTGAACGCCCTACAGATCGCCTCATCTCTCTACCAAAGCCTACGAGTGTCGAGGGCTCAAACTTGCGCCTGATGGTGCCGGCGCAGTTCGAGAGCTTCTTTGTAACGAGCGCCACCGTGAGCTCCGCGCTCATCGGTCTGCTGTTCGTTTCCATCTCGATCAACCCTCAGCGGATCTTCGGGCCCAACGCCGAGTCTGCCCGACAGGCCCAGGCGCTGAGCGCATTCAGCGCGCTCGCGAACATCTTCTTCATCTCGCTCGCGGCTTTGATCCCTGGTATTGCGATCGGTCCCGTGGTCGCAGTGATAGCGGTCCCGTCGATGCTGCAAACACTTGGGCTGCTGCTGCTCATCCCCCACTGGCGTGCGGAAAATGCCGTCCGGCGTGGCGTGATCCTGTTCTCGGTCAGCGCGCTGATCTACGGCTACGAGATGGCGATCGGCATCCGCATGTGGCTCGTTCCATCCGACACGGGCGCACTGTCAGGTCTCCTCGAGCTGCTCCTCGGCGCCTATGCGATCGGCCTTGGGCGCGCCTGGGAGCTCCTCGGCGCGCCGCGTCTGGGCTGGTACGGGTTTCTGGCGGCCGCGCTGCAACGCAGGCGCGAGCGCGGCACGGAGAACCGACCGCCCGCAGCGAAGTCCTAGTAGATGTACGGCCAGTGGCGATTTCGCTTGAAGACGACCTTGCAGCCGTCGCAGCGAAACACGATCTGAACGTGCCGGCGCCCGATCGCCTGAGCGTCGCGGCCGCAGACGGGGCACGAAGCAGTCTCTTCCATGTACATCGCCGGAATCGGATCGACCTTGATCTCTAAGCGCCTTCTCTTCTTTGACATTTGCCTCTTTGTTGCCTTTCCTTCAAACCAGGTGGTTGCTCAGACGTCGAGCTGCGTCACGTCCAGGTTCTTCAGGTCCTCCGGGGGGTCTACTCCAGCGTTCTGCAGCCTTTTGAGCAGAGCGAGGATGTAGCGAACGCCAGCGAGATTGACGTGATGCTCTCGGGTCAGGGTCTGGATTGCCTGTAGCTTCATCACGTCCCGGCGCGAGTAGCGCCTTCGATTGGTAACGGTGCGCTTGGGCTGAATCATGCTCAAGTGCTCGTACATCATCAAAGTGCGGGGATGCACCTCGAGGATCTCCGAGGCGACGCTGAGCGTGAAAATCGGCTTGTCGAGATCCATCGACGAGTCGTGGTTGCTGGCGAGCGAGGTCGCCACGAGATCGCGGGACTTGACCTTCATTTCTTTCTGGGGCGGGCGGGTTGTGTGCTTTAAGCGATTGCGGGCCTAACTTTGGGTGACAGGATCGGTGGCAGGTTCGGTGCAATTGTGGAAGGCCCAAATGGGGCAAGCAAAGTATTTTTGTTAAGGAGTGCGGTCATATCGCCTAACCGACTGTCGCCAGGCCCCTTTTTATAGCCTCCATACAATTCCCGCGTGCACGCGCTCCTCAGTCTGGGGCTGGTCAGCTTCTCGGTCGGGCTGAGCAACTTCGCAGGGGCCATCGGGATAGGCCTCAGTGGGATCGACGTCAAAACACGGATTCGGGTGGGGCTGGCGTTCGGCTTCTTCGAGGCTTTGATGCCGGCGCTCGGCCTTCTCCTGGGGCACCAGGTGGCGTGGCTGTTCGGCGGCTACGGGAAGTATGTAGGCGGCGCCATCTTGATCCTGACCGGCGGCTACACCATCTTCCAAGAGCGGTTCATCAAGAAAGACCAGACCCAGCACACCGAGATGACCGCCCGCAGCCTCTTGATCACAGCGCTAGCGCTCAGCATCGACAACCTGGCCGTGGGATTTGCGCTGGCCGTTTATCCCGTCGACATCTGGCTGGCGGCTGTCACCTTCGGGGTGGTGAGCATCGTGATGTCCCTGGTCGGGCTCGAGGTCGGACATTTTCTCGGCAAGCGGGCCGCGGAGTGGAGTGAGGAGATCGGCGGCGGCGTGCTCATCCTGGTCGGGGTCGCGATCGGGCTCGGAGTTCTAGGCTAGTCCCGTGGCCGAAAAACCAGGTCTCGAGCAGGTGCTGCTCACCACCGCAGGCCACATCGCGACGGTCACGCTAAACCGACCCGACCAGCGCAACCCGCTTTCGGCGACGATGCTGCGCGACCTGGCGGCCGCCTTCCGCTGGTGCCAGCAGGAGCCCGAAGTCCGGGTGGTCGTCCTGACCGGCGCCGGCCGCGTGTTCTGCGCGGGCGCCGACCTGACGAGCTTCGACGGAGACACCACCAGCCTGGAGAAGTTCCGCAGCCGGGACCTGTTCGTCGACCTCTTCATCCTGATGGCGGAGCTCGGCAAACCGATCGTCGGCCGAATCAACGGCCACGCGCTCGCGGGTGGGCTCGGACTCGCGTGCTCATGTGATCTGCTGATTGCCGTTGACACCGCGACTTTCGGCACGCCCGAGATCAACGTCGGAATCTGGCCGATGATGATCCAGGCCATCCTGTCTGGACTTCCGCGCCGCGCTCCATTACCTGCACGGCCAGTTTCTCCTCGTCTCTCAAACCGAGGACTCGCGCGAGGGGATCAAGGCTTTCTTCGAGAAGCGCGAACCGGACTTCAAGGGAAAGTGACATCCCGGCAGCGCGAGCTGCGCGACAAAGCTCTGAGGGGTGGGACTCGTTACCTGCCCAAGTTGCGCGGGCAGAACAAGCTGAACGCGCGTGAACGGCTCGATCTCCTGCTCGACGAAGGCTCGTTCGTCGA
>WNGG01002671.1_pt1 | contig 35924 bp, 34 predicted proteins | sample 5400661 | NCBI WGS metagenome assembly WNGG01 (sample SAMN13153372, study PRJNA577476) | soil metagenome | isolation source: 100 cm soil or saprolite under Garry oak tree replicate 1 | place: USA:California | collected 2016-06-15
GGCGACGCGGTCCGACACCTCGGTACGGGCCGTCACGATCAGGATCGGAGTCCGGTCCTTGCGCGCCCGCAGTCGCTGGCACACGGTGAGCCCGCCCACGTGGGGCATCATCAGGTCGAGCACCAGCACGTCGGCCGGCTCCTCGGCGATCGCGTCGAACACGCCCGACCCGTCGGCGACGGCGCGGACCTGGTAGCCCTCCAGCTCCAGCGCGCGCGTCAGCGCCTCGCGCGTGGCGCGGTCGTCTTCGGCGAGCAGGACGCGACTGGGCATGGCACCCACAGTATCGGGCGGCGCCGTTATCGGAACGGCCAGCTCATGCATGCGAGAACACCAGCAGGAACTCGATCTGGCCGTGGTCGTCGGTGCTGACCGGGCCGAAGCTCGGGTTGGGGATGTTCCAGTCGGCGAAGGTGACCGGGATCTGGCCGCTGACCCGGATGGTGTCGCCGCTGCGCTGCGCGGTCAGGTTCACCGTGACCGTCCGGGTGGTCCCGTGCAGCGTCAACCGGCCCGTGGCCTTCACCGTGAGGTTGGTGCCCTCGGCGGGGATGGACGGCAGCTCGATCGGGGAGGAGAGCGTGAAGGTCGCGGTCGGATAGGTGGAGGTCTGCATGATCCGCTGCCGGAACTGGTTGTCCCGCTGGGACTGGTCGCTCTGGACGCTGGTCAGGTCGACCGAGAAGCTCGCGCTGGTGACCGTGGTGCCCTGGATGGCCATCTGACCGGTCACCTGGGAGGTGCGGCCGACGGCCTCGTGGTCCTGCCCGAAGAGCACCTCGTTGACGCGGTAGCCGGCCTGCGAGCCGCTGGTCACCTTCCAGTCGCCGCTGACGGTGCCGCTGGCCGACCCGGTCGAGCCGGTCGTGCCGGTCGGCTGCGTGCTGGACGGGCTGGCGGTCACGACGAACGGCCGCGGGACCTGGCCCTCCACGAAATTGATGTAGACGAACGGGCCGGCCACGGCCAGCACCACCACAACGGCCCCACCGGCCGCCAGCCAGCGCCAGCGGCGCGGTCCAGCGAATGCGCTCATCGGTCTCCTCCTCCTCGGATGCGGGCAGATCGTGCGCCGCGGAGGTGAGGAAAAGGTAAGAACCGTCCGAGAGTCGTTCGAGAACCGCGAAGCCAGGCGCCCGACGGGGTCCGCGGCCGGAGGCGCCGCCGGCCCGCGTCAGGCTCGGTCGGGGGAGCCCCAGCCAGCCTGGATCAGGCGCTTGGCGAGCGCGGTGCCGAGCCGGTCGGCGGCGGCGCGGTCGAGCAGGTTGCCGGCGGCGTCGGTGACGTGGAACAGGTCGACGGCCTGGCCCCCCTCGCCGCCGACGCGGGCCAGCCGCACGTCGATGCGCTGGCTGGCCAGCTCCAGCAGCAGCTCGTAGAGCAGCCCGGGCCGGTCGGGCGCCTGCACGTGCACCGCGCTGTGCCAGGGCGAGGCATCCGCGTCGACCCGCACCAGCACCGGACCATCGGGCGGGAGCCCCGAGCGGCTCCAGGCTGCCAGCACGGCGTCCCGGTGCGGCGCGTTCACCAGCGCCTGGCGCACGGCGCGCTCGATCCGCTCCCGCTGCTCCGGCCCGGCCGAGCCGGTCACGTGGAAGACGTCGACGACCAGCCCGTCCGGCCAGGTCGAGGCCTCCGCCCGCACGATGTCCAGGCCGCAGGCCGACAGCTCCCCGGCGAGCCTGGCGAGCAGCCCCAGCCGGTCACGGGCGACCACGTCGACCCGCCAGCGGCCGGTGTCCGCGGCTGCCTCGCCGGTGACGGCCACACGCAGCTCGTGCCTGCCGGGCGGCGGTTGCGCCAGCTCCAGGTGGGCGGCGATCACCTCCGGCGGGTGCGCCAGCAGGTACCGGCGCGGAGCGCTGGCCAGCCAGGCGGCGGCCCGCGGGCGGAGCCGGGCGTTGGTCGCCCGCTCCGCGTCCGCGCGGCGCCGGCGGAGCAGGTTCTCCGCCACCCGGTCGGTCAGGCCCGGCTCGGCCATAGCGGCCAGCACCACCCGCAGCAGCTCGTCCAGCAGCGCCCGGCGCCAGTCCTCCCACTGGCCGGCCTCGCCCTGCTCGGCCAGGGCCAGCAGGTAGGCCGCGCGCGCCCGCTCGGGGCTGCCGAGGCGGGCGGCCAGCTTCAGCACCTGCTCCTCGTCCTGCGGGTCGATGTGCACCGCCGCCAGCGCCAGGTCCGAGTCCTCGCCGACCAGGCCGGCGACCGCCTGCTCGTCGCCGGCGCCGAGCCCGAGCCGCGCGGCGGTCCGCCGGGCGAGCGCCACGGTGGCGGCGCTCCCCGCGCGCTGTGGCTGCCCGACCGCCCGCACCAGACCGGCCAGCAGCAGGTTGTCGGGCCGCTCCAGCGCCAGCCACACCGAGGCGGCGGCCGGGTCGTGCCTTGGCTCGGCCAGCCGCGCCAGCGCGGCCACCTGCTGCCAGGGCAGCTCCGACCTGCCGTCGCCTCGCCGCTGGCGCGCGTCGGCCAGCTCCGGAAGGTAACGGTGCAGCAGCCCGGTCTGCTCCAGGAAGCTCCAGGAGCCGTGCGTGCCCGCCCGCGTCAGCGCCCGCAGCTCCGCCAGCAGAGCCGGGGACCAGGCGACCGCCGCGCCGTCGCCGGTCCCCAGCCACGCCAGCAGGCGCTGGCCAGGCGGGGCGGCCCCGGCCAGCCGGGCGGCGCGCAGCCCGAGCAGCGCGCGCGACCCCGCCGGCGGCTCCCCGGTGAGGTCCACCACGCCCGCGCGGACGGTCAGCTCGCCGGCCGGGCCGAGCGGCGCGGCGGGGACGGGCGCGGGCGCCGCCCCGCGGTGGCGGGCGACCCGCCAGCGCAGCAGCGGCGGGGTCGCGAAGGTGGTGATCAGCACCACCAGCAGCAGCGCGGCGTAGGAGCTCTGGTCGATCACGCCGACGCGCAGGCCGATGCTCGCGAAGATCAGCCCGACCTCGCCACGCGGCAGCATGCCGAGCCCGATCAGCGTCATGTCCATGCCGGTGCCGGCGGCGGCCAGTCCGGCGAGGACCTTGCCGACCACCGCGATCACCAGCAGCAGCCCGGTGAGCGCCAGCACGCGCGGCTTCAGCAGCGCCGCGGGGTCCGCCTCGATGCCGATCTGGAGGAAGAACACCGGCACGAACACGTGCGCGATCGGGGCCAGGCTGGTGCCGATCGACGCGCGGGTGCGCGAGCGGGCCAGGACCACGCCGGCGACGAAGGCGCCCACGATCGGCGCCAGCTTGACCAGGTCGGCGAGGCGCGCGAAGCCGAGCGTGAAGGCCAGCGCCAGCGCGATCAGCGTGCCCTCCGAGCGCGCCAGCCGCTCGATCTGATGGAACAGCGGCGGCGCCAGCCGGACGCCGGCGGCGACCCCGACCACCAGGAAGCCGATCGCCGCGCCGACCACCGACAGAAGCTCGAACGGTCCCACCGAGCCGCCTTCGACCAGCCGCACCATCACCGTCAGGATGACCAGGCCGATGACGTCGTCGGCGACCGCCGCGCCGAGCACGGTGCGCGCCTCGGCGCGGGACAGGGCGCCGAGGTCGCCGAACACGCGGGCGGTGATGCCGACGCTGGTGGCGGTGAGCGCGGCGGCGACGAACAGCTCGACGTGGTGGCCGTCGCCGGCCAGCCCGGTCAGGCGCAGCGCCAGCCAGCCGAACGCGAACGGCAGCGCCACCCCGACCATCGCCACCGCCAGCGCCGAGCGCCCGACCCGCAGCAGGTCGGTCAGCTCGGTCTCCAGGCCGACCTGGAGCAGCAGGAGCAGCACGCCCAGCTCGGCGAGCACCGCGAGCACGTCGTCGGTGCCCACCAGCCCGAGGACCGACGGGCCGATCAGCACGCCGAGGACCAGCTCGCCGAGCACGGCCGGCTGATGGAGTCGCTCGGAGACCTCGGCACCGACCTTGGCTGCCACCAGCACGACCAGCACGTGCAGCAGGACGGTGCCGACGTCCAACGCGGGTCCTCCTCGTGGCTGGTGGGCACCGAGCCAGGGTCGGTGACGGGTCAGGATCGCGGGGTCAGCACGTAGCCCTTGCCGGGCACGTTGTGGATCTCCAGTCCCAGCGGAGCGATGCGCCGGCGCAGGCGCAGGATGTGGACGCGGACAGAGTTGGAGGACGGCGGGTCGGAGGGCCAGACCTCGCTGACCAGCGTCTCCAGCGGCACGGTGCTGCCGAAGCGGTCGGCGAGCGCCTGGAACAGGACGCGGACGGTCGGCGAGAGCCAGGTCGATTGGCCGCGGAAGGAGAGCTGACCGTCCTCGGTCACGGTCACCAGCGCCAGGTGCTGTGGCGTGCGGAGCGGCGCTCCAGGGCGACCACGCGCGCCCTGACGTCGCCGTCCGCCGCCGGGAGGCGGATCCAGTCCTGCAGGCAGTCGCCGTCCTCCGGCGGCGACGCGTCGGGTGCGACCAGCAGCAGGCGGGGGATGCCAGCCGTTGCCAGGCGCGGGAGCTGCGGTGCTTCGTCGGGCCAGAGCACGAGGACGACGTCCACAAGCCCTCGATTGCTTCGCTAATGACGGCTGCTGAGCAGCACGAGCAGGAGCAGCAGTGCGGGGATGAGCAGGAAGCGGAACCCGCCGCCCTGCAGCAGCTCGCCGAACGGCGGTGCCGGTCGGAGCCCGGCGCGCGCACGCTCAGTGCGCGCGCCGAGCATCCCGGCCAGCAGCACGCCGCCGCAGAGGGCCAGGGCCAGCAGGAAGGCCCACTGCGGCGCGCCCGCGAGTGCGAGCGCGCCGACCGATGCCACGAACAGGAGGGGGGTGCCGATTCGTAGCGCCAGTGCCCCTGTGTAGCGGCGGTGCGCCGACCACAGGTGATCGAGGCGGGTGGAGGTTGCCTCCGGCAGGACCGTGCCGCACAGCTCGCACGTGTCCGCGGCTGGCGCCGCCGCGCGATTGCGCTTGGCGTTCTTCGTGCTGGTCTTTGCGGTCATCGGTCCTTCTTCCCCCTTGGTCAGGTGGTGGCGGGCGATGGCGCCCGGCTGCCATCGCCAAGTACGGGTACGGGGGTTTGGTCGACGTCGGTGTAGGCGGGAACGCCCATCTCCGGCAGGTCAAGGCCGGCCAGCTCGTCCTCTGGCTTGGAGCGGATGCCCTGGAGCTTGTCCTGGACCTTGAAGAACAGGTAGCCGCCGCCCCAGGCCCACACGAGGATGGTCGCGCAGCCGATCAGCTCGGCCACGAGCTGTTTGGGGTCGCCGTAGAACAAACCCTTGACGGTGCCGTCGACCCCGTTCCAGCCGGCGCCGTAGGTGCCGTCGGCGAACAGCCCCAGCCCGATCAGGCCCCACAGGCCGCAGGTGCCGTGGACGGAGATGGCTCCGACCGGGTCGTCGACGTGGCGCTTGTCGATGAACAGGACCGACTCGATCACCAGGGCGCCGGCGACCGCGCCGATCAGCAGCGCCGCCCACGGCGCCACGAACCCCGAGGGCGCGGTGATGGCGACCAGTCCGGCGAGCATGCCGTTGACCGCCATCCCGGGATCGGGCTTCTTGAACGGCACCCGGTTCCAGGCCCAGAGCATCGCCACGAACGCGCCCGTCGCCGACGCCAGCATGGTGTTGACCGCGACCACGGAGATGCGCAGGTCGGTGGCTGCCAGCGTCGAGCCCGGGTTGAACCCGAACCAGCCGAACGCCAGGATGAAGCAGCCCAGCATCGCCATGGGCAGGTTGTGCGGCAAGATCGTGTTGGAGGTTCCGTCCCGGTTGTATTTCCCGAGTCTCGGGCCGATCACCATGGCTCCACCGAGCGCCGTGAACCCGCCGATGCCGTGCACCACCCCCGATCCGGCGAAGTCCACGTAGCCGTGGCCGAGGCCCGACTTGGAGCCGAGCTGGGCCAGCCAGCCGCCGCCCCAGGCCCAGTTGCCGAACGCCGGGTAGATGATCATCGAGACCCAGAAGCCGTAGACCACGAACGCTGAGAATTTCCAGCGCTCGGCCATGGCGCCGGTGACGATCGTCGCGGTGGTGTCCATGAACACCAGGTTGAACAGGAAGTGGGCCATCACCCCGACGTCGTAGATGCCGTTGAAGCCGAAGCCCTTGGTGCCGAACAGTCCCCACCCGCCAGCGTGGAGCTCGCTGGTGAGCGGGTTGGTGCCGCCGAGGTTGGCGATGTGGCCCACCCCGCCGAACATGAACGCGTAGCCGACGAGCCAGTAGCCGATGATGCCGATCGCGTAGATCATGAAGTTGGTCATCATCACGTGGGCGGCGTTCTTCTTGCGGCAGAAGCCGGTCTCCACCAGGGCGAAGCCGGCCTGCATGAACATCACCAGGAACCCGGTGACCAGGGTCCAGGCGAAGTTGATGGCGATCTTGTTCTTGCCGACGGCATCGGTGACCGCGTTCGCCTGGCCCTGCCCGACGCCGATGTCGGCCGAGCTACCGGTGACGTCGCCGCAGGGATCTCCGGCAGCGGAGCTCGACGCGACCTTGCCACCACAGGGAGGTGGGGCCTCCTGGGCTTGGGCGGCCTGCGCCCAGAGGCCCAGTAACGCAACCGCCACGACGATGAGCAGCACAGCACCACGCATGCGTGGGAGCACGACGTTCCTCCTGAAACTCGAAGGGGGGAGCGAGGTGGCCTGCTCCTCAGTGAGGGCCGTGAATACCCTACGTAGCGCCTATTTCGCCTGGATGTGCGCGATGTTACGGCTCGACGTCTCTGGGTTTCATGCGCGTTTCCGCAAGATGAGAAGGAGCGCGGGAACGCCCCGCGCTAGAGCGCCTCGATGTTGCACGGCCAGCAGGTCGCCCGGGTTGACCGACCCGACCAGCCGGTCAAGGTCGAGCAGCAGGGTCGTGGGGTCGCATCGGCCTCAGCTTCCCGCCCGGCCGGCGCGCCGCCGGGTGACGTAGCCGCCGGGCCAGCGGTGCCCGAACGCCTCGGGCCGGAGCTGCCGCTCGAGCTGCATCAGGCTCCAGACCTTGATGCCGTCCGCGCGGATGTAGGGTTCGACGTTGGCGGCTACGCGACGAATGGTGGCCAGGTCGACGCCGAGGATCTCCGCGCACCGGTCGAGGGGGGCGGCGATCGGCCGGTAGCGATCGGGGTCGTTGCGTTCCCAGGTTCGCATCGCTCTAGCCTAGTCGAACGTGTGTTCGATTTCGAATGCCGCCAGGGATTGCCTCGGCGATCGCCGTTCCTCTACTCGTCGGCGAACAGGCGCGCCGTGCCGATCCGCTCCCACGCCGAACGCTGGTAGCGCATCAGCCAGACCAGCGCGATGACGGCGACCAGGACCCCGGCCACCAGCGCCGCGACCAGGGAATGGCCCGAGACGACGGCCGCCAGCAGCCCGGCGGCCGAGCCGGCCAGCACGGCAGTGACCACGCCGACCATCCCCGCGACCGTCAGGAACCCCTGCCAGACCCCGCCCCGCAGCCCCTGCACCCGCGGCCGCTCCGCCGGCGGGACACTGAGCAGGTGGTCGACCAGCTCGGGCGCGTACTGGAAGTAGTAGCCGCGCAGCCGAGCGATCCGCCGCGCGTAGCTGTGGTCCTCGATCCCGGACTGCTCACGGTCCGTCATGGTGATGCCGCCCCCAATCGCGGGACAGGGTCTTGACAACCTGCGGTCACTCCAGCGTTCTGTTCTGTACATCGATGGAATGATCGAGCTACTGAGTATGGGGTGGACGCTTCTTGAACGGGACCGAGGGCCCGGCGCGTCGGCCACGCGTCGTCCTCGCTCCGGAGATCTCGGAGATCGCGGAGTCGGTGGCGGCAGGCCTCCCCGAGCTCGTCGACCGGGTCGTCAAGCGCATCCGGTCGGACCTCGGGTTCTACAGCGACCTCGATGTCGTGAGCCTGGAGGAACTTCGGTCCTCGGTCCACGACAACATCGAGTCCATGGTTCGCCAGCTCACCACGGACCAACCGCCGGACCTCTCCGCGCCGCGCGCGACCGGCCGGCAGCGCGCCCGGCAGGGCGCACCGCTGGCGGACATCCTGCATGCGTACCGGATCGGCTTCACCGAGTTCTGGGCCGCGATCGTCGACGAGGCTCGTCGCAGCCCGCACGCGCCGTGGGAGCTGCTGGTGGACGCGGCCAGCGGCGTGTGGTGGCTCATCGGCGACTATACCCAGGAGCTCACCGTCGCCTACCGCGAAACCGCCGCGGAGCTGCTGCTCGCCGGGGCACGGGAGCGCTCCGCCCTGGTGGAGGCCCTGTTCACCGGGGGCATCCCTGACCGGGACACGCTCTGGGAAGCGGCCAAGCTGCTCCGCTTGCCCTGGGAAGGCGTCTTCGTGGTGGTGCTCGTGGAGGCGCCGGGGCTTGCCCAAGAGGGGCTGCCGGACGCGGAGGCGCTGCTGGCCGGGCGTGGGATCGGGTCGGCCTGGCTGCTGCACCCAGAGTCGCAGACGGGTGTGGTCTCGCTGCGGCACCCCGACACGGCCGCCCTCCTGCTCGAGTTGCTCGGGCGCTCCGTGCGCGCCCGGGCCGGCGTCAGCCCGATCTACCGCTCGCTGGGTGACACGCCCCGCGCGCTGCACTACGCGCGACTGGTCCAGAGCAGCCTGCCGCCGGGGACCCGGGCGGTTGCGCAGTTCGAGGAGACGCCGCTGCGGGTGCTCGCGGCCGCGGCCCCGGACGCGGCCGGGGAGCTTGCGCGCGCGGTGCTGGGACCGGTCCTGGACCTGCCTGCCCAGGACCGCTCGACGCTGCTGACCACCTTGCGGGCGTGGTTCGACGCCGGCGGCTCCGCGAGCGAGACGGGCAGGCGGATCTATTGCCATCCGAACACGGTGCGGTACCGGCTGCGTCGTTTGCAGGAGCACACCGGCCGGTCCCTTGACGACCCGAGGGCCGCGGCCGAGCTGCTCGCGGCCCTCGAGGCGCTGCGCCTGGGGCAGCCGGCCTCCGCACCGCCACGGCGGTTGTAACCGGGAACACTTCTCCCGAGCATTCCTTGTCCCGCCGGCTATTGTCTTCGCGGCTCGCCAGTCGGACGCTTGCTGGCAGCAGCCGACGCCTGGAGGGGCGCGATGACGAACCTGGCAGTCAACCTGGTCGAAGCGACAGCCATGTACCCGGACAGGGCGGCGGTCCGCCTGGACGATCTTGCCCTGAGCTACCGCGAGTTGGACGAACGATCCGCGCGGGTTGCGGGCCTTTTGGCGGCACGAGGCGTGGAGCCCGGCGACCGTGTCGGACTGATGCTGCCGAACATCGCGGAGTTCCCGATGCTCTACTACGGGGTGCTGCGTGCGGGGGCGGTGGTCGTGCCGATGAACCCGCTGCTCAAGGCGCGCGAGGCGGAGTACTACCTGAGCGACTCCGGCGCCAGGCTGATCTTCGCCTGGCAGAGCGTCGCCAGCGAGGCGGCCAAGGGCGCCGAGGCGGCCGGGACCATCTTCGTCGGCGTCGCGCCAGCGGAGCTCGACCGGCTGCTGGGCGACCATGCTCCGGTGACGGCGGTGACCGGCCGCGCCGACGATGACACGGCGGTGATCCTGTACACGTCCGGAACGACCGGCACACCGAAGGGCGCCGAGCTCACGCACGCCAACCTGAGCCGGAACGCGGCGGTGTCGGCGACCACGCTGTTCCGCCTCGAACCCGACGACGTGGTGATGGGCTGCCTGCCCCTGTTCCACTCCTTTGGCCAGACCTGCGGGTTGAACGCCGCCGTCGCAAGCGGTGCCTGCCTCACGCTGCTGCCGCGATTCGATCCCGGCAAGGCGCTGGACCTTATCCAGCGGGACCGGGTCACCGTCTTCGAGGGCGTCCCGACGATGTACGTCGCGATGCTCAACCATCCGCGCCGAGGCGACGAGGACACAAGCTCGCTGCGCGTGTGCGTGTCCGGAGGTGCCCCGCTGCCGGTGGAGGTCCTCCGTGGCTTCGAGGAACGGTTGGGCTGCATCATCCTGGAGGGCTACGGCCTCTCGGAGACCTCGCCGGTCGCCTCCTTCAACCACCCCGAGCGGCAACGCAAGCCCGGCTCGATCGGCACCCCGATCGACGGCGTCCAGATGCGGGTGCTCGACGCCCTTGGCAACGACGTGCCGGCGGGTGAGGTTGGCGAGATCGCGATTCGCGGGCACAACGTCATGAAGGGCTACTGGCGGCACGAGCAGGCCACTCGGGAGGCGATTCCCGACGGGTGGTTCCGCACCGGCGACTTGGCCCGCCAGGACGAGGACGGCTATTTCTTCATCGTGGACCGCAAGAAGGACCTGATCATCCGGGGCGGCTACAACGTCTATCCGCGGGAGATCGAAGAGGTGCTGTACGAGCACTCGGCGATCGCGGAAGCGGCCGTGGTGGGCATCCCCCACCCGAGCCATGGGGAGGAGGTCGGGGCTGCCGTGGTGCTCAAGCCAGGCGCCGAGGCCACCCCCGGCGAGCTGCGGGCCTTCGTCAAGGAGCGGGTCGCGGCGTACAAGTACCCCAGGCACGTCTGGTTCGAAGCGGCGCTGCCCAAGACGGCGACCGGGAAGCTCCTGCGCCGCGAGGTGCGGCCACCCGAGGAGCTGTCGCCGTGACCACCGGGCCCGCGGGGACCCAGGCGTCGGCCACCGCACCCGCTGACGCCGCCACGGCGCTGGATCTGCTGCTGGCGGCCGCGGCGCTCGGACCGGTGCGCCGCGCGATGCCGGGTGGCGCCTGGGTCCGGCTCGCCGCCAGGCTCGCCCGCCGGCCCGACCAGCTCGCCCACAGGGCGACCTGGCTCATCGATGAGCTGGTCCGTGTCGGGCTCGGCAGGTCCACCTTGGCGCCCGCGCCCCGGGACCGCCGCTTCACCGACCCGGCGTGGACGTCGAACCCGGTGCTGCGCCGGCTCGTTCAGGCCTACCTGGCCGCCGGGGAGACCGCCGAGCGGCTGGTCGCTGACGCGGAGCTGGATTGGCGGGACGCCGAGCGGATGACGTTCGTGGTTGACAACCTGGTGCAGGCGCTCGCCCCGAGCAACAACCCGATCGTCAGCCCGGTCTTCTGGAAGGCCCTCGTCGACTCGGGTGGTGGCAGTGTCGTCCGGGGCGCCCGGCACCTGGCCGCCGACCTGGCCTCGCCGCCACGCGTGCCGTCCATGGTCGAGCCCGACGCGTTCGAGGTGGGCTCCGATCTGGCGACGACCAACGGTGCGGTGGTGCTGCGCACGCCAATGTTCGAGCTGCTCCAGTACCAGCCGCAGACGCCAAAGGTGCGTCGGGTCCCCCTGCTGATCGTGCCGCCGACGATCAACAAGTACTACATCCTGGATCTCGCCCCCGGGCGCAGCCTGGTGGAGTACCTGGTCTCAAGCGGCCAGCAGGTCTTCGTCATCGCTTGGCGCAACCCCGACGCCCGACACCGCGACTGGGGCGCCGACGCCTACGGGCAGGCGGTCCTGGAGGCGCAGGACGCCACCCGGCGGATCTGCCGCGCAGACCGCTCGCTGGTGTTGGGACTGTGCTCCGGCGGCATCCTGGCGGCGATGGTGCTGGCCCACCAGGCAGCCACCGGGCAGCGGGACAAGGTCGCCGGGTTCAGCCTGGCGGTGACGGTGCTCGATCAGGCACGGGCCGGGATGGCCGGTGCCGTCCTCGACGAGGCAACCGCACGGGCGGCCACCGCCGCCTCCGCGGCACGCGGGTTCCTGGACGGCCGCTCCCTGGCGGAGGTCTTCGCCTGGCTGCGCCCCGGCGACCTGATCTGGAACTACTGGGTCAACAACTACCTGCAAGGGCGCACGCCGCCGCCGTTCGACATCCTGTACTGGAATGCCGACACCACGCGGATGACCGCAAGCCTGCACCGCGACTTCGTCAGGCTCGCGGTCGACAACTCTCTCGCCCGCCCCGGCGCGGCCAGCATGCTCGGCTCGCCGGTGGACCTGGCCAAGCTCGATGTGGACGCCTACGTCGTCGCGGGCGTCGCCGACCATCTCTGCCCCTGGCAGTCGTGCTACCGGAGCACGCAGTTGCTTGGCGGCCGCTCGCGGTTCGTGCTGTCCACCAGTGGCCACATCGCTTCGATCGTCAACCCACCCGGGAACCAGAAGGCAACCTTCCAGACCGCCCCGGACACCCCGCCGGATCCCGCCGAGTGGCTGGGCCAGGCAACCACCGAACACGGCTCGTGGTGGCCCGACTACGTCCGCTGGCTCGAGGCGCATGGCGGCGGCGAGAAGGCCCGACCTCGCCGGCTCGGCGCCGCCGGGTTCCGCCCGATGGACCCCGCCCCCGGCACCTACGTCCTGGACCGCTGAGGCCAGCATGCCAAGGTCCGTGCGCATGGTCGGGGTAGGGGGCCAGCACCTACGGGTGGCCGTGCGCCCCGGTGACGGGACCCGCACCCCGCTGGTCCTCGCGAACGGCATCGGGGCCAGCCTGGAGCTGCTGCAACCGTTCGTCGACGCCCTCGACCCCTCGATCGAGGTGCTCCGCTTCGACGTGCCCGGCGTCGGCGGCTCCCCGCTGCCAAGGGCTCCCTACCGCCTGCCAGGGCTTGCGCGCCTGGTCGCTCGCCTCCTCGACCAGCTCGGCTACCCGACCGTCGACCTGCTGGGCGTCTCCTGGGGTGGTGGCCTGGCGCAGCAGTTCGCGCTCTCCCAGGGCGACCGCTGCCGGCGGCTGGTGCTGGTCGCCACCGGCACCGGCATGCTGATGGTGCCCGGCCGGCCGAGGGTCCTCGCGCACATGGCGACGCCGCGCCGCTACCTGGACCCAGACTACGCCGCGCGGATCGCCGCCGACCTCTACGGGGGATCGATACGATCCGACCCGGCGCGCGCCCGAGAGCTCCTCCACGGCAGGACCCGCGTCGGCCCACGGCGCGGCTACCTCTACCAGCTCGCCGCCGGTGCCGGCTGGAGCAGCATGCCGTTGCTGCCCTGGCTCCGGCAGCCAACGCTGCTGCTCGCCGGCGACGACGACCCCATCATCCCGCTGATCAACGCCCGCATCATGCGGCGCCTTCTGCCCAACGCCGAGCTGCACGTCTACCACGGCGGCCACCTCGGGCTGCTCACCGAGGCGGCCGAGCTCGCGCCCATCGTGGACCGGTTCCTGCGCCGTGCCACCCAGACCGCCAGAACGCCCGCCTGAGTGTGACGCCGAGGAGGTGCCAAATGCCCGCTCCCGCCGACTTCTACGCCCTGGAGCTGCTCCTCGACGACGAGGACCGAACCGTGCTGCACGGGGTCCGGAGTTTCATGGAGAAGGAGGTCCAGCCCCTCATCAACCGCTATTGGACCAGAGCGAAGTTCCCGCACGAGATCCTTCCCGGGCTGGCCGAGCTCGGCATCGCCGGGCTTCCCTACGCTGGCTTCGGCTGCCCCGGGAAGACCCCACTGCTGGACGGGATGGTCGCGATGGAGCTTGCCCGCACGGACGCATCGATCGCGACCTTCAACGGCGTCCACAGCGGCCTGGCGATGGGCTCCATCTACCTGTGCGGCTCAGACGAGCAGAAGCGTCGGTGGCTGCCGGCCATGGCCCGCCTGGAGAAGATCGGCGCGTTCGGGCTCACCGAACCCGACGTCGGCTCCGGAGCCTCACGCGGCCTGGCCACCACCGCCCGCCGCGTCGGCGACGCCTGGGTGCTCGACGGGACCAAGAAATGGATCGGCAACGCCAGCTTCGCCGACCTCACCGTCATCTGGGCCAAGGACGCCGACGACGGCCAGGTCAAGGGCTTCGTCGTCGAGGCGGGCACGCCCGGGTTCGTCACCGAGGACCTGCAGGACAAGATCGCGCTGCGGATCGTGCAGAACGCCCGCATCACGCTGGACGGCGTCCGGGTCCCGGAGGCCAACCGGCTCCAGCGGGCCAGCTCCTTCCGCGACACCGCCGAAGTGCTGCGGATCACCAGGGCCGGCGTCGCCTGGATGGCCGTTGGGTGCGCGCGCGGCGCCTACGAGCACGCTCTGGAGTACGCCCGGCGGCGAGAGCAGTTCGGCCGACCCATCGGCGGCTTCCAGCTCGTCCAGGACCTGCTCGTCAAGATGCTGGGCAACATCACCGCGTCGGCCACGTTGTGCGCCCGGCTGTCGCAGCTTCAGGCCGCCGGCCTGGCCAGGGACGAGCATTCCTCGCTGGCCAAAGCGTTCTGTACCGTGCGCATGCGCGAGACGGTCGGCTACGCTCGTGAGCTGCTCGGCGGCAACGGCATCCTGCTGGAGCACCAGGTCGGCCGCTTCGTGGCCGACGCCGAGGCCATCTACTCCTACGAGGGCACCCGCGAGATGAACACGCTGATCGTCGGCCGCGCCATCACCGGCCTCAGCGCCTTCGTCTAACGGGCCCGGGAAGCTGCGCCACGCCGGCTGAGCGGTGCCAGGTCACCGCGGACTGGCGTCGTTGAGGGTGTCCGTGATGCCCTGTGCGTCCTGACGTTGACGGGGACCAGACCATAGGCAAGGTGCTCACGCCTACCGAGGAGGTCCGGTCCCCGTTGTCATCCTGCCCCGGGGGAACGGGTCGTCATCCTCCTAACGAGCGCGTCACCGTGATCAGCTGGTGACCGTGGCGAACGCCCGCCCTGCGGGGTGGTTCACGCCGGAAGGGTCGTGGTGGAGTTTGGGGCGACGGCGGAAAGGGCGACTGACCTGCCCACGTAGTCGGATCCCTCCACCGCCTGCACCAGGAACCGGCCGACGCAGCCGCGGGACACCTTCATGGCGTGAAGCTCGCCGGTCGGCGAGGCGAACGGCAGCCCTGCGTGCGGGTCGTCGGTCAGGTTGACCGGCTGGGCGATCACCCAGTCCAGACCGCTCGCGCGGACCTCATGCTCCTGACGTTCGGTGTCGGCGATCTGCGGTCGCAGCACCAGCCGGAAGACGAGCCGTTGCAGCAGCGGCAGCTTGTCCCGGGTCGCGCCCACCCCGTAGGAGCTCTGCGCCACCAGCTTGCCAACCCCGTGGTGGCGCATGGCCGTGATGACGTTGCGGGTTCCTCGGGAACGGATGTCCATCGGCGTGCTCTTAGGGCCGAGCAATCGGACCCGGAGGGCGTTCTCGCTGATCCCAAGGGTGACGATGACCGCCTGCTGCCCGCGGACCACGCGGTCGAGGGCGGCGGGGTCGGTCGCGTCCCCGTTGACCGTGCGCAGCTGGCCGGGCGCCGCATCCAGCGCCTGAGCGTGCCGCGAGAACGCGGTCACCTCATGGCCCCGCGACAGCAGTCCGTCGACGGCGGCCCGTCCCGAGCCGCCGGTTGCTCCGACCACCAGAACCTTCATCGCTGTGCTCCCTCTGTCTATGCGCCCGAGACGCCTGAGTTGTGGATGCGTCCACGCTACCCAGCAGCCTTGGGACGGGATATGCTTGTGCGTCGCTGGTTTATGCTCATTCATCCATGAAGTTGGGACGATTGGCCGGACATGACGCACGACTATCCCTGGACGCCGGTCGACCCGCTTGGGGAGGCGCTGCACCTGCTGCGGATGACCGGGGCCTTCTACTGCCTTACGGAGGCAACCGCGCCCTGGGCGCTGGAGATGCCCGCCTTCGCCGACTGCACGGCCGTGGCCACCGGCTGTTTAGCCAGCCGGGGGTCACGCCCGCGGGACGCGTCGACCAGCTCCCCCAGCAGCTAATCAGCGAGCACTACTCGATCCTGCGCCACGGCGGTGGTGGGGCGCCGTCCACGCTGGTGTGCGGCATCGTCTCCTTCCACGACCCCGCCGCGCAGCAGCTGGTCAGACTCCTGCCGCCGGTGATCCACACCGATGGCGCCACCGCGCCGTCCAGGACCTGGATCGGCGACACCCTGGGCCTGATGGCCGCCGAGGTGCGCCAGCTGCGCCCCGGCGGTGAAGCGGTCATCACCCGCTTGGCGGACATCCTGGTCATCCAGGCGATCCGCGCCTGGATCGAAGCCGACCCGGCCGCGCGGACCGGCTGGCTCGGCGCGCTTCGAGACGAACAGATCGGCCAGGCGATCGTGGCCGTGCACCGTCACCCTGGGCATCCGTGGACGGTCGCGTCGCTGGCGAACCAGGCGGCGATGTCACGCTCAGCCTTCGCGGCTCGGTTTACCCAATTGGTCGGTGAGCCGGCCGTGCAGTACGTCACCCGCTGGCGCATGCAGGTCGCGTTGGCACGCCTGCAGCAGGGCCCGACAACCATCCGCGAGCTTGCCGCGCAGTTCGGCTACGGCTCGGAGGCGGCCTTCAGCCATGCGTTCAAGCGGGTCATCGGTGTCTCCCCAGGCGCGGTCAGACACCGATCCGAGCACCCTGCACCCGCCACCGCACCAACCCCCTCGATGGCGGCCGACAGGACGTGACCGATCGACGGGTGCGCTTCCAAGCTGCCATCCGCGGTCGCCCGCGGGCTTTGCTGCCCGATCACCATCCCACAGTGAACTCGCGCACCACGGAGGGTTCCGTGATTTCACGTGGGGACCCGGTGGAGCCAGCGGCCGAGGCAGACCAGCGCGCCGGCGGCCCGGTAGACGTCGCGGACCCGGTACAGCAGCCCCCGCCAGCGGCGCAACGACCACGCGTTGGCCAGATGGGCGATCGCCTGCTCCACCAGCGCGCGCAGCCCCGCCTGCAGGCGGTTGAACGCCCGCTGGGCGTCGGTGAGACGGTCCTTGGTGCGGCGGTCCCCAATCGGGGCATGCCAGTGCTGGCGCGCCTTTGCCAGCCCGCGGAACCCCCGATCCAGCAGACTGGCGACCTCGACCTCGTCGAGCACCCCACCCAGCCCTGCCAGTTCGATGAGCTCGTGCTCGTGGCAGCTTCCCGGCCAGCCACCGTCCAGCCACAAAAGGTCGCCGTGGACGGTCGAGATGGCAAGACCCTGGGCGGTGTGAGTGTGCCGCTTGGCGTCGTACAGGACCTTCTGGTTGGCCCATGACCGGGGTCGTTGGACCCGGGTGGCGAGCCCGTCGACGCACACCGCCTCGCCGGCCTGAGCCATCTCCACCAGCCACTGGCGTAGCTCCTCAAGGGTGGAGATGAACGTCCCGTCGGGCTGGCAGTACGCGATGGCGGCCAACTCGGCAAGCAGCAGGTCCAGGCTGTCGCCCACCGTTCGCATCGACCTCGCCGGTGGGGAGCACACAGGGCTCACCCGCCTTGCGGCGAAGGTCTGCGGCCTTGGCATCTCTCCCGACGGGACCACCGTCGTCGCCGGTGGTTGGGGCGGCACCGTCAGCGCGGTCGAGACGCGCACCGGCCAGGAGCGGTGGCGTCTGGCATCCCTGGCCAGGTGCCTGCGCTTCTCACCGGATGGCCAGCTGCTCGCGCTTGCGGGTGCCGGCGTGATGCTGGTCGATCCGGCTGACGGGTCGGTCCGGCGGCGGCTGCTCCGCCGCTCTCCGCCCAGCACGTATCAGCACTTGGCCTGGTCCCCGGACGCGCGGACGGTCGCGATCGGCAATGAGGGTCCGGTCGGTGAACGCGTCAGCGTCTGGCGATGGCAGGGCGCGGGCGAGGGACGCCGACCACTACGGCTGCCTGGCGCGGGGGACCAGCAGCTGGACGACGTCTGTGACCTTGCGTTCTCTCCGAGCGGCGCTCTGCTTGCGTCCGCCCATGCCGGCGGTGACATCCATGTCTGGGACGTCGAATCGGGCCAGCGTCGCCTCCAACTACGAGGCAGGCAGGAGTCGATGCTGGCGGTTGTCTTCATCGACGAGCGCCACCTTGCCGCCGCCGGACGGGATGTCGACCGCGGGCCGCCCGTCTACATCTGGGACCTGTGAGCCGGACGAGCTGCCTCATTGCAACGGCTCTGATCCTGGCCCAGCCAGAAAGTGTTCTACGACGCCAAGCGTCACACCCCACCGCCCAGGGCCCGGCGGTGGCCACCGTCGACGGCGACCTGCTGTGGTGCGACGGTGGCTGGCCCGGGAGCTGCCACGAGCACGAACTGCTCACGCTCTCGGAGATCTGGGGGGTGCTGGACGCACCGAGGTTGTCACCCTGGTCGACCACTGGCTTCGGGGCTGGCCAAGACCCGGACTTCCACCGGCTACCTACCTGAACAGGCATCACGGACACCCTCATTGGACTCCGCCGCGGTCAGCAGGTCGGCCATGTCGAACGAGCCGGGCCGGGTGGCGGGCAGGGTCGGTCGCCAGTCCGGCTGGACGGCCCGATAGGACTCGGGGTCGCGGTCGATGATGCCGAGCAGGACTTCGGCGACGATGCGGCCGCCGAGCGGACCGAGTTGGTCGCCGCCGCTACGAACCTCCGCCTCCTTGAGCAGGTAGTACCAGAGCGGCGTCTCACCTCTCCAGCCCCAGTCTCGGAGTCCGATGTCGTCAGCGCCGAGCGGCTCGATGCCCAGCCCGTGAGAGAGCGCCTCCCCGGACGGCAGCCCGTAGGCCTGGCCGCGTTGCAGGTCGCGCACTGCCAAGGAGTGGTAGGCCTCGACCTCGACCGTGCCGGTGATCGCCATCGGAAGCTCGATCAGGGAGCGCGCCAGGCGCCCGTCGATCTTCTTGCTCGGCTGTGGGGCGGGCCGGCCGGGGAATGCGAACAGCTGCGACCAGTCGACCCGGCGGTTGGCGGGCACCGGCTGGAAGCCGAGCAGGTCGGGGAACAGCGGCAGTTCCGGGCCATCAGCCTGGAGACGGTAGCTGCGGCGGATCTGGCTGTGACCGTAGCGGTAGGCGGCGTCGGCGAACTCCAACGGGATGTAGGACGGTCCCTCCGGCTCGTAGTAGCGCGGTCCCTCCGCGAGCAGCTCGTCCATCAGCGTCTGGCCGACCAGCTTCGGCAGGAAGTCGTTCACGATGATCCACTGGTAGTGCCAGGTGATCGCGCGTCGGGCGGCATCGAACACCTCAGGCTCGCCGTCCTCCCGCAGCCGGTCGACCAGCAGGTTGTGCACCTTGAGCATGGCCAGATGCAGCTGCGAGACGAAAAGGTGCACATCGTTTCGCGGGTCGCCGATGAGCGCGATCCCCTGGGCATTGCGCGGCAGGTCGCCGGGGGCTCCCTGGTCGTTGCTGCCGATCAGCAGCTTCGCGGGATCGCCACGGTCGTACAGGAAGGGGTTGCCGACCGGGCCGTCGCCGTACAGGCACTCCAGGTTGGCACGCGGCGTACGGAAGTTGGCGATGTGGTCGGCCTCAGCATGCTCCAGCAGCAGCGAGCGGTCGGCGGTGATGTCGTGGGCGACGAACTGGCCGAACAGTGGCCACCCGGCGGCGACGCGACCATCGTCGCCGCCGTCGTCGGCGAACAGGCCGCCGTCGCAGGGGCCCTCGCTTCCGCCGAGGTGGATCAGAAACTCCTCGTCGGCTGTGAACGGTGCCACCCCTGGGAACAGGCGCCCGTACTTGCTGCTGGTCCCCTGCTGGGGCGCATCGATGCTGCGCGCGGGCGCAAGACAGTAGTCCCGGGCGATGGTCGGGTGCGGGACGGGGGCGACCATGGCCCATCCTCCTTTGACTACTGGGTCCCGGCAGACCCTGGGGGCGACTATACAGGTAGGTTGCAAGCTGCAAGTAACCGCTGACCTTGGCTCCCCAGCGCACCCCCACCAGCAACAGCCGCGACAACTCCGACCACGATTCCGCCCATCGGTTGCTCACCTGGTCAGCGTGCCGTCATGCAGAGCATATCGAGGACGACGAGCAGCACCTGGCGGCCGGCCGGTGCGCGGCGGGGGCAGCTCGTACAAGGCCGCGGGCGAGCACCGGCAGGCACACCGCCCGACCGTGTAGCTGTCTCGCCCTACACTGGCACCAAGGTTGCGCCGCACCCGATGGAAGGAGCGGTCGTGGTGCTGTTGGCGTACGTCTTCCTGGCCGGGGTGATTGCCTGGGCGCTGGGCCGTCGAGGTGGGCCGTGGATCCTCCGGCTCCGTGAGCCGGGCCAGCAGCGGGTGCGGCTGGCCGCCGGCATGCTGGACACCGCGGTGGGCGCGATCGGGATCGCCGTGCTCGGCCTGCAGCTTGGGGGTGACGACCACGCGCTTGTGCTGGGCTGGACGATCGGCGCGGCGGTGAGCCTGGGAAGCATCGTGTATGCCGCCGGGCTCCTGGCATGGCGAGGAGGCCAGGCACTTGGCCTGCGTGTCCTCGGCTGGGTCCTGATGGTGGCGGCCTTCGTGATCCCAAGCACGCTCACGCTTGGGCTCCCCTTGGTGGCGCTGCTGGTCCTGACGCTGGCCCCCATCCCGCAGCAGAAGGTCGCGCAGAGCGGCCCCACGAGCTGACGGGCTTGCACGAGCGCATGCGCAACTTGCCGGAGGCATGGCAGGACACCATCACGCGAAAGCGGTTCAGCCCAATTCTCACCTACCAGACGTAGCGGGCGCGCCAGTGATGGTGAGACATCAAACCGCTGGTGTCTCGCGGTCGCGCGTCCGGGAGGCCGTAGCCCCATCCGTCGTCGGGATCGTGTTGCCCGCGCCGGCCAATGGCTCAATTCCCGATCGGCGCCATCCGCCTGCCGTGCCAGCGGACGGTCGTCACATGGTGACCCGCTTGGTGCCAAGCAGTATCGAGAGCGAAGTCCCCGAGCAGCGTTGAAGTCGTCCATTGCAGGACATCCTCTGCCTCCAGCCTCTGGCCGTGCGCGGCATGGGCGAGATAGCCGGCGGCGGCCGCCTGGGCGGCGGGATACGAGGCCTCCTGGCCCGTCCGGCGCCGGTACTGCGTGACGAAGTCGGTCCCCGAAGGGCCAATCTTCGGCGTCTCGCCGCTCGGCCACCACTGGACGGGCCCGAGCACGCCTTCGGCCGCCTCCCCAAGTTCGCGCCCGAACGCTGAGATTCCGGCAGCCACGGCGGCCAAGAGCGCCGGCGATTGGCCTCGATGACGGAGGCCGCGCACCACCGCGGCGTCATGCTCGAACGGACCAGCAACCAGAAGGGCCGCTTCGGCGACGTCCACAGCCTCGACCGCCGAGGCCTCGACCGCCCGACTGTCGATCCCCCGTTCCGACGCCCGTGCCCTGGCACCGTCAGCGACAGCGCGCGCGAACGGGCCCGGGGCCTGGACGACCACGAGCCGGCTGACCTTGCGGTGGGCCGCCTCGTCGACGACGCCGTCGAAATACGACGAAGCGGGAGCAGGAAGGGACGCGATCCCAGGCTGCGCGAGGTCATCAGCCGAGCCACCGTGGTTCCAGAGCACGCGCCCCGCATCGCGCACCAGCGGAGTTATCGCCCGCACCAGCCCGCTCGCATACGGACCGATCAGCAAGTCCACGGTGTCGATCCATCCCCGGTACGCCCCGAGCGCGACCTCCGTGGAGCCCTGGTCGTCGACAAGCAGCAAGCGGACGCCGGCCGCCTCCGCCCACAGCCGAATCGCCTCAGCGGCTTCGGTCCCCTGACGCTCGTATCGCCCGGTCAGGCTGAGCGTCAGCGCGGCGGTGATCGGTGGCGATTTCACGCCTGCCAGCTCCCTCCCCGGGCGGGCTCACAACTGGATCTCGAACCGATGCGAGACGACCTCGCCGTGCGAGACGGTGCCCATCACCTCGACCGGCTGGTCACCAGCGTAGGTGGATGCGACCCGAAGGGTCCGGGGCGGCGGTCTCGGTGTGGGCGAAGAGCACGCCGCTGGTGCCGATCGAGCTGCTCAGGACGCCGTCGTGGACGATGGCGGTCCCGATGGCAGCCGCGGCATTGTCGCCGCCTCCCGCCGCCACCGGGATCCCCGGTCGCAGCCCCAGCGCGGAGGCCACCTCGCGAGACGCTCGGCACCGACGCGGTCCGAGATCTCCGAGCACTGCTTCCCGGTCCGCTGGTCGTTCCAGAGCAGCGCCGGTCGGATCACCTCTCCGGCGCTGTCCAGGAAGACGGACCCGTGCATCTGGCCGGTGAGGCCGAGCCCGACGATCCTGGAATCCAGCTCGCCGGCGAGGCGACCGAGGACGACCTCCACGCCCCTCCACCAATCCTGAGGGTCCTGCTCCGTCCACAGCGGTCGCGGCGTTCGAAGCTCGTAGTTGCTGGTCGCGGTGGCGACCACCTCCCCCGCTTCGTCCACCGCCACGCCGCGGGCGCCGGTTGTGCCGACGTCGACCCCGACCGCAACCGTCATGAGGGAGTCCTCTTCCGCCGTGGAAGCGAGGCGACCGATCCGCGGACGACCAGCTCGGCATTGAACAGGACGGTCGTGGGCTCACCAGGACCGCTCCGGAGCCGCCGGAGCAACAACTCGGCGGCGCTCCGCGCCATGTCGGCGACAGGCTGGCGGACGGCCGTGAGGGGTGGCTTCAGCATGCTCATCCAGGGGGTGTCGTCGAACGCAACCAGCGACATGTCCTTCGGCACCGTCAGGCCCATCTCGGCCAGTGCCATCAGGCTGGCCTCCGCCAGGATGTTGTTCGCGGCGAAGATCGCTGTGGGAGGTCGTTCCACGGTGAGCAGGTCGTAGGCTTCCTTGATGGCGTGATCGCGCCGGAAAGACCCGGCGCGGATGAGCTCCGGTCGGACCGGGATCCCGTGCTCCTTCATGGCGCGCCGGTATCCGGCGAGCCGGAGCTCGGCCGTGGTCACGTCGAGCGGGCCCGTCACGATCCCGATCCGGGTGTGCCCGGCGGCGATCAGGTGGGAGACGGCGCCGGCTGCGTCCCGCTCGTTGTCGACCAGGATCGCGTCCGCGTTGAGCCGGTCGACCTTGCGGTCGATCTGGACGATGACGATGTCCTGCTCCTTGAGTCGTTCCAGCCAGCGGCGGTTCCGCGGGGTCGGCGTGATGATGACGCCGTCGACGCGGATCTCCTCGAGCAGCTTGAGGTACTCCCGCTCTTCGTTGGGGTCGTCGCTCGAATTACAGAGCACGACCTGGTACCCGCCCTCCTTGGCAATGGACTCGACGTTCCTGGCGATCGCCGAGTAGAAGGAGTTCTCCACGTCGGCGATGAGCAGCCCGAGCATCTTCGTGCGGCGGAGCCTGAGGCTGCGGGCGATACGGTTCGGGACGTACCCGAGCTCCTCGGCGGCCTCGAGCACCCGCTGGCGGGCCAGCTTCCCGGCATAGCCCTGGCCGGACAGGACACGACCAGCTGTCGCGACCGACACCCCGGCCTGTTTCGCCACATCCGCGATCGTGGGCACCGCTACTCCGTGTCGTAGGCGAGGCCGACCGACTCGCGCCACCGGTCGAGCGTCCTCATGTTCCCGAGGGTGTCCTCCCAGGTGACCTGGGGTGCTTGCCGGTCGCGCAGGAACGCCGCGACGGTGTCGGCCTCGATGGCGTACAGGTCCCGCGGGGCGTCGACCGCCAGCTCCCGGCGCTGGGGAGGACGGTCCTCGACGACCAGGACGGGCGGACCGGTGCGCCCGGGCAACCAGGGTGAGGGAAGCGTGATCGTGCCGTCGGAACCGAACACGCGGACCACACCTCCGAGGTTCACTCGGGCCGCGCAGGCCAGCCTGGCGACGACGCCCCCGGGGGAAGCTGAGCGAGGCGGCGGCATAGTGGTCCACACGGGTCCTCTCCCGATATACGCCGAGCCCTGGACGTCGATCGGCTCCGCCCTATCGTTCCCTCGCGCGATCCCCGCGATCAGGCGTGCCATCGACGTCGTGTAACAGCCGACCTCCAGGATGCTTCCTCCACCCAGGTGCAGTGCTGCCGTGGGAACCAGGCGTCGAAGTAGACCCCCCGCTCCATGCATCACGTCCTTTCCTCGTCCCAACCGGACACCATGCCGAGCGACCGCGCTTCAAAGTGTGAGAACGATATCACATCATCGGCACGTCCGGGTTGATGTCCGGGCCGAAGAACTTGATGACCATGAGGTCGTCGCTGCCGGTGTTCTCGGCCAGAACGCCTGCGGTGGCTCGCTCATGCGTGATGAGGAGCTCGTCCAGCCCTGGCCTCCGGCCTCGCACCGGCGCGCCCGCGTACACGCCCTCCCCCTGCCACACGAGGATGCTGTGGACGCCCTGGTCGACCGATCGGTACGAGCAGCCTGGCCTGACGACCAGCTTCTTCCCGCTGAACTTGGTCGAACCGTGGAAGATCCAGTGCTCCTCGCCCCCCGGCTGGCGGCTGGAGTCGATGGCCCGCGGCGAGAGGTGATGGTTCTCGTAGAAGTACGGATCCCCGTTCGCTTCCCAGTCGATGAGCTCGAGGATGAACCGCTCGCCGTGGCGTTCACGGTCCTCGGGGCGGACGTCCTTCCACAGGAGCTCCTTGGAGATGATCTTTCCGTCGTTGAGCGCCTGCAGCATGGCGAAGACGTCCGAGTCCTCCTGCAGTTCGATGGTCAGCGCCGTCCCGGGAGCGTGCAGGATGCCCGAGGGGATGTGGAAGCCTTCTTCGGGAACCAGGAGGTAGGCGCGGCTGTGCCTGAGGATGAGGTCGCTGTCCCATGCGACCAGGTACGGGAGCAGCACGTCGTACTGACGCCGCTCGGCGATCGACGGGTGGACCCCGAGGAAGCTCTCGGGATGCGGTCCCATGTCCACGCCCGGTGGGAAGTAGTAGGCCTCGTCCTTCGGGCCCCTCCCGACGAGCGCCGCATGCTCGGCGCGCTGGTGCAGGTGGAAGGGCAGGCGGGCGCCGTAGTCGAAGATCTTGGCCAGTCGTCCGAGGCCAGCGTGGGTGGCGGCGTACTCCTCCCCCATCACGCTGACCGGAGCCGATTCGACGACCTCTTTGAGAGTCAGCCGTACCGGGCCGTCCAGCGCCACATAGCTCAGCCCTTCGTCGAGCGGCCCGGTTCGGTTGTCCGCCGTGGTCGTGGACGCCAGCCACCGCTCGCAGATGAAGCCCCGGTCACCCGCGTGACACGCGTCCTCCGGCAGCCCGAGGCGCCCGCCCGGGCCCACCAGGTCCCTGGCCACCCAGGCCGGCTCCAGGCGGAGAATACCGTCACAGTCCGCGATCGTCTTCTCGATGAGGTCCCGCTCGGCATTGGCGACCATCGCTTACGCCCCGGTCATCGCTGAAGGTTCAGCGATTTCGACGAATCGGGGCTCGATGCCGACAGGACCGCCGCCTCTTCGCCGTTCCCGTAGATGACCTCGCCGGTCTCCGCGTCGAAGAAGTAGAGATGCCTGGTGTCCACGGAGAGCTCCACCTTCTGGGCGATCATGGCCTTGGTCTCCCGGCTCACCCTCGCCAAAAAGGTGAAGACAGGGGCCAGGTCCGGCTTCAGGGCCGCGGCCAGCATCCAGCCCACCGGCAGCAGGATGAAAGCGCTCAGGACCAGGAGCACGCCGTACACGAACAGCCGGAACAACAGAGGCCGCAGGCGGATTCGGCGGCCCCGCTCCGCCCTGGGCGGTGCGGCCGGTTCCGTTTCGGAGCGGACTGCCTCGATCGTGTCCATGTGCCCTCTCAGATCTTGTCAGGCTCGTACTCGTAGTACACCCAGCGTCCCGAGGTCCTGAAGATCGCGAGAATGACGAGCCCGGCCACGAGGGTCAGCACCCACGCGAGCGCCGACGCGTATCCCATCCGCCCATCCTTGAAGCCCTCCTGCCAGAGGTTGAGCAGGTAGAACCGCAGGGAGTCGCCGAGCGCTCCCTGCCCTCCCTGCGTACCGCTCAGCACGTACACCACGTCGAACGCCTGGAAGGCGTTGATCAGGCTGGTCAGCAGCACGAACAGCATGGTGGGCGTGAGCATCGGCCAGGTCACGTAGCGGAACCGCTGCCACGAGCCCGCACCGTCCAGGCGGGCCGCCTCGTAGAGCTGCGCCGGGATGTTCTGGAGGCCGGCGAGGTAGATGATCGCGCCACCACCGACTCCCCAGAGCCCGACGAGCACCACGGCCGGCACCGCCCAGGTGGGTATTCGGAATTGCCGACCGCTTTTCCAACAATGCCGGGAGCCCAGGTCGACAGGTCGATGCCTTGCTCCTTCACCATTTCGTCCAGGGGCAGGAACTTCGAGCCCTTCAACCACTTGCGGTCGTAGACGAAGCCGAGGTCCGGGGGATCTCCGGCGGCCAGGGCGGTGTCGACCTTGGTGGTGTACTGCTCCTCGGGGATGTTGGTGATCTCGAGGTTGATGTTGGGGTACTTCTGCTCGAAGGCCTTCTCCAGGACCGGCAGGTAGTCCTGATATCCTTCATAGGCCCAGAGCTACAGGGTGACAGGGCCCTTGGCCTCCTTCCCACCGCTGCTGCCGCCGCCTCCGCCGCAGGCTGCCGTCACAACCGCGAGGATGGCGATCAATACCAAGTGACCGTCGCCGAACCATGCGAGCCTCCTTTAGCCCGCATGAACGGATGGCAGGGGCATGGCCCACTCGCGCCTTCTACAGGGGCCTCTCTCGTGCTCCTCCGCCCGTCGGCACCTGGCGATGGCCGCCGTATGATAACGTTCTCAGATCCGCCTGTAAAGGCGGTCGCCCGATCAGGCCCGCGCGATCCACGAGCCGCGGCCCGTACGGGTGGCGTTCAGCGAGCAGGCCGAGCGCCTGCACGAGCAGGCCCGCCAGGACGTGACCCGGCGTGCGGCCGCCATCCGGTGAGGGCGCCGGCCGAGCGCCGCTGCATCCGGTGATCGGCCCTCCGGCCGCCCTCTACTCCGCCACGCAACGGGTACCAGAAGGTTGCGCTGCGGCTGGCTGGGCCACTGTGCGTGACTGCTCCATCATGTCTAGGGTTACAAGACAGAACCAAGGTCGGGACCAACATAGGAAGGAGCCCCTGCATGGCCGAAACCGCCATCCAGATCCACGGCTACATCCCCGGCACCTACAAACTCGACCCCGGCCACTCCGACGTCGCCTTCACCGTCCGCCACATGATGGTCAGCAAGGTCCGCGGCCACTTCACCAAGGTCGAGGCCGACATCGTGCTCGCCCCCAACCCGCTGGACTCCTCTGCCACCGCTACGATCGACCCCAACTCGATCGACACCAACAACCCCACGCGCGACGACGACCTCCGCTCGTCCAACTTCTTCGAGGTCGACAAGTACCCGACGATCAACTACCGCTCGACCGGCGTCCGCCGCTCCGAGGACGGGTTCGACCTCGACGGTGAGCTGACCATCCACGGGGTGACCCGGCCGGTGACGCTCGCCCTGGACGTGAACGGGTTCAGCAAGGACCCGTACGGCAACACCCGGGCTGGGTTCTCGGCTACCGGCGAGATCGACCGGAAGGAATTCGACATCACCACCAACGTCCCCATGGACGGCGGCGGTGTGGTGATCGGCGACACGATCCAGCTCTTCATCGAGGTGGAGGCGGTCCTACAGCAACCGGCCGAGGCATGACGGCTTGGCCCTCGAGCACGATCGGGTAGGTCGCCGCGCGGTCACAGACCCGCCAACGAATACCGATGGCACGCCGGCAGGGACGGGCCGCCTCGGACGTTGCGGCGTGGGAGACGAACACGTCGATGACCTGGCCCATCTGGTCGCGCGGCATTGCCCTGCGAGGGCTACCAGCCGGCGGCGCCGGCGCGGGTTCGACCCGCTCATGCGCGATCCCCGCGCGGGTGGGCTGGACGGCGGGTCGGTGTGGGAGCAACATTTCGGTTGGTTCTGGGCACTCGCGTGATTCACCGCAGACACGGGGGAGGCCAACGTGGGCATACAGGCACGGTTCCGGCGGGCGCTGCCAACAATCGGGCTGCTCGTTGTGGCGATGGTCGCGCTGCCGGCTCCCGCGCTGGCACATGGCCAACGCGTCATTCGGGTGGTGACCACGATCCAGGCGGCCGTGGACGCCGCCGGGCCCGGTGACACGGTCCTGGTCCCGCCGGGCACCTACCGCGAGAGCGTGCTGATCGACAAGAGCGACCTCACCCTGCGCGGCAGCCGCGGCGCGGAGATCGACGCGCACGGCTTCACCAACGGCATCAGCGTCGGCACCGGCCAGGAGACGCCCGGTCCAGACGGCTTCCCGGTCTGCCCACCGCTGGCGCTGCGCAATGTCACCGTCGAGGGCCTCACCGTCCGCAACGCCGAAGACAACGGCATCTTCCTGATCGGCGTCGACGGCTTCCAGGTGCGTGGCGGCCGCTACCTGGACAACCACGAGTATGGGGTCTTCCCGCGCTGCTCGACCCACGGCGCGCTCCAGGGCAACCTCGCGGAGGGCGCCAACGACACCGGCATCTATGTCGGCAACGACACCGAGGTGACGGTGAGCGGCAACCGCGCGGTGGGCAACACCAGCGGCTTTGAGGTGGAGAACTCCAGTCACGTGGTGGTGCGCGGCAACCGGTCGAGCGGCAACACCGCCGGGATCTTGGTGTTCGTACTGCCGGGCCTGCCTCGTACCACCACCGACCACGTGCTGGTCGAGGGCAACGTGGTGACGCGCAACAACCGGCCCAACCCGGTCCCACCCGACAGCGGCGAGGACCTTGGCCTGGTGCCGACCGGCTCGGGGATCCTCGACATCGCCGGTGACGACGTGACCTTCCGCCGCAACGTCGTGGTGGGCAACGACAGCGTCGGCATCGCCGTCCTCGCCACGCCGTTCGCCGGCCTGGACCCGCGCGTGGAGCCCAACCCCGACCGCACCCGCGTGGTCGACAACGTGATCCTCCGCAACGGCCTGCACCCCGACCCGCTGCGCACCGCCGGCAATGCCGCCGACATCCTCTACGACGGCTCCGGGACCGGGAACTGCTTTGCCCGCAACGTCTTCAGGACCGACTTCCCAAGCGGGATCACCGCGCAGTTCCCCTGCACCTGACGAGCCGAAGGATAACTGAGGATTCCGCTCGGTCCACTGATGGAGCAGGAAGGGCTCGACACGGCGACCACGTTCGGGCGGCTCGCAGCGTCGCCCGGTCCCTCCGACCGAGCGTTGCTCATGCGCGTGGCCGCTCACCAGCCGCCGACGGGACGATCAGCGCAGGTCACCTCAGCGCTGCGGATCTCCCGGAGTGGTGAGGCACCCGGCACCGTCTGGCTGGGAGATATCAGCGATTCCAGGAACACGCGGCCAGCCGTAACGATCCCGGGACGCTGGGCTGGCATGATCGTGGCCTGCGCGAGCGGGAGCGACCATCGGCCTTCGGGGACGCGAGATGGTAGTGGGCAGTCAGCGGGCAGCAGCCACGATGCTGCGGGGCTGGCGGCTTGAAGCCGCCCGGGCCGCCTGCCTCGGTGTCGCCGTCCTGACGCTGGGGCTGGTTGCCGCTGGATTTGCCGCCGGGTTCCGGGACCCGGAGCTGATCAGCCAGCCGACCATCCGGACGGTGCTCGTGAGCGCGGGCGTGCCGCTGCGGCTCACGATCGCGATCGGGCTGCTTGTCCCCACGGTCGTGTCGGCCGTGACCGCCGCGGTGTTGTTTTGGCGCCGCTTCGACGACTGGATGGCCCTGCTGTTCGGGCTCTTCCTGGTGTTGTTCGGTTCGTTCGAGTCGCGCGCCCTGTACGCCCTGCACGCTGCCCACCCCGGCGCGCGCCCGCTGATCGGGTTCGTGTCGGTCGCCACGCTGGTGGTCGGCATCTTGCTGCTGTCTGTCTTTCCGGACGGGCGCTTCGTGCCAGGCTGGACGCGCCTGCTGATGCTGGCCGTGATCCCCGCCTTTGCCAGCATGCCGGACATGCTGACCACCGTACAGCGGCTGCCCGACCCGCTCGGCGTTCCGGCCTGGCGGGAGGCGTACTTCCTGGCTGTGCTTGTGGGCAGCGCCGGGCTTGGGATCGCCGGGCAGGGCTGGCGCTACTGGCGCGTGTCCGGCCCCGTCCAGCGGCAGCAGGCGAAGTGGGTGCTGTTCGCGTTCGTGGCTTACGAGCTGGTGCTGCTGGGTGGTTTTGCGATCCCGAGCCTGTTCGTCAACATCGACAGCCCGTGGTTTGCGTGGGCGCTGGTCGCCACGCTCGGCTTCAACGTGCTGTTCCCGGTCTCGGTCGCGGTGGCGATGTTGCGCTACCGGCTGTATGCCATCGACCGGATCATCAACCGGACACTGGTCTACGGGCTGCTCACCGCGATCTTGGGGACCAGCTACGCGCTGATCGTGCTGGGGCTCGGCCAGCTCGCCGGCACCATCGGCCGCGGCACCCACAGCCTGGCGATCGCCGGTGCGACCTTGGCCGTGGCCGTGCTGTTCCGGCCGCTGCGCCGGCGGGTGCAGGATACGGTCGACCGGATGCCCTCACCCACGAGTTGCTCGAGATCGTCGACCAGACGATGCAGCCGACCCGCCTGTCGCTGTGGCTCCGGCCGACCCGCAACACCCCGCCTGGAAAGACCCGCTCTGCCTACTGAGCTGACTGACCACGGCCGAGCAGTTCGCGGCCTTGGGGTGGGGTCAAGCGTCGGCGGCTCTGGCGTCGGCGTCGGCGCGCGCCAAGGTTGCGTCCAGGACGGCGTATTCGGCTTCTTCCACGGCGGCGATGGCGAAGGAGATTGCATAGACGGCGTCGTCCTCGGCGTCATCCGCGCGCCGCTCGGCGCGCTTGGCGTCGCGCTCGGCCTGCTTGTCCTGGACCTGAGCGCGCATGGCGCTCACGTGGTCCCTCCACCGGCCCTGGATGTCGCTCCATCGGTCGGACGCATCTTGGGTCGCGTCAGCGGCCCTGTCACGCAGCTGGTTCGCGCGGTGCTCGGCGTTGGTGCGGGCCTGGTCGACTCGAGCGGCCAGCTGCTCGCGGGTCTCGGCCCGAGCCGCGTCCGCGGCATCCTCGGCGGCTTTGGCACGCCGGGAGAGGTTGGCCAGCTGTTCGGACAAGCGAGCCATAGCGCTTACTCCCTTCCCTCTGCCCTTCCTGGATGATCACGTGCGAATCGCCGACCGCCGCCTGGTCAGCCGGGTGTCAGCGGACGAGCTGCTCCACCCGCTTGCTGGCCTCGCGGAGGGAGAACGCGGCGAAGATCTCGCTCACCCCGAGGAAGATGGCCCACACCCCCACCAGCGTCACCAGCGTCAGCAGCGACCGCTGCCAGGACCGGATCGCCCACACCCCCAGCACCAGCTCGGCGACCCCCAGCAGCAGCTGCGTCCACCACCACGCCACCTTCGGGCCGGCCAGCGCGCTGACCAGGTGCATGACCCCGAAAAAGATCAGGTACCACGCCACGAAGACCGACACGACATACAGCGTGATGTCCGGCCAGACGAAGGTGATGATCCCGGCGGCCACCGACAAGATCCCCGCCACGACAAACAGCCAGCGCCAGCTCTGGACCCGGCCGGCGACCGCGAGCTGGGTGACGCCGCCGAACAGGAAGCTCACGCCCACCAACGCGGCCACCGCGACCAGGCTGCCCACCCGGTAGGACAGCACGAACATGCCGAACAGGGTCCACAGGACCCCAAGGGTCAAAAACCACCACCAGATCGCCGACAGGTCCCGAACGCCCGCCCGCACGGTGTCCCGCAGTGTGCCCGAGGGTGTCGCGTCGCTGGTCATGGCAGGCCCCCTTGCTGCTGGTCGCTGCTTGCCGGTCCCATCACCGTTCCACGAGCCCGTGGCGGCGCGGCTGGTCACACCCTTGTGCGGGGTTGCTCGCGTGCCTGAACAGTGCCTCCGCCGGGATGACCATCACATCCCAATGGTTCCCGATTTTCCTCCCGGATACAAGCGTCGGTGGTCGCCTCGAAGTGGATGGCCTCAAGCTCTACCGCAATTGGTCACCCCATTTACTGTCTCTGGACATCCACGAGGTGGCCCGGAGTCCTCATCGGTTGGTCTCCGGGAGCACGTGCGCGCCAAGAATCGCTCCAGCGAGCGATGAGGCGGCATCCCGGGAGTCGGTGGATCAACAACCGGAGGGCCCGGAGGCTACGAGCCAGGCGGCTCGGCCGACCCGGGGCCCCGGGTCGGAGCGGCGCTCGTGCCGGCGGGACCGGCAGGCACCCGCGCCGAGGTCATCGCGTGGATGGCCTGGGTGAGCTCCAGGATCTGGTTGGAGAGACGCAGCAGCTCCTCGTTCTGGTCCTCCTCCTCCTTGACCGTCTGCCACTGGTGGTCGGCCAGGACCTGGCGCTTCGCGTCGGCGCGGTTCTGGCTGATCATCACGAACGTCGACAGGAAGATCGCCTCCAGCGAGACGATCATCGTGAGCAGCCCGAAGGGGTAGTGCTCGACCCTGAAGCCGATCCACGCGGCGAACCAGATGACGTGGAGGTAGACGAACTGCATCGAACCGGCGAACCGTGTGATCGCGTCGGCGATGCGGTTCTCGAGGCTCTGCCTCCGCTCCTCGGCGTGCTGGAGCAGCGCCGGATTGACTGGTATGGGAAGCGGCCTAGCGCTCACGCCTCCCTCCTTTGGTCCTTGGGCCCGCTCTCTTGGTAGTTGGCCCGCGAGCGCGGCATGGATATCTGACCTCCCGACTACGGATGAGCTCATCGTCGCTGACTTCAGCGCAGGCGCATCAAAGGGCTCGTCGTGGAAGGCAGACTGCACACTACTCGGGCGCCGCTCACTGTGGCGTTGCTTCTTCGTCGGCGAACAGTGGTGCCGTGCTGCCCCGCTCCCAGGCCAAGGCCTGATAGCGCAGCAGCCAGACCAAGGCAGCGTCAGTCCTTATCCTCGTTGTCGGCTGGAGCAAAGCTATCGCGAAGGCATCGACTAACTGAGTCAGTGATCGGCCTTGCCATGCCTAGCCGATCCGATCCTTGATCGCGGAGCGCAGCGCCAGAGGAGTCCGCAACCGGACGCGTCCCCGGTCCGTCTCTGTCCGCGGAACCGGGGGCAACGAGGGACAACCGCGGATCGTCACGGACACTGGCCGCCCAGCTCATAGATTGTTTTCCAGCTCGACAGACGGGCGTTGCGTGTGGCCCGACGGGGCTGCGATGGATCTCCGGAGGCCGCGGTGGGCGGCTGCGCTCTTTGGCGGAGCGAGGCAGACGAACCGGGAAACCGATCAGGACTCATCTGGCGGCGTGGGGAACCGCGGCGTCGTTCGGCGCAGCGTGGACCGGCCCGTTGACGGCCGTCACAGAGGTTGTGCTGGCAGAGGCCACGGCCCGGCGATCAGTCCTGACCGCCGGGCTTCTGGCCGGATCTGTTTGGGATAGGACTTGCTATGAGCCCGCCGCCTTGGCGCGCTCGTTGGCGTACGCGCGGGCGTCGATGGCGTCGAGTACGGCCAGCCGCGCGTTGTCGACCGTCCACTCGGCGTAGTCGATGGCGTCGGCGGCGTCGCCTTCTGCCAAGTCCGCGTCGCTGGCGGCGGCCCGAGCGTCCAGTTGTGCGGCCCGCTTGTCGATCTTGGCCTGGAGGTCGTCCATCTTGGCGGCGGCGTCGGCCTTCATCTGCGACCACTTGCTCCGCGCGCTGGCGCCGGCCTCAGCGGCCTGCTGCTGGGTGTCTTTGACGGCCTGGTTGATGTCGGCTTGGGCTTGGTCGATTCGCTGCCTGAGCTGGTCGCGGGACTCGGTGGCGGCAGCCTGCGCCGCCGACTTGGCCTCTGCGGCGTGCTGCTGGAGCTCGTCGAGTTGTGCGGAGAAGTCCATGGGTCCTCCTTGGGTTGCATGGATTGCCGGTCTGGCCGCTAGCAAACGCTCATCGCCGCTCACCCCCATGCGTGGAGTCGATGGTCAGCACCAGGGCGTCGGCTTCGCCCTGACCGAGGAGCACCGGTACCTGGATCGGACCGGTCCGCGGCAGGCGACGCCGCCGCCTCGACGACGGCTCCACCGGCGACCGCGACGGGAGTTGGGAGGAGTCTTCGATCATCTGCGGCACCCTGGGTCGGCGGGATACGGGTCAGCGGACGACGAGGACCGTCTTGCCCGGCCGGCGGTGTTGCCGGCCGCTTTCGTAGGCGCGTCGCCCGTCGGCCAGCGGGAAGGTCTGGCTCACCACCGCCTCGAGCTGGCCGTCGTCGACCAATCGCGCGAGATGTTGGAGTTCGCCACGGTCTGGTCGCACGACGAAGAACATCCCCTGGACGCCGTACCTGTCAGCCAGCTCCCGCGTCGGTGGGGCGCCGAGGGTGACCAGCCGTCCGCCGGCGCGCAGCACGCCATAGGAGCGGTCCAGCGTCGCGCCGCCGACCGTGTCGAGCACCACGTCGAGTCCCGAAAGGGTCTGGTCGAACGCTTCAGCGGTGACGTCGATGAACCGCTCGGCCCCCATCTGACCCACAAACGCCGCCTGGGCGGGGAGGCCGGTTGCGGTGACATGGGCGCCCATGCCCGCAGCGATCTGGACGGCGTACACCCCACCCCGCCAGCCCCGCCGTGCACCAACACCCGCTCGCCGGGCGCCAGCGCGGCGTGATCGACCAGCGCCTGCCAGGCGGTGAGCGCGGCAAGCGGCAGCGCAGCCGCCTCCACGTGCGACACCTTGCGCGGCCTGGCGGCCAGATTGGCCGCCGGCACCCTCGCGTACTCGGCGGCCCCGCCATTGCGGTCGAAGTCGATCAGGCCGTACACCTCCTCGCCGACGGCGAGGTCGACAACCCCCTCGCCGAGCTCGGCGACCGTGCCGGACACCTCGTGGGAGGGAATCATCGGGGTCCGGTCGACTCCGTCACGGGTCGTCCAGGACAGGTCCCAGGTCAGCTCGGCGAAGGTGATCGCCGCGGCGTGCACAGCCACCAGGGCCTCGCCAGGTGCCGACGCCGGGACCGGTACCCGCTCATACACCAACCGCTCCGGACCACCACGGACGTGCGCCCGCAGCGCCATCATCGTATCCATTGCTGCCCCTTGTCTTGGCGTCGGCGCGAGGCGCCGGTGGTCACGGGATCTCCCTGCGTGGGTCGAGTCACCCTAGCGAGCTGGTCAAGGCTCGGCATCCGTCAAGTGACTGGCGCCCTGCCTTGGCGAGGGGCCTGACGGGGCTGGCTCGGACCGACGATCATGGCGGCGAGATGGCGATGCTTCCCCATAGTCGGACGCGAACGTGAGGTGGACGCTGTCGCGGCCTGGCCGACCGCTGCGGTGACCGCCGCGGAACGCTGGTGGTGCGAGGCGAGGCCGGAATCGGCAAATCCGGCGCTGCTCCAGCACGCCCAGCTGCGCGCGGTGGCTAGGTGAACCGCTTGACGAACGCAAGGGCGGTGTCGGCGACTTCGCGCCAGCCGTTGTCGATGGTCAGTGCGTGCCCGCGGTTGGGCATCTGCACGATCTCGGTCACGCCCTGGTTGTCCTGCTGCTGCCTGTAGGAGGCGTTGGCGATCGCCGGCGGCACGGTGTGGTCCCGCTCGCCGGAGATGATCAGCAGCGGCCCGCGGCCGGGGTTGCCGGTGTCGACCTTGGCCTCGGTCCAGGGGTTGAGATTGGCCGTCGCGGCCTGGAACAGCGGCTTCCCGGGGGTCGGCACCGAATAGGTCGCATACAGCTGCCTGGCCTCCTCCTCGCTGACGGCGTTGGCGAAGCCGTAGCGGAACTGCTCGTAGGTGAGTGGGACGGCACGGTTGCGGTTGGCGGGATTGCCGAGCACGGGCGCGGACGACTTCAGCGCCGAGATCGGCAGCGGCAGCACCCCACGGAACGGCGCCGGGTCGATCGCCACCGACGCCACCGCCAGGCCGCGGCCGGCCAGGATCTGGGTCAGCAGCCCACCGAAGGAGTGGCCGATGATCGCCGGCTTGCGGGCCAGCCCGCGGATGATCGCTCGACGGTGTCGGGGTCGTCCGGCCATCCCGGTGTCAGCGTCGTGTAGCCGTTGTCCTCGAACAGCGCCGCCCAGCGGTCCCAGCTGCTGGGCAGCAGCCACAGGCCATGGACGAACACCACCGGCTGGCGCCCCGTCTGGTTCGCGCGCTGGCACTGCTCCAGCTCGTGCTCGGTGATCGTCTGGGCACCGGTGCCTTCACTGGTCATCGTGGTCCCCCCTCAGGGAAAGCGGTGCGAACACAGCTACCAGGCTCTACGAACCAAACGAACCAACACACGCGCTTGGCTACCGTCACGCGACGCAGCTGGCCGACAGTAGCGCGAACTTTCTCCATCCCCGCGCACCACCAAGACGCACTCGTGCCCCTTCGCGCCACCCAGGCAGCCGACCGAGAATGGCGCACGCTCAGCGCGGGCCCGCAGCATCCGTGGCCGCGGCCTCCGTTTCCGCGTGGCGGACTCCGAACGCCAGCATGATCTGCGTGAAGCCCCTGAACAGCGCGAAGAAGCCCACCCAGAACAGGATCAAGAATGTCCTCTGGGCCAGGGCATACACCCGGTCGGACCCG
>WNGG01001566.1_pt1 | contig 35877 bp, 33 predicted proteins | sample 5400661 | NCBI WGS metagenome assembly WNGG01 (sample SAMN13153372, study PRJNA577476) | soil metagenome | isolation source: 100 cm soil or saprolite under Garry oak tree replicate 1 | place: USA:California | collected 2016-06-15
TAGTCAGGTTCTTCACGCAAAAAGATGGGGGACACCTGTCAGCATGAACAGGTTGACAAACCTGGAATGAGGTTACTATACTTTGTCTAGCAAAGCTTACTTTGTTAATCTATTTAGTCAATATTCCTCTGGAAAGGAAAGATCTTATGTATGAGCATCACGCCTGTGGACCCGGCTACGCCTCCCCTGAAGAGGCGACGAAGGCCGATCCCGAAAAGGTACTCTACGCGATCGCTTTGTATGTTGGAACAGGTATTGAGAAACCAGATTATCTCGCCACTGTGGATGTTGACCCTGCTTCCCCAACCTACTCCCAGGTGATCCATCGAACACCAACGCCCTATGTCGGCGATGAACTGCATCACTTTGGCTGGAACGCCTGCAGTTCATGCTACGACGATGAGAGCAAATCACGTCGGTTCCTGGTAATCCCTGGCACGCGCTCCAGCAGAATCTATATTATCGATACCGGTGATGAACGAGCTCCGAAGCTTCACAAAGTCATCGAACCTGAAGAGATCAAGGCAAAAACGAACCTGAGCGCCCCTCACACCGTTCACTGCCTGGCCGATGGTAATATCATGATCTCCATGCTCGGTGACGGCGAGGGCAACGGCCCAGGCGGCTACCTGCTGCTCGACGAACAATTCAACGTGGCCGGACGCTGGGAACAGAATACCAACGGCATGAGCTACAACTACGACTTCTGGTACCAGCCACGCCACAACGTTATGGTGACCAGCGAGTGGGCTGCCCCCAACACCTTCTATCCTGGATTCAAGCTGGAAGATGTAAGCGCTGGAAAATACGGCCACCAGATTCACTTCTGGGATTGGACGAAGCACCAGATCATCCAGAGCGTGGACCTCGGTGAAGAAGGCCTGGTTCCATTGGAGGTACGCTTCCACCATAATCCTGACAGCCTTCATGGCTTTGTTGGTGCCGCACTCAGCAGCAACATGTGGCATTGGCAAAAATCTAACGGCCAGTGGGCAGTCGAGAAAGTCATTGACGTGCCTTCAGTTGAGGTAGAGGGCTGGCCCATTCCAGTACCAGGGTTGATTACCGATTTAGTGGTCTCGATGGACGACAAATATCTCTACTTCTCGAACTGGCTGCACGGCGATATCCGCCAGTACGACATTAGCGATCCCTCGCATCCCCGCCTGACCGGCCAGCTGTGGTGTGGCGGCGTCCTTGGGAAAGGTGGGACAGTCCAGGGCCACAAACTGCTCGGTGGACCCCAAATGCTCCAGCTCAGTCTCGATGGGAAGCGCCTCTATGTGACCAATTCGCTCTTCAGCAGTTGGGACGACCAGTTTTACCCTGAGTTAGGAAAGGCTGGATCTTACCTGCTACAGATCGATTGCGACACTCAAAACGGCGGTATGAAGATCAACGAGAACTTCTACGTGGATTTTGGTAAGGAGCCTGAAGGCCCCGCCCGGGCCCACGAGATGCGCTATCCTGGAGGGGACTGTACTTCCGACATCTGGATTTAGCCAATAACTTAGGCGATACTCTTTTGTTTGACCTGGCGGCCTTTGGGTCACCAGGTCTTTTATCATGCAGCTGCATCCCCTGGGCACAATGAGAGCCTCGCATTTCAAGCCATCGGCCGAAGAAACCGGAAAAAAACTGTTGCACTGATCTATAATAGCAGAAGTGGCGTATCTAGATAGTGACAACGGTCTGTGCTAGACTCTGCGGAGGGAATAGCCCGTCAGCAGAGGAACGTCGGCCTTTGAAACATCTTCTGGTTCCTCGTTTAGAGGTCCGGCCAATCAGGAAAAGAGAGCTATCATGAAAATATCAACAACAATCACTGCACCCTCAAAAACTCTCCTCAGTGCCTGGGAGCGTGCCCTCCTGGTCCTACCAGCTCTGGCGGGGCTGGTCCTGGGACTCTTCCCCCTGCTCCTACCCAAACTGTTTGCTGATGTTACCCAGTTTCCATCAGATGATCCCTACGTCTACCAGTTGGCGGGCGCAGCGACGCTCGGCTACGGGGTGGCGCTTAGCATCGGCCTCTTCCAGAAACACTGGTTGGCTGTGCGACTCCCGGTCATTGGCGTCCTGGTGTTTAATCTGGCCTCGCTCTACGCCTGCGGGATCGAAATCTTCAAAGGCCACGCGCCCTATTCGGTCTACGTTGTGCTGGCAACCTCGCTGCTCTTCGTCGCCATCAGTAGCCTCTTCCTCGCTCGCCATTCTGGCGTGCCTCGGCCAGAACAGGAGCTTGCCAGTGGCCTCGTGCGGCTCTTTCTAATCGTGGGAGCTGTCTCTGCCGCGACCTTTGGACTCTTGCCACTCTTCGTGCCAGACATCTTTACCTTCTTCCATCTGCACATCAATGCCCCCTTTGTCGTTCGGCAGGCGGGAGCCGCCTCGCTGGGCTATGCAGTGCTGGCCGTCCTGGCGCAGCGAGCGTTAAATGGCCGGGAACTCCGTTTGATAGGAGTGATGGCCGCCGTCTTTAATGGGGTCAGCGGGGTGGTGAGCATTCCGTACATCCTGGCAGGAAACATTTTGCTACTTCCCTGGATAATCGGGCCATTTGGTCTGTTGGTAATGGTTGGATGCGTGCTCTTGCTGCGGCAGACAATGGCTCAGACAGCGAGAGGAACAGATGGCATTATCTGACGACGTCTTGCGTATCCTGCAAGAAACCAGCCGAACGTTTTTTATCCCAATTAGTCAGTTACGGCCAGGGCTGCAAGAGGCTATTGCTTCTGCCTATCTGTGCATGCGTGCGGTTGATGAAATTGAGGATCATCCGCACCTGGAGCGCAAGGATAAGATCAGCCTGCTCCGTCAGGTCAGCCAACAGTTGCAAGCGCAAACCTCCGTGGCAGCCTTCCCGCCTGATGCCTTCCGGGATTGCTTTACCCCGCACCAGGCAAGCCTGCCCGAGGTGACACGTCGCCTGGGAGACTGGGTGTGCCTGGCACCGGACTTGATTGCTCCACGCATTTGGGAGGCGATTGCTGCGATGGCGGAGCGCATGGCGGGTTGGGTAGCTGAGGGCTGGAGGATTCAGACCGAGGCGGATCTGGATCGCTACACTTATGGGGTGGCTGGGGCCGCTGGAGTGCTATTGTGCGATCTGTGGGCCTGGGCAGAAGGAGAGCAACTGCATCGTTCTGCTGCTATCCAGTTTGGGCGTGGCTTGCAAACCGTTAATATCCTGCGCAACCGTGTTGAAGACCTGGCGCGAGGAGTGGATTTTTTCCCCACCGGATGGGCGCAGGAACAGATGCATCAGTATGCCAGGGATCAGCTCATGCAGACGGAAGTATATGCCCGGACCCTCCCCTCGGGCCCGTTTGAAGCTTTGATTCACATCCCCCTGGCCCTGGCCTCAGCCACCCTGGATGCGCTGGCACGCGGCGAAACCAAGCTCAGTCGCAGCGCGGTTCTCCACATCTTGGAGCAGATTCAGGTACAAGCACAAAGGGACTCCTCGGCAGAGTTCCCCTCACAGGACCACCATACCAGCTGACCAGCACGATTTACCAATCACCAACCAGTAGGAGTGCAGAGGGCCGCGGCCCTCTGCCGGAGCGCGAGGTGCCCTCGCAAAACTCCTTCCTGCTCGCCGCCGAAGGCGGCAAAATAGCGCTTGTAAATCACCATGCTTTCTGTCCTCGCAACCTTGCCAAAAACACTCCATATCTCTATACTAACCAGCAGAAGAGAACATAAAACTTAATCTGAGAGCAGGTAATTACAGTTGCAAAAACATATAAAACGGGCACATCTAAAAGCCTGGATATACTGCTCGTCGTCAGTAGTGGCAAAGGGAGTGTGATGAAAGAGAAAATTAAAGGTTGGTTGGCAGGCTTGATCTTTCGTACGATAGCTCTTTTAACATTAGGCCAGATCTCTCCAATCCTCAGCGCCTGTATGATCATTGAGCAGGATGGCAAAGTACTGCTGATAGATCGCTCGGATGGCCTGGGCTATACCATTCCCGGTGGGGTTGTACGCTATCGAGAGACGGCGGAACAGTGCCTGCTGCGCGAGGTAAGCGAAGAGACAGGCTATACCGTGACTATCGATGGATTGATCGGAGTGTACTCCGCGCTCAAGCGTGATCCACGTTTCCGCGCTGTTTCTATTGCCTATAAAGGTTCTATTGTAAGTGGCTCAATCCGCGGTTCGGGAGAAGGCGAGGCATGCTGGTGCGAGCCATCAGAGGTTTTTGGGCATATGGCCTTTGATTGTGAGGACATGCTGAAGGATTATTTAGCTGGCAGGCAGAGGTTCTCTTAAATTCCTCTATCGCAAGTCCCTGCTGTATGATATAGTGCTAATAACATTCGTGACGATATTCAAAAGATAAGGAGGCCAGCGATGCCAATCTGTCCTATCTGTGATGATACTGGCTTACGGAACTCTGACTCCACCAATCCCGAATTTTGCTTCTGCTCTGCTGGCAAACAGGCGCGCCGTCAATGGGAAGCCAGTCGAGGTGGAAGCAAAGGGAGGGGTCAGCCGAAACCTGCAAGCTTTATTGATGTTTCAAACCTGGAAGAGGTCAATGCCAGCGTCGATGCCATGCGAGCTTCTCTACTGGGTAGTGCTGCCAGTGCTGCTGGTGATCCAACTGCCACTATGAAACATCCGGCAGTGTTGTTGCTCTACCAGGTTGCACATCCAGGACACGATGTCTCTATAGCTGAAGCAACACAACTTTATGAGCTAGCCAAAGCCTTAGAGGTATTTCTAGTTGGGTTGGCTCCCATTGGAAGAAAGTAGGTCTCGGGTACGCTAACGAACTATATTCGTGCCGCCATGCGGAAAGCAAGATATGAAATTTTGCCAGACGATGGTAGCTTCTATGGAGAAATACCCGGCTTTGATGGAGTGTACGCTAACGCCGATACGCTCGAAGCCTGTCGCGATGAATTGGAAGAGGTTCTAGAAGAGTGGATTCTGTTACGAGTTTCCAGGCATCTTCCTCTACCTACCGTTGATGGTATCGAATTGAGCATGATTGAACCAAACCGGAATTAGCAGGGCCAGGGCGATTTCCAAGTCGGCAACTAGCAGGAGTGCAGAGGGCGGCAGCCCTTTGCTGGAGCGCGAGGTGTCCTCGCTTCCCTTCTTCCGCCTCCCCGCCGAAGACGGCAAAATAGAACTTTTAAGTAGCCTTGTAGCGGGGCAGAATGGGAAAAGCTCTGAATAGCATAAATGGGCTGGTTATATTGACACACCTGCATTTCCTCTTCTATACTCGTGCGAGAATATGTTCTTTGGAAGCCGGGTGATAGAGCAATTCCAACCGGGAAAACAGCATTTTTGACCATCGGTAATATTTCTACTCGGTAAAGGGGTACATCATGATATGTCCGCGTTGTGGCAACGAATGGGATGCAAGCAAAAGTCCTTGTACACGTTGTGGTCTCGTAATACGCATGCCTGGTCAGTCAGAATCTGTAGCACGTACCTCTGCCTCATCTCACAGGGGCATACAGCAATCAGGCCGACTGCAATCGCAGCCACTCCAACCATCCCAACCACTTAAGCAATCAGGCAGATTGTCACCGACAACGTCTCCTGTACAGCCTCCCAACACGTCACCTTCACCATTTTCACCACCTTCAACTCCTCCAAATACACCACCATTGGCATCTTCACGAGGAGCACATCTGGACTCGAAAACATCTTACCCACCAGTCTCCCCAAATACACCAGGTACACCGATGCCACGACCCTTTACTCCTTCATCGCCAATGGTACGCGGCACTTCAAGTACCCAGACTATCCCGGGTACCCCACGCACTCCTGCTCCTTCTTCTGGGAGTACGGCACCAGGTGATAGTACGCTCAATCGGGCACTTCCAAGGGGAGACCGTGACTTTGGACAATCTCTCCTGCAGACGGGATTACCCCGCACAGATACATTACCTCCTGGAAACCCTGCTCAGCGTCAAGGGCAGAACCAGGGGCAAACCCCACAGGCTCAACAGACTCAACCAATTCCACAGACTCAACAGTCTTCATCTCCGAGAAATCGTTTCACCGATACCCTCCCACAGGATGGCCAGCGCTTGCAATCACCTCCCAGGGTCAATGGGTTCATGGATATTCCTCCGGTGCAGAATGGATCACGCACACAACCACCACTGCGCTCGAATCGCTTGGTGACAGATCAAACACTACCACAGGCCCAACAGGCTCAACGGACACACACATCAGTACAGCCCAGGCAGACATCCTCTCCTCCACCTCAGCAGCAATTTACGGCATCTGCCCAGTCTGCTCAATATGCCCAGTCTGCCCAATCTATTCATTCTACTCAACCTGAAGCGAATCCTTCGCCAGCGAGCATTCGCCCTCTGGCCCCTGGGACTATCTTACGAGGTGGTCGTTACCGTCTGCATGAAGTGCTGGAGCGCCAGGAATGGCTAGCCGGGGTGTTTGAGGTGACATGGGTTGCGCAAGATAAGCAGCGTGGGGGGTCGCAGGTGATGGTGTGTGAATTGGTGCTGCCAGATAGTGCATCGGTTATCATGCAATCACTGTTGCGGGCAACGACCGTCGCATTGACTTCTGTTGGTCGCCATCCACATATTCCCACACTGTGGGATGCCTTTAGTGACCAGGCACACAATTTCTTTGTCTTTGAACCGATCGCCGGTGAGTCCCTCTATTCACATATGCGTCGTACAGGGCGTGCCCTGGATGAACAGGACGTTATCGAGTGTTGTCTCCAGATGACCGAGGTGTTAGAACTCCTTGCCCAGCAGTCCCCACCATTGGTGCATGGCCTCATTCGCCCGGAACATATCTTTATGGCACGCAATGGTTCCCACGTGCTATCGAACTTCTCGCTCGTCCTGGCTGGCGGTGCCACGCAGTTCGTCACCGGGATTGAACGTTCCCGTCTCTCTCCCTATATGGCTCCGGAAGTGACCCGTGGCCTGATAGATGTCCGATCCGACCTGTATTCATTGATGGCAACAGCTTATCATGTCGTAACGGGTAGCCTCCCTACAGGGATCAGTGGAGGTATTCCACAGGCACAACGAGTCAATCCACGGGTATCTGCACAGTTTGATGCTATTCTGGCAAAGGGTCTGCGTCCTGTTGCTAACCAGCGCTATCAGCATCCTTCCGAGCTTCGCCAGGACTTGCTGGCAATGCGTTCTGTAAGCGGTTCACTCCTTGCAACCAGTGGGCAACGACTTGAACAACCTGCCAGGTTTGCTGCAGCCACACCAGCCGCGCAAGCTCTACAAACTGCACAGCGCATACCTGATAGTGTTGCCGCAGCTCTCCCGATGATGCTGGCTCCAACTGAAGATGTAGAAGAGCGTGCCCGTCTCCTCCCGCGTCCAGAGGAGTTGCCACCTATGACCGAGGGCAATGATACTCGCAATGCAGCTCTCTGGTTAGGTTTTGTGCTGCTATTTCTGGTGCTTATTGTGGTGGTAGGACGCGGATTGTTTTAGAGTGGCGCGATAAATTAGTGTTAACCTCTCTCCCAGACCGGCATGCCGGTCTGGGAGAGAGCTATCTTATGATGCTTTTGTCCCTACATGGACGGCCACGATACCTCCATTGAGGCGATAGAAGCGTACATCAGTCCATCCAACCTCTTCCATAAGGACTTTCAGAGCAGGTGCATCTGGAAAGACAGTGAGCGAATTTGGTAAGTAGTTGTACTCCTCGCGGGCCTTGCCGAGAATGCTACCGAACAATGGTGCCAGCCTGTAGAAATAGAAGCGGAAGAGGGTACCAAGAATTTTGCCAGGAGGATGGCTGATCTCCAGACAGACCACCCTTCCTCCTGGTTGCACTACGCGCAGCATTTCCCGAAAACCTTGCCGGATATCGGTCAGGTTACGTACAGTAAAGGCAGAGCAACAACCATCAACGCTGTTATCGGGTAGATCAATATGCTCTGCATCTCCCAGTCGCAAATCAATGTGGTCTTGCAATCCCAGCCGCGCCAATTTGAGACGGCCCTGCTCAAGCATTTCTGGCGTGATATCCATACCAATCATACGTGTGCCTGGTCCAGAACGGCGAATGACGGCTATAGCAAGGTCTGCTGTGCCTGTACCAAGGTCGAGTCCGATCTCGCCTGTGCCCAGTGCCAGGTAACGAGCTGCAAATGCTCGCCAGCGTCGATCCAGACCTAAACTCATCAAGCGATTCATGAGATCATAGATGGGAGCAATCCGCCCGAAAAGACGTTGCACATAAGGACGTTTGCCACCCGTCTCCTCGAACTTTTCTTCAAACGATATTTTTGTACCCATGGAAGTTCCCTGTTAGCGTTCGCTACCGTTTGCGTGCTACGACAAAGTCGGTCAACTCGTCCAGAACCTGCCGATCGGGTGATTTAGGGAAGTAATGCAATGCCTCTCGCGCTTTCCTGGTGTAGCGGGCGGCATCAGCAAATGAGCGTTCCACGCCTGGCCCATTGACGACCCAATCAACGATTGAATGGATATCTTCGTCCTTTGGCTCCGTTGTCGTAAGTAAGTGTTGCACCTCTTGACGGTGCCCATTGTAAGGCTGATTCTGTAAGGCATAGATCAATGGCAATGTGACCATGCCCTGGCGCAGATCATTTCCTGCTGGTTTGCCGATGGTTGCCTGGTCCTCCGTGTAATCCAGAACGTCATCAACGATCTGGAAGGCGATACCGAGGTTTAACCCATATTCGTAGAGCTGCTCAATCTCTTCATCAGATGCTCCGCTCACAATCGCTCCACCTTTGCAGCAGGCAGCAATCAAACAGGCTGTCTTGTGACTGATCTTCTGGTAATAGTTCTCGATAGTTAGATTGATACGCCGGGCCGTCATCATTTCCATAATGGTGCCCTCGCAGACGGTGGCAACTGTATCCGAAAACAGCCGATCAATGCGATTATCGTTGATATCGGCAATCAGCCCGGCTGTTTTCGCAAAATAGTAGTCGCCAAGCAGGATAGCAATACCATTCCCCCAGACCGCATTCACGGTGGGATTGCCTCGCCGGGTCAGCGCATTGTCCACAATATCATCATGAATCAGCGTCGCCAGGTGAACCATTTCAAAGGCGACGCTGAGGGGAAGGAGTTTATCGAAACGGTACGATTTCAATTTACCGGAAAGTAAGGTCAGTGCTGTTCTGAGACGTTTGCCAGGCGAAGCAAGCGCATGCATTGAAGCAGCATTAAGTATGGCGAGTCCAGAGGTTGCTCGCTCCTGGAAGGTTGCATCTACCTGGTCAAGGTCAGGCTGGATACCGGTAAATAAGCGGCTCAAAGTGGCCGTGTCGTTCATGATGAAGTCTCCATCTCGCTGCCTGCTCGCCCGTAACTGAACATATCCGTTCGTCCTGGCTGGCATGTGGTTACAAGAGAAGTGGCTGTACACAGCGTACACCCGCCTCTCTTGTACCAATCTGTAAATACATGTTTCTTTATGTGCTTTGTCACATTATAGCATGCCTCATCCAATCCATGGGAGAGAGGGACTCAGATGGTTGCACACCGCCTGGCACCCCTTGTGGGTGCCAGGTTCTTCAAGCAAAAAGATGGGGGATACCCTCGATGGGAGAGAGGGCCTACACATTAGACGTTGTATCCAGCTCCATCAGGTCTTCCTGGACATAACCAGCATCCAGGTGAAATTCTTCCAGGGCATCTATCGCTGTTCGATACTCGGTCCAACTGAGGCGTCGGCTCAGGATAGGATCATTAACGGCCTTCCAGGCGGGGAAGTATTGATCCATCAGGCTCACTGGCGTATCCGGCCCTAATTCTTCGGCGATCCAGCGCAGCACTTCGCGCGTGCCGGAGATATCTTCTGGCATAACCAGGTGGCGAATCAGCAGACCGCGCCGGGCAATACCCTCTTCGTCGAGTTGCAGTGGCCCAACCTGGCGGTGCATTTCGCGCAGAGTTGCCTGGTTGTGATCGACATAACGCGGCATCTTCGAGGTGCGCAGGGCGTGCTTATTATCAGAGTATTTGGCATCAGGGAGGTAGATGTCTACAACACCGTCCAGCAGCTTGAGCGTCTCCATATTCTCGTAGCCAGCGCAGTTATAGACGATGGGCAGGCGCAATCCCTTGCCACAGGCAATCACCAGCGCTGCCAGGATCTGGGGTACAAAATGCGTTGGCGTGACAAAATCCAGATTGTGGCAGCGTTTCTTCTGCAGATAGAGCATCATATCTGCCAACCGTTCCGGACCAACGCGGTGTCCCAATCCTCCCTGGCTCAGCGAGAAGTTCTGGCAATAGGTGCAGCGTGCCTGGCAGTAGCCGAAGAACATGCTCCCTGCTCCACGAGTGCCACTGATAGGTGGCTCCTCGCGTCGATGCACATTCCACGACGCTACGATAGCCTCTGTTCCAGATCGGCATACACCCGTTTTTCCAGCAATACGATTGCAACGGCAGTTCTGTGGGCAGATGGTGCAACTCCGCAAGATTTCCCAGGCGGCAGCCGCTCGCTCTGCCAACTCGCCCGTTTCATAGAGATGAAGGTAACTGGGATAAAGCATAAGTTTCCATCTGATTACCTGTTAAGGTGTCGGCCACTTGAAGCCACGTTGCGATGGTCTCAGTTCACCAGAATCTGGACCAGCTGCTTTCTTTCCTTTCCCACCCGGCTTCCTGCTACGTGCTGCACTACCTGCACGAGCCTTTTTTCTGCTTTCGTTCTCGTTCTTTTTCTCTCTTGAAGGATTCTTCGTCGAGTTACCAGGCTTCCCATGAGTGATCTCCCCGGCAGGCGGTGGAGTAACCGGTTTGACCAGTGCATCAACCTCCTCCGCAATTTCTGCCCGGAATTGTGCATCCTTGTGTGGTGCTGGCTTTTCTTCTCGCTCATCCCCATCGTGGCTATTGAACCGCTCGTAATCACCTTCGAACTGCTCGTCTTGAGGAGCACGCTGAGGAGGACGCCGGTTGAAATCTTGCCTGCGAGGTGGGTGATCTCCTTGCGCCCCTGGACGCCCCCGCTCCGGTCGATATGATGCTTGACCATACTCCTCTCGCTCCCGATATGGACGCCTGCCCTGCCCAAAACTGCGTTGAGGGCGAGTATCCCGCTCAAATTCGCGTGGTTGCCGATCACGATTGTCCCGGTATTCGTTGGCTCGATAATCTCGATTGTCCCGATTGTCTCTGTCGCCTCTATAGCCTCTATTGTCTTGGTTGTCCCGATTGTCTCTATCGCCTCGATTATCTCGATTATCATAGCCCCGGTAGCGATCCCGCTCATAAGGCCTTGTATCACCCCTGAATCCTGGACGTGGAGGGCGGGAGCCAGGACGATCAAACCTGTTGGGTGTGTGAGATCTATCAGACCTGTCAAACCTATCGGACCTATCAGACCTCTCAAATCTATTAGACCTGTTAGACCTCTCAGAACTCTCAGATCTGTCACCCCTATCAGATCGGTTAGAACTCTCCCACCGCTCTGAATACCCACGGGAGTTCCTGTCAGACCTGTCAAACCTGCTATCCCTGCCAGACCTGTTAAAACTCTCAGACCGGTCTGGATACCCTCGATAATTCCTGGAGCGTGAGGTATCGCCTGGACGAGAGGGGCGAGGGGGGCGAGATGTAGTGGCATCCCTTGTGGGTGCCAGGTGATCGCGAGATGTAGGTGTACCTGTTGTAGGTGCCCGGTTATCACGAGGTGTAGTGGCATCCCTTGTGGGTGCCCGGTGATCGCTATATTGATCGCGGTCATATCGTCCGCCGTCGCGTCGTGGCTGTCTGTTGTTGCCACGAGTACGATAGTCGGCATGCTCATGGGAGGCTCCAGACTCCCAGGCGCGATCTACTGCTTCACGATTAAGGCGAGGTCGAGGAGGACGTGAAGGGTGCTCCTCTCTATTCCTGTTTGAGGATGAATTGCGAGAGGATGGGCGCACATCGTCTCGTCGTTGCCTATTGAAATCTCTGGTCATGTGTCCTTTCTTGGCTTGTGCTGCTATATGGGGATTGCTCTAAGAGGTGAACAGTTTGGCTGAATGCCTGGTATCCCTCCCGTCGATCGTTCCGCACCTACTTCCGCAAGCGTAGCGCGATATATTCTATAAAAATGGTGAGGTTCGCGCCTGCACCTAGTATATCACACGCTGGCGAGTATAGCGATACTCCCACCATTATGGTAATACACATTCACCCCGTCGGTGTTGGTATTGGCACCGGCCCAACACGCAGTGGCACACCAACATAACTCAACTGCTGACTCCCCAACATCGCCAGAGTCTTTTGCCATACTTCATCTGGTAACAATGGTCGTAGTATAACAGTATAGTAGAGCCCTCGTTCTTCAAATTCTCCCTGCTGCTGACCATTGAGCAACGATCTAATTTGTTGAAGCTGCTTTGCGGAGAGCAACAAGGCATTGCGCGGAATAGTAAAGCTCAAGCAACCGGTATCGGCATTCGGACCGGTCTCATCCGGGGGAATCGACCCACACTCGTAGATAGCAAGCTGGTTCAGGGTGAAATCTGGAAAGGACCAGGAAGGGATGTCCCGGCTGAAATCGGGACTAAAGTCCTGGTGGACAAGCAGAGCCATGGAGTTGCTGGTGTAGGGATAGGTTGGCCCTGTGAGCGCCTCTGTAATGCTGGTCAGCACTTTCCCCAGGCGCTGATACTCATCAAGCTCCTGGGAACTCTCCTGCACTGCTCCAAATTGACCATACAAAAACTCGTAGTATTTGCCATTAAGCATCAGTTGCAGAAACGTCGCATTCTGATCCGGCACATCGTAAAACTGCCGTTGCTGAAAATTGAGCAGACCATAAGTATCCACCAGCGTATGAAGTAACTGTTGCAACGCAGTCGAGCCAAGCTTCCCCTCGCGCATCGTCAGACCTGGACCAAGAATATAGCTACCATCGCCATAAATACTAATTTCAGGGCTAAAATTCAGCACCCCTAGATTGCCACCCCCATAGAACGTTCTAATCAGCACATCCTGGGCATTGCTGCTATAAGTGATCAGCCCACTGGCACTTTGCAAAGAAGTAATATTCTTCTGCCTGGCCGATCCAGTAGCCTTGAAAGTATCACTAGCAGTAAGCAGAATACTCATCAAAATGAGCACAACCAACAACGCCCCTGCCAGCCAATACCGCCTTTTTCTTCGCGATTTCATCATTCTATGCTTGCTTCCACCATAATAGATGTACAGTCTCCCCATGACCTCTCTCTATATATTCTACGAAACAGACCATGGGAATGGTTCTCTCGGGGAGGCCTAATTGCTGAGCGAAGCGAGGGCAACTGCGTAGGGGCCCGATTATGGATATTGACAAAATAACCCAGACACCCATAGGTGCCGATTTGTCGGCCGCCACCAGTGACAATCGGGGAACCATCTCGCCTTGCCAGAGCGGATGCTTCCTGCGCTGATCCTTCGCTTCTTCAGGAGGAAGGCAGAGCCCTGTCATGCTGAGCGCAGCGAAGCATCTGTCTGCCCATCGAGATAGACCCTTCGCTTCGCTCAGGGTGACAAACGAAACCATCGAAATACCGTCGGGGCCGTTATGCAGATGAACACATTCATCCAGCCATGACGCAGATTGGTGCCCGCATTAAAAAGTTCATCTGCATTATCGCGCCCCCGCGCCACGAAGGAGGCGCGAGTCCAAAAGATCACACGTAGCTTGCCTCTCCCCTGGAGAGTGACCCTACAGGTAGAACCGGTACCCAATCATCTTATACACCAACTTCGCCGCCAAAAAATCCGCCCGCACCTGCCCCACCATCGGACACAACTCCACCACATCCATCCCCACCACCATCGTCCTCCCACAAATCTCCCGAAACAGCTCAAGCAACTGATACCAACTCAACCCCCCTGGCTCCGGCGTCCCCACTGCAGGCATCTCAGCAGGATCAAGCGCATCCAAATCAATCGTCACATACGTATGCCCCGTCAACCGCTCCCATGGAATCGTCGCCGTCCCCTTCGCAAGTTGATACCCCCACACAATCGCCACATCCGGCTTCGTCTTCATAAACTCCGCCTCTTCCGGACTGAAGCTCCTAACACCAATCTCCATCAAAGGAATACCCATATCCACAACCCGCCGCTCAACACACGCATGCGAAAGTGGCGTCCCCTCATACTCATCCCGCAAATCCCCATGCGCATCAATATGCACCACCGTCAAATCAGGAAAATACTCACGCACAGCCGCAATCGGCAGCGCCGAAAGCGAATGCTCCCCCCCAATCGTAAACGGAAGCTGCCCCCGCTCCAACACCTCCCGTACAGCATCCCCTGTGACCTTGAGAGCAGCCGCATGATCCATCCCCGTATAATCAAGAGCAGGCCGCGTATACACCCCCACCTCTATAGGACAACAATCAAGCTCCTCATCATACAATTCCATCTGGCTAGAAGCATTCAGAATCGCCTGCGGCCCCTCTCGCGTCCCCTCCAAATAACACACACTATACTCCAGCGGCGCCGGAACAATCACCACCCGAGCCGTCTCAGGATCACAAAAAGGCGCATCCGGCGCACCAAACTGGGTTATAAGGGAATTGCTCATAACAAGGCTCCTTGAACGGTTAGCCGCCCCACCCACGGGCGACCATAAAGGCCCACCCCGCCGCTCCCAACCACCCTCGCCCCTACGGACAATTGAGCGGTTTTTCGTTAAGTTAATGCCTATGGGGGCGCACCTTTGCGTTCGCCCTGGCGGGGTTGATGGGGCTTGCTCCCAATATCACTGCATATTATCTGCTCAAATACCCCGCATCCACCGGCACCGCGCACCCCGTCAAATGCCTGGCCTCCTCCGATGCCAACCACAACACCACCTTGCTCACATCCTCCGGCGGCAACAAATTCCGATCAGAAAAAAGATTCATCTGGTTCATCAGCTCCAACATGTGCTCATACGTCGCCTCTGGCCCAGGTCCACCCGCAAACACATCATACAGCATCTGATTCCGACACATCATCGTATCCACACTCGTCGGGCACACAGCATTCACATTGATATTGTATGGAGCCAGTTCAATCGCCAGCGTCTTCACCAACCCGATCACGCCATGCTTCGCCGCCACATAATGCGTCAGGTTCGCCATCCCCTTCACACCCGCCGTAGAGGAAATACAAATAATCTTCCCAACCCGTCGCGCAATCATCTGCGGAATACACACCTTACACGTAATCCACACCCCCTTCAGACACACGTCCACCGTCTCATCCCACTGCTCCTCACTCATCTCCCAACTCGAAGCAAACGAATACAACCCCGCATTCGCCACCACAACATCAATCGGCCCAAACTCCCGCTCTGCCCGCCCCGCCAACTCCTGCATCCCCGCAAGATCCGTTACATCCACCTGCGCAGCAATCACAGGCCGCCCTATCCGCTCAATCTCCTCCGCAACACTTACCAGCTCCTCCGGCCGCGCTAACGGATAAGGCACACTCCCATACTGTCGGCACGCATCACACAACACCAACCTCGCCCCTTCCCGCGCAAAAGCCAGCGCATGCGCCCTCCCCATCCCCCGCGCCGCCCCCGTAATAAACACAACCCGATCCTGAAAACGCAGGTTAGTAGACTCCACAGATGCCATCTATCGTAAAATCTTCAATAATCAGTTCTTCCTCGATCTCTTCTTCCACAAGAATTTCCTCCGCTTGTACCTCCAGGGGAACACCGGGAGTGCCAGGAACTCCTTCTGGTGATACTTCAGTGTCAAGATACCCCTCTTGAATATCCGCTTGCTCTATTGTATCTTCCGTTACAGGAGTCTGTTCGTCGCCTCCGGTGACTGGAACGCTACCGGTTGGAAGGATCGTATCTGGCATGTGTGTACCTCGCTTCTTTGTACTGATGTGCTCATATCATACTATTGCATCAAGCATACCATCTGCTTCTGGCTGGTTCAAGTCTAATCACTCTTTCCTTCTCCCTTCTCTTCCTCTGCCCATTCCTGCAGCAAACCCATCGCTTCCACAACCACCTGCCGCTCCTCATCTGACAGACCCTCAAACGCCTGCTTAAACGCCGCCTCGTCTCCACGCTCCAACGCTTCACGAATGGCCACTGGCAACGAAGCAAAGACCTCTTCTGGCGTCTGGTTCTGCGTCTCGCTAGATAGGACGTTGCCAGGCTGATCAATCGTCTCCAACACCCGCAACACCAACAACGCGCTGTTCGAATCCACACCTTCAACCAACGAATCCCAATCCCTCTCACCTGCCCATATCCGTCTCACAGGATTAGCAATACGCCACCCCTTTTCTTCAAACTCCGGAAGAACCGTCTCAACATTCTCCCGAGCCTTCATATCCCCCTTCATAGCCGCAACAACACCAGAGACGAACCACCCATACTGCCGATCAATATAGTACCGATTCCCCTCAAAAGCCGCATAGCTCTCACGCTCACGCCGACGATAGTCCCGTGCCTCGTCTGCCTGCCCTTCCAACTTGGCAATATCAGCAAGGATGTTTAGTGTCTGCCAGATTTCCGATGAAGCATCAAGAGTTTCCCGAATTGCCAACGCCCGCTCAGCATAGCCTCTCGCCTCAGCCAGCCGTGTTGCAGGAGCACGACCCGCCCGTACTTCGTTCTTCAACAGACCAGCAAGGTTGTTTAGGATGGCTGCTTGCTCACGACTATCCGAACGCACTCGCTCATCCAGTTCCAGTGCCCGCTTATACCAACCCTGAGCCTCGACGGGACGACCTGCAATATTTGCAACAATCGCAAGCTGATTACAGGTCCTGGCAGCACTCACTGCATCGCTTTGCCGCTCCCAGAGTGCCAGACTCTCACGGTAGAAGTGCCCAGCCTCGCCCCACTCTTCCTGCTCCTGTGCAACCCTGCCCAGTTGATGCCATACTACCGCCTCCATCGCAGGCTCTCCCAGGGAGCGGAAAAGAGCAAGCGCTTCCGTATAGCGTGGTTCTGCCTCGGCATAGTCCTGCTGCTTCAGTGCCAGCGTGCCAAGTTGTGTCAGCACTACAGCTTGACTTCGCACGTCTCCTAGTTGTTTGTCTACCTTCAGTGCTTCCTCATACGCTTCTTGTGCCTGTGAGTACTTCCCCTGACCTACCAGTACATCACCAAGCTCAGTCAGGAACGCACCACATTGGCGAATGAAGCCTTGATTATCAGGCTGTTGCTTGATCAAAGCTGCGATGATCGCCAGTGCCTCGCGCAGCCGCTTTTCGGCAATAGTAGGTTGTCCACTATTTGTTAAGCAAAGAGCAAGCTGCCAGAGTATATAACAATGCTCATACGATCCACGGCCCAACGGCCTGCCTTCTGGCAGTGCCTCAATACGTTCCAGCAGCCTGGTAAAGCGGGTGTAAGCGGCAGACAGGTTGCCTTTTCTCCACTCATCCTCACCCAGGCCGTTTTCGCGCAGGAACTCTGCCTGTGTCAGCGCTCCTCCTTGAACATTCTTAAATGCCTCAGCCACCCTCCGTCGCAGTTCGTCACGCTCCCGCCCCAATCCAAAAAAGTTCAGAAACCTGGTGATGCTCTCCTCCATCTTAGTAGCAGTATCCAGTTCACCCGCCTCCAGCAGCAACTCCAGTACTCTCCGCAGATTGGGCAGTTCTCGCCGCACCAGTGCCCGTACAGCTTGTGGGTTGCGATTGTCTTCATTATATAGGTAGCGTGCCAATGCATAGTAGCGCCGGGCATAGCGTTGGCGCATGGCTGCATCTTCCATACCAGGCTGGCTATGCAGGTAGGGTGCCAGCACAGGGTGGAAGTGCAGGAACGGGACAGCGACAGCCTCGTGAACCTGCTCTGCCGTCAGCAGCGCTGCCTGTTCTAATGCTGGGCGGAGAATTGCCCATTCGCTTTCGGGAATCTCTGTGATCGCCAGCAGGTCATCTTCACTTGCCCCACCATCAAAGAGCGCCAGCCGAGGGAGCAGCGCTCGCTGCTCTGCACTCAGTCGTTGCAGCGAGTATTCCAGCGAGGCCAGTAGGGATTGATTGCGTCCCGTCACTGTATCATCGACAAACTTCTCTAAGAGTGTGGCAAAATCGGCTTTGATCTTTGCAATCGACATTTTACTCAAAGTGGGCAGCACCAGTTGGATCGCCAATGGGTGGTAATCCAGTTGCTTGAGCAATTCGCGCAGCTCAGCATAGGGAGCACGTTTGCGATCAATGCCCAGGTCATTGAGCAGGTTGGTAGCCAGGGTATAGGCATCTTCAGAATAGAGGCCGCCCAGCGGCAGGTGTGCTGTCTCCTTCCCTTGTGCCAGCCGTCCTTCACCAAAGGCTGTGTCGCGGCTGGTCAGCAGGACGCCTGCGCCCAGTTTCGCCAGTTCCAGCAGCACGTCCCAGAGTTGTGTGCGCGCTGCTATCTCCAGAGGAGCCTCACCACCGGGCAAGAGGCTCTCCAGATTGTCAGCAATCACCAGGATGCGCTTCTCCTTCAAGACAGGCTTCAGTCGTGCCAGCGCTGCTTTTGCATCGTTCGGATTGTAGTTCCCATCGTAAACGCCCAGGTAGCGCCCAAGTTCGCCCAGCAGCAGCGCCGCCTCTCCCCCATGCTCAAAGGAGACAAAGCAGGCCCCCACATACATTCCTGTGCGCGTCAACCAATCCGCCGTCTCGCGGGCCAGCGCCGTCTTGCCCACTCCCCCAAAACCCCAGATCACCACCAGCTTCCCCCGCAGCAGCTGCCGCTCCAGTTGCCACAACTCACGTCCACGTCCGCTAAAACCATAGCGTGCCTCTTTGGGCATCCCCTGCAAGCGATCTATCGCTGTCCCTACCGCTTGTTTCTTCTTCCGTTTGGCCACTGGTTTGTCTGGTTGCAGCACGAGCGAACGCTGCTGGTAGAAGTGCGGCAACCACCAGTCCTGCAACTCCACTCGTGCCCCCTCCTCGTGTGGTCGAGGACGCAAGAGATGACGTTTTGGATCATCATAGAGCGCCTGTCGTGCCCGCTCCTGGGCAACCGGTGCGGGAATTCCTGCCGCCATTTCGCGGTAGAAGGCTTCCACGAAGCGTGTGGCACCGGCGACCAGCACACTCGCACTCATCGCCACCACCGCCGCAATGCCTCCCCTGATCAGTCTTCCGGCCACACTACTCAACGCATCATCGGAGGAACCCATCGCACTCTGACAGGCGTTGAACACCGCCAGTTGCACTCCACTATCCAGCAATACCTGTGCCAGCCTTTCAGCATCCACATCATCTAGCTTGCCCTCTTCATTCTCAAACGCCAGCACCCCCTTTCCCTCGCCTCCCAGCAGCAAACCCTCCTTGGAGATCTGTTCTGCCTCAAAGGCTCCATGCCCATCGAAATGCAGCACATCGATCCGGGGCCGTTTCGTATCGCTCAGTCATGTACGCAGGGCATGCAGCGTCGGGGGACGTAGGAACTCGACGGCAATACTTCCCTCTTCTATGCGCTCCTGCACCTCGTCCAGCAGTTCACGGGCAATGCCACGCGGATCGATGAACCCCACATCATCAGGCCGTGCCGTCACCAGCAAAATGCGCAGTGGTGGCTCAAAGGGGGTCAAGCTCCCTGGACGTTCACTTTGCGAGAGGCGTCGTACTAGCGAGACCGGATTGCGTGTGCGCAGAACCATAAAACCCGCCTCACTATGCAGCAGTTCCCAGGGCAAGCTAAGCGCTTGTGGCAAATCACTGATAATGCTCAGCTGATGTTCCCCCTTTTCCCTCAGCCAATCCTGCACAATTCTATCAGCCTCCCGACTCCCAAACACCGCATCATACAACCGCTTCCCAATCTGAGGAAGCAAATCCTCAATCTGCTTCCCCCGCTGAGCAAACCCTTCAAAAGGCCACTTCCAGTACTCTTCAAGATACCATTGCAAATCCTCGTGTTCTTGCGGCTTCAATGGATCACTCAAAAGATCCCCCGTATGATTAAAACCCAACTTCTCGCAACGCAAGGCAATACTGGCAATCACCTCCGGCGGCGACCCCTCTGGAGGTGGCGTCAGCGTAATGGATAGGTCAAACGTCTCGGGCAACTGGCTCAACTGATTCATACTGGTTCCTTCCTCTCTAAAAAGGGATGGCCTTAACATGCTTTATCGGCCTTCGCAGGCGCTCCGTGGTTGGGTAGGGACGACCACGTGCTCGATAATAGATATTGATAAAAGAATCGGACAGCGACTGGCCGATAAATCGGCGGTGCGCTGCGATAAATCGGCGCCTACGGTCTGGCCGCGGGAGTTTGTCAATCTGCAAAATCGGCACTACGTGCTGGATAAATCCGCACTCTACCGGTCGCCCTGGGAGGCGGCGGGGTCTGGCTCTGTGCATCCTCTCTCATAAACGCTCACGTCCCTTCACGCTCCCTCATACCGGCTAACGCTAAACACAAGATAGTTATGCGGAATCAACTGCCCAGGCACCGCCTTATTCACTACCTGCCCACTGGCCGGATCATAGACCCACTCGCTCCACTTCCACACCGTCTGCTGGCTTTCGGGAATCTGCACCGCCAGGTATGCCCCCTCTGCCAGCCGCGCACCCATCGGCATGCTACTGAAATCAAGCCCCAGCTCGAAATCCTGCACCGAAACATTCCGATTGCGACTGGCAACCATCTTCGCTAACCCAAGCGCCATCTCCGAGAACGGCGCAATCACGGGCTGTGCCGCAATAATCAGTTGCAACCCCGATTTGAACGCATCGGACTCCAGGAAGCTGAGAAAAGCTTCATCCTGTTCATTTTTGACGTTGATCGTGCGACACTTGAAGATCAACCCCTCGCTCCCAACATTCACTCCAACAAAGATGGGAAAACCTCGAATGGCCGCCTGTTGTCCCTCCCTCACACGATAGGTCGCATTGAAATGCACCGGCACACTTCTGCCATGCGTCTGGTTCTGGACGCAGCAATGCACCAGGATATGATGTGTCCCCCCACCAGGATAAGCTGCCACCCGCAAACGGTCGAGCGTAATCTTTAGCCGTGCATGTTGAAGCGAGGAATCAACTTTTACCCCACCAATCGGGGAAATTGGCAACGGCTCAAGCGCATCCCCATCAGGCTGCGCCGGAGCCAGGTAGCCAAAAGTATGAGCCGTGTACTGCCACGGTTTCTCCTGAAACGGCCCCCAACCCTTAATACCTGGCATCCCAAACGTCGGAGCAGACTCCTCCTCAGCCATCTCAAGCATCTCAGCCGCCTCAACCTCCCCAATCTCCCGCAGCTTAACCACAGCCTCCTCTGGTGGCAACTTGCCCACCACAGGCATATCATCAAACCAGTCACCAGATGTGCTCATAATCCTTCCACTCTCACTTCCTCGATTTTTAGACCTTGCTTGCTAATAGATGAGAAACTCATTTATCCCCGTCACTTTAAACGTGATCTATATTATAATCTATGCAATATGCTCTCTGTAACTGTTTTGGCATGAAAATCCTTTCACTCACTCTCCTCCCTGTCCTTTTTGTGCCTGGGCGGTGGAATATCTCTCCAGTAACCCGATAATTCCCGTTTTGGGTGCCATGATGGCAACGATGTCATTTGTCTCATGCGATGCTGAGCTGGGCACGAGGCCAGGAAATCTAGGAACTGGAGAGCCTGATTCCGCGCTCATTCCGCGCCTTACACCCCCATTTCCGCGCCCTGCATAGACATGTTTCGAGTATGCTTGAAAGTGGGGTTAGCCGCTGAGTGGCAGAACCTTAGCCAGGCACCAGGCGACTGTTTTGCCCACTATCAGTAGCTAGCCACCAGAGCAGCCGACTAAACCGAACCAATTTCTCCACCTTCTCTGCATGGGGACCAGGGGCGATCACGAGGATCGCCCCTGCGCTCTTTCCCTGACCCCTCTTCAGACCACCCTCCGCCGCAACCATCAGAGAGAGCACATAACGCTCGTGATCTCCTCCTGGCTCTTGACGTATATATAGCAACATGTTATTAAGCCTCATAACAGCCTGTTATACTCCCTGTGCGTCTGGAGGTGCACCATGGATGCAGTGCAATTTGGTCGCTGGCTGAGTAAGCGTCGCCGTGCATATGGTTGGCAGAGTCAGCGTGCTCTTGTCGAAGCTGCGCGTGAGCATCCACTTCTGAGTGAGAGTGGTATCTCCGAAGATTTTCTTGCACGTCTTGAAGCCGGGCATCTCGTCCACCCATTCCGTGGCTCAGTGCGACGACGAGTGTTGGCCCTGACCCGGCTGCTGTGTAAGACGCCGCGAGATGTGAGAAGTTATCTGCGTGCCGCCGAACTCACCGAACTCAGTACCGAAGAAGCGCAGCAACAGGATCGCTTGAACGAACATCTGGCTTCCCTCCACACCCACCACGCTCCTTCCTCGCCTATGCCGTTGCTCTTACCTCCTCGACCCACACGACTCGTCGGTCGAGACAGTGCCTTGCACGAACTTTTGAATGCTCTACACATGCCAGGAGCCAATTTCTGCGCCATAACAGGCATGCCAGGTATTGGCAAAAGTGCGTTGGCATATGAAGCTGTACATCTGCTGGCTTCTAACGAGCGAGAACGTCAGCATCTTTTTCCTGCTGGCATCGCAACCCTCAGTGGTACAGGACGGAACGGTATTCCTGGTCTTATTTCACTGCTCAATGAAATCGTCAGGGTGTTCTCCCCCTCAGTCGCTTCCGCCTCCCGCATCTCACACACCTCCTACACAACCGATTCTGACCTTGCTACGCTGCTTGACTCTACCCGTGCCGTCCTGGCGAATAAGCCTGTCTTGCTTTTGATTGATGACCTGGATGCGAATTTTCCCTTAGGACAAGCATCGGAAGTCTTGCTAGCGGGCGGCTCGAACAGAATAAGGAACCAACGGAATGCACAGAATGTCAGAGGAAACAGTGAAATAGCAAGTGAGCGCCGGGTTGTGCTTGTGACAAGTCGCCATCTCCCGCCTCCTGTGCTGCTGGACTATCATCTCCACCTGGGCCCATTGGAGCCAGGTGCTGCCCTCGACCTCCTCACAGATTTGATAGGACGTCCTCTTATAGAGGCGGAACGGCATTATGCAGAGCAAATCTGCGCGATGGTCGGCTATCTCCCATTAGCCGTTGAAGCTGCTGCCAATACTGTGATTACAGGAGGTATTCCACTCTCCCTGCTGTCGGCGAGTCTCACCAGGCATCCCCTCAACAGGCTGCTGGATGGTGAACATGAACTGCATTCCAGGTTAGCGCAGGCACTTCAAGCTTTGAGTCCACAGATGCAGGAGAGGTTTGCGTTACTCTCTACACTCGGTGCTCAATCGTTCGGACTTGAGAGTGCTGCTTCCATTAGTACAACAAACACACAGGTAAGAGTAACCGAAACTACTGAAGCTCTATCTCTCCCTGGACGAAGTGTAACTCTATCACGTAACGAAGTGAACGATAGTGCACCATTCAATGCTGTTACCTTACCGCTCCCACCTGGTCAGCTTGCGAACACCGCAGCAGACCTTGGACAATTCATGCGTCACTCCTTACTTGAACTCGCACCGGCGGGCGATCCCCTGGCACCTCTTGTTGATACCAGGAACCAATCTATAATACTCGCGAATGATGCCAGGAATGCCTCCATGGTACCCACAAGCGATGCCACAACATTTCCTCGTTACTGGTTCCATCCTTTGCTCCATGCCTATGCGCTGGAACACCTGGACCGCCTTGATCCAGAAGTCAGAAATGGGGCACAACGCAATATCCAGAGCTATGCCCTTGCCTATGTCGAACGGTACCAGTCGGATGTGTATCACCTGGAATGCGAGCGTGAGTTCTTACTGGCGGCTCTGGCCCAGGCATGGCAGCGAGAGCAGTATGCCCAGGTTGTACGTTTAGTGATGGGACTTCTGCCTCTCACCGGCCGTCTTGGCTCCTCTGAAGAAGGTGAGCGTCTTTTGCTCTGGGGAGTGCACGCCAGCCGACAACTTCGGGATCGCTATTCTACAGCACGCTTCCTGAATCGTCTCGGAGGATTGCTCTGTCATCGTGGAGAGCTTACCCATGCACGGCAGGTCTGGGAGGAAAGCCTGCAGATTGCCGAATCCCTCGGTGGTCCCGCCCATCTCTGGCAGCCACTCGCCAATTTAGCACACCTGGCTCACATCGTTGGAGACATTGCTGCCGCCCGCCGTTTTGCCGAGATATATCTCCAGCATGTCCAGAAAGCTGATGATCCCGGTGTTCTTGCCACAGCGCTCTCTAAACATGGATTTTACGCACGGTTGTTGGGAGATTGGGATACTGCCTACGATGATTTGAGTTTGTGTGTACGTCTTGTCGCCTCGAATAAACCTGCCAGCCCATACTCCCACCAACGCTTCTGTGAAATAGAGGCAGAACTAGAACTGGCTCGTGCGCAAGGTGACTATGAGCGCTCACAAGAGCACACCGAAATGGCTATCTCACTCCTCCAGCAAATCTGTGATCGCTACTATATTGCCGACCTGCTCTTCGACCAGGCATGCTTCGCCCACCAGCAGGGATTGCGCGAAGCCAGCCGCCTCCTTGCATCACGCACAATTGATGTAGCAACGCAAATCGGAGCAGATCACTTCCGCACCAGAAGTTTACAACTGCTACAACAAGTAGAGCACCGTCCTTAACTGGGGGTGCAGGGGGCGAAGCCCCCTGCCGGGCACCCTGCCTGGGGGCAGGTAATAGGGGTGTCCCCAAGCTTCTTTTTCCCTCAAGGTCGGCCGCGGCGCACCAGAATAATTTATGAGTGGATGTCAGATCTTGCCGCCTTGTGACCAGAACCCGGCTATGTTATGATAGTGTCAAGATCAGAAGGTATGATTGAAGGAGGCTACCCATGACTCAATCTCCAATCCCAACACGCTACCACCTCATCCCAGAACTCAAGATCCGCCGTGAAAGCTTCGGCGGCATCCTCTACAAGTACGGCTGTGCCGACCGAGGCGCACTCTCCTTCATCAACTCTCCTCAACTCATCGAACTCCTGATTACAGGCCAACAACAGTATGGAGGTGACTTGCAAGCCGCTATCGAAGCCAACAACTACTCAGTGGCCAGCAAACAGAAACTCTATGCCGCCCTTGCTGATCTCGCCAAACGTGGCTACGTCGTAGTTGACGGATAACACGTCAAATGAAAGTCCCTGTAATAGTTCCAACACCGTGTGATATATGAGAGGAGCTTTCCCGATGGCGCAACCCGTACTCTTCATAGGACGACCAGCCAGGGCAACCGCAAATGCTGCCCCGCAGGACCAAACTATCGGTACCGTCCATCCTTTAGCCTTCAAAGCAATGCAGGAGACACATTCGGTAGGGACGGGGGAGGCGAGGAGTGCGGAAGGAACTCTTCCGGTTGCCCACGCTCGTACAGGTCGGGGCTCGCAGCGCTTCCTCCAGGGTGGCCTCTCGGCTCCAATTACCGTCACCTGGGAAATTACGGCTGCCTGCAACATTGCCTGTGTCCATTGCCTCTCATCCTCTGGAAAACGCCGTCCTCGCGAATTAACCACACAACAATCCCTGGCGCTGGTCGATGAATTGGCGGAGATGCAAGTTTTCCAGATCCATTTCGGCGGCGGCGAACCATTTATCTATCCTGGCATCTGGCAGGTGCTTGAACGCTGTAGCGAGCGTGCCCTTGTTATGTGCATCAGCACCAATGGGACACTCATCACCCAGGAGCGTGCCCATCGCCTGGCTCAGTTCCAACCCCTCTATTTTCAAGTCAGCCTGGATGGGGGTACTCCCGAAACAAATGACCGCATACGCGGCAAAGGCGTCTTCAACCGCGCCCTGCGTGGCCTGGAATTGCTCGCTGCAGAGAACCATAGCCTGACCATCAACAGCGTCCTGACCCGCTACAGCTTCTCCGAACTGGATCGCCTCTACGAAATCGCTGCCAGCTTCAACTCCAAACTCCGAGTTACCCGCCTGCGTCCCTCTGGCCGCGGCAAAGATGTCTGGGCCGACGTCCTGACCGCTGACTCATTCTTCCACCTGAACGCCTTCGGCAACAAACTACCCGGCCTCGATATCTGTGGTGCCGCAACAGCCACCTGTTGCATCTGCCCTGAAGGGGAAGTCTATCCCTGTGCCTTTTTCCAGACCCCGGAGTTTGAGGCAGGCAACCTGCACGAACACAGTTTCAAGCAGATCTGGCGTAACTCATCGCTCTTCGCCTTCTATCGCAACATGGGCAGCGGAGCTTGCTCCGGCTGTGGACAATACAGCGTCTGTCATGGTGGTTGCCCCGCAACGAAGTGGTTTGTGCAGCAGAAACTGAGTATTAGGGACCCGGAATGTGTCCTGTGATGACTGGCACCAACGGCCTCCACGTCCTGTGCCTTATACACCCAAGCACAACGCCAACTTCGTAAGCACAATCATCAAGCAGTGAACAGAATGCATATTGCCCCAACCGCATATCAGGCCGTAGCCGTACATAATCCACACCAATGACAATACTGCACATTACAAACAGAAGCACAAGCAACGGCGGCAGAAGCAACCCTCCCATCAAAAGCAGCAACGTATAGTACCGCGTCAGGTGCCGACAGAGATGATACGTATATGCCAGGTGTCCGCGCAACGTTGCCTTGAAAACCGTAAATGGACCAATAGGAAGATGTTGTGCTCGCACCTTTTGAAAGCGTTTCCAGCTGCCCAAAGAGATCAAAAGAAGGGCGGTAAAGAGGGGAATGTAGTGGCACCCCTTGTGGGTGCCATGACTGCACACCTTTTGCAGACGTTTCCCGGTGCCATGGCTCCCATTACGCCGAATGTACCCCCTAACTATTCCCCACACTCCCCCAACCACCAACCCCGCAAACGTCGCTTGTTCCGGCGGCAACACCAGAATCCGCCGTTCCATCGGATGTCGTCGCAGCAGCGCAGCCTCTGCCGAAGCGTACGAAGCGCGAATACTCAGAAACGCCCATAGCCTCGTGCGATAATCATGATAAACCACTCCTTGTGGCAGATAAAGCATCGAATGTCCATTGACCAGCAGGCGACGGCAGAAATCGACATCTTCACCAAAAGTGAGTGGAGCAAAGCCCCCAACTTCCTGCCAGACTGCTCGCCGTACAATTAGATTTGCCGTCGGTAGATACTTCAGTGGCCCCTCAAGTTGTACTTGTTGTGCTCGAACACCCATAAACAGCGACGAGCGCACATCTTCATAACGTCCCAACACACTTTCCCGTTCGTAGGCTCGTATCATCCCACCAACTGCCGCAACGCGAGCATCCTGAAATGCTGGTACTAACTCCGCTAACCAGCCCGGTGAGGCCACACAATCGCTATCAATGTAGGCCAGGAGATCAGAGGAAGGCAACTGTAAGGGCTGCCCTGGCATATCGTTGCCCTCGTAAAGTGCCCCTGTATTCCGGCTGATTGCCACGCCCTGTCGCCGACTATGACGCACAACATGCAGCACTCTCCACTTTGCCGCAAACTCCTGCACCATTCGTTGCAGCATTGCAGGAGTCCCATCCGTTGAAGCATCATCCACCACGATTACCTCCACACAATCGCCTGGATAGTCTAACTCCAAAAGCGAACGCAGGCACCGTTCAAGCTGATCCTCACGATTGTAACTTGGAACAATGATCGAGACCCCTGGCCAAATCACTGGCGGTCTTGTCGGTCCCGCCTCCAATAGCCCTTTCCAACGCAACTGTTCACACAACATCTCCACCCGCCTTACCGGGAGATCAACCCACTGTGCCAGTTCCTCACAGGTCCGCTCCTCAACACATAGCAGCAACAGCCGCATCGTCAGCGAACTCAACCTCATCACACGCAAAGGATAAGGAGAAATCGCCCATCCTTCAGACATAATTCGAATACCCCGGCTCAACCGGTAGCAGCCGGGCGCAGGTGGATGGTAGGCTATCTTATTCATCTGTTTGTGCAAGCATAGCTAACAACATTCCTGTTTCCATAGCAACTATTGTAGCACTCAGCCCCATGGCACCCACAACTAATAACAGCCCTTGACCTCACAGTTCAACTTAAGGTATGCTACAAAGCACAAGAGCATAAGCACTCAAGTTGAACCATGCTCACCCGAAGCCTTGTATAGTCTACTGAATTGCTCAAAGTTGAGTTGAACCAGAAAGGACTCCTGGCATGTCTGAAAAAATGGCTGTACCCGAACTCTTCCGTCCACCTGTCGATTTCCCTGATGTCCCCTATGACCATCTGCTACGTATGGCTGCCTACCGCAACCCCGATCGCCCAGCAATCATCTATCATGACCTGATGCTGACCTATCGTGAAGTGGTCTCCATGGTCAACTGTATAGGGAATGGTCTGCGCAACCTGGGGCTGCAAAAGGGTGATCGTCTTTGCCTGTTCACGACCAACCGTCCTGAGTATACTATTACCTTTATTGGCGCAGCCTCGGCTGGCCTGGTAGTTAGCCCTATGAACCCAGCCTACAAAGAGCGCGAGATTGCTTACCAGCTGGAGAACTCCGAAGCGAAGGCCATCCTGGTCCAGCGCGAACTGCTCCCACTCCTTAAGCTGGTCCTGGATCAGAAGACGTTCCCCGACCTCAAGCACATTATTGTGACGGGCGACCGTGTCCCAGAAGGTACGCCTGATGCCATTCCTTTTGCCAAACTGCTGCGGGAATCTTCACCAAAGCACCCTGATCCCATCGAAATCAGCGGTGATGACCTGCTGGCCTTACCCTATTCCTCTGGCACCACTGGCTTCCCCAAGGGAACGCTGCTCACCCATCGTAACCTGACCACCAACAATCTCCAGTTGACCTCTGCCCGGGGCATCAACCTCACCGATGTTGCCCTGATCTTCCTGCCGTTCTACCATATCTATGGCGTTATGCTGACTGGAAGCTTCCTCGCGGCTGGAGCGACCCAGGTTATGATGGAGCGCTTCGACCTGCTCCAATCCCTGGAGTTGTGCGAGAAGCATGGCGTCACCTACTACTTCGCCGTCCCACCGATTGTCCTCGCCCTTGCCAACGCCCCCATCGATCTCAGCAAGATGAAGACTGTTAAGTATGTCTTCTCCGGCGCTGCCCCGTTGCCACTCGATCCGGCCCGCAGGCTACAGGAGAAGACAGGCATCCAGGTTGTTCAGGGCTATGGTATGACGGAGGCATCTCCACTCACCCACGCACAACCAGCCGCACCCGAACTGGTTCGCCTCGATAGCGTTGGTATGCCTGTTCACAATACCGAGCAGAAGATTGTCGACATCGAGACAGGCGAGCGCGAACTGCCCCCGGGAGAAGACGGCGAGATCATCATTCGTGGTCCGCAGATCATGCAGGGCTACTGGAAAGCGCCCGAAGAGACCGCTCGTGCCCTGCGGAATGGCTGGCTCTACACCGGCGATATTGGCCATGTCGATGCTGATGGCTACACCTACATCGTCGATCGTAAGAAAGAGATGATCAAGTACAAGGGCTTCGGCATCGCCCCTGCGGAGTTGGAATCACTCTTGATGGAGCACCCTGCTGTTATGGACTCTGCCGTCATCGGTGTTCCCGACGATGAGGCGGGTGAACTACCCAAGGGCTTCGTCGTCATTCGCAAAGGCTTTGACGTCACTACCGACGAGATACTCGCTTTTGCCAATGGGAAACTGGCCGGCTACAAAAAGATTCACATGGTCGAGTTCATCGACGCCATTCCCAAAGTCGCATCCGGAAAAATCCTGCGTCGGGAACTGAAGGACCGTGAAAAGGCGAAGCGGAGTTCTTAAGATTCGGGATGATACGTATTGTGGTTCTCAACCCAGAAAGGACTTCAGCTTATGTCAGACCAGAAAATGGCCGTCCCTGAACTCTTTCGTCCAGCCGTCGATTTCCCTGAAATGCCCTATGACCACCTGCTCCGTAGCGCTGCCGGGCGCCATCCTGACCGCCCGGCGATCATCTATCATGACCTCATGTTGACCTACCGCGAGGTGGTCTCGATGGTCAATAGTATTGCGAATGGCCTTCGCAGCCTGGGCCTGGGAAAGGGCGATATTATCTGCCTGTTTACACTTAACCGTCCTGAGTATACCATCACCCTGAATGCGGCAGCCACAATTGGTGCTATCGTCAGCCCGATGAATCCCTCCTACAAGGAGCGCGAGATTACCTATCAGTTGGAGAACTCCGAGGCGAAGGCTATCCTGATCCAGCGCGAACTGCTGCCTCTACTCCAGATTGTGCTGAGCCAGAAATCGTTGCCCCATCTGAAGCAGATCATCATCACTGGCGACCGTGTGCCGACAGGCATATCGGATATACCCAACACGCCCAATGTCACTCCATTTGCCAGGCTGCTGCGCGAGTCCTCACCGAAACGTCCAGAGCCTGTGGAAATCAGTGGTGATGACCTGGTAGCATTACCCTACTCCTCTGGCACAACTGGCTTCCCCAAAGGAACTATGATCAGCCATCGCAATCTGGCCACCAATCACCTGCAGTTCACTACTGCATTTCGGGTTACGATCACCGACGTAGTGCTGATCTTCCTCCCAATGTACCATATCTACGGTGTGATACTGACAGGCGCTTTCCTCACTGGCGGAGCCACCCAGGTCCTGATGGAACGCTTTGACCTGCTGCAATCCCTGGAGTTGTGCGAAAAGCACGGCGTCACCTACTATCCTGCCGTCCCACCAATCGTAGTTGGCCTTGCCAATGCCCCGGTTGATCTTGAGAAGATGAAAACGGTCAAGTACATCTTCTCTGCTGCCGCACCATTACCACTTGACCCTGCTCACAAATTGGTAGGCAAGCTGCAAGGGAAATCAAAGGCTCAACTTATCCAGGCATATGGTATGACTGAAGCATCACCGCTCACACATGCTATGCCTGGAGATCCCGCGCTAGCTCGCCTGGATTGCGTCGGCATGCCTGTCAACAACACTGAGCAGAAGATCGTCGACATCGAGACAGGTGAGCGCGAACTGCCCCCGGGAGAAGACGGTGAGATTATCATTCGTGGTCCTCAGGTCATGCAAGGCTACTGGAAAGCGCCCGAAGAGACGGCTCGTGCCCTGCGGAATGGCTGGCTCTACACCGGCGATATTGGCCATGTCGATGCTGATGGCTACACCTACATCGTTGATCGTAAGAAGGAAATGATCAAATACAAGGGCTTTGGTGTTGCCCCGGCCGAATTAGAGGCAATACTCATGGAGCATCCCGCCGTCCTCGACTCTGCCGTGATTGGCATCCCCGATGATGAAGCGGGTGAAGTTCCCAAGGGCTTTGTTGTCGTTCGCCCAGGCCAGAGCGTCACAGCCGAAGAACTGATCACCTTTGTCAATGGCAAGCTGGCGGGTTACAAAAAGCTCCATGTAGTCGAGTTCATCGACGCTATCCCCAAAGTACCTTCCGGCAAGATCTTGCGCCGTGAGTTGAAGGAGCGGGAGAAAGCGTTGAGGGCAGGAAAGCAGGTGTAGATCAAATCCGTTTTAAAGAGGGGTTCTTTGGGGACACCCCATTACCTGCCCCCCAGGCAGGGTGCCCCGGCAGAGGGCTGGCCGCCCTCTGCACTCCCGCTCCTCTGATCACTCTTCAGCCGGATTTGATATTATCACTGCAATCCGGCCAAAAACAGCCCTCGTGCAAACGCCTCGCCTGCCAACGTACAGACAACAACCAGGTAGAGCATACCAGTAGCAGACTGGAACGAGCGATCACGCACCAGCTTCCAGGCCAGCCCACCAAAAACGAGCGGCATCACAAAGCTCACCAGGATACGCAACCAACCGATAGCGTCCGTACTCAAAGGCGTTATCACAGGTGTGCCAGTCGGTTTGACCAGCCCACCAGGTGTTGGCGTAGCTGCCGATACTGCAGTGGTAGCCGTAGCCGTGACAGCAGGTGTTGAAGGACGGTTGGCATACGTTGCAGTCGGGCCAACGCTCACTGCGAGAATAACTTCGAGTAACACACCGATCAGCACAAGCGTCACAGCAAACAGATAGGGCTTCTCCGAAAGTGCAGGCGTCACAAGATACCAGTGTCCAAGCCACATCGCCGTCAATGCCCCACCAACTGCAAGAGCTGCTGCGAAGAAGGTGGCAACAGTAAGTGCTTCACCCAGGTTTGTTGAAGCAATGGGTCGATAGATCATCCCTAGCACGAAAAGCGTAATCAAACCCGCTACTACAACTAATCCCCCACTAACCAGGCGTAACAAGCGCAGGAGTGGACTCTGTACAGGCTTTTTCTGGCCTTTGTCATCTACCCCCGCACTGCGATCCAACCAGAGCAGCAGATTATAGGGAATGCCCAACAGCAGGAAGAGCAGCAGAGAGGGAGCCAGGTACCCGGTCCAGGCTTTATCAAGCTGTGCATAGGTATTTAGTAGTTCTGCCGACGAGAAATTCTGCTGGAGCAGATAGGTGAGAGCCGTCAGGAACAAATAGATAATGCCATAGGTGACCAGAAAATTGCGCTTGACCTGGTTGCGCCAGTCGAGCACGATCATTATAGTAAAGGCCCCTATCGAAAGCTCTGTCATCACTATGAAGAGTATCAGTGGTAGCGTGAGTGGCATACAGTTCTATATCCTTTTGTCGTTGTCAGTTGGGTAGTGGTTGAAGGTAGCACCTTCTGTTTGTCGTTCCAGGGAGATTATACATCTGTTTTTTGATTGGGGCAAATGATCTGGAGATACTACAACGCTTCCCTGCAATATAGCAACGATACAGCATGGGTAACAGCACTCTTCAGCTTGTTAAAGATTTAAAGAATTAGTTCAGCTCTTCAAGAAGCGCATATTGTAGATGAGGTAACAAGGGGGAGAGTCGGCATTATCTCTTCATGGTTGCACTTAATAACTCTTCAATTTTGTCTAAAAGTATGTCCAGTTCAAATGGCTTGTGCATGCCAACAATCTTGCGTTGTTTGATCTCCCGTTGAGGGAGATATGCACTCAGCATGATGGTAGGGATATGCTCTGGCCCTTTAGTGGCATGGAGCCGGTCATAGAGCTCGAGACCATTCATGCCAGGCAGACGGTAATCTAGTAGAAGCAAGTCCGGGATGAGTTTTCGGACGATGTCTAACGCTTGAAAGCCGTTAGGCACCAGCACAGATTGATGTGGAGTCTCTTGTGAAAGAACCTGGATGAGCACCTCTCCAATCGCAGTATCATCCTCTACGATAAGAATGGTTTTCATTGCGGTTCCTTGTGTGCGCATATCCATAGTTGTGCTCCCAAGAAGTCTAGAGATTTAATTTAATTCTTCTATTCACTATAAATCTAAATCGTTAATAATTATAACATATTTTAAATGGGACGACAAGAGAATGTTTTGGTGATTAAAATCTAAAAACTCTTCAATTCTCAATTTATACCATGAGGAGTACATGGAAGCGTAAAACAGAAACGGCTGCCTTCACCTGGTATCCCCGTACTCTCTACCCAGATACGTCCCCCCATAGCTTCCACTAAGTGCTTACTGATGTACAGCCCTAACCCTGTTCCTCGCACTCTCCCTCTGAGATCACGCTTGAGGCGCACGAATTGACCAAAGAGCAGAGGAATTTCATCCTGTGGAATGCCAGGGCCGCTATCCTTCACACTGATACACACCTGCGAAACCGTTTCAGTCTGCTGAACGGTATCGGTGCTGAGCGTAGCGCTTACGACAACAGATGTATCTGGTGGTGTGTACCTGAAAGCGTTGGAGATCAGGTTGCGGAGGACATGACGGATACACTGGGCATTTGCATGCACCGTTAAATGCCTGGGGATATCCAGGTGAATACTATGAGCTCTCTGCTCAACTGTATCAATGTGTTCCACCACATCAGAAACCACTTCGGTAACGGAGAGTTCCTCTAAGATGAGCTGTCCTGTATCGCTGCCAAGCTTCATGGTATCCAGCACACTGTTGACTGATGACCGTAATTCATTACAGCTGCGAAGCGCATTCTTGAGAAAGGCTCCGTGTTTTGTGCGGTCAAGCTGTCCCTCCCTTTCCATGATCAATTGTGATAATTCGAGATAGCTATAGAGGGAGGTCAGCGGAGTCCGTAACTCGTGGTTTACACTCATGATAAATTGATTTTTGAGCTCATTCAGCTGTCGCTGCTGTCCATAGGCGATCGCTGTTTGTCGTTCTGCCTGCTCTGCTTTGAGTCGAGCAGCGTCTGCTGAGTCCACCAGGTTGCGGAGCGTGACGACAATGGAACCTTCAATCAACAAAACGAAAATACCACCCAGGAAGAAGAGTGTAAATGAATAAGGCCACCACAGACTCCCCAGCCTGATTGTATGATACACGACCAGGATAGAAATACCGCAGGCCAAACAGGTGAAGAGGCCGCGCTTCTTGAACATCCAGGCCGCCAGCCCTACAGGAATGGTTAGCAAACTCCCATTGTGAGAGGCTGGAAAAGTCAGAATATGTACGACCATACAAAGCAGGAAACACAGCGTCAGGATGCTGAAACGTATTCCGCACGGTAAGGTAAGCAGTAAACGAGGCCACTCTTTCAGATAACGCACTGCTCTTTTCTCCCTCTGCCTATCTACCAACAAATTGAGAATCTGTATACGGGTGTACTGGCTGGACTATTGTACCATGCCTGTTCTAAAAGAGCTAGCTTGTAGTACATTGAGCTATCGCAAAACCTCATCCTCGCTCTTATAATCAAACTGCTTCTCATCAATCTCCTTGGGAGGATTCGCCCGTTCCCACTCAATCGTCCGCCGTAGCGCCTCTTCCAATGGCACAACCTCCTGATAGCCCAGTTCCTTCCGTATGCGGCTACTATCCGCAACCAGGTGCTGATCTGCCTTGATCTCCAGTGTCAAATGACCTGGCAATCGACCACCAGGCACAACTACAACTCTCCCATTCCATCCCGCTATCTGCCCGATTTTGCTCACCCAATCAGCCATAGGAAGAGACTCTGGCTGGGCAACATTGTAGATCCGACCAGCCGCACGCTCATTCGTCACTGCCAGCACGATGGCATCGGCAACATTCTCCACGTACCCGTAGGTACTGCGCCATTGAGCATCGCGTTCGTCGAACAGGATGGCGGGTCGGTTGTCGTCCATGCGCTTCAAGTAAGGAAATAGTCGGTGTTGGGAGTCACCTGGACCATAGACCATCGGCAGGCGTAAGATGGTGCCTGGAGTGTTTGCATCACTCATCACGATGCGTTCTATCGGAATCTTGTCATAGTCGTCCATGAAGCGCTGTGGATCATCAGGCTCTCTGAGCGTCTCACCTCGATAGGGATAGAGCTTCTCGCGCAGTGGTGCATCCTCGGCGAAGGGAACAGGATCAGGAGGACCTGGTTCGGTACCTATCAGTCGGCCGTAGGCCCGGTAGACATCCTGGCTACTGATCGCTACCACCCGGCCAGTAACGCCTGTAAACGTATTCATTAACTCACGAGCATCTTGCTCGATGAAAGGGATCATGTCTAAGACAACATCCGGGGCAAGCTGCCTGAGCTTATCCGCAGAGGCCGAAAGAGATCGTCGGTCGCCCAGTATCTCCTGAACTCCCTGGGGCAAGTCGATGTGTGTTTGTCCACGGTGAAATAAGGTGATCTCGTGACCCTGCTCACTCAGGCGACGTACAACATGTGGACCCATAAAGCGTGTGCCACCAATGACTAAGATGCGCATAGTTTGTGTTCCTTTCACTTATGTATTACAAGAGGAACGATACCTGCTTTTAGTGTTTTATGCAAGACTCCCAACTGGGGTGCAGGGAGTCTTTCACAGGGAGGTTTTTTCGAGAAAGGGCGTGGGAAGGGGACGCGGGCGACGATCTCGGCCCTCCCCACCCATCCCAACCGCCCTGGCCCCTCATATACTATTTGGTAGAAGCAGAGAGCTTGTCAAGAGCAAGTGCTCTGCTCGACTGGTGGACCCCCTGGGAGAACCGCTGTGTGCCCCCTCTGGCCTGTGCGTGCAAGCGCCGGTGACCAGCT